>Ga0315273_10014657_pt1 | contig 10108 bp, 7 predicted proteins | sample YL17G02_0_MG_FD_205753 | JGI IMG/M metagenome (GOLD analysis project Ga0315273, IMG submission 205753) | Sediment microbial communities from Yellowstone Lake, YNP, Wyoming, USA - YL17G02_0 | ecosystem: Environmental > Aquatic > Freshwater > Lake > Sediment | place: USA: Wyoming | collected... | reverse complement strand
GGCAACGTTGATCGTACGCAAAATTGGTTCATACAGCGACGCCAACCTGCTGTTGCGCGGTGACATCCTCTCGGGGCCACTTGGTGAGGCCGCCCCCGTAGTTTCGCCCACCCTTCTGCTTGGTCTGCACGGCAAGACCCTGATCTTCACGACCCCCGCCACCACCGTGACTTTCTCGGACCCGACCCAGGCGGGTCTGTCCATCAGTGCGATCGCTCTTCAGATCCAGACCGCCTTGACCGCCACCCACGTGGTGACGGCACAGGAGCGTCGCCTTCGAATCGAGAAGGCAACACCTGGCGTCATAGTTCTGCTGGGTACGGGTACCGCCAATGCTCGGCTGGGACTTGGCAACGCGACCGTCACGACCGTCAAGTACGCGGCACCCGATGGTGCGGCACCCCGGTTCATCTCGATGGTACAGGCGGATGGACAAGCCTTTTTGGTTGTGACGGAGGAATGATGTTCGACCAGCTCATCCCCAGGATTCCTCTGCTCGAGGCCGCCGACTTCTTCCACCGTGTCAAGCACGCGGGTTGGGATGAGCCGCCGGACATGGCGGGTGCCCTTGAGGGGCAGTTCGCAGCGCCGGTCGAGCAGGTGGTCCAGCAGATCACTGAAATCGTGACGCTGAAGTTCCGCATCATGGTCGCCTACTACACGTTCGCCGAGTCCATGCGGGACCTAGCCCAGCATCCGATCGGAGAGGTCTTCCACGAGCACGCTGGCCATGAGCTCGAGGCCGCCGAGTACTACCTGAAGAGGGCGGCGGTCCTGGGTGGTGCCATCCACCTGAACCCCATTGAGCCCCCGCCAGCCTCAACCGACCCCGTCCACATCATCCAGACGATGATCCGGGCCGAGCAGGAGGCGATCGCCAACCAGCGTCACCTTCGTCAGCTCGTGGGGGACGACAACCCCATGAAGATCGAGATCGAGGAGAAGCTGGCCCAGGACCAGCACCACCTCGACGAGCTCTGGCAGATGCTGCCCAGCGAGCTCCATGGAGGAGTCGGTGGTGCCGAGGCCGCTGCAGGTCCAGCTGAAGCTGCTCCTGAAGCTGTGGAAGCGGCTCCGATGGCTGACCCAGCCGCCAAGATGGCGGCTGAGCATCAGCACATCACGCCCGAGATCGAAGCGAATCTGCGGGAGGTTGGGAAGTCCAGGGCCATCACTCAGCTGGCTTCGGAGGCTCATCGTGAGAAGGGGCGGAAGCACGAGCGCTTTGACGAGCTGGCGGGCAGGGCTGCCGGTGCAATCGGCGGAGCCTACGCGGGGCGGAAGTTGATCGGCGGCAGGTCTGGAGCGATCGCCGGGCTGGCCGCGGGCTATGGAGTCGGCGGCAAGCTCGGCAAGGAAGTGGGTGTCAGCCAGGACATCCGCAAGAACGCGTCGGCTGGACTGACACCAGAGGAGGCGGCGAAGGTCGCGGCCATGAGGTTCAAGCTGGCGTCAATCAAGCTGGGGTTCGGTCCGGACCTCGGCACCTACATGGCGGCGAACCAGGCGGGTCAGCAGGCCCAGGGTGAGGCCGAGGCCAACTTCTACCGTGAGAAGGTCAGGTCGATGGAGCAGGCGTCGGGGGCGTCGCAGCAACAGATCACTGACATGCAGGCCCAGCTCCAGCAACTCCAGGAGCAGACCGCCCAGTCCGGCGCTGCCATCCAGGCGGCCAGCCAGGAAGCGACGATGGCCAGGGACGACGCCTTGGCTCAGACCCAGGCGGCCGCGAACATGCGGATCGGGTACCAGAAGCTCCGCCAGCAGATCATCGAGTCGGCCAGCCAAGACCCCGAGACCATGATGATGCAGGGTGGAGGCCTGCCCGGTGATCTGCCTCCCGGCAGTGGCAACGGCATTGCCCCGGCCATGCAGCCCGGCATGCCAGGGGCCAGCCCCGAGGCTGTGCCACCCGGTGTTGCGCCCGCTGGGGCGGGTGCCCCTGGCGCTCCTGGCGAGGCTCAGGCAGCAGCTGGATCGCCTCCTGGGCCCGACGCTACAGCACAGCCGAACTCGGAGCTCAAGACCGCCGGCGCCAAAGATGTCAGCAAGAAGGTGCTGGACGTCATCAAGAATCACCCTGGGTACGTCGCCGGCGGCCTGGCCGGTGGGGCCGGTGGAGCTCACCACGCCTTGAAGCCTGCTCGTGAGCACGACAAGCTCATGAACGACGTACACGACGCCGTCACCAGCCGAAAAGAGGGCGACTCACTGGACGTCGCCAAGAAGTTGATCGCGTACGACAAGTCCTCAAAGGCCAAGGCCAATCCGATCCGAACCGCCCTGAAGGGTGGTCTCAGGGGTGCAGTTCTAGGCGCCGCTGCCGGCGATCAACTGCAGAGCCTCGGCCGTAACATCCGCTCGATCCCGTAACTGGAGTACATCATGCTCGACCTCTTTCTCGAAGCCGCCTACACCAAGACCAAGCAAGCTGAAGCCCAGTCGTCGATGCAATCGGCGCTCGAGCAGCTGCCACTTGAAGAGCTGATGGCTATCACCCGTGGTGAGTCGTCGCTGAACAAGCTCGCCCACTACAGCGGTGACGACCCGATGTGTTGGCTCGAGCACTTCCAAGGTACGGCCCTGTACGAAGAGGCCCTGGCCATTGAGAAGCGTCAGCTCGAGCTGGACATGCAGCGCAACGCTGACCAGCAGAAGAGCCAGGGCGTCTACAACGAGCAGGACGTCCTCCGGGTCAAGCGCAAGATGTTGGAGCTGCAGCTGGCCGAACAGGCGGGCGGTGGCGGTGATGAGCTCCAGGCGATGGCTCCCGATGGTTCACCCGAGGGTGTGGCCCAGACGGCAGCGCCCGCACCCATGGGTGAGGGTGCCATGAACGTGGCCAAGACTGCGTTCAAGAAGACCGCGATCGTCGACATCCTGGTGTCCGGTGGTTTGGGCGCGCACTACGGTGGTCGAAAGGCGGAGCAAGCCGGTCACGACTATCACGAGGGCGCGACTCGTGGAGCCCTGGGCGCGGGCGGCGGATATCTTGGCGGTAGCCTCGGTGGCGGACTCCTTGGCGGTGCGCTCGGCGGCAAGCTCGGCCTGATTGCCGGAGCACTCGGTGGCGGATACCTTGGTGGCAGTGCTGGTTACAGACATGCGACCAGCCAGTATGACAAGCCCAGTGGTCGTAAGTCCAAGACCGCTGCTTCCACACTGAAGGCTAAAGGATTTTTTCCTCGTGCTAGTCAGCTCCTGTCAGGTCGTCGCACTAAGGCACTGAAGGAGTTGGGGGAGCGTAGGCATAGCTGGGAAGATGTTAAGCCATTCGTCAGAACGGGCGATAAGGGTTGGACCGGAGAGATCCTCAAACGAGAAGGTGAGGAGGAAGCCTCTAAAGTGCTGGCTTCTCGGATCGGTGCTGGTGGCGCTGCCGCTGCTGGTCTAGCTGCAAGCAGTGGCTCGAAGAAAGAGGCGTCCATGCGCTTCCAGCTGGCCTTGACCAAGCAGGCCTTCAACCCGTTGCAGGCCGCCAAGAACGTGGGTCAGCTCGGCATGCACATGGCCAAGGCCAATCCGACCGCCGCCATGGGTCTGGCAGGCGCTGGTCTCGGTGCTGCAGGCGGCGCTATCGCCGGCGGCGAAGGTCACCGACTCAGTGGTGCGCTCAAGGGCGGGGTCATGGGTGGAGCGGCTGGCGCAGCCACTGGGTTCGCAGCGCCGAGAATTTCAGCCGGCATGGCCAAGGGCCAGACGTTTGGAGAGGCAGCCAAAGGGACGTTTGGTCAAGCTCGCAATGCCCTCGGTCTCGATCCGCGTGTTGAACTTGGCGCCGGCGACATGATCCATGCAAAGGCACCGCCGCCGCCAGCAATGAACATGAGAACGGTACGGCCTGGACAGGCACCACGGCCTGGACAGGTTCCACCGTCGAATGGACGAGCGAACATAGCTGACCTGATGCCTCCGGTAGCACCGCCGACCTTGGGGGCAGCCAACATGTACAAGTTCAACTCGGCCATGCGTTTCAAGTTGGCACTGATGAAGCAGGCGGATGCTGCTCACATTGGCAGGCTGATCGAGGACTCACTGCAGAGCGCCAAGAAGGTTATCAAGCCTTCGGCGTTGGGAGGTCATACCTACGAGCACATCGGAAATGTTGCCAAGAAGACGACGGGCGCACTGCAGGCTGGTGCGCTCAAGATGAAGAGCATGGCTGGCCATCATCCTGCGGTCGGTGGTGGTGGTGGTGCTCAAGTCATGGGTTGGTAGTGGACGATGTCATGTCCGATCATCATCAGGAGGTTCAAGGTCGAGTCGCTGGACCTCGACTTCAATGAACTGTCCTGGGAGATCGAGACATTCTCGTCATCCAAGGCCGACATCTTCGACTACACGTTTCAGATCTTGAGGTCCGAGAGTCCTGAAGGTCCGTTCGATGAGGTCTCACCGACCTTTCAAGATCGGTATATCTTCGTCGATACCAGCATCAAATCTGGTTCGATCTTCCGGCACTACTACTACCGCATTCGAACCACCACCCTGGCCACGGGTCTGTTCGAAGATACTGCGTCGGTTACGCTCGAGCCTGACGCTGACCTGATCGCCACAGAACTTCGCAAGCACATGAACCTGTTGTTCCGCGAGTTCGTGGGACGCAGGTGTTGGGTGTTGCCGGTCCGTACCTTCGGTCAACGCTGCAGCTGTTGGAATGAGACTCTGCAGAAGCGAACGCGTAGTGGCTGCCGTACCTGCTATGACACCGGGTTCATCCGTGGCTACATGAGCCCGATTGAGTCCTGGATCATGGTCGATCCCAACGCCAACACCCGTCAGCAGACCGGCTTGGGTGAGCTCGAGCAGCAGAGCACGACCGCCAAGATGGGATTCTACCCGGCGGTCAAGCCAAGAGACTTGATCATCGAACCTGAGAACTGGCGCTGGAGAGTTGTCCAAACCAATCAAACCGAACAGCTGAGAGCTCCCGTACACCAAGAGATCTCGATGCACCTGATTCCCAAGAGTGATGTCGAGTACTCCATCAACATGGACCTGGGCGCTGCTCTCAAAGATCTGTGGCTCAGTCCTGCCAGGAACTTCACGAACCCTCAGAACTTGAGCAACTTCGAGGATGAGGAAATCCCCGGCATTTATGGGCTGTATCCGACGACTTATGGGCCGGTGCGAACATGATGGGCCGACTCAAGACCGCTGAAGAAGCCAAGATCGAGGGAGCTCGACCTGGACTTCTTGCTCGCAATCGCGACGTCCTCAAGTCGATCGGAGCGGGAGCACTTGGTCTTGGTGCCGGTACTGCTGGTGGCTATCTCGCGACCAAAGGCGTCGACGCTTTCCTGAAACGACAAGGTGGCCAGGGGATTCCTCACGGCGCGGCCAAATGGATAGCGCCCATCGCCATGGGTGGTATGGGCATGGCCATGGGTTCGTGGCGAGCTCACCAAGACGCAATGATGCGCCAGGCCAATGAGAAGAAGGAGTAGTTGGTGTCCTCCAAGGTAAACGAGACATCAGCACCCGACGGCTTCCCAGACTCGTCGTTCAAGTACACGCCGCTCCGACATCTCCGAGTCATCTTCGTCAAGTTCGTCCAGGGTCTGTTCGGTGCGGCGCCGGTCGGCAGTTACCGTTGGGTGCCAGACTTCGACAATACCGAGATCATCATCTCGGATGAGTCGCCGATTCAGACGACACGGATGCAAGCGCGTCCTGGCGTAACGTTCACAAGATCTTCGGTTCAGTTCTACAGCGCGTGGAACGACGACATGATGGAGTTCGACTTCCGCACCGAGCAGAAGACCAAGTCGGTGTTGGTGCCGGGCACCATGTCGGTGAACTGCATCTCGAGGGTTGACCTCGAGTCCGAGCAGATCGCCTGGATCATTGCCGAGCATTTCTGGCTGCTCCGTGAGCTCTTGATGAAGGCGGGCTTCTTCGATGCGGCCCGGCAGATTACGATTTCAGCACCAAGTCCAGCCGGCAGTATCGTGGCGGGCGATCAGGCCGACGAGTACTTCTCAACGGTCGTGGGCATACCATTCCAGTTCTACCGAACCAGCGCATTCACTCCGTTGGGCAGGCAGATCGTCAGGAACATTGAGCTGTCGCTCGAGACCGAGTTCAAGGGACCGCCGACGACCGGAGTTGCCGCTCAGACCCATGAATTTCCACTGAACATTACGTCCAACCTCCCACCTTCTTTTGCGCCGGACGCCGGCGACCAGTACGGTAGAACTTATCAACCGGGCCGTACCGTGCAGCCTCTGCCACTTCAGCCCCACCCGCTGAACCCGTCCCAACTCGTAACAGTTAGGACGGTTAGGGCAAATCGGCCAGGCACGCGTTGACCTGTAGAATGCACGGCTTCCCATAAAGGTGCCGCGTGAGTGAGAATCAAGGCCGTGGTCGACCGACCAAGCCGGTAACGCCACGAAAGTCTAGGAGTAACTGATGGCCGCTCAACTTTCTCGTCCAGGCGTTGAGGTGATCCAGGTGTTCCGGTCGGTATCGCCGACCGTGATCACGCCGACCCTTGTCCCCAACATCGCGGGTGTGGGCAAGCAGATCGTCGAAGTTTTGGTCACGACTGCAGGGGGCAGCGAGGTTCTGAACTCCGAGGCCTTCATCCAGTTGCCTGGCCAGGCCATCGCCAAGGACGGGACGGGCGACCCTGCCGTCTACTTGGCCCTCGATACTCTGTCGCTGGTCTTCTCGGTGAACGGCGGCATCGACGTGACCGTGACGTTCATCTCGACCATCGCCGGGCTCACGCCCGCCAGCGTCGTCGACCAGGTCCGCAAGGCCATGGCTACGGCGGGGGTGACCGCTGCTACCGCCGATCTCTATGGCGACAAGGGCTGGCGGCTCCGCACCGTCGGAATCGGCGAGTTCCAATCGATCTTGATCAAGGCCACGTCGTCAGCAGCAGTGCTGTCGGCGTTCGCCTTCGGTGCCGGCAAGACCTACCAGGGTATCGGCAACTACAACCAGTACATCGTCGAGATCCCAGAACTCGCGTTCCCGGACCCTCGTGGCAACATCGCCGAGCTCGCCTTCATCTCCGACACCGTACGGGTGTTCCTGGCGGTCGGCGGTACTGGACTGCAGGAGGCCCGTCGGACCGCCGCATTCCTGCGGAACGGCAGCGTCGATGATGTCGCTACAGTCGACAGTACCACCAACATCTCGGCGGGACCGTTCCCGGCGCTTGTTGCTGGCCTTACCCTGACGGTCACGCACAACGGTCAGGGCACTGTCCCACCAGCCTACACGGTTGTGGGTGGAGGCAACATCACGGCGTTTGCGGCCGAGCTCGACACCGCATTCAACTCGATCGGTGTGTCGGTGGCGGTGCTGACCGGGAACTTCTTGAGGTTCACGACCGACACGGGTGGTGCTGACGAGACCCTGACGGTTGGTGCGGTCGGCGATACGTTGCCGGCAGTGATCGGTGTCGTGATTCCGACGACTGACCTCGGCAACAGCATCAAGGCGGTCGACGACGGTAACGGCGACGCCGTGACACCGCTGCTCGACTTCACCAATGATCCTGGTGATGTCGCCAACGATTTCGCGAACGCACCGACCGCCGCCATCCTGGCCGCTGGTGCCGGTACCTACCCGCTCGGCGCGGCCACCACCCTGGTGATCAGCGGAGGCGATCAGCCCCAGACCATTTCGTTGGCGATGGGTACGACCTTTGCCAACGTGGTCTTGGGTATCAACGCGGTGGTGGCGCCGGCGGCGGGTGGCAAGATCACGGCGTCGGGCGTGAGCCCCAACCTGGTCCTGACTCACAGCGACATCGGTACCGACTCGGTCATTCAGGTGATCGGCGGGACCAATCTGGTGGGTCTGGGCCTGGCAGTCGGGTTCACCCGTGGGTTCTTCAGCCTGCCGCAAGCTGGTGACGAACTCTGGGTCGATGGCCTCTACCTCGCCGACATCGTTGAGGTGGGGCCGGGCGGTAACGCCAACCGACTCAAGATCAACAAGCAGGTGGCGATCTCCACCTCGGTCGGCACCAACTTCTACATCATCGCCAAGAACCTGTCGTCTCCGCCGGTGGGAACGCGTCCTCGTCCTGAGCTCGCCATCACTCTGACGGGTTCGGCGGTGGTCAAGCAGGAGCTGCTCCGTGACATCACGGGTGCTCGCATCGAGACCAAGGCGCCCATGTACCTGGCGTACGAGGCGGTCCGTCAAGACGTGTCGCCGTTGGCGGCGCAGCCCGGCCTGCTTCGGTTCGACGACACGACTCAGTTGGGTGCGGCACTCAGCCCCATCACGACGGGCAACCCGCTGGCCCTGGGCCTCTTCATGGCGCTGATCAACGCGCCGGGTGTCCAGGTCACGGGCATTGGCGTCGACGCCGTCACCGACGACGCGCCGTACGGAACGGTCGAGGCGTTCACCAGGGCTGCCGAGTTCCTGGAGGCCCAGGAGGTCTATGCGATCGCACCGCTGACGCATGACTCGACGGTTCACCAGATCTTCAAGACCCACGTCGACGTGATGTCGGCGCCGGCCAACAAAGGTGAGCGCATCGTCCTGATCAACCCGTCGACGCCGACCAACAAGCTCGACACGTTGGTGTCGTCGGGTACGACCGGTGACCGCATCGATGCGACCACTTTCGACACCAAGGCCGCAAACCTGTCGGCGCTGGTCCTGAACGCCGGCATCAGTCCGATCGGCGTCATCACGGTGGCGAAGGGCCTGTACCTGGATGGCGTCTGGGACGCCAAGCGGTACTCGATCTCCGCGATCACCGGCAGTACCGTCGAGACTCGTACCACCGGCGACTTCGCCCCCGGCGAGAACGACGACGGCTACTACACGGAAGACCCGCTACCCAGCCCACTGATCTCCGAGACATTCGCCGTGAAGGTCAGGGGTGCCGCTCTCGTCACCGTCAACAACACGCCCGACAACCAGGGCATCGCCGAGACCATCTCGGCGGTTGGCCAGGCCTACCTGGACCGCCGGGTCTGGATGGTGGTGCCGGACAAGACGGCGGCGACCCTGGAGGGGCTCGAGCAGGTGATCGAGGGCTTCTACATGTGTGCGGCGATCGCCGGCATGATTGGGCAGCAGCCGCCCCAGCAGTCGTTCACGAACTTCCCGATGACCGGGTTCACCCGCGTGATCGGATCGAACGATCGGTTCAGCCAGCGCCAGATCAACATCATGGCGGCGGGCGGAGCCTACGTTGTTGTGCAGGATGCCCAGGGCGCCCCGCTCATCAGCCAGTTCGCCCTGACCACGGACCTGACCAGCATCGAGACCAGGACCGACTCCATCACCAAGGTCGTGGATTTCACGGCCAAGTTCCTGCGGCGCGGCATCAAGAACTTCATTGGCCGGTTCAACATCACGCAGGGCCTGCTCGACACCCTGAGCTCGGTCATCCAAGGGTTGCTCGGCTTCCTCGTTGAGAACGGCGTGCTGATCGGCGCCGACCTCAACAACATCATCCAGGACGAGAACGAGCCCGACACCGTGTTGGTCGAGGTTCGGCTGGACGTGCCGTACCCCTGCAACTTCATCAAGCTGACGCTGCAGGTGTAGTCATGGACCTGGACGTCGATCACATCCGCAAGGTAGCGACGCTTGAGCGTGGCCGCCGAGCATTCGAAGGTGAGCTGATTCCCACATCAGTTTACCTCGATGTCACGCTCGACAAAGTGGCGTCGGCTGACCCCGATCTCTTGATGATCGCGGAGTGGTTCGGCCAGGATGTTCTCGAGACTTACGAGGCCCTGGGTGGCCGCTACGGCGGCGTCCGGTAGAATGATTCGGCAAGGAGAATACGATGGCCGGTAATTTCAGTGACTGGAGCCCCTACACCAACTACGTGCAGGCAGGCATGGTGGATGGTGCCTACGCCAACGCTGCATTTACAATGCTGGCGGCGGGGCCTCCCCGTATCGCCAACATCGGTGGAGCTGCTGCGTTCGCCCAGGCGGTAAGCGGTGGCGGTCAGGCCGCCAACCAGATCGTGCTGCCGGTCGGGCTGGTCCAGAACTTCAGCAAGTCCGAGACTCGGCAGTTCAGCCGTATCTTCGAGATTGGTTCTGAGCGCAGCTACTTCATCGCCGGCAGGTCGGTGGGGCAGCTCAGTCTGAGCCGCATCTACTACCAC
>Ga0315273_10014656_pt1 | contig 10108 bp, 6 predicted proteins | sample YL17G02_0_MG_FD_205753 | JGI IMG/M metagenome (GOLD analysis project Ga0315273, IMG submission 205753) | Sediment microbial communities from Yellowstone Lake, YNP, Wyoming, USA - YL17G02_0 | ecosystem: Environmental > Aquatic > Freshwater > Lake > Sediment | place: USA: Wyoming | collected... | reverse complement strand
CAATCATCTTGGCGGTCTCCTTGCGGGTGTCCACGTCGTACGTGTAGGTGAAGTACGCGTTCGGCTTGGACGCCGAGTTGTGGGTACCCCAGCCGGTCCCATCAAACGTGGTGCCATCGCCAGAGTAGGTCGTCTTGCCAGAGCCGTCATCCCGGTCCATCTGGCTGCCGTCCGACGTGTTGGTGCGCCGGAAACCGATGCGGTACGTCGTTCCGGGGGTGATGGCGAGGTTCGAGGACAAGGCTTGGTTGTGCAGCGTCGAGGCGCCCAGCGTGGTCGGACCGCCGGAGGCCGCCGTGAAGGTGGCACTCTCGCGCAGGCCGACATTGGACGTATTCCATGCTCCCGTGCGGGTCGAGCAGGTGCCGCTGCGACCAGCCATCCAGACGGCGACCTTGGTCATCTGGTAGTTGGAGCCGCCACTGATGGTGGGGCAGACGACTGGGGTGGTGATGTGCGAGTCCGTCGAGCCGACGATACCTTCCGCCGTGTCGGAGACGTGGGACGTGGCGCCAGCCGTGGCCGTGAAGGTGGAGATGGAACCCGTCGCGGGGATGCTGCGAACGAGCGCGCCGGTCGTGGCGTTCCACTCCTGCGCCACGTAGTACGGACTCACCGTCGGGTCGCTGGCCGTCCAGAACGTCCCGGCGGCGGAGTCGTATCCGATGCCCGGTGCGGGGTTCGTCGGCGAGCTGGTCAGAGTCAAGGCGTCCACGCTTGCCACCAGGGTGGGCGTAGTTGACGGTGTGGAGATACCGTTCTGGAGCGTCATCACGGCGCTGGCTTCGAGGGAGACGGCGGTCCTCAGCGAGGTCGAGGTCTGCACGGTTAGCGTGTCCGCGTCCACCTTTCCTCGGAAGTAGACAGGGTCGCCGTTGGTCGGGATGTTGACGATGAGGCTGTTGTCGGTATCCATGAGCCGGATGCCGGCCGTGTCAATCTCCACCCTACGGGTTCCGTCGGCACCGGTCTTGATGAGTGACGCCAGAACGATGGTAGCGGCAAGCACCTGCGCTGTTACCGCGCCGGCTTGGAGCTTCGGCGTGCTGATGGAGCCGTCAGCAATCTTCGTGCTCGTGATGACGCCGTCCTGCACGTCGTTCGCAAGACTGGCGAGCGCGGCGTTGAGCGAGTCGTTGCCGCCACCCGTGGTGTGCAACGTCTCGGACGAGAAGGCGGAGTTCTGCCCGTACACGTCCACCGCTCGAACCCTGGCGGAGTAGTTCGTGGATGGCAGGCAAGGCGTACTAATCTCGGTCGCGCCCTGGGGCAGGTTGAACAGCAGCGGTGCCGTCCAGTCGGCGATGGCGGCGATGACCTTGACGGCGGTGCCGGCAGTAATATCAGACGTGAAGTCCACCGCAGCGCCGCCCGACGTCAGGCTCACCTTGAAGGCGCTGGAGGTCAGGCCTGCCGCCAGAACAAAGTAGTCCGGGGAGGCGACCGTGAGCCCGGTTCCGCCGGTCAGGACCGTGAAGCGCACCTTGTCGTCAGCCACCAACCCGTGGGCGGTGAGGGTGATGACATCCGTGGCAGCGACGCCAGTGACGTTGCCGGCGATGGCCTGCTCGGTCGTGTACTTGTGGGTGGCCTGGACCTCCCACACGCGGACCTTCTCCTCCGGCGCGCTGTTCAGGGTCAGAATGAGGCGCAGGACGCCGGACACGAGGGCACTCGTAACCGTGACAGACGGCGGCGTGGGTGGCGTCGTCGGCGGGTCCATGTTCCCATCGCTCACGAGCGCGTACGCCGGCCACGGGTCCACCTGTCCGCTCGTGAGGGCAGCGGTGAAGACGAAAGGGGCGCCGCCCACCGACGTACTGAACTCGAAGTCGTCCGCCGTCAGCCCCGCCGCCAGGACGTAGTACAGCGCCCCCTCGACGATGCCGTCGCCGCCGATGAGGTCGGAGAAGTAGATGGGGTCGTTGGCGACGAAGCCGTGCGCGGTTGCGTGAATGACGGAGGCCATCTATGGGGTACCTGTGATGCCGGTTCGGGTGGTTCCTGTCGAAGCCCTAGCATAGACCTTCCCGGTGCTCTGGTCGAGCCAGAACCTGGACGTGGCCGTCAGAGGGTTCGGTGCCTTGTAGCCAATCTGCCACTCGGCCTGGGTGCTGATGGGCTGGATGACCAGGAGGTCGGACGATGGGGCTGTAGCGTCCTCGCGCGGCTGGAGCGTCAGGACGGTCGTCTGCTGGCCCTCGTCGCCGCTCTCCCACGTCACGGCCATGGCGGCCCAGTATCCCGAGCCGAAGGCCGTGGTGTCGATGGAGCCGTGCTTGATGTAGACCGGGAAGATGTCGCAGACGTCGTAGCCGTCGAGCGGCTGGAGCATGCCGGTGCGCAGGCCAAGGCCCATCTGCTTGCCGAGCTTCCCGGCGTGGGTTGCGAGCTGGTTCACACGGCGGGTCAGGTCGTTCTCGTCGGACACCCCGTCCACAATCTGGGCGCGCGCGAAGCGGCCCCAGATAGCCTCGTCGATGCCCGGCGCGTTGGCCTTCTTGTAGAGCACCCGGATGCCGTCACGGGTCCGGCCGATGCCGGCGACGTGGCTCGCCCAGTCCTGCCCGAAGAAGACGACCCGGTAGCCCTGGACCAGCTCGCCGTAACGGAGGCGCAGGTTGTCCCTGATGACGCCGGGGTCATCCTGAACGACGACCTCGTACCCGCCGCCCGTCTTCTGGCGGACCAGGATGCGCGTACGCTTTCCCGTACCCTGGCGGTGAGAGTCGAGCAGGCCGGTGACGAACGTCAGGCAGGGCTGATACGTGCTGTAAACGGCCAGGGTCTCCGTCATGGTAGCGACGCTGCCGACGGTGATGAAGCCGACCGGCGAGTTCGGCGTCTGCACCGTACTGACGGCCCGGTTGAGCTGGTCCGTCACGATGTAGTTGATGCTGTTCTTGCCCGATGTCACGTAGTACGAGCCGCCCTTCTCGGCCGCCTTGTTCGGGATGCTCGGGTCGTAGCGCTCATCGAGCACGTAGTCGAAGAGCGCGAGGTAGTCGATGCCGAAGAACACGATGTCCTTCTCGGTGGCGTCCACGTCCCAGACCAGGCCAGCGAATATCTCGCGCCACCCGTTGCCCGTGTAGAACTGGATGCTGTAGTGGGTCTTCTTCGGTTCGAGCACGGCGAGCTGCGGGTCATCGACCGTCAGCGTCCAGTGCGCCTCGCCGGGGCTGTTGTAGACCAGGCTCGCGCCCACGCTCTTCGCGTGCTCCAGGATGGCGACCGTAGCACCTGGGCCACGCTTTCCGTCCAGGTTCATCGCCTTGATGACGATGCGCCACGGGGCCTGGGGGCGGAGCTGGATGCTGGTGGTGGCGCCGGGGAGCTGGTCGAAGTCGGTGGTCAGGATGATGCTGCGGTAGGTCCAGGCCGACACGCCATCGTGGTTGTCCCACACGCGCGAGCGCCAGTAGTACGTGCCCGTCGCGAGGCTGGCGCCGCCGTACTTGGTGTCCCAGATGGTGGTGCCCGAGGCGACATAGGTCTTGCCGGTGTCCCACAGGATGGACGCCGCCTCGTCCCAGCGCGCGTCGCCGCTCGGGTACGGTGACATCTGCACCTGGTAGGCCAGCAGGGTGTCGCCTGCGTCCGCGTCGCTGAACGCACCGGCGGTGAAGATGACCCCGTCGAGAGTGGCGTATGTCGCGGCGTCGAGGGGCTTCGAGTTGGGCGCGTTGGGGTCCGTGTTCGTGATGGTGAACGACTGGAGCGCCGTGAAGAGCGAGGCCTGGCCCTCCTGGTCCCACACGCGGCCACGCCACTTGTACGTCTGGTTGCGCACCAGCGGGGCAAGGTTGTCGGGGACGTGGTCGAAGCGACGGTTGACGGTCTGCGTGTTGCTGGCCGGCAGCTTCTTCGCGTAAACCTTCGTTCCGCCGTTGAGAGCGATGGTTTGTCCGCTCGCAGTGACGGCCGACGTGTAAACCTCGACCTCGCTGTAGGTCAACGTGTCCGAGGGACGGATGTCGGAGAAGTCCCCCTGGAAGGAGCCGATGGACGCGACCGAGCCGACGGGAGAGAGGTTCGTCGGCGTGTTCGGTACGGTGGCGCCGTACTCGTAGACCAGCTCGATGTTCGGCCGGACCTGGGCCGTCCCCTCACGCAGCCAGATGGCGAAGTTCTGCGTGGAATAGGCGGTCCCGTAGAGGCCTATACCGTAGTTCGCGGCCTTCCCTCCGGCCGTACCGTTGCGCCGCTTCACCGCCGCTGGCGCCCAGTCCTCGACCATGGCGGTGATGTCGATGCGGTTCACGGCGTTGGCCGCTCGGCTGAGGTTTACGCTGCGCTGGTCGCTGGTGGTGCCGGACGCGACGGTGAAGTCGTTCGACTGCCAGGTCCCGTCAGGCGCGTTGCCCTCAGTGAAGCCGTCGGTCAGGCGGCGGATGACAGCGTGCGGCGTGTCCGAGACGGACAGGTCGAAGTCGCCGGACCCATCGTCCGTGTAAACGACCAGGGTGGCGGATACAATCCGGCCCACGTTGGACCAGTCCAGGCCGAACTGGATGTAGGTGTCGTAGTCGTAGTGCGAGGAGCGCCCGACGTAGCCGTGCTTGGACAGCCCCTGCCCCGCGTTGGCGCCGGTGTTCCGGTTGTGGCGAACGGTGGTGTCCTTGGTCGCCGCCCAAACCTTCGTCTGGCTCATGGCCGTCAGCCCGGAGCTTCGCGCAGCACCCGGATACCGTTCGCCTTGTGGCGCCACTCCTCCATCGCGATGTTCAGGGCGTTCATGAGCCCGGCAGGCGACATGTCGGTGTTACCGGAGCGGGTCTGCCACTGGGTGAACAGCTCTCGCGAGGCGTTGAGTCGGCGCAGGCCCGCGACGTGGCAGTAGATGAGCAGCGCCTGCTCCAGCTCAGACGACATCGAGTTGACGTCGGCGTCGTCCACCAGCGGCGCGTACGGGCTGTAGCCCCAGACCTTCAGGAGCCAGGTGGACTCGTTGCCGGCGGCGTTGATGATGACGGTGCGCGGGATGTCCAGGATGCCGCCCCAGAGCTTCCAGCCAGCCTGGCTGTCATTGATGTACTCGCCGTCGGCGGGGTCGATGACCGAGAGCTGGAGGGCGGGCGTCTGCGCGCCATCCCACAGCTCGACACGCAGAACCTCAATCTCCGGGACGGCCTGGTTGAAGCCGACGCGCTGAAGCGTGCCGACGGTGATGTCGGTGGTGAAGTCCACGGCCGCGCCGCCCGGCGTAATGCTGACCTCGAAGTTGTCTGCCGTCAGGCCGGTGGCGATGACGAAGTACACGGCACCGGTCGCCAGCCCAGCCCCACCGGTCAGGGTGAGGAACTTGACGGCCGTCCCGGCGACCAGGCCGTGGGCCGTACTGGTCAGCACGTTGGTCGCGGCAACGCCGAACGGGGTCGTCAGGCTGAGCGGTGCGGCGGACGAGCGGAGCTGGTACGACATCTGGTTCGCGACGAGGATGACGTCCTCGTGGAAGCGCTCGGGTGCGATACGGCCGACCTCGGCGAACCCTTCCTGGATGATGGCGGCGATGGCGGAGGGCGTGAAGGTACCGTTCGATGGGTCGCTCAGCGCCTCGGCGACCTTGGTCTTCAGCTCGGCGTACGTGCTCATGCAGCCATTCTACTCCACATCAGGCGTAGGCCTCCCAGAACCACATGTGGGATGACGCGTCCACGCGCCCGAGCCCAGCCAGGGTGATAGTGTACCCGGCCGTGCCGGTCGGCACCATGGCCCACGTGCTCGACCCGGAGAAGGAGATGATGTCCTGTCGGGTCAGCTCGACGCTGGCCTCTTCAATGGTCACCAGCTTGTCTTGACCCTTCACGCGCACCAGACGGTCTCCCGTGCTGGCGGGGATGGCGAGCGAGAACACCGAGTCACCAGCCTGGACGTCGATAGTCCCGGCCCGGTTCCCGATGGAGAACAGCATGTTCAGCGGCGTGATGTACGTGCCACGGTTGATGGTGTTGCCCGTCATCGTGGTCGTCTTCTGGTACTTCGAGCCGGCCGTAGCGTCGGTCGTGAAGTTGATGGTGGCGCCGCCCAGGGTCGTGCTGACCCGGAAGTCATTGGCCGTCAGGCCCGAGGCGATGACGTAGTAGGTCGTGTTGACCGTGATGCCGGTGCCGCCGACCAGGATGGTGAAGCGGACCTTGTCGTTGGCGACCAGGCCGTGTGTTGCCTTCGTGAACAGGTCGGTGGCCGCGACGCCGGTGACCGCGACCTCGGCCGCCGCGTTCCCGACGATGTAGTCGGACGTCGCCTGAGAGTACAGGGTCGGGTCCTTGCAGATGAAGCTGGCCTGCCAGGGGATGGCGAGCGCGTCACCGTCGCTGCCACCCTGAGCGTTGTCCTGGAAGACGGCCTGGAACGCTCGCGGCATCGCGCGGTAGTGCAGGTCGATGGCGCCAGCGGGGTACCCGAGCGTCTTGCCGCCCGAGTTCGCGACGACGGTGGCGTCCTGGTTGTTGGTCGGAACGCTGAAGTACAGCGGCTGGTAGCCCTTGTCCGCCGGGACCTCACGGTCGGAGAGGATAGGACTCAGCGCGGCACGCAGCGCGAACATCTTGTCGTACAGCAGGTTCCGGCTTAGGGCGTAGAGCGTGCCCGACATTCGGATGCGACGCATGCCGAGGAACGGGTGGCCGGCATCCATGCCGTCCTGCTCCGAGCGCTTCTCGGTGAACTGAACCACGTCCACATCGTGCGGGTCGAACGAGCTGACGGTAGACCCGGAGACGCCAGCACCTAGCTGGTCGCCGGCGATGATGTTCGCCTGAATGGCCTGGTCGTTGAGCTTGAAGCCCCGGTACAGGATGTCGCGTGTCGTATCCATGGGTCCTCTGTGTAAACGGCCCCCCGGTTACCCGAGGGGCCGCTTGCTACGAGACGTCTGTGTCTTGGGCGACACAGCCGCACTTGTTGCACTGGTTGGCCTTCTCGACGACGTGGTCGCTGACGAGATGGCCCTTGTCCCCGCACTGACCGCAGGGGTCCGAACTGGCGAGGACGACGAGCACCCCTGCCGTGTTCTTGCCCTGCTGGGCGCCGGAGCCCGAAACTTCCGGTGGCTTCACCGAACCTCGGGACTTGTGCTTGACGACTGGAGTGGACATCGGGGTCCTCCCTTCAGAGGGGCTGCGGGGGCTGGTCACCCAGCCCCCGTTAGCTTAGCTGATGGGGTTGACGGACTCGATGCGGATGTACCGAGGCGGCGAGACGTTTGTGGCGCTCGTGCCCTGGCCCACGATGACGGCTCCGAAGAAGCCCTTCCAGCCGATGGATGCACGCTGGTGCAGCTCATCGCCCGGCCCACCCGGCTCGGTGAAGTACGACTTGATGCCGTACCAGTCGCCGAACGCGTAGGAGTTCGGCCCGAAGATGTGGGTGGAGTTGACATCGTAGACCTGCACCGCCGTGGCAGCACCATCTGCGCCAGTCACGTCCACGGCCGCGCCACCCGGGGTCAGCGAGACCTTGAAGGTGTTGGCGGTAGCAGCGATGACGTAGTAGTTGGTGGCGACAACGATGCCGGTGTTGCTCGCGAGGGTGAGGAACCGCATCCGCATCCCGTTCGACAGCCCGTGGGCGGTCGAGTTGATGACGTCGGTTGCAGTCGTCGGCGTGACGGTCGGGAGACCGACAGTACCGATGGACGCAAGCTTCTGACCAGCAACGGCGCTGGTGAGGAACTTGACGCCGGCGTACTCGCCCAGCTCGCCCGTCATGAGCTTCTGCGCCCCGGCGTACCGAGCCGCGTCAATCCACCCGCCGACTGCCGTATCCGACATGAGGTCGAACACCGCGCCCGGCTGGACGATTGCGTGGTAGGTGCCGTCAGGGAAGGTCGGCACGAGGCCGGCCTGGAGCAGAGCGACGGCCCTCTTGACGAGCGCACCGGTCAGGGGCGAGGCCCCCAGCGGGAACGTGGTCGAAGTGGTCGCGCCGTTCGCGTACATGACGTTGGTGCCCGTGATGAGCACTTCAGCGACGCGCTTGTCGGCGGTGGCGATGGCGTTGCGAGCAACGCGGTCGGCCGCTTCACGAAGCAGGTCGAAGGGGGACTCCAGGAGAGCGATGTCCGAGAGCTGGACGATGCGGCCAGCCTGGTCAGCGCTGAACTCCTCGTAGCCGAAGGCGAGGACTTCAGGAGTCGGGGTGACCGCTTCCTTCAGCCACGGGGCTGTCGGAGTGGCGTGGTCGGGGGTGCCGGCCACGACCGAGAGGTCGGGGATGTTGATGAACCGCATCGTGTTGTTCGTCCCAGGGATGAACGAGGCGGACAGATAGTTCGCCGGGTTCGTGTGGGGGAGCGGAGCACGAAGCAGCTCTTCCAGGCGCTTCTGGACCAGAGCCACGAGGGTCTGGTTGAAGTTGGTCGCCGTGGTAAGCGTAGTTGCCATGGTGGTTGGGTCCTGTCTGCCGGCCTAGCCGGCGGTTAGGCCCAGGGGAGCGGTGTGCCCTTCAGCTTCTCGAAGATGGACGATGAGTCCTCTTCTCCGGCTGTGGCTCCGGCCCTGGACTGGTTGTTGGCGATGGGTTGAGGCTTCGGTGCGGCTGCGGTCGGCTCCGGTGCAGCAACGCCGGCGAACCGGGCCTCTGCCTCTGCGAGCTTGTCCACAGATAGACTGGCTGCCGCCTCCCCCAGGACCGCGTAGGTCTCAGGGTACTTGGCTTCGATACGCGCCAGGAGCGCTTCCTGCCGGGCCTGTGCGGCCTCGGCCTTCACCGCATCGAGCTGTGCCCGAAGAGCCTCATCTGCCCCCACCTTGCCTGCCTCGTAGTCCGACAGCTTCGCGAGCGCTTCGTCGCGCTCCCTGACTGCGGTCTTCGTGGCGGTGGAAAGCTCAGTGACTTTCGCGTCCAGTCCGGCGTTTCGACTTCGGAGCTTAGTGACCTCGTCCGAGGGCTGAGTGACTGCCTTGTCGGCGGCGTCGCCGGCGGCCGGTGCCTCAGTGGTCCCGTCTTCGGTGCCTGTGTCCTGGTCTGACATGGTGTGATGTTACCTCGTGCTGTAAACGTGTGTCAAGGCTGCGAGATTGCGCCTTGCAGGAGCTGGAGTTGTTCCTCCAGCGTGGGACCGAGCTGCGTGCCCAGGATGGGACCCGTGCCCGGGGTCGTATTGGGCGCTACCGACGCCGGCGGCTCCGCATTGGCGGGGTTGATGAAGGAGTCAATCTCCTTCGCCACGGAGTGTAGCTGATTGAGCGGACGGAGCGGGTTGATGACCTCCCCTTGCTTCTTGACGGACCGGTAGATGTCCGGCTGGACGACGGTTCCGCCGGCGTCAACGGACGCCTGGCTCGCCAGTCCCTGCTGGGCGAGGTCGCGCATCCACGTCGGAGCGGAGGCGCCCACGTCCCAGGGAAGGGTCGGAAGGAGGTACCCGAGGAACCACAAGGTCTGGCTGTGGCCCAGGTCGTTGATGAGCTTGTCGAACTCGGGGTCGAACTCGCGCTGCATGCCGACCGCCTGCATGACGTTGTGCATCGAGTAGGCCATGGCACCGGTACGCACGCCGAAGGGCGCCTGGGCGATGAACTTCACGACTTCCGGCATCAACTTGCCCCACATGTAGGAGGCCGGGTAGATGCCGAACATCGGGTGGTTCAGGCTGCGCTCGAACATGGTGCGCTTCTGGGCGAAGTATTGCAGTCGGTAGGCGTCGGCCCACTTGCGCTGCATCGCCTCAGTGGCGGCCTTGATGAGTTGGCCCTCGGTCAGGTTGTACGGCACGGCGCCCTCGGTCGGGATGCGCGCGATGTCGTTCAGGAGCCCGCTGAACTGGCTCTGACCGCCGCGCAGCAGGCCCTGGTTGATGGCGCCCTCGGTCCACTTGCCGAACATGCGGTGCGTTCGGATGATGTCCGGGTTGACCGTGGCCTTGGGGATATCCTTCATCATGCCGTTGCGCTTCAGAATGTCGCGGAGCTGGTCCACGGCCTCCTGCACGGTGCGCGGTCCGGCCGCCAGCTCGTCAGGCCCAAGCGCTGTCACCTTGGTCGGGAACTTGCTCATGTCGAAGTCCGGGTTCAGGAGCACGCTGAACAGCTCGCCCATGGCCTCGTCACGAGTGACGGTCGCGTACTCGGAGAGCATGGCCTGCGCCTCGGAGCCGTCGAAC
>Ga0315273_10014655_pt1 | contig 10108 bp, 5 predicted proteins | sample YL17G02_0_MG_FD_205753 | JGI IMG/M metagenome (GOLD analysis project Ga0315273, IMG submission 205753) | Sediment microbial communities from Yellowstone Lake, YNP, Wyoming, USA - YL17G02_0 | ecosystem: Environmental > Aquatic > Freshwater > Lake > Sediment | place: USA: Wyoming | collected... | reverse complement strand
CCGTTGAACATGTCGCAGCGTGCGCGGTCGTGCGGCTTGGTCTCGAGCGGGCAGTGGCGTCGCTCGTCCATCGGGCAGTACCAGCCGTTGGCCTGGTTGTACAGCGGGCCGCCGTTGCCGCCACACGTCATGGTCGGTGGCGGGCCTTGCGACTTTTGGCCGTAGAGAAACGGATAGGCGCCATAGCCGGCGAGAATGCCGCCGCCCAGTGTCTGTGCCTGCTTGGAGGCGTTGGGAAAATGCGAGAACGCAGGCGCGTTTGGCGCGGTATGAATCGTATCTGCTGCCATGTCGGGTTTGTCAGATGTCAGTCTGCTGTAGTCTATGTAGAGATACGATAAAATTTTTTCGACTTTTTCAGCTGCGTCAGACAATACTATTATGAAGAAGGGGCGCAGTAGTCGCCGCCGCATGTCGAATCCGACCCCCATGTACCGCCTGCGACTTGCAGGCATGTCTGATTACCAAACGAATTAGTGACACAACCGTATGGCAGATTCGGCGGTGGCGGTGGCGGTGGCGGTGGCGGTGGTTGTATACACGCGTTTGCACACGTATCGTCGGTGCCGTAAATGCCTCCATCCATTTGGACGCAACTGCCGCTGCTGGCATCACATCCGTATGGCAAAGTCGGTGGCTGGTTTGTATTATTGGACGACGACGTCGACGCACCGCCGCAGCCTGTCAGTAGAGACGCGAGGCTGCCGCATTTGCGAATACCGACAATTACAATGACAATGGCCGCCACTACCAGTACTATCAAAACGGCGGCGACTACAATTATAATGAGGTGACGTCGCTGCGACGTAAGCATGTCTTGCATGACGCTAGAAAATTATGTTTATTGATGTCTGATTTGCTTGTGTCGGAAATTTATTAGCGGCTAGAAATGCGTGGCAAATGGCGACGGCGGCGCAGTTGCCAGCATCGAGACGCGACGTCGATGCGATATATTTGCGGTAGTCGACTTGTTAGTCATGGCCATAATGACAATGACGGCGACGAGCGCAACGACGGCGATTACCAACGGTATCCCGACAGCCAAGGCGTTTTTCCAATTGCTGTCGTTGTCGTCTGCGTCATTGATTGAATTTGCTTTGCGGTGCGTCGGCGACTTGCCATTTGGCGACTTGCCATTGTCTGACATATTGCACATATAGCAGAAAAGATTATTTATTATTAGAGATGATTTATTATACTTGCTGATGCTGTCCTTCCCACGCCATCTTGCAGCTAATCGAAATGTCGCTGACATATATCGATTCGGTATATACATTATTAGCAGGCCGCTCTAGCGATATCCACAGAATGTCGCCGTCCAAGTCACTTATGCGAAACGGCAACAGGTTGGATATATCGAGCTGAACGGTCGACGCAATCTGCTTTCGAATATTGGCCGCAACAGGCGCAGGCGTTGTAAATACTATTCGCTTCTCGGTTGGCGAATTGGCAGGCAGAGCTGCGGTGCCGTAGATATCAGACACTGACGTTGTGTTGCGCGCATAGTCTTGGCCATATCCCCAGTTCACCTGCCACGTAGTGACGGAGCCGGGCGCGCCTGCCGTTATCGAAAACCACGTCCACTGCAGTACTAGCGGAAAACTCGTATCGCAGCCGAGCGGAAGACGCACCTGCCTTGTTACACGCCCGCCCTGCACGCGCCGAAAGTTGTTGTCGGCACGCATATCCAGCTTGACGCTGATCGCCATGCCGTGTGCGATATTCTGATCGGACGAAGGCATCCAGTTGTTGAAGCCATTGTCGATACGAATAATCGGTCGCGACGCGCCATAGTACTCGGTCTCGCCACTTGGTCCCAGCGTCGTCGAGTTGGTGTGCAACTTGATGGCATTGACAAACGGGTTCGCCACCAACGGCGTCGTAATGACACGTGCGCGTACCCAGAATCGCGCGTTGGCGTTAACTACCGGCCAGCCGCCGCCGCCTGTAAGGGTACGCGCCGTCCAAACTGGCGCAGACTTGCCGTTCCATGGCGAGCCTAGTGCAAACGCCGTAGACAGTGGGTCCGGTGTGTATGCCGACGCAGGCGCAAACTGAGTCAATGTAAACGTGGCGCCGGTATAGGTAGACACGTTTGGCAGTAGCTGTTCCTGCGCCGTGACAAGACTGCTGAAACGAATATCGGACGCTGTTGCCGATGTTGCCGTATCGAATACGTATCCACGCGTGGGCGTTATCGGCAAAGGCGAATTACTAGAGTCGGTAGACGACATGACGGCAAATCGAATCCATTGCGGCGTGGTCGGCGTAGAACTGTAGTATTCCCATATTACACTATACTGCGGAGGCTCGATCGACGTGATGCCGTTTAATCCAGAGTAGTTCAAATTGCCACCTACCGGCAAGATGGTCGTCAATGCGGCACGTGGCGTACTACCGTTGCTCTGATCCATCTTTAGTCCGTAGAATGGATTGGCATTGACGCCGTCTGAAAATCCACCAAAGTACACACAGTATCCGGTAGGAACGGCTCCTGCGCCTCCGAAAAACACAGACGTGCCTGCCGTGCCGCTTTTTAGTAGCTTGACAGACGAGGTGATATTGGCCGCAAACGTGCCGTCGACAAGGTTGGTAGGCGCCAGTGTCGCCTGCCATACCTGCATTCCATATCCAGATGCCTGTCCCTCGCCAAACGACGATGTAAATCCATAGTTTGGAAAGCCGATTGACGCGTTGCCAAGCATCAGGTTTGTCGGATTGCCTGGCTCTGTTGATAGGACGTCGCCGCTAATATCGGTAAACGACGTACTCAGCTGCACGAGATCGCCACGCAATATAAGCGACATTCCCTTGACACGTGTAGGCTGTGCCAGAATGCCGGCGTCGCTGCGTAAATGCACCTGGTTGGCGTACGGCGCAAACGCAGTGTCGTCCTGTATATTAATGCCTATAAACGTACCGTTGCTCTGCGTCGATACGTGGATGCCATCAGTCGTGAATTTGCTGAAACTGCCGCCTTGAATGCGCAAATCTGTATCGGCGTTTTCGACATCGACACAGGTCGCGCAATACGTAGTAGTCAGTGAAGTAAAGATGGCGTATGTGATAAGACCAGTCGATGCGCCTCCAGTTGCACGCAGGCACGTATCGATTAGAGATGGCGAGTTGATGGCCCCGGTCGCAGCTGCCGTAAATGTTATAAATGCAGACGCATTGGTTGCACGGTACGCGGTGCAAATGGCAGTCATGTCGTCGCTGACAAAGTACTCGAGATTGCGCGCAACGCAGACGCTCGAGTTGATTAGGCCGTTGGCGGTAAGCGTGGCGCCCTGACCAGTAGTAACAAAACCAGTCACATAGTCACGGACCTGCGTGTTTTCGACACGTGTGGCGTAGCCGTCGTCGGTCGGCACGGCGTATGTCACATTGACGCCGCGGCCCGACGAGCCACCAATCGACGCGTACGGAGACGCATCGACAAGTATATTCAAAAACGATGTCGAATATCCGAGAATAATGCCGTCGTTGTTGCGCGTGGCAAACGTCGGCTGTATGACAATCAATTCGTTGCCGTCGCCCATACCGACCGTCGATACATACGTCGGCGGAGTCAATGGCAAAGCTTCGATATAGGTGGCCGGATATACACGCAGGATGCATTGATTCGACAAGCTAATGGCGCGCGGATTCGATATAAACACTACTGCCGATGTCGGCGGCGATACTGTCACGACAGCCGTCTGCAGGCTCCAGCTAGTAGATGCCTGTGTCGTTCCATACACCACGAAAAACGATCTGCCCGCATATATGCTGCCGCCCGCAGCCGCAATTGCCGCCTGATTGAATCCTTGTGCCGTTGGCGTCGCTGAAAGTCGCGTCCATGTCGTCGTGACCACACCGGCCGTATAGACACCGTTCCATGTTGTCGTCACCTCGTTCTTGACAAGGATGCGGTCGCCGACGACCAGCGTTACGCCGTCGACGACGGCCGGCGCACCCGTAATGACCTGCGCGATAGGTGCGATACCGATATTGGCCGTAGTCGCACATGTCACGCGTTGATTTGTAGCCGTCACGGGCACCGCCAGGTCTGGGTTTGCTAACAAGATACCTGCGTACGCAGCCGTAAACGACGTGTAGTCTGGCACCAAACTCACGCTTGTATTGGGCTTGGCGACAATTAGTTCGAGATTGTACGTAAATGACATGGCTGGCGCCGGCGCCGCGGCAAACGCAGCCTGTCCGGCACCGATGATTTGCAACACGTCGCCAAGTACAGGCACGCCGCCGAGCATGTCGACCGTGTAGGTGGACGGCGCAGCATCGCCAAGCTGCGTGGCGCGCACCAGGTTCGAGTCGTCGGTTGTCATGTCCTTGTTGATGACGGTCTGCGTGTCGGTCGTGCCCACAAACGCACCAGCAGGCGCCGCTTTTGTCGTCAGGACCGCACCGGCGCCGTTTCCGACCATGACATTGCCGGCCGTGAGTGCCGTCGTGTTGGTGCCTCCTTGTGCCACAATGACCGGAATCGTCAGGCCAAGTTCGTTGCCACCGCCACCCAGTACATTCGATAGGCCGCCGCCGACATTGAGGCGTGTCGATATGGTAGTGCCTGCAATGACGATACCGTTGCCTGCGACCGGGTTGAATCCAGATGCAGTCTGTGTCCATATCACTGCAGACGATAGTGGCGACAGCTGCGTGACAGCCGCCTGCAAAGACCATACCGAGTTGCCAAACAGCGTTCCGCCGGCACTAATAAAAACGGTTCGGCCGCTGGCGATCGGGCACACGGCCTGGTTGAAATCAGTGGCGCGTGTCCATACAGACGTGACGACGCCGGCCGTGTATATGCCGTTCCATGTATCGTTTGGCGAGACGGCGTCCTTGACGAGGATGCGCATGCCGGTTACCAACAATACACCGTCGACTGTCAGGATAGCAGGCGCCGTCGTCATGACCTGGGCGACAGGCGCCGCAAGTCCTGTCGCAGTAGTCGTGGCGACACTAGCTGCGGCAAACGGAGACGGTCCCGCCAATACGGCAGCGTCGACATAGCTGCGAGTAGCCGCGTCTTGTGGAAGCAACGGGTCGGCCACGTTGCCGACGACATGCGATCCCATCAATACGGTACCGGCGCCGGCGACGACTTCGAGCGAATCGGTAGCCGTCACCTTGAAGAAGCTGGGCGAATCGGCGACAGCGACATCCTGGTCCATTGTAGCTACGTGCGCCCACGACGTTGGCGGAACAGTAGTTGCGGACAATGCAGGATATATACCACCCAGGTTCAAAGAGCCGGTCGCCGACGACAACACAAGATCGCCTGCCAGCGATGTTATCTTATCGACCTGCAGATCAGCATCGGCGCCGCCCGTAACGACGACGCCAGTATCGCCGACACTATCGACAGCTGTAAACTGCGACAAGTGCGTGACTGTACCGCCGGCGACCGCCGACGACGATGCGCCTCCCAGATACGCCAAGGCAAGCGGTGCCGTGGACTGCGCCAATAGGCCCGTGGCGTACGCCGTCAATGGATGTGTAGTAAACGTGTTGGCGACCCCTGTAGTCGCGACAACGCTATTGGCGGCAAATGTAGTCGAGGCGACAGCAGCCAGCGTGGAGTTGAACGCCTGCACCGTGGTGCCTGGAATCAGGTTGATGGCGCCCTGTGCCGCTGTTGCGTCGAGCAAATCCATCCAGCCGACGCCGTACGCAGATATCGGTGTCGTCTGAAAGACGTCTGGCACCAGCCCCGTATAGATAAAGCTGTTTGCCGCAATCGGCGACAGGCTAACTATGCTGTCGAGCGGCGGGGGAAGTACCGACGAGGGCGACGGAATTATATTGTCGCAGTATAGCGTGTTGCACGCCACCTGGTTTGCATAGACATTTCGAGACGACTGCGTTCCGGTCGCCGAATAGGTAGGCGTCATCATTAAAATATTTCACGCCGCCTAGTTCACTACTATTCAATTATAAATTAAAGATTTTGTTTTTGTTTCGGATGCTCCGGCCTCCCCGGCCTGCTCCGGGGAACGCGGAAAATAAATTAACATATGATTTTTTATAGGGTTAATACTAGAACCAAAACACATGTCGTTGCCAGTAAACGGACGTGCCAAGGATGGCGAGTTTAATCGCGTATTCTGCAACAACGCAACGGCGACAACAGTCAATGCGACTACAGTCAATGCGACTACAATTAATGCGACGACGACGGTTATTACCGGCTCGTTAGTCGGCGACGAGTATCTGCTCGATCTAAACTCAACTACAGTCGCCGGCATCCGCCCGTCGATTGCCGCCGATGCGTCGGTCGGGTCGCCCGTCGAGATGGTGGCGCAGTCGTCGACCGGTGCCGCCGGCGGTGCGTGTGTGATGACGGCCGGAAGTGCGACAGTGACTGGCGCAGGAGGTGCGTGCCTGATTACAGCCGGCGCGGCCGTTACTGGCGGCAATGGTGGCGCCGTGACAATTCTTGCAGGCAGCAACATTACGTCTGGCGACGGAGGTTATTGCACCATGACGGCAGGCAGTGCAGTGTCGGGCGGCGACGGCGGTGTTTGCAGCATGCAGGCCGGCGTCAATACGACCACTGGCGACGGCGGTGCAGCAACTGTGAGTGCAGGCAACGGCAGTACTGGCGACGGTGGTGCGTGCACACTGCTGGCTGGCAATTCATTGCAATCTGGTACGGGCGGCTTCGCATCGCTGACTGCCGGCAACTCGACAACGTCTGGCGACGGTGGCGACATTAATATTACTGCCGGCACGGCATTGACTGGCGACGGTGGATACATGTATATCAACGGAGGAATTACGACAACTGGCAGTGGTGGCCCTATTGAAGTCACTGCAGGCCGTGCCAATACCAACGGCGGCGGCGGCTACTTGTCACTAGCTGGTGGAAACGGCGGCTCTGCTTCAGGAAATGGCGGTTCTGCAGACTTTTTCGGCGGCATCGGCAATGGCGCAGCGACAAACGGCGGATATGCGCGTTGCAAGGGCGGCGATTCTACCAGCGGCACAGGCGGCGCAGCAGTCTTGAAAGGAGGCAATACGTACAACGCCGGCACTGGCGGCGCGTGCACCATTACTGGCGGCAATGCACAAGGCGCAACTGGCACTGGCGGCGGCATATCGATTACTGCTGGAAATTCCGACACCAGCGGAAACGGCGGCGCCATCAACATTACTGGCGGCAACAGCAACGGCGTAGGCGGTGTCCAGGGCGGCAGCGTCGTCATCACGGCAGGCTCGTGCACGGCGCCAGATGCGGCTGGCATGCCAAACGATGTCCGTCTTGTCGCAGGCATCAATATCGGCGGAACCAAGCCGGTAGGCAGCGTAGGTATCGATGCGGCAGGCGCCAGCAACGCCGCGCACTTTACAGCAGTGCAGGCCAATGTGCCGTCTACTGGTGGCAATGGTGCCGTTACTGGAACGGATATGGCTGGCGAATGGCTGATTGGTGGCGGTGCCGGATCACCAGTAACTGTGTCATTTAGCAAAGTATATCCTGCGGCTCCGTTTGTTACCGTGACGCCAATCGGCGGTGTCATCACTGTACTTGCGCGAGCAGCAGGATCGTTCACTGTTACGGCTGCTGGTGTAACTGGATTTACGTATATATGTATCGGATCGTCGTTTTGAATTTAATTAGAATAAAATCGAATAAATCACTACTGCGCAGGACAAAACCACTTGCCGCCTGGCGTCTGGCGGCATCCCTTGTTGCCGCCCTCGATTCCGATGCCGTTTAGTGGCGCAGTGACATTGATCGGCGACGTGAGCGGAGACGCGTTGCCGCGCATCACACGCACGGCGCGAGGAAATGTAGGCACCGGGTATCCGTTGTAGTAGGGGCCGTAGTTGGCGTACGGAATGTCATAGTCGAGTGCCGGCGGGTAGACCTTGGGCAGCGGCGCGCGTTCGCGCATCTGCACGACACTGGGCGGCGCGGCGAAGCGACACTGCGACTCGCAATATCCGCTGTTGCGCCCGCCCTTGACGACGCAGTCGCTGGTACACGCAGCCTCTTGCTCCGATGCGGCATACGCGCCCATGCTGCGATTCAGGACATTGCGAGATTGCGTGACGGCGTATGTCTGGCTGTTGGCAGGAGACCAAATCATGTCGCGTGAGGATGGATAATGCAATGTATACCAAAGGTGATAAAAAATTATTTATGTCGCATGCTATTAGATATTAGATGTTTCAGTGCAAGAATCCCGTCATCTACTGCGGTGGTCCGTCGCCGCCGCCGCCGCCAAAGGCAGTATCGCCGCCAAGGGCAGTATCGCCGCCAAGGGCAGTATCGCCACCAAAGGCAGCCGCACCGCCTCAACGACGTCGTATCGTCGTGCAAATGGAGCAGGCACACCCGCCGCAGGCAAACCCGCCGCAGGCAAATCCGCCGCAGGCAAAGGCATGGCAGGTGCCACCTGGAGGCAAGCAGCGTGCAGACATGGCGCGTCAACTACTTGCAGCCGGTATGATGAATTCGGGATCAGGATCAGGCTCGTCGTCGTCGCATTCGGTGGCGTCTGCGCCCGGGCGATATCAAGACAGCAACGGTGCCAGCAGCAAACGTCTCGACTATAGTTTTCTGCAGCCACCTGCATCGGTAGCGGCGCCTGAACGCCTGGCAAGTCACGACGACAGTATCGCGGCGGCGCGTCGCAGGTCGCTGCAGCGTTTTCAACACTCGCTGGACGAGAAGCTGGCACACTTGCCGCCGATGCAACGTGGCGTTGCGAAAAACAAGGCCGAGGCGCAACGTCGCGCAGCCGAACATATGCGTATGCAGGCTGCCATTGTCGCCAAGATACCTGCACGCGATCAGTACCATCTTGAAGCCGAGCCGCTTGAACAGGCGTTTGCTGCTGCTCCGCGACGACGATCGTCTCCAAGGGCGTCTCCAAGGGCGTCTCCACCAAAAGCGTCTCCACAGCCAAAGTCTCCAAATTCAAAGTCTCCAAAGCCAAAGGCGCCAAAGCCAAAGCGGGTAAGGAAGCCAAAGGCGCCAAAGCCAGCGAAGCGTCAGCAGACGTCTGCGGAACGGCGCGCGTTTGTCGCCAAGGTCATCGCGGCCTTGTGATGTTTAGTTATTTTATAGCTGTTTGATAAGTGAATATAGATGCAGCGACGTCGTCAGCCCGCACGTAAATGCAAGCGGCGGCGTGTCAGCCAGACGGCATCTGCGAAGCAAAAGGCGCCGCCGCAGGCTGCAAAGTCGCCGCCGCAGGCTGCAAAGTCGCCGCCGCAGGCTGCACCGCAGGCCCAAGCATCTGCAAAATCGCGCCGTACAGTAGTAGTGTCGCAGCATGATATGCTGTCGTACAATCATCGTCTGGCACTGGCTGCGCATTTCATGCAGCAACGCACATTGTCAGTGGCGTCGTCCATGTCGGCGTCGCCAAAATGCACGATGCGTAAAGACGACCGCTTTCTCGACGAGTTGGACATTCAATGGGCAAAGGGAGGCGCCGACAAGGCGTCGGCGTCGGCCAGTGTTGTTATCGATGCAATACTGCGTGCCGCCGGCAACCCACATGTCTTTATCAAGCTGGCGTTTGGCACGCGTAAAGACGCCCTGTACTACGAACGCCTGATCTACTGCAAGGTAACGCAGAAACTGCTGACGCTGCGGTACACGCCATGTATCGTGCCGTTTATCGGATATGTGCAGATACACAACAATATTGCAGAGCGGTGTATTATCGAGCGGTCGACGGCGGTGCCGACTTCGTCAAGCAAGCTGTGTGTCGCTATCGCAGCCCTGTTGAAATCAAAAGGCGTACGCGCAGACGACCTGTCTGTTGGACACGCCCTGATTACAGAGGTCAATACGGGAACGACGTTGGGCGAGTGGCTACAGCAGCCGCGAACCGTCGAGGACTGGGAGCAGGTGTACTTTCAGCTGATCTACACACTGCAGTGTTTTGCAGAAATCGGTCTGACACACTGGGACCTGCATAGCGGCAACGCGTTTGTCGAGATGCTGCCGACGCCGGTTGCGTCCGTATGGTGTCTCGGCAACGGCGTGTACAAACACATGCGGTCGCGATGGCTGCTGAAAATCTACGATTTCGATCGCTCGTCGAAACTGGCCGCGCCGCTTGCGCCAGGACTCGAGGAG
>Ga0315273_10014653_pt1 | contig 10108 bp, 10 predicted proteins | sample YL17G02_0_MG_FD_205753 | JGI IMG/M metagenome (GOLD analysis project Ga0315273, IMG submission 205753) | Sediment microbial communities from Yellowstone Lake, YNP, Wyoming, USA - YL17G02_0 | ecosystem: Environmental > Aquatic > Freshwater > Lake > Sediment | place: USA: Wyoming | collected... | reverse complement strand
ACAGAGCCTCGGTGTAGCGGTCCACCGTCCGATAGGCCGGTTCCAGCGTACCGATGCTGAAATACCGGCTCCATCCCTGCAGCTTGCGGTTCACCGCCGCCACCACCTCTTCGAGGGGGGCGTGGTTTCCCACGTGCAGCTCGGTCCGTAGCGACTTCTTGAACCGCTTCACCCGCTTCTTCGAGGGAGTGACCCCGACATACGTCTTGCCCGTCCGGCGAAACACCATCGGGCCGAACGTGTAGCCCAGGAAGTCGAACGACTCAAGCTCCGCGTCGCATACCCGGGTCTTGGCCTCGTTCAGGCCGAGACCCAGCTTCGCCGTGATCCATCTAAGCCAGGTCAGGGCTTCCTCGGCCCTGCCCCGGCACACATCACGAGGTCGTCGGCATAATTGATGATCCCTGCCCGCAGCTTCGTCTCGAGGTCGAACTTCTTCCACGCCTTGAGAAGACGGTGGATGTAGATGTTCGCCAGGAGCGGTGAGACCACTCCGCCCTGCGGGGTCCCCGCTTTCGAGCCTTTGCCGCCCGTGAGGGTCTTCCGACCTTCCGCGTCCGTCTCCTCCACCGGCGCCTTCAGCCACATCTTGATGAGATGCAGCATCTTCCGGTCGCTGACTCGACGGGCCACCGACCTCATGAGTTCGGGGTGGGGGATGGTGTCAAAATACTTGCTGAAGTCGGCGTCCACCACGTGGCTCTCGCCTCGTGAGATCGACGCCCGCACCTCCTTCACCGCGTCCAGCGCCCCTCGCTTGGGCCGGTACCCATACGCGTTCGGCTCGAAATCCGCCTCGAAGATCGGCTCCACCACGAGCTTGGCGGCTTGCTGCGCCACTCGGTCCCTTATCGTCGGAATCCCCAGCGGCCGCTCGCCCCCATCGGGCTTCGGGATCATCACTCGCCTTACTGCCTGGGGTCGGTACCTCTCCTCTCGCAGCTCTGTCGCCAGGATGCCGAGCCAGCCTTCCAGCCCGTCCTCCCTCGCTTCGATGCTCTCGAACGTCTCCCGGTCCACACCCGCCGCCCCACCGTTGGCCCGGCAGAGCCGGTAGGCGTGTTCCAGGATATCCGCTCGCCACATCTTGTCGTAAAGGAGGTAGAACCGGAAGTCCGGCTCACCCTTGGCCTTGACGTAGAGCTTCCTCTGAAGCGTCCGGATCCTCTCTGGAGTTGACAGGCGCACGGCCAATCTCCTCTCCTCGGCTCCGTCCGAAGCACCCAGAACCAGGGCCACTTCCCTCCACCGGCGTTACCCGGCTTCCTTGGTACTATTGACCCCTCCGACGCCCACCTCGGCCCGCCCCCTTATGCGGAGCGGTTGAGGGTCAGCGACTCCCTCACCTTGGTGGGCCTCCCGTGTTGCGACGCGTTCTGTCTCCACGTGCCGCCCCCACTACCCCGGCGAGTCATCCGGAGCCTTGGCGGTTGTCCCGCTCCGGATACGGCGGCCTTCCCCGCGTTAGCGTCGGGTCGGCACTCGCGACTGCATTTCGGGGCCTGCTCAGGGTTCACGCATGTTGCGGCCCGCGGATTTGCTGGCCCTCCCTAGGAGGGCTGTTGTCCGGGTGGCTCGACGACCCCGGTTACCCGGAGGCCGTCCACCCGTAGCTACGAGGCTGTACCGTCAACTGCCTCGGCAGGACTTTCACCTGCAAGAACGCGCCGCCTTTCACGGCGCACGCCAACGGATTGCGGCTGAGCGGCGCCGGCAGAGTACATCGCTAGATGGGTCAGGCCGAGAGCGTCCGCTGCAGCCGATGGTTAGGCTGAGCCGATTGGGCATCGCGACGTGCCTTCATTCGTGGAAGTCGCTGCCCAGGCCACAGGGTGACGGGGCGGGGGGGAGTCGAACCCCCCCTGCGCTCTCTCCCAGGTGGCACCGGAGACCGATTCTCCGAAACACGCCTTCCCCTGCAGTGTGGAACCGGTCAACCGGACCGCCCCAGGAGCGCAGTTCCCGCCACTGCACACATCAGCTCAATGATCGTGCGCATGGTAGCCCCCAGTCTGGACGTCATCTTCGCAACCGCTCTCGCGACTACTCGGACGGCCCAGTCGGCGGTTCCCACGGCAACAAGGAGAGGCCATGCTTCGACGACACGGTCTCCTATCCATAGGTGGAAAACCCTAACAGAACACATAAGTTACGACAGCGGGACCGAAATGCCTGTCCACGGCAGTGGCCTCCCCCTCGAAGGCGCAGCCACCGAGGAGGGCTCGTGTTGGCAGGAAGCCTAGTGTCAGTGCCTAACCAGCGTTTGAGCGGCGGAGCGGCAGCCTGCCGGTCATGTCCCCTGCGTCGTCCGCTCCAAACGCTTGTTCTGCGTCTAGCTAGCCTACTGGGTAACCGTACTCTGCAAGTCGGGCCTTCGCACGCTCAATCTCGGCCGCCTCGAAGAGAGGGTGCCACTCCGGGTGGTCGACCACGAGGGCCTCGACCGTGATGTCCAGTCGCCCGCGTTTCCACAGCTCAGTGTAGCCATCGGACGGGCTTTCGGAGCTGATGAGAACCTTCGCGGTGCGAAGCCCCCCATGTTCGCTGACCATCTGGATGTACCGGCTCGCGTTGTAGTCAGCCTCATGCTTGGCACGAAGGTAGACGTCCACCATCGTCTTATGGAACCTGACCTCGAGCTCCGACTGAACCATCACCCTCCACCCCCCGCGTCACGTGCGCAGAACGGATTGCGGCTGAGCGGCGCTGGCACTAGGCCACCGCGAAAAACACCGAGCCTACTGCGTCCGCTCGAGCCGCTGGTTAGCCCGATCTCCGGCAGGCGCTGAGTTGCCAGCGTCTTCGCGGCGCATGGAGCTCCGCATCTTGCGGGACTCCAGGGTTTCGCAATCGAACGTTTGCCTACTGTCCTAGACGGACCTGGGACAGTGTCGTCACATGTCGAGCTACCTGCTACCTGCGGCCGGACCAGTGTCTCCGCTGCCCAACCCCGATGCCTGCGCTAGTTCGCGCTCGCACATGGAGGCGAGGACGGAGATCGCTCCCAGCTGCGTCTTCATTGCTGACATGAACCAGAGTTCGAGCAACTCGTAGAGCCCCGGGTACCGGGTCCACTCCTCGTACTGGGCCACCGCCTTCTGGTCGTTGGCATGGGCAAGCCCGCCATTGAGGAACGTATTCACGATCTCCCGGATCGTAAAGCGATGGGATTCACCGCCGTACTGGTACTCGCCAAAGGCAGTGCCCAGGTAGCTGTTGAGTGCGGATCGGAGGGCTCGGAAGTTGTCCTTCCACTCCTGCGAAACGTCGGGGCCATCGGCGAGATCGTCGAGGCGACGAAACGAAGTGGCTTCGTTCCTTGACATGAAGAACCTGAATGTGAAGATAAACGCATCCCGTGCTTCGTCATCAGGCTTCGTGGTGTGGATGCCTTGTTGCTGGAACTCGATTGTGTAGCCGGAGGTCTCGAGCTGCCTAGCGAATCGTGACTCACGCAATTTGGTCGCCTTTGAGATGACGCGTTGAAGGGTCTTCTCGGTCTCCGCTTGCACGTGCCCCTACCTCCTATCGGGCTAACGGAGCGCGGCTGAGCGGCGCCAGGGCTGTGTCGCGGACGGTGGACCGGCCTACCGCGTCCGCTCGAGCCGCCGGTTAGGCCTCGATAGCAGCCCGGACCAACGCCACTTGTGGCGGGACTTATGCTGGGCTCCTCCCGGAGAGTGCCCTCACGTGGCAAAATGCACGTCTCTTACTTGGTGTCTGAAGCGGCAGCCGCCTCGGAACTCGTTTTTTGTATGTACCTGACAACAGTGTCCGGGAGGAGCGCACCGATGTGCCCCTTGAAGGTAACCATCCGATGTTTCCGCAGGTCTCCAAGGACTCTGAAGAATCGGTCTAGGTTGTCTATGTTCGCTTCTCTGTACAGAGCTATAGCCGACAGCCGCCCCCCGTGGCTTCGCAGGGTTCCGAGGACGCTATCCCGGGCTTGATCGGTCTCTGCCTCACTCGCACGGTTTATGGCTGTGTCGACCAACCCGCCAAGTTTGTGCTGGATTTCATCTACCTTGGCATCCCGAAGCACTAGGGCTTTGGAGAGTGTATCGATTTCCTGTTTGAGCTCGTCCCGCAGTTGCTCAAGCCTAGGCTCGTTGGTGTTCTCTGCTGCTGCGGGCCAGGCACGTCGACATATGTCTCCCCAAGTGTCCTTGAGTAGGCCGAAGGTGCGGCTGTTCATCTCGGAGACCAGAGTCTCGACCTTTGAAAGAGCTACTCTAGCTCTGGTCTCCGATGCATTGGTCCAAACAAAGAATAGCGCTGACAGCACTATTGCCAGTACCCCAACAAGGATGGAGACGATGGATGCTGCTAGCCCAATCCCGCTTGTGTCCACCAGTATCCCTCCCTGTCTCCTGCAAGTGCACGAGCCGCCTCCACTATCCCGCATCCCCGACCTGCTGCCGAAAGAAGGCGAGCGCATTCAGATGCCGCCAGGATGAAGCAAAGGTACCAACATCGGTATCCACGTTTCGACCGCCTTCATGGGCATCCCTGCCAGTCGTGCCCCGCGGCCCGGGGACCAGGCTGCGGGAGCCCGAGGGCAACCATGTGTCGGCCTAACAACGATTCGACCGATCCTCATAACACGCCGAACTCCGATCTCCCGTCCGCATAACACGCCGTTGGCCCGCCTGAAAGTCTCGCGGCAATCCCCGTGCTACTAGCGCCTTCGGGTCGCATCACCAACTTATCACGGGGTCTTATGCGGATCGGCATAAGACCCCCCCTGTCCACCCTCAAAGGGCATCGCCGAGGCCGCAGACCCGGCCGGAGGTTGAGCACATGGGCATAGCCGGTCACCCGGGGCCCCTTCTGTCGTTTGGGCACGGAAGGATGGTTCTCCAGGCGGTTCCAGGATTCCTAGGGGAAGCGGGGGGACGGAAGCCGACGTCTTGGCGGCGACTGGCTACGTCCGCGACGGCCTCGCCGGCACCGGGGCGCCCGCCAGGCCCAGGCGCGACCCTTCCTCGTCCACCAGCCGGATCAGTTCGGGAGACGGGGTTCCGAAGAGACTGGCCGCCACTGACCGCGAGGAGCCCGTGCCCTGCCACCGCCAGGTTCCGACGACCACCCCGTCGGCCACCACGGTGGCGGCGACGTCGGCCGCGGCCCGAAACACTTCCCGGCGATAGGGTTCCTCCAGGTAGAACTTGTCGCGGTGGGCCAGAACGTAGGAGTCGAACTTGGGCAGGAAAGCCACGGGGGCCGCTGGCCCTGGCGGGCAGTGGTCGTCGCTGCCGGACTCGGCCAGGCCGCCCTTCCCGGCTGCGCCATCAGACCCGGCCTGACCGCCTGGCCCGCCCTTCCCGGCTGCGCCGTCCGGCCCGCCTAGACCGCCTGGCCCGCCCGGCGGTCTGATGTCCAGCAGGCTCCCCGGACCGATCGAGCCGGCCCGGAGACCCGGGTCGGCCGGGCCAACCTGGTCGCCGGCCAGCTCCAGGGCCCGCCTGGTCCTGGCCACGGTGACCCCGCTCCAGTAGGCGAAATCCTGAACGCTGGCCGGACCGTAAGCTTGGAGGTAGCGGGTCAGGAGAACGGACAAGGCGGCGTCGGCGTCCGCCGGCGGCGACGCCGGTGACCCGCTCCCCAGCCAGTCCTCCGTCCGGACGAACGAGACCTCCCCACTCCGCCCCGGGCCATCGCCCGTCGGGCCGTGAATGATCAGGCCCTGGTAGGAGAGGTCTTTCAGGACTCCACCGTAGCCGGAGAAGAGGGCCGCCAGCCAGGGAGGGGCGCCACCTAGGGTCCGTCCAACCCGCTCGAGAAGCTCCGCCCGGGTGGCCGGGCCGTCGCGCAAGACCTCCAGGGCGGCCTCGGCCGCCGTCCGGCGCTGGTCGCGCGTGGCGTAATGGTCGAGAAACACACTCCAGCGGGTCTCCCAATCGGGCAGGAGGGCGGCCCGGAAGAGGGGTAGGTCTACGGTTCGGATGACGTGCATGGTCCCGCGGATGGTCCAGGTCCGGACCAGGCGCCGCGTTTCTTGCAGTTCGGTCTGGAGGTCCCCGGGTTCGACGGCCTCCGAGCGAGCCCGAGCGGCGTAGTATGCGCCGCCGGCCACCTGGTCCTGGAGCCCGCAGAGCCGTCCGACAATTTCGCACAGGGACTCGCGGCCTCTCGGCTGGGTCAAGCCCTGGCGGACGGCGTAGGCCGCCGCTCGTTGGCTATCGACCACCGTTACACCCCCTTCCGCCACGGCCGCCTCAGGAGCGTCCGCGTTCCGGCGACCGCGTCCCGGCGACCGCGTTCCGGCGCCCGCGCCCTAGCTCCCCGTGCTCTGATACCTCGACAGGCCCAGCTTCCATACGGCGATGCCGCCCAGAAGAACCAGGACCCCGGCCAGGGGGCTGAGCCAGGGGAGCAGCGGGTGCATGGCCTCGCCCGTGCGCCCGAGCAGGACCAGAGTCGGGTAGTAGTTGATGAAGGCGAAGGGCAAAACGCCGGTCACCAGGACCTGAAACCATCGTCCGAAGATGTGGACGGGGTAGTGCTGGACGACCTCTTGGATCTGGAGGGTTCCGTAGAGGAACTCCCGCGAACGGATGGTCCAGAAGGCCAGGCTGCACAAGCCCAGGACCAGACCAACCAAGACCAGGGCCCCGCAGACGAGCAGGACAACAGCCAGAACCCCCTCGGCGAAGGTCCAGTGGAGACCGAGTCGCCCGTAGGCAACCACGATCCCGGCCACGCCCGTGACCACGTGGGTGATGTTGCCATGGTTGATCTCCCGGCCCATGAGCTGGATCAAGGGAGAGCTCGGCCGAACCAGGAACTGATCGAGAGTCCCGTCCTGAACGTAAGCCTCGATCTGCCCGAGATGAACGGTGAAGATGTTCTGCAGACCCATGGCCGCGAGGTAGAAGCTGAACAGGAAGACTATCTCCCAGATGTTCCATCCGCCGATGGCCGTGAAACGCTGGAGGAGAACTCCGAGGAGAACCAGGTCGACCAGGTTCAGGAGCACAACGCCGAAGGCGCCGATGAAGAAGTCGACCCCGTACTGGGCCTGGCTCGCGAAACCGATGCGGACAAAGCGCCAGTAGTGCCTGAGGTTCCGCACTTTGCTCACCCCCCTTGGACGACCAGCCGGCTGTGGACCACTCGCCAGGCTAGCCCCACACCCAGAAGCAGGATCACGATCCAGACCGTCTGGCTAAGAAGAGTCCCGGCGATGGACTGACCCTGAAGCTCCCCGATGTAGATGGACAACGGCGTGAAGAAAAGACCGCGAAAGGGTAGGATCTCGGCCACCTGCCGGAGCCAGGACGGGAAGAACCAGAGCGGAACCCAGGCCCCGGACAGAAGCATGATGAGACCGTGATAGGCGTGCTGGATACCCCGCAGGCTCAGGGTGTAGAAGCCGATGAACCCAACCAGGCAATTCAGGCCGAAGAGGATCAGGTAGCTCTGGGCCAGGCTGAGGGCGAAGTAAAGTCCCTGGGTTAGGGTCGCGGGCAGGCTGATAGGCAGGACAAGGTAGGCCACCAGGGCCGCCGGGAAAACCACGGTTATGAACTCGGCCAGGGACTCGCCCAGACAACGGGAGAAGACCTGAAAGGGGAAGTAGACCGGTCGGACCAGATCGGAGGTGATGGTCCCCCGGCGAATTTGGGTGATGATGTAGAAATGAGGGCCGTCCCACCACTGGATGAACTCCCCGAGCATGACCGACACGGCCCCGTAGGTGACCATCTCCACCTGGCTGACCGGGAAGGCCCCGGGCGCGCTTTCGTAGAGAACCGACCAGAGGACGTAGAAGGCGACCATTTTCACGAAGACGTTGACCAGGCGCATGGCGTAAGCCATACCGTAGGTTGTCTTGACCTGGATGCCCTGGCGGATGAAACCCCGCATGACCCGCAGGATCTTCACTTGGGCGCCTCCTCGACGGGAGCGAGGGCGCCGTATACGGTTTTCACGATCTGCTCCACGTCGGGGTCGTCGACGCGGAAGTCCTTGACCGGATACTTGGCCATTAACTGGCCCACGAGATGGCCGGCCGTTGTTTGGTCCCGCCGGAAGCGAATCCAGTAGCGGGCCCCCTCCTGGCGGACGACCTCGCCACCCTCGACTACGACCGGGCCGCTCGGGGTCTCGGCCAGTTCCACGACCACGTCGCTACAGGGGGCGTACTTCTGGATGGCGTCGCTGATGGAACCGCTGTAGACGAGCCGCCCGCGGTCGATGATCATTATCCGCCGGCACAGTCTCTCTATCTCGGACATGTCGTGGGTGGTCAGGAAGACCGTGACCCGGGTGGCCGCGTTCATGTTGGCGATGAAGACCCGGAGCCGTTCCTTGGCCGCCACGTCCAACCCGATGGTCGGCTCGTCCAGGAAGAGAAACCGGGGGTTATGGAGCATGACCGCTCCAAGGTCGGCCCTGACTCGTTGTCCCAGGCTCAGTTGCCGGACGGGAGTGTCCTGGAACTCCTTGAGGCCCAAGATGTCGTCGAGGAGGCCCAGGTTCCGGCGGAAGACGGGTTCGGGAACGTCGTAGATGTCGCGGAGAAGGCGGTAGGTGTCGATGACCGGAACATCCCACCACAAAGAGGTCTTCTGGCCGAAGACAACGCCGATCTGGCGCCCGTTCTTAATCCGATCGCGCCAGGGGACCAGTCCTCCGACCGTCACCACCCCGGAAGTCGGCACCAAGATTCCGGTCAGGCACTTGACCGTTGTCGACTTGCCGGCCCCGTTGGGGCCGATATACCCGACGATCTCCCCCTCCTCGACGTCGAAGGAGATGCCGTCTACCGCGTGGACCTCCCGCGTTTTCCGTCGGAGAAAGCCCAGGGGACCGGTCCCGCGCTTTCGAACGCGAAAGATCTTGACCAGGTCCCGAACCTCGACGATGGCCATATCAGATACCCTCCTCGGGCGGCCGGCCGTCGGCCAAGAGTTGCTCGGCCGAGAGCTGCTCGGCCAAGAGTTGCTCGGCCAGTCTCATGGCCGCCCCGGCGTCATCCAGGGTGGCTTGGACGGGGGCCCTGAACTGCACGGTCTGAACGAAAGCCTCTAGCTCCGGAAGGTAGCCTTGAAGGTAGATAGACTGGTGGGTCAGCCCCGTACTGGCCAGGTTGGGTTGCCACGACAGGGTGCCCCCGGCGGCCTGTTTGGCCGGGAGATCGTCGCTCGGCCCCTGCCGCCCGGCCCGGTAGTGGCGGAAGTTCTCGACATTCCCGACTTCGACGGCCTGCCCTGGCCCGTCAACCCAGAGCGACTCGGTGGGATTGCCCCAGGTGCCCCGGTGAGAAAGAAGGAGGGTCGCCGCTCCCCGTTCGGCTCTCAGGGCGATCTGCCAGGCCGACGGTGTTCCCGGGCCCGTCGCCAGGACGTCGGCCGTGGCCTTACGGATGTCGCCGAGGAAGAAGCGGGCGAGGTCCAGGTAGTGGATGGCCACATCTTTCAGGAAGACCTCGTCGTCGGCGCAGGGTCCGGCCACCATCCTAAGCTGGAGGGCCAGGGGAACGGCCCAGGCGCCGGAGATGGACTTGGCCAGGCGATAGGCGGGAGCGAAGCGGCGCATGAACCCCACCTGCACGCTGGTCCCGCTCTGACGGGCCAGCTCGGCCGACCGGACGATGGCCTCGGCCGTAAGACCCGCCGGCTTTTCGATGAAGATGGGCCGGCCGATGGGAATGAGCTGGTCGAGAACACACGAGTGCGCCGGGCGTGACGGAGCGGCCACAACCGCGTCGAACGACTCGTGGGCCAGAAGATCGCCGAGGTCGGCGTAGGCCGTCGCCCCCGTCCGGCGGACCACCGCCTCCCGGCGCTCGGCCACGGGGTCCAAGACCGCCGTGACTTCCACTCCCAGAAGCTGAAGAGCCGGAAGCAAGACCCGCTGGCTGTGAAGACCGAGACCGATAAGAGCGACCCGCAAAGGAAAACTCCTCCCTATTCCCGCCGTCGAGGCCTCAAGTCATAACCGCCCCGCCGGCCACGGCCAGGCTCGACCCGGTTATGTACGGGTTCCGGATCAGGGCCAGAGCGGCCTCGGCTACCTCGCCGGGGGTCGCCATGCGGCCCAGGGGCACGCGAAGGGAAACCTCGTGCCGGACGATGTCCCGGAACGGAGACGGGCCGTGAAA
>Ga0315273_10014652_pt1 | contig 10109 bp, 9 predicted proteins | sample YL17G02_0_MG_FD_205753 | JGI IMG/M metagenome (GOLD analysis project Ga0315273, IMG submission 205753) | Sediment microbial communities from Yellowstone Lake, YNP, Wyoming, USA - YL17G02_0 | ecosystem: Environmental > Aquatic > Freshwater > Lake > Sediment | place: USA: Wyoming | collected... | reverse complement strand
TGGGATTCTCGGCTCCGTCGTCAAGTAAAGCAGCCGAGTGCGCCAGTGCCCGCCGGCCAATTGGAGCAAACGATTCAGACTCTCGCCGAACACGTGAGTTTCCTTTGACTTGCCAGTGCCGTCCGACGGGTGTATCCTGATAAGACCGAACTGGAGGTCCGCGGATGCGGATTACAGATATCATCTGGAAGGAGGCCGTCGTCGAGAAGCTGGCCAAGAAACACGGTGTATCGGTTGCAGAGGCTGAGGAAGCGCTCCTTTCAGGGCCGGTTGTTAGAAGGATAGCGAGAGGACGCGTACGTGGAGAGGACGTGTATGCTGCTCTGGCGCAGATCTTCGGTGGAAGGTACTTGATCGTCTTCTTCATCAACAAGAAGCGAGGCATGGCCTTGCCGATATCGGCACGCGACATGGACCCCGCGGAGAGGGAATACTATGCCCGGCACAAATAAACAGCTTGACCCGCTGCCAGACGAGTTCAGGTCGGAAGACGAGGCGGCAGAGTTCTGGAATACTCATAGCATAACCGACTACGAGGAATTCCTGGAGCCCGTCGAAGTCCAAGTGGACATCAAGAGGCGACACTTCGAGATTGAGGTGGATGAGGAAAGTTTCATGGCCTTGCGTGACAGCGCCAAGAGGCAGCACAAGCCCATTAAGCAACTCGCCAGCGAGATCCTCAAGCAGAGGCTTGACTGCGGCTGAGCTTCGAGCCGCGCAAGCGGTATGCGCCGAGCATTAGCGTTCACAAGTACAACTGGGAACGAGGTGAAAGTCCGTGAGTCTCTCCGCCACCCCAAACACTGCCTCTCACCTGAAGTGAAGTTGAAAAAGCGACGCTGGTATGATAATATGTAATACCAGAGGTGATAAGGATGAGTACGGCAAAAGTAGCTATCACTATGGACAAGGAAGTGCTCAAGCGCTTGGATCGGTTGGTGAAAAACCGATTGTTCGAGAACCGAAGCCGCGCCATTCAGGAAGCGGTAAGCGAAAAACTGGCGCGGTTGGAACAAAACCGGCTGGCGCGGGAATGCGCCAAACTGGATAGAGGATTTGAGCAATCCATGGCCGAGGAAGGTCTGTCGGCTGAGGTGGGAGAATGGCCCGAATACTGAGAGGTGACATCGTATGGGCCGACCTCAGCCCTGTCCGGGGTCGTGAACAAGCCGGCCAACGCCCGGTCTTGGTGATAAGTCAGGATGTGTTCAATGAGCGTTCCGGCACAGTGATAGCGCTCGCCTTAACGAGCCAGCCTCAAAAAGCCGGTTTCCCTTTGACTCTTGAATTGTCACACCCTCGACTTCCAAAGAAATCATGGGTCAAGATCAGCCAAATCAGAACGCTTTCCGTTGAACGGCTTGGGCAAAGAATAGGGAAGGCCTCGGCTGAGGACTTGGGCCTTATCGTTGAAGGTCTGAATGAGATAATCGGGACGTGAGGGGTTACGCGAGGGGTCCTGCAGTTTGTCGGGGAAAAGCGGTGGTGTGTGTGATTGCAGGATCTACCGTAACGTCACGCCACTTGTCCAGGAATTGGTCAACAGGTGGTCTTCTTGTCTACATGCCGAAACGCCGAGGTCTCTTGGCAAGGACTTGTCCCTCCTATGGCGCTCATACTGATTTCCCCTCTTCAGTCAAGCGGTCTTTGCCGTATCTCTGTCGGGACTATCCCGACACCTTGCCCCTCGCTGGCGCAACACGTAAACTTAGGCGAGACACAAAGCGGCGTTGACATGGCCGCAGTGGTAGAATATAAAAAGGACAGCCGTAAAGACGGGAAAGAACGGGCATGGTACACTTGGTTGTGCGCAACGATTCTCGCCTCAAAGGTCTTTACCGCGTGGACGGCCTTCAACGACTGGTCCAGCGCATCTGCAATGGAGAACGGTATTCGCGCGATGCCGAGTTGAGTTTGCTCCTGTGCGACGACGCGCTGATATCAGATCTGAACCGCACATATCGAAAGAGGAGGGGCCCCACTGACGTCCTCTCCTTCGGCTACCGTGCGCAACGAGGACATCCCCTGACGGCACAGGACGGAGTATCCTTCTCGGTCTTAGGAGACATCGTGATCTCGCTCGAGACGGTCGAAGCACGGTGCGCTGGTGACCGTGCGGCCATGCGCAACGAGCTTCGGCTCCTGTTTTGCCACGGTCTCTTGCATCTCCTAGGTTTTGTCCATGATACGAAATCCCAACGTGCCCGGATGCAGGCCAAACAGTCTCAGTATCTGGGCATCGGGCAAGAGGAGGCATGGCGCTCCAAGCTTTAGCCAAACATATCTCGAATTTTGGTCTTAGATTTTGGATCGGTATTCGCTGTTAGAGAAGAACCTTCGCCACACTGTGGAGGTGTATTCGTCTGATGAAACCTCAAATCTGGCTGCCGTACTTTGATTGGAGCCTCGGGTCCTGACGATAGTTCAGAATCTAGAATCCAAAACCCAGAATGGAAAACCGTATGCCTCGTCAGACAGGGATGCCATGACTGAAATGCATGCGAATGCGCCGTTGAAACCAGGCAAGACCCGGGAAGCGTCCGTTTCCCTTTTTCGATGGGGAGTTGTTCTCTGCTGCATCGCGGTGACCTGGGCCGTAGCCGCCTTTGCTTCGGTCGAGTCCGCATCCCTCCCGGCCACGCAAGCTGCGTCCGCGCAAGCAGGGGCCGGTGAATCCGCTCCCTGGAACGATTACCTTTCGCCGTCCGTGTTGGGCGTCCTGGCCTGTTTGCTGGGGCTGTCAGCGTTCTTCTCCTCCTGTGAGACCGCATTCCTGTCCATCCCGAGGCCACGGTTGCGCGGCATGCGCGAGGAAGGCGCTATCACGGAGCGTTGGGTCGCGGACATGCTCGACAACCCGGGCCGCTTGCTTACGACGATTCTCGTCGGAAACGTGATCGTTAACACGCTGATCGGCGTCATACTCGGCGCCCGGGTGAAAGACCTCTTCGAGTACAACCTGAACGTTTCCGCATGGGCGGCATATCCGTCGGCGGTCGCCATAACCGCAGCCGTGTTGCTGTTCTTCGGTGAAATAACGCCCAAGGTCTTTGCAGTCCGTGCGCAGGAAGCTTACGCGCGCGTCGCCGTCGTCCCCCTGAAGGCTGCCGATTGGATCCTGGCGCCGGTGCGCATCGGCCTCTTGAAGATTACGGACTTCCTGTTCAGAGTGACCCGCTTTCACGAACTGCACGCCGCGCCGTTCATTACGGATGAGGAACTGAAGTCAGCCTTGTCCAAGGATCATACAAAGGGCGTCATTGAGGAAGAGGAGCGTCTGATGATACGCCGCATTCTCGATGTGCATGACGTCCAACTGCGCGAGATCCTGATCCCGCGCCCGGATATCGTGGCCCTCCCCGAAGAAGCCACTATCCGCGAAGCACATGCGTTGTTTCATGAACACGAATACTCGCGGGTCCCCATCTACAAAGAGGATCTCGACCACATCACGGGGGTCCTTTTTGCGAAGGACCTGCTGCCGGGTCTCTCCAAAGGCTTGCTCGACCAACCCGTAAAGACACTCGCGAGGCCGCCCCATTTCGTTCCGGAGATCATGACGGTCAGGGCGTTCATCAGGGACGTTCAGCGCCTGCGATCCCACCTTGCGGTCGCCGTCGACGAGTACGGCGGCACGGAGGGCATCGTGACGCTCCACGACGCCATCGAGTTGGTTGTCGGCGTGATTAGCGACGAAGACGAAGATGACGTTCCTCCCTACCAGCAGATCGGCGAGGGCATCTACCGCGTCGAGGGCAGCTTGGCACTCAATGAACTCAGCGACCTGCTGCACGTGCCGATCGAGGACGAAGAGCACAACACCGTCGCCGGCTTCCTCATGCACCACATCGAGAGACTCCCCGTCGTGGGCGATCGGATCAGCCACTTGGGCGTAACCTTCACTGTTGAAAAGGTCGAAAGAAGACACGCTTCCCTCGTGCGCGTTGAAATGCAGCGCGAACCCACCGGGGAACCTGTCGAAACCGGCCCGGGGGAGGATGGGACATGAGCGTCCTTCTCCCCTTGCTGGCATTTCTGATTGCACTCGCGCTTCAGGGCCTTTTCAACGGCTATGAGACGGGCTTTCTGTCCTCGAATTCCATCCGCGTGCGTTATCTCGCCGGGGAGGAGCATTCGTCGCGCGCCGCGCGGCTCCTCCACTATCTTGAAAGGCCGGATCAGATGCTCTCGGCCCTTCTTATCGGCCAGAACCTGATGGTGGTTACGTGCACGGTAGTCGTGTCGTTCGAAATGAAACACCTCGATCGTTTCCTGCCGCCGAACACCGCCGTTATCGTGGACAACATTATCTCCACCGCTATTCTCGCGCCGGTCATGCTCGTATTCGCCGAGATCATGCCCAAGAGCGTCTTCCGCGTGCACCCAAACCTCACGATAACCCTGTTCCCGGTCATCCGGGTCTTCTATGCCATCCTGGCGCCGGTGGCCGTCCCCACGGCCTGGGCCACGCGAGGATTGCTGAAGCTTTTCGGCGGCACGAGTCAGTTCATCCCTTATCTCATGTCTTCGCGCGAGGATGTGCGCGATCTCGTGGACGAAAGCGTGGACCACGGAGCCATCAAACCGGATGAACAGGAGATGATCCATTCGGTCATCGACCTCCAAGCCACGACGGCCAAGGAAATCATGGTGCCGCGCATTGCCATACAGGCGCTGCCCGATACCGCCGCACGCAGCGAGCTCGTCGCGATGTTCGTCGAGACGGGCCGGACCCGCATACCGATCTACCATGAGTCGATCGACCACATTGTCAGCGTCGTGAGCGCCTATGCCATCCTCAACGACACCGAGCCCGAACGAGAGGACATCGGGCGGTTCATGCGCGACATAATGCACGTGCCGGACACCATGCGCGTGGACGATCTCTTCCAGGAAATGAAAAAACGCCGCCAGCACATCGCCATCGTCACGGATGAGTACGGCGGAACGGATGGCCTCGTCACCATCGAGGACATCCTCGAAGAGATCTTCGGCGAGATCCAGGACGAGTACGACAACGAGGAAAGCCCCATTCACAAACTGGGACCCAACGCATACGTGGTGGATGCGCGAACGCCGCTCGAAGACGTCGCGGAAGTCCTCGGCATTCCCATCGCGGACGAGGAAGTCGAGACAGTAGGCGGATGGCTGATACACGTCGCCGGCCATATCCCTTCGCAAGGCCACGTCATCGAACACGACCGGTTCCGCATGACGGTGCTGGCCGGTGGGCCGAACTTTGTGTCACGAATCCGGCTCGAGGTTCTCGCCGAACCTCCATCGAGTCGAGAGCCGAAGTCTCCGGCTGGAGACGGAAAACCCGACCGGAGCCAGGCGAAATGACCGCCATTGCCACCCGAGCGCTCACGAAGATCTACAAGAGACCATTGGGAAGACCTTCCGTGCCCTCGCTCGACAACCTCGATCTCGACATCGGCGAGAATGAGGTCTTTGGGTTCCTCGGCCGCAACGGCGCGGGCAAAACCACCACGATAAAACTCCTGTGCAGCCTGCTCCATCCGACACGTGGCGAGGCCCTCATTCTGGGCAAGAGCGTGCGAACGCCCGAAGCCCGCCGATCCGTCGGATATCTTCCCGAAGACCCTTATTTCTACGAGTACCTGACCCCCAAGGAAACATTGGATTTCTACGGCCGCCTTCAGGGTATGAGCGCGCTCGACCGAAAAGAGGAATGGGAGAAACTGTCGGTGCTCCTCGATCTCGCCGGCATCGCCGGCCAGCGCGTCCGTGAATTCTCGAAGGGCATGCGACAGCGATTGGGCTTCGCCGTGGCCCTCGTCGGCGATCCGGCCATCCTAATCCTCGACGAGCCAATGAGCGGCCTCGACCCGCTCGGCAGGCGCGCCATGCGCGAGATCATCCTCGAACTCCGCTGCCAGAGGAAGACCATTTTCTTCAGTTCGCACGTGCTGGGCGACGTCGAGCAGATCTGCGACCGCGTCGGCATCCTCGTCAAAGGACGGCTTACCGTACAAGGCCGCCTCGATCAACTCCTCACAAGCAACATCGAGCAGGTCGAGGTGATTGCTTCGGGCCTGGATCCGAAGGCCGTCGCGGAGATCGGCGCGAAGGCCGTCTCCTCGCGCGTTTCCGAAGCGGGAGACCACTTCCTCGTTGCCGACCTTGACACGGCCAACGAAGTCGTTCGCATGATCCACGCGCGCAGGGCCAGGCTCGTCGAGTTCACGCCTGTCAAGGAATCGCTCGAGGATTATTTCATGCGCAAACAGGAGCCGCACTCATGAGGGTCCTCGCTGTCGCTCAGAACACCTTCCGCGAAGCGATCCGCGACAAAGTCTTGTACGTCCTGCTGTTCTTCGCCGCGGCGGGGATCCTGGGTTCCAAGGCCATCGGGTGGGTCAGCATCGGGCAAGACGTCAAGATCATGAAGGACATCTCTCTGGCCGCCGTGCTCGTCTTCGGCGTTCTCATTGCCATCTTCGTCGGCACGAATCTCGTCTACAAGGAGATCGACAAGAGGACGCTCTACACCATCATCTCGCGGCCCATGCACCGCTACGAGTTCATCCTCGGAAAATACCTGGGCTTGGCGTTCGTGCTCGCCCTCGTAACGTTCATCATGACAGCCATGGGCGCGCTCTACGTCGTCGCGTTCGGCGGAACGGTCACGCTGACGTATTTCCTCGCCGCCCTCCTGATCTACTGCGAGTTGCTCCTCATAACGGCGTTCGCCGTCCTCCTGTCCGCGCTCACCTCGCCCATCCTCGGCGCCTTGATCGCGTTCTCGATCTTCCTCTTTGGGCACGCAACGAACATCCTCGTCGACCTGCCCCAGCAGATCGAAACCTCCGCGGCGCGACACATCCTCCACGCCGTCTACTACATCGTCCCCAACCTCAGCAACTTCAATATCCGCGCCGAAGCCGCCAACGCCGTGGACGTCTCCCTCGGTTACGTCGCCTGGGCAATAGTGTACGGCGCGGTTTACACGGCAATGCTGCTGGTCCTGGCCGCCTTGGCCTTCGAGGAGAAGGATGTGTGATGGGAGTGGAATACAGAATTCAGAATACAGAATTCAGAATGGCTGCGAGGCGCGGTGTCGCCGCTCGTAACTTCTGGGATGAGACAAGGCCCCAAGCGGCAAGAGACACAGGACCCGCCTATTCTGAATTCTGTATTCTGAATTCTGTATTCCCCCTTTTTAGGATGGCCACATGCTTCGCCGCCGGCTGATCATCGCACCGTTATGCGTCGCCCTCGCCTTCGCGGGCATCGTGACGGCACAGCGGCAGATCGACGGCATGAAACAGAAGGCATTCTACGACGAACTCCTGTATCTCCCGAATGAGAACTTGCTGAACCACTTCACGGCAGGCATGTCGAGCATCATCGCCGATTTCCTCTGGATCCGCTGCATCCACTACACGGCCCAGCACTTCAAAGGCGACGGAAAATTCACCTGGCTCAATCACATGTGCAACATGATCACGCGCCTCGACCCCTATTTCGCGGCCGTGTATCGATACGGCGGCATCTTCCTGGCCGCACTCAAAGCCGATGACGACGCCAGCATCGACCTGCTCAAGCGCGGCATGATCCGCAATCCCGATGCGTGGGAACTGCCCTACGAGATCGCAATGACCTACCTCCTCAATCGCGGCGACCAGCCCGATTCCCCCATCCACGCCGCGCGATATCTTGCCATGGCCGTCGAAACGGGAAAGGCCCCTGCATTCGTAGCAGACGTAGCGTCGAGCCTGCAAGGCGCGCACAACCTCACCGACATCGAGCGCGCCATGTGGGAGAAGACCCGCACAAACGAAGATCCCTTCCTCCGAGACCTAGCCGAACGCAAGCTCGTCGAATTGGACCTGCGCGGCGTTTGCGCCACCCTCGACAGGGCGATTCTTGCTTACACCGCGCGGTTCAACAGGCCGCCCCGCACGCTCGAAGACCTCGTTGCCGGGCGCGTTATCGACCAAATCCCGGCGGACCCGTTCGGCGGGACCTTCTTCATCGACCCCACCGGCGCCGCCCAAAATACCACAGTCCTGGACAGCCGCGTCGAACGCACCCGCAACGCCCTCCGCACCGCCATCAACGCATACAACAAGACCCAAGGCCACTTGCCCTCCTCCCTCCAAGATCTCGTCACCGCCCACATCATGGATGCCGCCCTCCCTCCCCACCCCTACACCAACCGCACCTGGCAATACGACCCCGCCACCGGGGAGATCAACTGAACCTCACGCGGGCGGCGTATCCTCGTTTCCGGGAAACTGTGCAGACATCCTCGATACTCATGAAAGCCGACGAGAACCGAGCCTGTATGCGAAACACGTGGTACAGAGATTTGTGGCCAGCCACAACAAGTCCTTCTGAGCATCGGTCATGGGATCGGGAAAAAAGAGCGCGGCAAGAACCATTACCATCATGCATGTTCCAATGATCGTGATTTCAGAGTGCTTGAGGAGTGAACCTCTTGACGATCTCGCTCTGCTGCCTGCCGGACAGGTGTCTCCGGCACGTTTCCGCCGCGGAGTTCTCATGGTAGCGCGCCTCCTCAGACACATAGCTCTCTCGATACAAATGGCCCCTCAAAAAACAACTCCGGCGGGAACCCTTTCGGATTCCCGCCGGAGGGGAACTAACTAGCAGTTACCCTTACGCCTTGCGGCGCAGGTGTTTCCGGACGGCGACCATCATCGCGCCGATGGACAGTAGCACCGCCATGGTAAGCGGCGTCTTCAGCACGAAGATGACCGGCGCCAGCAGCAGTCTTACGACGGCCGCCAGGAACGGGCTCTGCGCCACGACGTTCGCAATGAACGGGCCGACGTGGTAGTACGCATCCACGAACGCCGTACCGGCGGAACTGCTCAGCAGGTAGGTGTCGCGGAACGCACGCAACGTGTCGATATCGGCCGCCATCGGCGTACCGTAGGCCGCCGTAGCAATGAAGCACGGGCCGCCACCACCGCCGCCGCCGCTAGGCTGGCCTTGCGTGAATCCGAACAGCATGGCGCCGAGCCCGAGCAGCACGGCCCACAGGACGTTCAGCCCGACGGTGCCGGACGCTTTGTACTCGAAGGAAGGCTCGGTGACAGCCGCGGAGGGATCCGTATCCAGCCTCACCTCGTTCGCCACGATCATGGCATCGCTAAGGTACATGACAATCTTTACCGGGCCCGTCTTCGGGACTACCCGCGGTGAGACGACCTCGACCTTGGAGTCGCTCAACGTCGAGAACAGCGGCTCCTTGCTGGTGTCTAGTGCCTCCGAGTCGCCGAACTTGATGTGACGCACACCGGCCAGACCGCCTGCCGTGGAAGTGATCACGACCTTGGTGCCGCCGCAGTTCGGCCCTTCGAGGGGATCCGCAGTCACAAGAGCACCCGCGGCAGCTTTGAGGTAGGCAGCGACAAGTGCTGCGGAGTTCATCCGCAACGTGAACGAGCTGAGGTTGTACAGCCGCGCCGTAACAGACTCTATGGTCTGATCGGGCTCTGCACCAACCACGACCACGTCGCTCCGCGACAACGTATACTCGTACGTACCGACGCCCGCTGTTTCATTCGGCGGCGTCGGATCGAGCGTATAGGCATACGACGTATCCACAGACCACACGGACAGGACGCTCGAAAGGTCCGCCGGCGTCAACAGCCGCGTATCGGCGCCATCGGGTATCTCAACATCGTCAACGGGTATCGTGAGTTCTGCTGTCGGCAGCGAGTTGGAATCAGCGTCCACCCTATCGAATGTGAGGGCGACTTCCGGATGGAACGCCTCACCAAGTTCCGCCTCCTCGGGAGCGGGATCTTGCGTCAGCGGATCGTAAACATGGATACCGAAGTTCCATGCGTTCGGAACCGCGGTGCCGCCAACTCCGGCGGTGCCGACACTGGCAGGATTCTTCGTCGCGCGCACCAAGACATAGGCGCTCGACAGAGTGCCGGTGTTCCCATTCACGGTACTGATATCCGCGAGTGGTAACGTCAGGCTGGCCTTGGTGAGGTCAATGCACTTCCCGATGTCGAGGGCAATCGGCTTCGTCGGCTCCTCGGCAGTCACTTTGAACGCAGTGGTAATCGTGTCACCAATGATCTGACAGTGCACGTACGCAAAGG
>Ga0315273_10014651_pt1 | contig 10109 bp, 4 predicted proteins | sample YL17G02_0_MG_FD_205753 | JGI IMG/M metagenome (GOLD analysis project Ga0315273, IMG submission 205753) | Sediment microbial communities from Yellowstone Lake, YNP, Wyoming, USA - YL17G02_0 | ecosystem: Environmental > Aquatic > Freshwater > Lake > Sediment | place: USA: Wyoming | collected... | reverse complement strand
CTTTGTTTCCAACACTTTTGCAGGGGCTTCAACGGATACTGGAGTTTCCAGTATTTTGTTTATATCCACATCTTCATCTAGGTTATATACAGACTCGCCATTGATAACTTCTTTTGCCTTGATTTTCTTGTCCAGAAGTTTCTGAACCTCATCGGGATTTTTTGTTTTGAAAATAATCATGTTTCCTCCTTCTTAAAATAAGAGTGGGAGAGGGGCAAGAAGTTGTATCTTCCTCCCCTGCTCCCACGTAATTCCTTGCTTATCTGACTGTTGCCAGGCCACCAACTGCAGTTGCTGCTGCTGCAACCATATTAGCAAAAGTAATTCCACGAGAGTTTGAATCCCAAGAAATCGCACTTGCGTTTCCAGATACCGCAACACAATTCATAAGAATTATCTTTCTTGTTGGAGAAGCAATCGCAGGAATTTGGAATACTTCCGTGCCATGATACACAGCATTCACAGAAGTGTAAACAAAAATGCTGTTTCTGAACAGTGTGAAAGAGCCTATTCCATAATTATCAGTAAGTTTCACAAGGGGATGATTCGTATTATGTTCAATCCTTCTCTGGAATACACAATCATCAAAAACATTTCTGGAACTCTCGGAATCGAATTCCAGTTCGGCATTGGCTGCTGAACCAGCATCTATCGTGTCCAAACCTATAACACAATTGACAAATCTGTTCTCATGTGCTGCATTAAGAAATAGAGAACGGGCATCTGCTACATCCATTGTGTCATTGCCTATTCCAGCAAAATGAATATTCTCAAAATAGTTTCTGTCTCCAGTCACCTGAACATTGATTTTAGAAGTAGCATCAGCAACTCCATGAAAAATGTACAGATTTTTGAAAGAACATCCATTCGCTGTAATATTTATCAAGGGAGATACCCCGGTCGCTGTTGAAAGTTGGAATATTCTGCATCTCTGCCCTATCATTGTCGGCGCACCTATTCCTATGAAATGAGTATAATCCTTATCCCATGTCAAGGTTGCGGAAAGCGTTGGGCCTGTGCTGGATGCGAAATAGTAGAGGACATCGTTCTGATTTGCTACAAGCAATTCCTCTCCAGCTGCTATTGTTGCTTTGGCCGTTTTCGCTGTCTTGCCGTCATTTGAATCGCTTCCATTCGTGGGGTCAACGAAATATGCTTTTCCATTCGTCATAATCCCCTGACCACCCAGAACGGGTACTCCCTGGCTGCTCAAACCATACGGAAACTTTGTTGGTGAACCCATAATCTTTCTCCTTTCTTAGGACGCTCTCCGAATTACACGGAGTGCGCAAGCTGGAATCGCACCGCTTCTTACCCAATATTTAACCGGGAGAATGGGAAGTTTTTTTCACAACTCCAAATCCCGATTATTTCCATTTATTCAAATACAACTTAAATACTACTTGAAATACAACTTTAAGATACTGTAAGGTTATACAGTTGTTGCAAAATGCGCATTCAGACCCTTGTTCTCGATTATCGCAAGACCATATTCAAAACGCACTTTCCACCTTAATCTATCATTCGTGAATACTTCGCCAAGTGCAGGCTGGTCCTGAATCACAAGAGTCGGTGTTTTCTGATTGTCTACATAACCGATTTCTATCATCTCAGTCTGACTTCTATCTGCAGCAAGGAACCAGTAATACTGATATGTTGACCCGGTGATGTAAGGGCAGAATATCGGGGTTAATGTCCCTTTATGGAGATTGTCTTCATGCTCTGCGCCATCATATCTCTTTTCGCTTTTCAGAAGGGCATTAACAACACCACGGAGTTCTTTTCCGAAGATTATATACTTCGCCTGGAGTCCGATTTCTTCATCATCGTTTGTCGCAGTTGAGATTTCAAATTTGCTGTCTGTAGAAGGAGTCGCAGTCCACGCTGGTGTAATGGTTAATGTCGTTGCATCGTTGCTGGATATCAGTCTGGTCTGACCTGCTCCGGTTCCGTATACTATTCTGACATAATAGTTCTGGTAAGCATTTGTTGTCCATGATGCTGTACTCAGAATAAGTGTCGTTGAAGCTGCGCTTGTTGCTGTACCTGAAACTATTGCCGAACCCCTTTCCCTCATGGAGGCCATAAGGTTTTCCGCATAGGTCAGGTTATCGTAGTTCAGAGCCCGCGTGGAATAGTTTCCAAAAGTTGTACTGAAAACCGTGCTATTGGTCGGTGTATAGGTTCCATTAGCCAGGAGAAGAGCTGAAACATCTCTGGCAAGAGTTCTTCTTGCAGATGTTCCAACCATTGCGGGTATCTGTCTAATTAAACCAAGGTCATCGTTCTTTATTGTTTTGCGGGATACTGAAACATATCCGCCCTTGGTTCCGGCAGTGAATGTAGCTTCTTCGTCTTTCGGTTCATATAGATCAGTATAGGCCGCATCTTCTGTGACTGAGGGAAGAGTAGAATATCCACCCCATTTCACTCTTTCTTGCTGTTTGAAGTTGTCAATGCCGGTTTCGGAACAGATAGGCGCAAAATCAAATGCTACTTTCTCAAATGACTTTATGAGCTTCCTGGTCATTGAGGTTCCGAGAGCATACGTGAAATCCGATGTCGTTATCGCTTCGGTTAATCTTGACATGTGATTACGCCTATCTATATTACCGGATATATTCGGGTCCTCGGGATGGCAGGCTCTGTATGCTTCTTTGAGGCTTGTGAAACCTTTTATATCCTTAAACTTATCAGATACCACAGCTTCATCATCAACCATTCTGTCTATGGCTACCTGTATCTTATCGGCTGATTCTCTTAGTACTTCCACTGACTGTTTCTGCGTTCCGCAGTATTTTATGGTTCCGCTTTCGGTAAGTTTACCAAGAACATCTTTCTCATCCTTGATTGATTCATCAAGGTCTTCTTTCTTGAATATCTTGCCAGAGAAAGATTTGGTAATCTTATCTTTTATCGGCTGCGGAAGGTCAGATGCTATAAGAGATTCTGTCAGGATGGCCCGGCAATTTGTTTTTGCCGTTTCTTCCCGCATTATCTTCATATCTTCTTTGACTTTATCGAGTTCGGCCATCTGCGCCCTGCGGGTCTCTTCATCTTCCTGGACTTTCTTTGCTTCGGCTGTTTTCTTTGCCTCAGCCTGTTTTTTAGCTTCTTCGGTATCCCCGCCCTGTTGCCCATATTTCGGATATCCGTATTTATCGAGTTTTTCTTTCAGGGAAGAAAGCAACTTCATGGCTTCATCTTTCTTATCTCCCTGCAGGAACTCTATGAGTCTGTCTATGGCCGCTGACATGAATGGAGCCTCTTCCGATATCTTCTCTTTCGGAGGGAATTTATCGGATTCTATCAGTGCCTTAATGAAGGAGAATTCCTGTTCCGGTGTTATTTTTTCAGGATTCACGCCTTCAATCAATGCTTCCTTAATTACCTTCACGCGAGCATACAATTCTTTTAACCAGTTCATCTGTTCTTCCTCCTCAATGAAATTTTTGCTTGCCAGAAGCCTCACGAACTGGCCCCCAGCAGCAGGATGTGTGACTAAAGTCACTTCATCAATACTGTTGATTGATTCCACATTCAACATCTTTTCTCCATCAATGGTAACCTCACTTACATCGCCACTACCATCAATAGAAAAACCCAACAGAGAGTGCTTGCCATGTTCCCATGCATCCTTTAATAATTTTCTCAGCCAGTCGGCTGCTTCGGATACATGGAACGTGGCTAAAATACCCTGTTGGGTTTTCCCCTCATCATCTTTAAAGGTTGTGAATCTCGGGTTCTCATACCAACCAACTAGATTCTTTACGCAACCTTCCGGGATGACTTTTCGAGTTTTATCGGGAAGATGGTTGAATATCTTCCCAGTAAACTCATAGGCGTATGCTTTAGCATTATCAAAAAGCTTAACTGCGCCTTTCAATACATCGGCAGGATAGTATTTCTTATTAAGCGATTTGCCCGCTTGAATAAGAACCACTTCCCATTCTTTTCCTTCTTTGTCTTTTTGTTCGACTAGCCTTGCAGACTGGAAGTAAAATTTCACTTAAGCTCCCGATAAATTATAAATTCAATTCAGTTTATCGGAATCTTTTGCTACTTTTGAGTTCTTTTGGAAGAACTCGTTGGCTAATCGATTCTTCGAATTGTTGCCATATTTATAACATATAAAATCCTGCTTGTCAAGAGGTCAAGAAAAATAATTATTTCTTATTCAAAATAAGTTTGTCATTTTTCGTCTCAACTAAAGTATAGGTTGCATCTCTGTATTGAATCTGAATTGGAAATGAACCTTTACTTAAATCAATTGAGTTTGAGAATTCGGACATTCCGGTTGAATCCGCTTCGAAGAATGATTCTGGAGTTAATTTTTCTCCGGGCAACATCCCTTTAGAAAATATCCAGATGTCAGATTTCAAGTCTTCGCGCCGTAATACATAATATCCTTTTAATAATTTTCCTTCAAATTTGAAAGACTTAAATAAATCAGAATCTTCTATTATCTCAACATTTCCTGTGTCTTTGATATCATAAAAAATTGGTAATTCTCGATTCGGGTTACCGAAAGGCACGCCCCCCAATCTTTTATCGGTGCTTTTTGCAGGTACTTCTCCCGCGAATCCCATCCACTTTCTGAAATCTTCTCTGTCCGGTGTTTGAATGTTCAATTGCTTGAAAGTAGCCGGGGTTTCGCTTTGCTTTGTTGGGTCACCATAAAACTCACCTGAAAAATCCCAACGATCAAGTGAATCTTTCCCAGAGTCAATAAGCAATTCAAACCGCGAATCAGTGGCCGGCATTTTACGAACCACATCCTGGCCCTGCCACCAGTGAAATCTTAAAGTAAATTTGGCTTTGGATTCCTGTATTGAATCTTCTTTGATTTCAATAGGGGTATGTTTCAGAATGCCTTGTTCTATCAAGTCATTGAAAGCCATATCAAGTCGTTTCATTTTTTCTGAATCTGAAAATTCCGCTCCCATAGCTTTCTCACTCCACCATTTAAATTCAGGTTTGATTTTATCTTCCCACCAAGGCGGAATTGCCATCTCGCCATCTTTCGGTACATAGTCTCTTTTATTCTTCCTCTGCCTCATAGATAGTATATAGGGTACCTCGTCATCCGTAATCCAGCATTGCCATTGGGTAGCCCCTTTGGGAGGCTTGTCCCATTCCTGGCTTACCCCTATCAAGCGTTCAACAATCCGTTTCTGCTTAAAATGCCCCATGTCCAGGAAGAATTCCCGAAAATAAGGCCTTTGTGCGCCAGGAAATGCCATCCCTTCATCCATCGTGATAAAGACCCCGGGGCCTTCAGATGTAGCCCCAACTGTACCCGGTTCAACCACTACCTCCCGGACATTAATCCATTCCAGTGGCTGCTTTGATTTAGGGAACATAACCACCTTCTGGTTTGGATCCATATCAGGCCGGAACTTGCCATCCTTTAAAAGTACCTGATTCCACTTCCTGCCTTTCTCCAGGGTATCAACTTCTTCGGTTATTAATCCTGCGGGTTCATTGGCTATTGTCTCGCCTTCCAGCCAACCATTCTGTTTGCGCCGGAAGTCCAAATGCACACTCTGGCCACGGAAATGATTGACAAGAATTGCGTAATTCTTGGGATACTGGTCTAAAGGCTTTTTGCCTTCTGCAAGAAACTCTTTGAACTTTGTATTCTTTAATGGTTTGGTTTCATATCTTTCTTCTTCGCTATAAGGCTCTTGAATTTCTCCTTCAAGTACAGATAATACTTCTGTAAGTTGTTTATGTTCTTTAACGTCTGCGCAATCATCAATAGTTTCCCAAGTGGGATGATAGGATTCATAAATAGTTTCTCCTTTAGGTGTGATTGTCTTTTCTTGAAGTACCCTGTTCTTCCTGGATTTTTCTATAACTTCATTTATTGAATCGCTGATTTTAGGTACTGCTTCCAGTGTCTTATCTATATATATATATCTGGGAACCCATGCCGATATTTCTGTGAACCCTTCTTTCTGGTTATTAATCCAGTTGAATGTTTCGCATTCAACTGCTATTAAATCTCCCGGTTCATGCTTTTCGTCTGTATTGAAAGTGCTCCCGACTTTGGCATATTTTATCCCTTTCACTTCAACCATGTTTTTATCCGCAATCTTAAATTCAGCAGGCAGTATCCCGTAATCATAATTATAAACGCCTTCCGTTTTCGTTTCATTGCGCTCTAAAACGGTTCCGTAAATTAAAGCATTGTTATGAAACTTAATCCAGCCGTCTTTTGAATGTCCATCCAGGTAATATATGGAATCCGCTTTCTTGGCAACACATCCTTCACTGGCAATCTGCTTGGAAACAAATTCTGTTTGTTTCTTTAATTCGGCTGGTGTATGAGCAATTAGGTTTGGCACTCTGTTAATATGCAATGCGGTCTGCGGGATGCTCCATGTAGCTTGAGGAATACCAAACTTTTCAAGTGACTTTTGCCGTTCTATTTCAGGCTTTTTATGTAAGTCCTCTCCGCTATGATAAAGCACAGTGAATATATTTGCTACTATCCCCGAATCATCCGGCTCGCCTTTCTCATGGATATAACCGGCTGCTCCTTCCCTGGGGACATGCTTCCCGTCTTTCCAGAGTTCAAGTTCAGCGTCTATTATGTAATCATCGCCATTTATTTTACTTAAGGCATCCACAGTCTTGGGTAATCGTGCTGTTATATTTTCCCCATCCTCGCTCCAAACTTCTATTTTATTCCCATCCCTAAAAATCAGGCTCCTGAGACCATCGTATTTCTTTGAGGTTAATATTCCTGTCTTATAATCCTCCGGCTTAAATAGGGATACAAAAAAATCAATAGTCATCCGGTGATTGGGTTCGGCTGCCCTTGTGGGTTTCATGCCGTTAAAGAACCGGAACATCTTTAGTCTATCCTGCTGTAAACTTTCCTCAGCCTGTTTCTTAACTTCCGGGCTGGCTGCTCTTGGTATTTGTTCGTAGAGTATTTCCGCCACTCCAGGCTCCTCTTTCCCCACATCGATGAACTGCGCATCCTTTACAGGTATCAAAGCAAGATGATATAAAGGAAAGTATCGCCAGTTGGGGCCGGAAGGATTGACGTGCATACAGGGAGTCTCGCCTATTAGTTTCTGCAGAAGCCTTGTAAGTTTAAGCGAATAGTGATACGGAAATTCTTTGTCCTTTATTATTATATCTGCATCATTCGGTACCCTGTCTTTGGCATACAGAGTTGAACCACTCCAACTCACATAATTTGGAGACAGAATAATAGGGCCAATCTCATCTATCTGGTCTTTGGTATCAAGTATAAATCCATCCAGGTATCCTTCGGAGAGCCATGTGGTTGTTTGTTTCAAAGGATAATTAGAAATAAATAATTCAGTATCCTTATGCGAAGTAGCCATATTGAGTGTTCTTCTCACCTCAATGCTTTCTATGTGATACTGCTCAAATACTTTTCTTGCATTTGGTGTATCCGGCAAACTCATTAACCATTTACCTTTGAGATTTTTGACAGCATCTGCTAAATCCTGATTAGTTAAATCGGTTTTAAGTTTACCCTGTTGTTCAGGATAAGGCGGGTCTAAATAAAAAAATGTATCTTTGGAATCATACTCTTTTAACAGTTTCCTGAAATCCTCATTGTATATTGAAACATCCTTTATTCTCTCCGTTACTTTAGGCAGGTGCTCGAACCTCGGTTCAAGAGTTGAAGTCCTGCCAGATACTATTATCTTGGATGGCGCAAAGTTTGTTCTGCCACCACCAAAAGAAAAATGCAGTGTATATATAAATTTATAGAATTGCTCTTCCAGTGTCTTGGGAGCAGATGCTTTGATTTTATTAAAGTATTCCCTGTCGCCGTCTTTTCTATATTTGTTAAGGCCATCGAACTTACCTGCCTGTATGTATTTATAGGCACCACTGATTTCTTTATCTAAATCATTTATGGCTTCCTTCTCACTGGGCTTCTTACAGAACAATACCGCACCGCCTCCTATGAATGGTTCCACATAAACCTTATGGTCTGGAATATATGAACAGATTGTCTTGGCTAAATATTTCTTACCACCAGAACTGCCGAATGCAGGTCTTATTCCTTCCTGTAATTGATTCGCTAAATCATCCAGTTCTTTTATATCATCCGATACAACATTGATTCCACGTTTATCCATTTCATTCCTAAGCAGTATATATATATTTATAATCTCCTCATCCTGCGGGCTTGAACCACGTGATTTGAATATCTCGTTTATGTTTATTAATCTACCAAGTAATTCTTCGTTGGTTTCTTTTGTCATTAATTCTATATCCCAATCGGTGGGGTCATAATCAATTACTTCTTTTTCTTCTTGAATAATTCCCTCCAGTAGTTTATTCACATTATCTGGTATCTCCAGTCCCTGTGATTTCAATGCTTCAAACACCATAAGATAAAGTTCTTTTGCATGAGGAGTCCATGTTTCAGGATGGAATTCCATTTTACCGCGTTTAAGTATTTCCTGTAATATCTTCCCTGTTAAATCCAATATTTGTTTTTCGGTGTACTTGAATTTTCCTGTGTCTTTTAATGTAGCCCACCATCCAGAGACAATTCTCCAGTCGTCTCCAAGAACCGCATCTGATATTCCTTTCGGACTGTAAGTTTCAATGTCTACAATTTCAAGCAGTTGTAAGGCTCGTTCATGAATGTCCATGTGTCCTCCTTAAAAACAGTTATAACAGAATTTGATTATTTCATTGAGTTTATATCCATATCGAATGCCCATAAAAAAATGATATGGAATTAACATAATCTGATACCATTTTTTAAATGACAACCAACACCATATTCTGAACCACCTGTCATTATTTTTGATAATTTTCTTTTCATACAAATAACCGAATATCATTTATTCGAACCTCTTATAATAACATGGAGCTGGCGGGAATCGAACCCGCGTCCATTAAATAAGCTGATTGACATTTATCACAATATCCTGTTTATCTAACAGGCAACTCTTTGGTACTATCCTCATTTTTATTTCAAGGTTCAGGATTCCTCTATCCGGTTAAGTCTGGCCCCATAGTTACATAACCAGAAAATCTATATTTTACTATGGGCTGGTAGCTTACTTAAACTGCTTTAGGCTATTGCTTCGACTCTTCCGAGTCTGGCAAATGCTTCATCAACAATCCTTTCGGCTATTGCTAAAATATTAGTTTTAGCAGTTTTTGTTTGAACGATTTTTTAGGCAGCCCTTCGTTCAACTGCCTGTGAAAGTCAAAGAACAATATCTATCGTCGAGCCCTGTTCAGCCCCGATGCAAACATTTATGCACAGGCACTTTAAGACTCATTGCCTGTTTAATTTTTTTTACTGCTTTATTAAAAGTTAGGTTTTGATATTCTGCAAAATCACATATCAACAAATATAATTTCCATATCTTTCTATCCGAAAGATAATTTAAGGATAATCCAAGCAAATTAAATCTATATCTAATATCTTTTACAACATCGCTTTCCGTATTCCATTTTAGCATTTTCATTGTTCCCAACTCCTCATGAAAGGACGGGTATTACAGTTACAATTCACAGCGTGTTCTGGAGGAAGAGATTCATCTCTTGGATACATGGCTTCAATTCCGTTTCCCATATCGAAAGGTTCGTTCACTTTCCGAATCTGGCCATTAAGAATCAGATGCGATACAAATCCTCTCCCGCCTCCCATGTCTTTATTCCTGGGATTGATTCCCGTTACCCATTCCTTCTCCAGTTCCGGCAAAGTCTTGGCAATCTCTGAATCCTTGGCTTGCCGGGCCACTGAAAACATTCTCCCGATTTCTGTCCGGGCAATAACATCTGAGCGGTTAAGATATCCCGCCCGTTTAGATACTCCCAAGATATCATCTATCTTCCTGGCCGCAGAGAATGCATCCTCGCCTGTCAGGATGCTCCGCCTCAATGTCTTGGTTATATCCCCACGCATCTCATCTGCCAGGTTCTTTATCAAGTCTGCGGTATAGGCTCGCTGGGTAGCAAGGAGTTCATCGGATATCCCAGCGAATCTATAAGCAATCTCTGTTCTCCTTAATATATCCGGTGTAAGATTCTGCCCTGCTTCGAAGGACTTCCCCTGCGCCCCGGTAACGGCATCCCGCATCTGGCTT
>Ga0315273_10014649_pt1 | contig 10109 bp, 10 predicted proteins | sample YL17G02_0_MG_FD_205753 | JGI IMG/M metagenome (GOLD analysis project Ga0315273, IMG submission 205753) | Sediment microbial communities from Yellowstone Lake, YNP, Wyoming, USA - YL17G02_0 | ecosystem: Environmental > Aquatic > Freshwater > Lake > Sediment | place: USA: Wyoming | collected... | reverse complement strand
TTGAAAAACGTGCGGTCGCCCTCGGGGATACGGTCGAAAAAGGAGCGAAGCGCTTCCGCGTCGCGCGACTCGATCGGACGGATCTCCATCTGGCCTCCCGTGGTTAGAGCTCGTCGCTGTGCCGGCGCATCCAATCGATGACCTTCGGTAGCGTGACCTTCCGCGACGAGCGGCCGATGAAAAGCCCGACGTGGCCTGCGTCGATGCGCAGCTCTTCGACGTCTTTCGATCCTACGGCCGAGGTGAGCGGCGACGCCGCCTCGATCGGGGCGAGGTGATCCCTCTCGGCAATGACGTTCAGGAACGGGCACGTGATGTCCTTCAGACTGATCGGGCGGCCGCCGAGCCGCATGGTGTCTTTGGCGAGCCGGTTCTCGCGGCTGAGCATCCGCGTCGTCTGCGCGAAGCACGCTCCAGCGAAAGGAATCTGATCGCGGGCCCATTGATCCACCGCCTGGTAGGCCTCGAAGAATTCGTCGCTCCAGAGGTTCTCCCAGAGATTCGCGTATGAGGCGATCTGAGCGGTCGGCCGGGCGAGCCGAAAGCCGTTGGCGATGACGTCGGGGGGCACGTTGCCCGTCTCGTCGAAGAGCTCCTCCGGCTCGAGACGACCCGGGTTGAGGACTCCCGGGAAGGAGCTCGCCTTCGAGCTGTCGAAGGGAGTGGCTGCCGAGATGAGGTTCCGCACCTGCGGTCCGGGATGGCCCGCGGCGTAGAGGAGCGAGAGAATGCCGCCGAAGCAGTAGCCGAGGATGGTGACGCCGTCGGTTGCCGCCTCGGCGCTCGCCGCGGCGACCGCACGCGGCAAGTACTCGTCGCAGTATGTCTCCAGCGTATTACCGGCCTCGACCTCGTCCGGGATTCCCCAGTCGAGGAGGAACACGTCGAAGCCTGCTTCGAGGAAGTCCTCGACCATGCTGCTGCCCGGCCGGAGGTCGAGGATGTACGAGCGGCTCACCAAGCTCATGACGAGGAGGAGCGGCGGCCGGTATCGCCGCTTCTCGCTGTGGAAGCGCCACAGCTGCACCTTGTCGCGAGTCCAGACCGTGTCCTTCGGCGAGCGCCCTAGATCGGGGCGACCGATGCCGGCCACGTACTTGATGCCATTCTTCGCTCGGAGTACCGAGCGCTCGACGTCACGCCGTACGCGAGCGGCGAGGTCGCTGGGACTGAGGGCGCTGGCCATGAATTTCCTCCGCGAGTTCGTCGAAGCGCTTGGCGAGATCGCGCAGTCTACGCTCGACCGATGCGACCTGATCGGACAGACGCTTCATGTCGCTGCCGGCCGGCAGGTTCCAGAAATGAAGCGCCCGTCGCATCGCTCGCTCCGCGCCGCGGGCGACGTCGGTGCGAACGCGCATCGCGACGGTGGCGACGTCTGCGAACTCGTCGCTCTTCACCGCGGATTCGAGCCCGGGCCCGATCGCCTGTTCCACAGAGTCGAAGGCCTTTCTCCACAATGGCCGCTGATCTGCCATGACGCGAACCTCCGTTGCCAACCCCGTTCGTACGTACAGTCGCTGCGCGAAGTCAATCCCCGTTTGCTTGCTGTGTAGGGTCAGGGAAAATGACCGGGGTTAAGGGGACAGGGGAAATGTCCTGCTCGACTCACGAACAGCGCTGCGTTTTCTGGTCGGCCCGGTCCTTGTCGGGTCGACTGGAAAACGCAGCCCGGTGCGAAGCACCGAAGCGAATTTCCTGCAAAGCGGGTTATCGCCTTCCGCGCTCCGCGCGGCAGGGTGTCTTTTCTGGGCGATCCGAAACAGACCGGATCGCCCAGAAAAGACACCCGCTTATCCCCAGATATGAAGCAGGACTACCAAGACTGTGGCCAACCGCGAGAGGGACATTTTCGCCGGCCGCCCACATCCCCGTTTGCTTACCTACCCCGGCCCCGAACGGAGCGTGCCCGCCGCGACGTTTACTCGCCGCCGCCGCGCAGGAACCCGCGATAGACCTCGAGCAGGGCTCCTTTCTGCCGTGCGTTGAGCCGCGGATCAGTGCGGATCGCGGTCTCGACGTCGGCCTCGCCGTTCTCGGCGTTCTCGTCGCCGAGCCAGCCCGCAGCCGCGTAGAGCTTTTCCGGGGGGATCCCAAGCGCCGCGGCGATCGATTTGAGGATCGCCGCCGAGGGCTCGTGCAATCCCCGCTCGATCTGGCTCAGGTACGGGTTGGAGATGCGCGCCAGATTGGCGAGCTGTCGCAGCGAGAGCCGCGTGATGTCGCGCTGATTGCGAATGAATTCGCCGAGAGGGCTGCGAGGCGGGCGTGGTGGCATCGTCACTCCTATACAGCCACAGGCCGTCTCGCCAAGCACACCGAATTGCCGTGGTCTGTTTGCATGCGAGTTATCTTTATATTATCGCTTGACATATCTAGCAAGCGTATTATTGTCTCCAGCAACGTTGACCCATGACACAGGAGGTTTCGATGGAGACACTGAAGAGAATCGACGACGCGGGTGAAAATCTGACCGCGGCGGTCCGCACCGTGCAGGGCTGGGTCGCCTCGGTCGCCGAGACGATCGGAGCGCCGATCGTACGGCGGATTCCCGACCTGCCGCTACCGGAGGCGCTGCGCCCCCCCCGCGCGCGGGACGTCGTCGCGTCGACGTTCGGGTTCTGGGAAGGCCTCGCGCGGGCGCAGAACGAATTCACGCTGCGCATTCTCGATGCCTTCGATCCGGCGGCGTACCGGGCGAAGGCCGCGCGCCATCCCAAGGCGGCTTGAGCACTCGTGATCGGCCGGGAGGGCACCCTCCCGGCCGATCACTTTCAACGGAGTCCGGGTCCGGATCTTGCCAGACTCCGGCCGCGGGGCGCGGTATAAGGCGGATCATGGAGCTCGACGACTCGGTCTGCTACCGCGCGATCGCCGCGCGCGACGCGCGCTTCGACGGCCGCTTCTTCGTCGCCGTGCGCACGACCGGGATCTACTGCCGGCCAATTTGCCCCGCTCGGACGCCGAAGCGCGAGAACGTCACGTTTTTCTCGTGCGCCGCCGCCGCCGAGGCCGCGGGATTCCGGCCCTGTCTCCGCTGCCGCCCCGAGACGTCACCCGGCACACCGGCTTGGAACGGCACCTCGGCGGTCGTGTCGCGGGCGCTCCGCCTGATCGAAGACGGCGCGGCCGACGACGGCGGGAGCGAGACGCTCCCCGCCCAGGTCGGACTCGGCGAGCGTCAGCTTCGCCGCCTCTTCCAGAGGCATCTCGGTGCATCGCCTGACGAGATCGCCCGGGCGCGGCGCCTTCATTTCGCCAAGACGCTGATCGACGAAACCGCGCTCGGAATGACGGACGTGGCGATTTCCACGGGCTTCCGGAACATTCGCGAGCTCAATCATTCGATTCGCAAGACGTTCGGACGCTCGCCGCGCGAGCTTCGCCGGCAGCGAGCGGACGGGCGCGGGATCGCGGCGCCGAGTGCTCGAGGAGCGCTCACGCTGCGGCTCTCCTACCGCCCGCCGCTCGAATGGCGCGCGCTTCTCGAATTCTTCCGCGAGCGCGCTACCCCCGGCGTAGAGGCCGTCGGCGAGGAGAGCTATCGGCGGACGATCGTCTGGGGCGGCGTGCCGGGATGGATCGAGGTCTCGCCGGCCGAGCGCGGGGCGCAGCTCCTTCTCCGCGCGGAGCTGCCGACCGTTCGGGGTCTCATCCAGCTCGCCGAGCGCGTGCGGCGGATGTTCGACCTCAATGCCGATCCGCTGCGCGTCGCCGCGGGGCTTTCCCGAGAGCCGTACCTCCGGAAGCTCGTCCGCGCACGACCCGGGTTGCGAGTACCCGGAGCGTGGGAGGGATTCGAGCTCGCCGTGCGCGCGATTCTCGGCCAGCAGATTACAGTGCGGGCTGCGACGACGCTCGCCGGCCGCCTGGTCCAGCGCTTCGGCCGGTCCGTCGAGAGCTCCGTGCCGAGCCTCACCCACCTCTTCCCCGATCCGCAGACACTCGCGAACGCCGACCTCACCGGACTCGGGCTCACGAGATCTCGCGCCGAGACGATCCGCGGCCTCGCCCGCGCCGTCGCCGCCGGCACACTGACGCTCGACGCTTCGCGCGGTCTCGAGGACGGAGTCGCGCGCCTCGCCGCGCTTCCCGGCATCGGCGAATGGACGGCCCAGTACGTCGCGCTGCGCGCCTTCGGCGAGCCCGATGCGTTTCCCGTCGGTGATCTCGGCCTCCGGCGCGCCCTGGCAACCGGCAACGGCATGCCGTCGACGCACGCGGTCGCCCGGATCGCCGAAGCGTGGCGGCCGTGGCGAGCGTACGCCGCCATTCACCTCTGGACGAGCGCGCCTGCGAAAGAGAAGCGATCGTGATCATCGAGACCGCCGAGCTCGCGTCGCCGATCGGAACCGTCGTGCTCGCCGTCCATGAGGGGTGTCTGTGCACTCTCGGCTTCCACGACCACTGGCCGAGACTCGAGCGGGCGCTGCGGCGGCGATTCCCTGGAGCCCAGCTCCGGCGGTCGGGCGATCCCGCGGGAACCGTCGGCCGATTGCGGGCGTACTTTCAGGGCCACTTTGCCGCGCTCGATTCCATCCCGCTCGATCTCGGCGGCACGCCGTTCCAGCAAAAGCTGTGGACACAACTCTGCGCGATCCCGTGCGGCCAGACCGTCTCATATCGAGGCCTCGCCGCGGCGATCGGCGCGCCCACCGCCGTGCGCGCCGTCGGCGCTGCCAACGGTGCGAACCCGGTGTCGATCGTCGTCCCGTGCCACCGTGTTATCGGCGTCAACGGAAGTCTCACCGGCTATGGAGGCGGCATCGAACGCAAGCGGTGGCTGCTCGAACACGAGGGAGCGCTGGAGAAGACCGGGCGACGGGCTACAGGAAAGGCGTCGTGGAATCCCCTCCCGTAGCCCGGAACTCGCGCGACGGAAGTTCCGGGTTCCATCCGACGCGGCGACTGTCGGCGTAAGGCTCGTGACCTCGCTCGAAACGGTCGTCTCCTCTCCAAGCCGATCAGGCCCGCAACAGAGTCGGGTTGTGGCGGAAGGAGATCACATTTCGAGGAATCGCCCTATGGCTTTTCGCCACACCTTCACTTCCGGTGTTGACGCGGGGCCTCGTCCATCGCCGGCTGAGACGCGGTCCGCCGCGCGTAAATGCCTCGACTGATCATCGTCATCACCTTCTCGCCCTTCTGGTTGAAGACCTCGTAGCTCGCGCGCATGTGCCCGCGATCGGGCTTGGAGCGTGACGGAACGACATCGAGGATCACGGCGCGGGCGCTCAGCGTGTCGCCCGGACGGACCGGCTTCAACCAACGAATCTCGTCCGTGCCGGGGGAGCCCATGCTGGCGGCACCCGCGGCCATTCCATCCACGAGTAGGCGCATCAGCATCGCGGTCGTGTGCCAGCCGCTGGCGATGAGGCCGCCGTAGATCGATTGCCGCGCGGCCTCTTCGTCGACGTGGAACGGCTGCGGGTCGTAGCGGCGGGCGAACTCCAGGATTTCCTCCCGGCTGACGTGACAGCTGCCGAGCTCGAAGGTTTCACCGACCTCGAAGTCCTCGAGATACCTCTTCTCCATTGGTGTCTTCTGGCGGACGCCGCGAGGCGAGGAAAGCCCCCACGAGTCGATCAATCAGTTGATGAGACTCTCGGGCGGTCGCAGCGCTCGCCGAGATCGCCGGGTGGCTGCGCTGGAGCGCGTCTTTCGACCCGCGACGACTGCACGGGTCCCTGATCGGTGAGCAGGACGTTTCGCCGAACTGGCTGCCGACGTGACTGCGAACCGGCCACGACGTGCCGATGAAGCCGACGAACAGGGTCGATCACGCGGCGACCTTCGGCGGCGCCAACAACATCACCGTCGTGCTGCAGGTGAAGGAACGGATCGTGATGCGAGGATCATCACACGGCGGCGGAGACGGCCTTCGACGTCGAGCGCCTCACATCGGCGCCTGCGAGAAGTGCATTTCCCGTCCGTTTACGGCGAACGTAGCCCCGGCGGCGCCGACCAGCATGCCCTGGCCGGATGGTAAGACGCTCAGACCACGGACCCACGAGAGCCTCCATTCGGAAGGCAACAGAGATTTCGTCCATGTCTCGCCTCCGTCCTCGCTCACGAGAACGTTTCCGACGTCGCCGACGATGTAACCCTTGTCGCCACGGATCTTGATGTCGTAGAGCGCGGGGTTCTTCAGCAGATCCATGACGCCGATCGCTTCGAAGCCCGCCAATTCCCCTTGGCCCCGTTGGATCTCCCAGCTCGCGCCGCCGTCCTTCGTGCGCGCGACGAGCCCGTCGATACCAACCGCCCAGACCTTGTCCTTCGAGACGGCCGTCAGGCCGAAGAACGTCTTCTGCGTGGCCACCTGCTGCTGCACCCAAGTCTTGCCGCCGTCGGTCGTATGCCGGATGGCGCCGAACTCGCCGACCGTCCAGCCGTTGTCGCGATCCGCGAAATCGATCGCGTAGATGATCTGATCTTGACCGAGCGAGCGGTCTTCCCAGGTCGCGCCGCCGTCGCCCGTGTGCACCATCACCCCCCAGTCACCGACCGCCCACCCTTCGCGAGCATCGAGAAAACGCACCTTGAAGAGATGCTTGCGCGTGTTGCTCTGCTGCTCCACCCAGTGAACACCGCCGTCGGAGGTGTTGACGATCTCGCCGCTTCGACCAACCGCCCAGCCGTTCCTCACGTCGGTGAACGAGACGCCGTAGAGGTGCTGCGTCGTCGGCGTCTGCTGCTGTTGCCAGTGCTTGCCTCCGTCGCTCGTGTGATAGATGGCGCCGAAGACGCCGACGGCCCATCCCGCGTTCGCATTGATGAATTGGGTGTCGTAGAGATCTTCGAGGATCTGCGACCGCGCTTTGATATCCTGGACGGCGGCTGCGTGCGAGGCGCAAAACAAGACGGCCGTCAGTACCGCCGGCACGAAGACACGTCGCACGGTTTGAGCGAGCATTGAAACCTCCCGAGGAGTCGGGTGATAAAAATAGGTCAAGCGATTGATTTATGTCAAACCCGCGTTGACTTGGTGGCGCGCGCCCCGGAAAATTCAATCAATTTGATCGAATCACGCCCGCGGCCGGGGCCTCGCCGAGACGCTGGCCGCCAAGGCCATGAAGCGCATGATCGCCCGCGGCATGACCGAGATGGAGTATTGCCTCGTGCTCGAGGACAACCTGCCGTCGCAGCGCATCGCGCACCGGTTCGGCGGCGAGCAGACGAAGACGTACTTGATGTTTGAGAAGATGCTGTGAGCGGTTGTCGGCGATCGCTTTCGGCTATCCGGTATCCGCTTTCGGCAGGTTCATCTTCGATGCCGCCAAGACCCCGACGCCCGCCGCAGGTCCCCCGAGCGCTTGCTCGAAGCCGTCGGGTCGCGATAAAAGATCGTAGGATGTCCGTGCGTCGGCAAAGGGCCGGGGCGATGGACGACTCGACGGTTCGTTGAGATCGACAAATCCGCTCGTCGTAGGTGCGGAGGGTCACCTGGTCGAACCGCGGCACATGTGGCGGTAGTACCTGGAGCTGGAGCTGCGAGAGCGCGCGCCGTCGATCGAGCGCGTGAGGACGGATGGGAGGACTTCGTCATCGAGGGTAAAACCGCTTCCCGGGTTGGGAGTCAAAAGGATCTCGGAGCGCTCGGCGTGAGGGCCGACACTTCCGACGAGGACAATGGGCCAGCGGTTCCGGGAAATCCACGGGGTGCTTTACACGGCCCTCTGACGGGCCTACAAGGGAACTGTCGGATTATTGCTCGGCCGGGGCGCGATGTCTGTTTGGAGCAGCGATGATTCCGGTCGCCGACGTGGCAACGGCAGTAGTCGAGATCGAAGTTTCGGTCCGGCGGCTCGGTAACCGAATTGCGCTTTTGCGGAGCCGGATCCGCGGCAGGGCCGGAAGCTCTACGATCGGGTGTGCGAGCCTCGGTGAGAACGCTCCATGCCCCTCCTCCCTGCTCACGTAGATCGAGATCGTGGCCGACGAAGAACAAAAGACGACCTGGTCCGAAACGGCGCCGTCCGCTGCGGTGAACGCGGAGGCCCCGAACGGCCGCATGGCGGAAGCGCCCGCGAGTGACGCGCCCGCCATCGCCGGCGAAAACGCGGCGCGTCCTGCGGGAGAAGGGCATCGTCGACGGCGACGGCGGCGACGGCGGCACCACCACGGCCCGAATACGAACGGCGCTCCGGCCGCGGCGGCCGCCGAGCGTACCCCTTCGCGCCCGCCGAACGAGATCGATCTCGCCGCCCGCCGGCTCGGCATCCAACAGCTCTACGGGGAGCAGGAGCGGGTGATCCGCGCCGCGCTGGCGGGGCGCGAAGTGCTCGTCGTGCTGCCGACCGGATTCGGCAAGTCGGCCTGCTACCAGATTCCTTCGATGGTGCTGCCGAAGCCCGTAGTGCTGATTTCACCGCTGCTCGCGCTGCTCCGCGACCAACACGAGAAGCTCTTGAAGCACAACATCCCGTGCGTGCGGCTCGACGGTACGGTCCGCGGCAAGGTTCGTCGCGAAGCGCTCGAGCGAATCAGCGCGGGCGGGTCGCTGCTGGTCATGACGACTCCCGAGACGCTCGGCTCGGCCGAAGGGGCCGAGGCGCTCCGGCAGTCGGGCATCAGTCTCGCCGCCATCGACGAGGCGCACTGCATCTCGGCCTGGGGCCACGATTTCCGCCCCGCCTACTTGCGGATCGGCGCGCGCCTGCGCGAGCTCGGAGCGCCGCCGATCATGGCGCTGACGGCGACCGCGACCGAGAACGTCCGCGAAGATATCGTCCGCTTCCTCGGCCTGAAGGACCCCGAGCTGGTCGCCGCCTCGCCGCACCGCGCGAACCTCGCTTTCGAGGTGCTCGAGAGCCGCTCCGAAGCCCGCCTGCGCGCGCTCATGCGCTTCGCCAAACGCCTGCGTCGGCCCGGCATCATCTACTGCTCGACCACCCGCGAGGTCGACAACGTGTACCTGGCCCTGCAGATGCTGCGCATCCCCGCGCACCGCTATCACGGCAAGATGAACGGCGGCGACCGCAACCAGGAGCAGGAGATGTACATGAAGGCGGGACGGCGCACGGTCATGGTCGCGACCAGCGCCTTCGGCCTCGGCATCGATAAGCCCGACATCCGCTACATCGTCCACTACCAGGCGCCCGCCTCGCTCGAGCAGTACGTGCAGGAGGCCGGACGAGCCGGACGCGACGGCAACAAGGCGAACTGCATCCTGCTCTACGATCCGGACGACCGCACGATCCACGAGTCGTTGCTCGCCAAGAGCCGCGTCCGCCCCGACCAGCTCCGCAGGCTCGGCACGGCGCTCGCGGCGTGGAAGGGCGAAGACCGCACGCCGGATCTCGACGCGCTGGCGCTCTCCGCTCAGCTCTCGAGCCGTGTCACCGAGGCGCTGCTCGCGGTGCTCGAAGAGGCGGAACTCGTCTCGATCGGCGACGGCGGACCGATTCAGATCCTCGCCCCGGCCGAGTCGATCGAAGAGCAGTCGCGAAGTCTCGCCGGCCAGTTCGAGACCCTGCGCACGCAGGACGGTCGCCGCCTCGACCGCATCGGCGAGTATGCGGGCAGCACCGAATGCCGCGCGGTCTTTCTGCGCCGTTACTTCGGCGAAGAGGACGGCGCAACGTGCGGCCTCTGCGACGTCTGCCGCGGGCGCCCCGAACGACCGGAAAGCTTTTGGGAGCCGATTGCGCAGCCCGAGCATCGCCGGAAGAAGCGGCGACATCGTCGCGGTCGACGACGCGGCGGAGCCGGGCCGGTGCGCGCGCAAGGCGCTCCGAAGCTGGCCCCCGGCGCGCGCACCTCCACCTCTCCCGGTGCCCTCCCCGAGGCTCCCGAGCAGACGGACGTACCTGCCAACGGCGAGGACGCGGGGGAGTGGATCGAGGGCGACGGGGATTGAAGAGGTTCTCCGGTGTCCAGTCTCCGGCGCGAAACATCGTGGCCGCTGCTGAGGACTAGCGACCGTCGTGTTGCCAGCGTACGGGTCACTTGTTAGGCGGAAGCGCTTCTGACTGCCCTGATCGCGTAAAGACTGCCGCGGTCGCCCGGCTCGAGGCTGAGCTCAGCCGCTACTTGCTGCGACGCGAACCGAATTCCTATCGGCGCTCGCCCGCCTGCGCCGCGACAAGAAGATCGGCGACGACGAG
>Ga0315273_10014648_pt1 | contig 10110 bp, 8 predicted proteins | sample YL17G02_0_MG_FD_205753 | JGI IMG/M metagenome (GOLD analysis project Ga0315273, IMG submission 205753) | Sediment microbial communities from Yellowstone Lake, YNP, Wyoming, USA - YL17G02_0 | ecosystem: Environmental > Aquatic > Freshwater > Lake > Sediment | place: USA: Wyoming | collected... | reverse complement strand
CCCAAAGCGCCTGGCCGCCGGGCGCCTCGACCAGGCGCGCGGTCGCGCGAAAGCGTTCGCCCGCGCGCTGGAACGACGCGTCGAGCACGGCCGAGACATCGAGCTCCCGGGCCACGTGCATCGGGTCCACGCTCTGGTTTTCGTAGCGCGCGATCGACGATGTGGCGCGGACGATCAGGTCGGGCGAGGACGACAGACGGGTGATGACCGCGTCCGCGAGGCCGATGCCCAGGTAGTTCAGGTCGGCGTTGCCCCCGATGTTCTTGAACGGCAGCACGGCGATCGTGCGCAGCCCGCCGGCCTTCGCCCCTCCGCTCGCGGGCGCCGACGCAGCCATCGCGGGCGGTGCACTCGGTGGGGCCGCCGGCATCGGTGCAAGCGACGCCTCGCAGGTCTCGAGATCGACGTCGAGGTCGCGCGCGTTCGCGTAACGCCGCGTCGGGTCCTTCGCCAGCGCCTTCGCGAGCACGAAGTCGAGCGCCGGCGGCAGGCCCTCCCGGAGCGTCGAGGGCGCGAGCGGCGTCTCGTGCAGGATCTTGTGCATGGTGTCGACCGGCGTGCCGACCGCGAACGGATGCTTGCCCGTGAGCAGTTCGTAGATCAGCGTGCCCATCGAGAACACGTCGCTTGCCGGGCCCGCAGGCTGGCCCAGGACCTGCTCGGGCGACATGTAAGGCGCGGTCCCGAGAATCGTGCCGGGCATCGTCTGCGCCATCGTCGCGCCGTCGCGATCCGGCGACACGCTGCGGGCGAGCCCGAAGTCCAGCACCTTGAGCAGTCCGTCGCCGCGCACCATCAGGTTCTCGGGCTTCAAGTCCCTGTGCACGAGCCCCGCGGCATGTGCCGTGCCGAGCGCGCGCGTTGCCTGCCGGACGAGCGCGAGCACCTCGGCGGGCGTGCGCGCCTTCGCGCCGGCCCACTCGCGCAGCGTCTGCCCCTCGATCAGCTCCATCGCGACGTACATCGTGCCGCCCTCGTCGCCGAGGTCGTGCACGGTGAGGATGTTCGGGTGATTGAGCGCGGACGCGGCGCGCGCCTCGTGCAGGAGCCGCGAGCGACGCTCGCCGTCCGCGGAGAACTCGGGCGGCAGCACCTTGATCGCAACCTTGCGCGCGAGCGTCGGATCCTCGGCGAGATAGACGCGGCCCATGCCGCCCTCGCCGAGCGGTCCCAGGATGCGATAGCGGCCGAGCGTGGTTCCGATCATGCGTCTGGGGGTCCTTCGGCGCCGGGTCCGCGCGCGGTCAGAATGTCAGGTGCCGAGGCAAGGGGTTCGCCCAGGCAAACGCGTACAGAATGATCACTCTGCACACTTTGTACGCACTCTTCCGGGACACCCTCGTCCCCTCCGGCTTTACAACTGCGCCGGCCGCAGTTCGCGGTCGATGACCCTACCCACCCGCACGACGATCCCGGGCAGGGCCTCGACGTCGGCCAGCTCCGTGCGGAAGTTCACGATGCACGCGCGCAGGACGTAGCGCCCGCCGATCACCGCGTTCGAGACGAACGCCTCGCCGCCCTTCTGCAACCGGTCGTTCAACGTCTGGTTGAGCTGGTCCACGTACTCCACGACCGCCGCGTCCCCGGCCGTCAGGCGTGCGCGCAGGTCGGCCGGCACGAAGCGGAATGTCGCGATGCTCAAAGCGCAGGTGAACGGCTCGAGCTCGCCCTCCTTGCGCACGGCGGCGTCGAGCGCGCGCGTGAGCCGCACGTCGTCGCCCAGCATCCGGCGGTAGCCGGCGGCGCCGACCTGCCTGAGCTGGAGCCACACCTTGAGCGCGCGGAACCCGCGCGAGTTCTGCATGCCGTAATCGACGAAGTTCAGCGCCTCGTCCAGGTGGTAATACGCCGGGTGGTACGAGAACGCATTGATCAGGTGCGCCGGGTCGCGCACCAGCGCGCAGCCCGCCTCGAGCGGAGCGTACAGCCACTTGTGCGGGTCGACCGCCACCGAGTCCGCCTCCGACAGCGCGAAGAGGTCGGCGGGCGCATCCGGCAGCGCGGCGGCAAATCCGCCGTACGCGCCGTCGACGTGGAACCACAGCTCTTCCTCGCGGCACAGGCGCGCGATGCCGGGCAGGTCGTCGACCGCGCCTGTGCTGACCGAGCCCGCGGTGCCGACGACCAGGAACGGCACGTCGCCGGCCTTGCGGTCGGCCGCGATCGCAGCGCGCAGCGCGCCGAGGTCCATGCGCAGGTCGGGCCCGGTCGGGATCCAGCGCACCGCGTCGGTGCCGATGCCCGAGAGGTCGGCGGCCTTCTGGATCCAGGTGTGCGTCTCGGCCGAGGTGTAGGCGCGCAGGCGCCGGCCGCTCGCGCTCACGGCCCCCTCGGCGCGAATGTTCCACTCCGCCTTCGCGGCGCGCGCCGCGAAGAAGCCGACGAAGTTCGCCATGTTGCCGCCGCTCACGAGCAGGCCGCCTGCGGTCGTCGGATAGCCGATGAACTCCGCGATCCAGCGCACGGTCTCGGCCTCGATCTCGGTCGCGGCGGGCGAGAGCATGTAGCCGCCGACGTTCGGGTTCACGGCCGCGGCGAGCAGATCGCCGAGCATGCCGATCGGCGCGGGCGACGACGTGATGTAGCCGAAGAACTTCGGGTGCCCGTTGAACAGCGAGTGCTCGAACAGCAGCTTCGCCGTGCGCTCGAGCAGCGCGCCCGGATCCTCGCCCTGCTCGGGCAACGGGCCGCCAAGGCCGAGCGCCGAGCGCACCTGCGCGGGCGTCTCGCCCCGGGTCACCGGGCCGGACGGGATCGCGGCGAGGCGCTCGGCAATCGTGTCCACGAGGCGGTGCCCGAGCGCGCGAAACTGCTCGGAGTCGAGGGCGAGCGGAGCGTCTCTACGGGTGGTCAAGCTCATTGCTGGGAGTGGCCTTTCCTCTGGAGACGGTGCGGCGCGATCGAGGGTGCCGGCGGATTGTCCGTCAACCCGGCCGCGCGTGCAATCTCAGCGCGATCCCGCCATGCGCACGACCCGGCCGACCGCCGCCTGAGCCCCCTGCTCGACGCGCACGAAGTAGAGGCCGACGGGCACGGCGGCGCCCCGATCGTCGCGCCCATCCCACACCACCGTGTGCGTGCCCGCGCCCGAAGCCGCCGCCAGCGCCCGCACGACCCGGCCGCCGAGCGCGTAGACGCGCACGTCGCACCGGCCGTCGCCCGTCGCGGAAAACGTCAGCCGCGCATCGTCCGACGCCGGGTTCGGAGCCGCCGACAGGAACGCGACGTGCCCGGGCGCCGGCGCACCGGAGACGGCGACCGTTGGGTGGTCGAGCTCGTCGATCACCCACTGCGCTTCCTGCACCGAGATGTGCACGTGCTCCTCGTTCGCCTCTGCCCAGTAGATCGCTTGAAACGGCGTGAGCGCAACCGCGTCCGGCGTTCCTGCGACGTCGAAGAACAGGTTCGAGGTCGGCAGGTCGAGCGCGCTCACCGTCGGGATGAAGCAGTGCGCCGGGTGGAGCGCGACGATGTCGCCGTACGGCGCCAGCGTGGTGTCGAGCTGCGCGAGCGAGGCACGCCAGCCGCCGGGCGCGCTGTCATAGGGCAGCGCGCCGGAGACGACCACGGTCCGCCTGGTGTCCGACCCGAACAAGATCTTGATGCGGCCGTCGAACACCGTGTCCGCCACGCTCGAAGGCAGAGCCCAGACGTTGCCGACGATGGTGACGAGCAGGTTGGCGTAGTTGTACGAGATCAATTGCGCTGCCGCGGCGTAGCCCTGGTCGAGTCCCCCGCCGCTGCCGTTCGAGAACGCGACGCGCCTGAGGTGCGTCGGGTAGCCGCCGACCGCCGCGAGATCCGCCTCGAGCCCGGCGCGTAGCGGGTCCGCCGCGGGGGTCGATCCCGCGGGCGGTGGCGGACTCGTGAAGTGATAGACCAGCATCTGCCGGGCCGCCGGCGTGTTCAGGCGATCGCGAAAGTACGCCGCGTCGACGGACTGCCCCGAAAAGAAGTCCACCCAGTACTGCAGGCCGAGCGGGAGGTTCGCGCCCCGCTGCGGCGCGTCGTAGGACAGGAACGTGCGCACGCGGTGCGGCACACCCTGCGTCTCGAGCCAGGCAAGGCCGTAGCGCGCGACCAGCCCGCCCATGCTCGCGCCGACGACCGCGACCGTCTGGTCGGGTGCAATCTGGTTCTCGACCTGCGTGATCAGCTCGGTGAACACGAACGCGTTGCGCTGGATGTAGTCGGTCGCGTCTGCGAAGTCGAGCACGACCGCGTCGTAGCCGCGCGCGCGCAGGTCCTCGATCAGGTTCTGCTGATTGAGCAGTGCGTAGAGCTCGTTCCAGCCCATCGCGTTGTCGATGTCGAAGCCCTCGGCCACGACGATCGGATCCGTGATCCCCGCGTGCCCGGGAGCGAGGTACACGTAACCGCGCCCCTGCCCGGCCACGCCGAGGTACGGGACGCTCGCGGTCACGGCGATCGTGTCGTCGGGCGCGGGAGCGGCGAGAACAGAGGCGGCGCCGGCGGTCTGCCATGGCCAGGCGGAGGGCGGGGCGGCGTAGGCGGGACGGGTGGCGGCAAGCAAGGAGGTGAGCGTCAGAAGAGCGACCGATGCTTTCCGATGGTTCGTCATGATTGCGCAGGCCCTTTCAATCGATTCGTGATCGGACTTCGGTCCCATCGGGTGAATACGCTCAGGCCATGAGTCCGACGGTCTTTCGCTCAGGCAACTTGCGATTCTACTTCTTCTCGCGGGAAGAGTCCCGAATGCACGTGCATGTCGAAGGCGCAGGCGGCGAAGCCAAGTTCTGGCTGGAACCTGAAGTCCGGCTGGCACAGAATCTGGGCCTGAAGCGGCGCGATCTTGCCCGCGCCGAACGCCTGATCCGAGAGCACGAGGCCGACCTGCATGCCGCCTGGAAGGACCACTTTGAGCGCTGAGGTGACACACATCAACTCGCGCGGGCTCTGGCTCCTGGTCGACGACCAGGAGCACTTCCTGGCGTTCAAGCTGTTCCCCTGGTTTCGGGCGGCTCCGATCGGCGCAGTGATGAAGGTCACCCGGCCAAGCCGGACCCGAGTCCGTTGGCCGGAGCTCGACATCGATCTCGCCCTCGACTCCATCGGGAGTCCGGGGAAGTATCCGCTCGTGAGCGGCCACGGTCACGGCCTCGCAAAGGACTCCGCGCCGAAGCGCACCCGCCCGCGCTGAGCCCCTACGGCGCTCCCAGGAAGTCGTTCACCACCTGCACGAACCTGTCGGGCTCCTCGAAGTACGGCAGGTGCCCGCTCTTCTCGAACACCACCCACCGGGAGCCCGCGATCGCCTTGTGGATCTTCCACGCGGTGCTCGGTGCGACATTGATGTCATAGCGGCCGGTCGCGACCAGCGTCGGCATCGTGAGCGCCGCGAGCGCGGGCCACATGTCGAACTTGCCGAGGTCGGCGTTGAGCGTCTCGTTGACCTTGCGCGAATACTTGTAAGTCGCGATGCGCGACATGAAATCGTCGCGCTTCTCCTGCGACACGAACAGCATGCGCATGTACTCGTTGAGGCTCGCCTTGCCCGCGGTGCTGTCCCCGAGCCCATCGAAGAAGTCGAGCGAGCCCTGGCGCTCGACGCCCTCCGGGAAGATGTACTTGAAGATGAAGTCGGTGTCGGTCCACTTGGGCGACGCCGAGTCGACGATCGTCAGGTGCGCGACGTGCTCCGGGTGCCGCGCGGCGTAGGCCATGACGAGGTAGCCGCCCCACGAGTGCCCGAGCAAGTCGATCGTGTCGGCCTTGAGCCGCACCCGCAGCGCCTCGAGGTCGGCGATCTGGTCGGCGAGCGTGCACGACTGCCCGGCCTTGAGCTCACCCGCGCGCCCGTTGCCACGCTGGTCGTAGAATACGACGCGGCGCGAACGCGCGATCACGTCCCAGGCATCGGAGCACAGCACGTACGTGTGATCGAAGCCGGGGCCGCCGTTGACCATCACGAGCGGGCGGCCCGCGTTCGTGCCGCGCACCTCGTACCAGAGGCGGGCTCCGCCGGGCGTGGAGAACGTGACTCCGGCGCCGCTCGGCACTGCGGGATTCGCGAGCGCGAGTGCGGGGACGGCGAACAGGAGCAGGGCAGAAGCAGCGAGCGCGCGGCGCATCGAGGAACGGATCATCGGGCACCTCCCTTGGGGTGCGGACCACCATGCCGCAATGGACGGGAGTGCGCCAGAGCTACCTGAGCTCGGCGAACAGGTCATCTTCGAGCGCGCGCGAACCGTTCACCGTGCTGAACACGCGGTAGAACGGGCCCGTGCCCCACAGCCCCTCGTGGCCCTCGGGCGAGAGCGACCCTAGCTTCGCGAAGTTCGCCACCTGCGAGTCGTGGCACTGCACCGCCTGCCACACCTGCGGCCACCACGCGCGCGTGTCGATCCTGGCCGAGAGTTGCCACTCGAGCCACGGGTGCGCCTCGCGCTCGACGCCGTCCACGACGGAGGTCAGCTTCTTGAACGCCTCCTGGTAGGCGGCCATCGCCGCCTGTGGCCACGCCATGTAATAGAGCTTGGACACCGCGTGCGGCTCCCCGGCTTCCGGCAGGCCCGGCGCGGCCGCGAGCACCGTCGCCGCGGTCGCGAGCTGGCAGATCGCGACGTGATCCGGGTGCCCGTAGCCGCCGTCCATCCCGAACGTGAGCACGACCTGCGGCCGGATGCGCCGGATCTGATGCGCGATGCGGGCGGTCACCTCGATCGGGTCGGCCTCGTCGAGCCGGCCGTCCATGTAACCGAGCAGGTCGACCTCGCCGATGCCGAGGACGGCGGCGGCGGCGCGCAGCTCGGCCTCGCGGATCTCCGCCAGACGTTCGCGCCCGGGGTGCTCCGCGTCGCCGAGCTTGTGTTCCTTGTAACGCCCGCTCTGCCCGTGCGTCGCGGTGACGAGATAGGTCTCGACGCCTTCGGACGCATAACGCGCGAGCGTGCCGCCGAGACCGAGCGTCTCGTCGTCGGGGTGCGCGAGCACGGCGAGCAGGCGCAGCGGGGCCGGGGGCATGGGCGAAAAGGTAGCTGAATTCGGCGTGTGCTGGCGACTCCGCTTTGGTGCGGGCTAGGTCTTCTCCTTCCGCGCCTTCCCGTCCGCGGCGCGTCCGCGCCGGAGCAGAGTGAACTCGCGATACTGGGACTTCATGTCGACCGCCGACATCTTCGCCCCCAGCGCGGCCCCGGCCCCGGCCATGACCTGCGCAACCCGGGCAACACCCGCATTCTCGGCGCTGAGCGCGCAGAGCTTCCGGGCGCCCGCGGCGAACCTGGCCTCGGCGTCCGCACACCGGCCCGCGCGATTGAGGTTCAGCGCCTCCTCCTGGGCCCTGGCCTCGATCAACTGGGCCGCACGGACCTCCACCTCCGGGACGCGCGGCGCGCTCGCCGCCGCCTCGGGCGTCGCGAAGCTCCACCGCATCTCGGCGTGCGCGATCGCCCCGGGCCCGCCCCCGGCCCGCAACGCAAAGCCGAGCGCGATCGAATCGCCCAGCGCGCCGGCGGGCAGCGTGACCTCGAACATGAGCTCGACGATCTGCCGCGCGGTCAGGTCGCCGGGGGCGACCTCAAGGCCGCCCGTGCGGGGCGTCACGGGATACGCGTCGAGCAACTCCACCGAGACGCCCTCGGGGATCGTGACGTCGATCACCGGCTGGCGCAGGGTGACCTCGACCGATTCGCCGAGCTCGCTGGCGAGCTGGTCCACGAGTTGCTCCGGCTTCTCCGCGTGGTAGGCGTGGCCCCCGCCGGCGTCGGCCATCTCCTGCAGGAGGTCCTCCTGGAAGTCGATGCCGATGCCGATCGTCGAGGTCGTGATCCCCTTCGCGTGGAGCATCCGGGCCCACTCGATCAGGCGCTCAGGATCGGTCTCGCCGTGGTTCGCCATGCCGTCGGTCGCGATGATCACCCGCGTGAGGCACGCGGGATTGCGGTGCGGCTCGATCTCACTGGCGCCCCGCAACCATCCCTCGCCGAGGTTGGTCGAGCCGCGCGCCTCGACATGCGCGAGCCGCTGGAGCGCCTTCCGCCGCGCATCGTCGTGCGCGTGCTGCGAGGCGGCGAGCAGGTCGATCCTGTCGTCGAACACCACGAGCGCGAAGCGGTCCTCGGCGCGCAGCATGGAGAGGCCGGTGTCGACGGCCGTGCGCGCGAGCACGAGCTTGCGGCCGGCCATGGAACCCGAGCGGTCGAGCACCAGGCCCACGTTCACGGCCTGGCGCTGACGTCTCGACTCCAGGTCGGGGGCGGTGAAGGAGAGGGACACGTAGTGGATCTCGCGACCGTCGATGGAACTGCGACTGCGGTTGGCAAGTGCACTCAGTTGCATGGAATTCTCCCTTGATTACGAGTTGGCGACCCAGTGACCGGGTTGCGTGACACTGGTCGCGCCGAAGACGGCGAGATGTGCGGGCCGGCCGTCGTACCAGAGTCCGCCGCCGACCAGCGCCGGATCGGACAGGACGACCTGTTGCCCGAGCCCCGCGGCAGCGCGGGCTTTCATGGGCGAGGCAGCGATCGCTTGCAGCCACGCCTCCCGCGAACGGCGCGCGCGCGGCGCGGGTCCGGGGGCGCCGGTAAGGCTTCCGAGAACGTACGAGGAGGCGAGCCGGTGCGCGAGCGCACCCCAGTTGCGCGGGTGGCCGAGCAGGTCGAGACCCACGAGTCGTCCGCCTTCGAGCACCAGGATTCCGACCTGGCCCTCGACCGCCGCGAGCGCGCGAGCGCCCTGCTCGGCGCGCTCCCGGTACTCGTCCATGTACGCGAGGTAGCTCTGGCTTTCGGAAGTGACCCCTGCGGACCCGAGCTTCCCCGCGACCGCCTGCCACAGGCGCCCCTGGTCGATCTTCCCGCCGCGCATGCTTTCCACCTTGTTGGCGGCGCGCAGCATCGGTTCGACCGGCATGGAGGAGGACCCGAACGAAGCCTTCGACATGTCCCACCGCCCCTGCTCGACGCAACCGACGAACACGGTGACCGACGCGCCGGCCGCGACCAGGACATCGACGGTGATGACGCGGTTCTGCTTCGCGCCCCGGATGCTCTCGCCCTCGAGGATCAGGATCGGGCGGGAGCCCCGGTTGTGCGCGATGACCTCGCTCACATTGCCCTCGCCCTGCTCGGTGATTACGAGCGCGCCGGTCTCGATCGCCTCGTGCAACAGCAGGAACGGCTCGCCGGGCTCGCCGACGAGGACGAGCGGGCTGATCTCGAGGGCCCCGACCCACTGGGGCGGACCCAGGATCACGCGCCCGAGCCAGCGCGCCAGGTCGCCCCCCATGTCGAATGCGTGCAGGGGCGGATCCTGGATTGCCGGGCCGGGCGTTCGGTTCATTCTCACGTGCACCTCCAGATTGTTACGTTTGAGCGGTTACAGTCGTCCGAAACAAAAGCTGCCCGAAGGGAAGCGGGCTCTCGCTCTGCGTTTGGTTGGTTACATGTAGGATATTAGTAATTGAAACCGCTCGTCAAGAACAAATATTGACCGCCTGTGCTACCATGGAGACCGTATGCGCCCACCCGAAGATCCAGGCAAGCAGCGTGGACGACCGGCGAGCCCACCCGGCAGCTCCCTTGGCGAATACCTGAGGGGACTTCGGCTTGCCCGGGGCTGGACGATCCGGGAGCTGGCCAAAGCGATCGGCCTTTCCGAGACCTCGGCAGCCTACATCTCCCAGATGGAGGCCGGTCTCAAGGTCCCCCACCACCTGCTGGCCCAGAAGCTCGCGGAGCAGCTGGGCGATCCGAAAGGCGTGTTCCCGCTCTGGGCGGAGATCGGCGGCCGCAAGGATCCCCACCGCGCCGCCGCGGCGCGACGCGAACTGGCGCGCATCCTCGAGGACCCGAGCCTGATGCACGACGCCCGCTTCGCCCGCCCGGGCACGACGCGCTTCGAGCGCCTCCAACAATCGCTCCTGCTCGATGAGTCGCTCCGCATCCGGCAGTCGCCCGAGGCGGATGAGCGAAGCACGCTCGGCTCGAGCATCGATGCACGCTGGATCCCCGAGGCGGCGGCGGCGGGGCGTTCGCTCCCGCAGCTTGCGGGGGACTCGTTGCGCCGCCTGAGCGAAGCGGCGCAACGGCCCTTCCGCCGCCTCGAGGGTGGTTATCGCGTGCCCATCCTGCCCGAGGGCACGGACCC
>Ga0315273_10014646_pt1 | contig 10111 bp, 10 predicted proteins | sample YL17G02_0_MG_FD_205753 | JGI IMG/M metagenome (GOLD analysis project Ga0315273, IMG submission 205753) | Sediment microbial communities from Yellowstone Lake, YNP, Wyoming, USA - YL17G02_0 | ecosystem: Environmental > Aquatic > Freshwater > Lake > Sediment | place: USA: Wyoming | collected... | reverse complement strand
TAGGGGTTATCGTGAATAAAGTCCTGCCCAATAAATTTGATAAAATAAATCGGTTAGTGCGCAAAGGCCTGGCCAGAAAAGGCGTAAAAGTCTTAGGGGTATTGCCTTATTATCCGCCACTTTCCCGTCCTACCATTGAGCAGATTTTAGAAGAAACGGATTTTGAACTTTTATGCGGTAAGGATTATTTAGAAAATTATGTCTCCCGGGTTATTGTAGGCGCAATGGAGCCCCCCGAAGCTATAAAATATATCATTGACGATAGCCTCTTGATTACGCCGGGGGACAGGAAGGATGTGATTTTGGCTGCCTTAGGATGTTTTCGCGAAAGCGACAAGTCTAAGCTCAAGATATCGGGTTTAGTTTTATCCGGAGATCTCCTACCCGATGAGTCAACCTTGGATTTATTAAAGAAAGCAAATATAGCCGTGCTAACCGCTAAATATGATACCTATGTAGTGGCTACCTCAATACACGATTTAACGGTCAAGATAAGACCCAGGGACGCTGAGAAGATAAAATCAGTGATAAAATTAATTAAAGATAATGTAGATTTGGAGGCTATACTGAAAGGAATTTGATATGGATACGGTTCAACTAATACGCCAAAAAGCGAAACGGAAACTTAAAACAATCGTGCTTCCCGAATACGATGATAAGCGTACCCAAGAGGCAAGCCGTATTATTGAAAGCGAAGGCTTGGCTAAGCCATTGCTTCTTACGCCGGATGAGATTAATCTAAAAGAGAAAGAAAGATACATCGAAGAGTATTATCAAATGCACAAGGCCAAAGGTATAGAGGTTAAGGCAGTAAAAGAGTTGTTTAATGATTCACTTTATTATGCCGCGATGATGACTAAAACAGGTGAGGTTGATGGTTTTGTGGCAGGAGCAACTCATACTACTCCTGATTTGGCCAGGGCTTGCATAAGGTGTATAGGGGTGGATCAGCGTATAAGCGTTGCTTCCAGTTGTTTTATTATGGTTGTGCCGAATTGTCCTTACGGCGAAGGTGGGACATTTCTCTTTGCCGATTGCGGTATAGTCCCTGCGCCAAATTCCCGGCAACTCGCCTGTATTGCGTTGGCGGCAGCAGAAATGGCTAACAAGGTTTTAGATTATACTGCGCGCATCGCTTTGTTGAGTTATTCTACAAAAGGTTCGGCTAAAGGCGAATCGATTCAAAGGGTATCTGAGACACTGTCTTTATTAAAAGAGATGGCCCCTGATCTTCTTGTAGAGGGTGAGTTGCAGGTAGATGCCGCCATTGTGCCGGAAGTGGCGCATATAAAATGCCCCAATAGTAAATTAGGCGGACGAGCGAATGTGTTAATCTTTCCTAATTTAGAATCAGGTAATATCGGTTACAAGCTTGTGCAAAGATTAGCTCAGGCGCGTGCTATCGGACCTTTGCTTTTAGGCCTAAATAAACCTGCAAGCGATCTCTCGCGCGGCTGTTCAGTAGAGGATATTGTAGATTGCGTAGCCGTAACCGCGATAAGGGCGCAGTAATTATGGAAATATTAGTGATAAATAGCGGGAGCTCTTCAATTAAATATAAGCTTTTCCAGATGCCTAAAGAGAAGTTATTATCTAAAGGTCTGATTGAGCACATCGGCGAAAAGGGCTCTCGCATAGAGGACCATTATTCTGGCTTAAGGCTGATTTTAACGAAGATAAATAAGGTTGATTCGATAGGGCATCGGGTCGTGCACGGCGCCGAGGAATTTAAAAAGCCGGTATTGATTGATAATAGAGTGATTTCTAAAATTAAAGAATGCTGTAGCATTGCGCCACTACACAATCCGGCCAACCTGAGCGGCATTTTAGCCTGTAAAAAATTGCTGCCCAGCATAAAACAGGTTGCCGTCTTTGATACTGCTTTTCATCAGACCTTGCCGGATTACGCCTACATCTACGGCCTTCCTTACGAATATTATCAAAAATTTGGCATAAGGAAATATGGTTTCCATGGGACAAGCCATGAATATGTGGCGCATGAGGCAGCCCGTATTTTAAGAAAACCGCTGAATAAATTAAAAATAATTACCTGCCATCTGGGTAATGGCTCGAGCATTACGGCCGTAAACCAAGGCAAATCTATGGACACGAGCATGGGCTTTACTCCCTTAGAAGGTTTGATTATGGGGACGCGTTGCGGCGATATTGATCCTGCCTTGGTTACTTATATCATGCGTAAGAAAAGATTTAATATCTTTAAGATTGATGGTATATTAAATAAAGCCAGCGGTCTTAAGGGTATCTCCGGCATAAGCAATGATATGCGGATATTAGAGAGAAAGAGAAGGCAGGGTAATAAGCGCGCAAAGCTCGCAATCGATATATTTATCTATCGCATCAAAAAATATATTGGTGCCTACATTGCAATTATGGGTGGCCTTGATGCCCTGGTTTTTACCGCAGGGATTGGAGAAAACCAAAAGAGAATTAGGGAGAGGATCTGTAGCGGTCTCTTTTATCACTTAAAGAAGAAACCGCAAGTACTGGTTGTCCCTACGGATGAGGAACTGATGATTGCGCGCCGGACAGATCAATTAATAGGGCGTCACAAAAGTGCCGCCCTTGATTTCACAGATTAAAACAGCATCGCAAGTAATCTGTGGAATCCCTGCCTGCCGGCAGGCAAGTTTTTCAAAAATCTGTGTAATCATTTTAAAAGAATAGAATGAAAAGGATTTTATTAATACTTCTATTATTATTTACGGCTTATGCTCAGGCGGAGGTGATGAAGATGAAAAAAGCAGTGATGATTATTGCGCGAGATAGTTTTAGGGACGAAGAACTTTTAGAACCCAAAGAGATTTTAGAGAGAAATGGCATTAAAGTCAAAGTTGCCTCGACAACTCTTGATTACGCAAAAGGGATGCTGGGCGCAAAAGTTAAGCCGGATATACTGGTCAGCGATGTAAACGCCAGGGATTTTGACGCTATTGTCTTTATCGGCGGACAGGGAGCAAGCCAATATTGGGATGACCCCGTAGCGCAAAGGTTAGCTCAGGAAGGTATTAGCGCCAATAGAATTGTTGCGGCAATCTGTATTGCTCCGGTAACTTTAGCTAAAGCCGGTATTTTAAAAGGAAAACGGGCTACGGTTTGGTCTTCTGAAGCTGCTCAGCTTAAAGCAGCCGGCAGCAAATATACAGGCCAACCCGTAGAGAAAGACGGCAACATTATTACTGCTGCCGGGCCATTTGCTGCCCAGGGCTTTGGCGAAGAATTAGTCAAGGCATTGTTGGGTCGTTGAATCCTTAAGCCTTGATGAGAAAGGTTAAGGGTATAGATGAAGATGAGAACAATTTTAAAATCAAAAATACACCGGGCGCATGTAACTGAGGCAAATCTTTATTATGAAGGCAGCATCACTATCGATGAGAAGCTGATGAAAGCCGCAGAGATTATTGAGGGAGAAAAGGTAGAAGTTTTTAATCTCAATAACGGCCATCGTCTTGAGACATACGCGATTAAAGGAAAGAGCGGTTCAGGTGTAATTTGTCTTAATGGCCCAGCTGCCCGAGGTGCATACGCAGGTGATGAAGTAGTTATTGTTTCCTATGTCCTGGCTGACGAGCAAGAGGCAAGAACCATTAAACCTAAGATAATCAAAGTCAATGCCAGAAATAAAATTGAGGATTAGGGTTTTTGGGGACCCGGTATTAAGAAAAAAAGCTCAAGCGGTGAAAGAGATAACCCAATGGCACCGGGATACCTTGAGTGTTATGTCCAGTTTAATGTATGCGGATGCAGGTATTGGCTTGGCAGCTTCCCAGGTAGGCATTAACGAATCCATGATTGTGGCTGACATAGGTAGCGGACTCTATAAGTTGATAAATCCCAAGATTGTCAAAAGAGAAGGTTATCAGGCTTTGGAGGAGGGCTGCCTTAGTGTTCCGGGCATATGTATAAAAGTTAAACGCAGTAAGAAAATCCTGATTGAGGCCCTTGATGAATTTGGACAACCCCTAAAAATAGAAGCTGAAGGATTACTGGCTTGTGTATTTCAGCATGAGATAGACCATCTTAAAGGCAAACTCATTGTTGATTATGCTTCATTTTTGGATAAATTAAAGATAAGAAAAAAAATATTAGAACTGAAAAAGAGGCCTCAAGATGAAAACCTGCCCGAATCAAAAACAAAATCTCAGCCATTGCAACTGTAGTTATGATTCCTGTTCCCGAAAAGGTATATGCTGTGAATGCGTTTGAAAAGACCTATGACCGCCCAATCAAGAATTTTATAAGCATACATAAATGAACCCCGCCCTTTCATATAATTCTAAAATAGGCAATTTAAGAAAGAGCGGGGTGAACTCTAAATTACCTTGTTGGTTTAAACAGGATATTCCCGATGCTGTTACCCTGGAAAGAGCGCGTTTACTCAATGAATCCAGGGTTAATACTGTTTGCCAAAAGGCAAGGTGCCCAAATTTAAGTTCCTGTTTTAAGAATTCGAAGTTTACCTTTATGATTCTGGGAGATATCTGCACCCGAAATTGTCGATTCTGTGCTGTAACCCAGACTAAAGAATATGTTTTACCCGTTGATACCGAAGAGCCATACCGGGTTAGTCAGATGGTAAAAATATTCGGTTTAAACTATGTAGTAATTACTTCAGTTACACGGGATGATCTTTTAGACGGCGGAGCAGGTATTTTTGCCAAAACTATTGAATTAATCCATAATATTGGCGCCGATATAAGAATTGAAGTACTAATACCAGATTTTCAAGGAAAAATATCCAGCTTGAACTCTTTATTGGATGCTCAGCCTGATGTTGTAGCGCATAATATCGAAACAGTGCCCTGGCTTTATGAAGCGTTAAGGCCTTTGGCAGATTATCAGCTTTCTTTGGGTGTATTACGAAGCATAAAAGAAATCAGGCCTTCAACAGTCACCAAGTCTTCCATTCTCCTAGGTTTAGGAGAGAAAGAGGAAGAGGTTATTAGCGCCATGGAGGATTTAAGGCAAAATCAGTGCGATATTTTAACTTTTGGCCAGTATCTTGCTCCCTCAGTTAATCATTATCCTGTTAGAGAATTTATTGAGCCAGAGCAATTCCGTAAATATCGGGAGATTGGGCTTAGGTTAGGATTTAAGTCAGTATTAGCCGGGCCTAAAGTAAGGAGTTCTTATAGAGCAGAAAATGTATATAGAGAAACTACTATAAAAAGCTATTCTAATCGCAGATAAATCTGCGAGAATCTGTGTTAGATTTGCGAAAATCTGCGTTAAAATTATTTATTTCTATGTTACCAATATACGATGTTATTATAATCGGAGCTGGACCTGCGGGCTTGACTGCTGCGCTTTACGCCGGCAGATCGCGTTTAAAGACCTTAGTATTAGAGAAGATGGCTATCGGCGGCAGGATATTGTTTACCGAGACGATTGAGAACTTCCCGGGTTTTGTAAACGGTATTTCTACGCAAGACTTAATGAAACACATGGAAGAACAGGTGAAAAATCTTGGCGTAAATATTGAGTTAGAGGAAGTTTTGGAATTGGATTGTCAAGTGAAATCCATTAAGACAGGCGCCGGTACGCATTCAGCTTGCGCCGTAATCATTGCTACGGGGAGCCATCCCAAAAAACTTGGTTGTCCGGGAGAAGAGAGATTAACCGGCCGAGGAGTTTCTTATTGTGCTACCTGCGATGGCCCGTTATTTAAAGATAAAAATGTAGTAGTGGTAGGCGGAGGCAATGCCGTTGCCGAAGAGGCGCTTTATTTAACCCGCTTTGCCAAATCTGTAACCATAATCCATAGAAGAGACGAGTTGCGCGCATCGGAAATTATGCAGGAAAGATTAAGGGAAAATAAAAAGATAAATTTTAGATTAAGTAGTGTAATAGAAGAGATACTTGGCGCGCAAAAAGTGCAGTCTCTAAAGATAAAAGATTTGCGCGCACAAAGGGAACAAACTATTGACTGCGATGGTATATTTATTTATATTGGTAATGAGCCCAGTACATCTTTCTTTAGAGATAAATTAAAGCTGGATGAAGCAGGTTTTATAATCACCGATGAAGCGATGGCTACTTCTTGCGAGGGAATATTTGCTTGTGGCGATTGCCGGAAAAAAAGCCTATACCAGGTTATCACTGCCTGCGCAGAAGGAGCGGTGGCTGCAGATTCAGCGTATAAATATATAGTGAGGACATAAGTTATGCCTGCCTGCCGGCAGGGAGCCTTATATTAATGATAATCTTTAGCGACATAACTTATAAGTCCGAACTTACCCCTCACCCAGATACTTCACAGCGTCTCTACGGAGTAACTGGGTGAGGGGTTAAATTCGCACACGCAATAACATATTGATAGAGGTGCTATAACTTACTCACACTGCATGTTCGTAAGTTATGTGCTCATTTAATAAAATGAAATATCCCACATATAACAAAAAATTGCAAGACTGGGTAAATAAAATGGCCAGAATGTGCCAGCCAGATGATATTGTCTGGATCGATGGTTCTAGTGAGCAAAAGCACGCAATAGAAAAAGAGGCCATGGCTATAGGTGAAATCACGCAGCTTAATCAGGAAAAACTTCCGGGTTGTTTTTTGCATCGCACAGCACCGGATGATGTTGCGCGCACTGAACATCTTACTTTTATCTGCACTAAGAAAAAACACGACGCCGGACCCACTAACAACTGGATGTCTCCTAAAGCTGCATACCGAAGAGCCAGGAAGATTTTTAAAGGTGCAATGAAGGCAAGGACAATGTATGTCATTCCCTTTTCCATGGGCCCTATAGGTTCTCCCTTTAGTAAGATTGGCGTAGAATTAACTGATTCTCGCTACGTTGTATTGAATATGCTTATTATGGCCCGGGTGGGAGAAGCGGTTTTAAGGCAGCTGGAAAAGGATGATGAATTTACAAAATGCCTTCATTCCAAGGCCCAGTTAGATATTAATAAAAGATTAATATTGCATTTTCCTGAAGATAATACGATTTGGAGCGTTGGTTCCGGTTACGGCGGTAATGTCCTTTTAGGGAAGAAATGTTTATCTTTACGCATTGCAAGTTTCTTAGCCAAAAAAGAAGGATGGTTCGCCGAGCATATGCTGATTATGGGCATAGAAGAGCCCAACGGCCATATCGAATATATTGCCGCTGCATTTCCCAGCGCTTGCGGTAAGACGAATTTAGCGATGTTAGTTCCTCCTGAAGGCCTGAAGAAAAAAGGTTATCGTATTTGGACAGTAGGTGATGATATTGCCTGGATGCGCATTGATTCAGATGGAGCTCTTTGGGCAATTAATCCTGAGACAGGTTTCTTTGGGGTTACTCCTGGAACGAACTCTAAGTCCAATCCTAATATGGTCGAGACTATCAAGAAAGACACTATTTATACCAATGTCCTTTTAAAACCCGAGGGGACAGTTTGGTGGGAGGGCGCGGATGGTGCAGTGCCTGCAGAAGGCATTGATTGGCAGGGTCAGCCCTGGAAGCCGGGTCAATTGGATAGCTCAGGAAATATAATTAAAGGCGCTCACCCTAATAGCCGATTTACCACCCCTATTTCCAACTGCCCTTCAGCATCTTTTAGATTGGAACAGCATCACGGTGTTCCGATTTCTGCTATTGTCTTTGGAGGCAAGCGGGCGCATTTAACACCCTTGGTCTACGAATCTTTTTCCTGGCAACACGGTGTATTTGTAGGAGCTACTGTGGCTTCAGAGTTGACTGCTGCCCAGATGGGCAAAATTGGCCAAGTGCGCAGAGACCCGATGGCTATGCTTCCTTTCTGCGGTTACAATATGGCAGATTACTTCGCGCATTGGCTTAAAGTGGGCAAAAGTTTGATCAAACCGCCCAAGATTTTTCATGTAAATTGGTTTAGGACTGATGAAAAAGGAAAATTCTTATGGCCGGGCTTTGTGGAGAACTTGAGGGTATTGGAGTGGATATTGGACCGTTCTAACCGCAGGGTAGAAGCGATTAAGACACCCATAGGTTATATACCCGAAGCATCTGATATAGATACGACAGGCTTAGAACTTCCCGAAGGGGTTTTAGAAAAGCTTTTGGTTATAGATAATAAGGAATGGCTTGAAGAGTTAAAAGATATCAAAAAATTCTTTAAACAATTTGGCAAAGATTTGCCTAAAGGATTATGGCAGGAATACGAAGACTTACTGAAGCGCCTAAAAGCATAATGCCCAAAGAAGTTTTAATTTCAACTGATTTTAAAGACTTAAAGCTCTATAAGCGCGGCAAAGTGCGGGATGTTTACGATTTAGGCGATAAGCTTCTGATTATCTCTACGGACAGGATTTCCTGTTTTGACGTGGTTTTGCCTTGCGGCATTCCCTATAAAGGCGAGGTTTTAAATCGTCTATCCTGCTTCTGGTTTGAATTTATTAAAGATATTGTTCCCAATCACCTTATAACTTGCGATATACATCAATATCCCGCCGGACTTAAAAAATATAAAGACACTCTTTTAGACCGTTCCATGCTGGTTCTAAAAACTAAGCCCCTTGCCGTTGAATGCGTGGTAAGGGGCTATCTTTCTGGCTCAGGCTGGAAAGAATACAAGGAAAAACAAACTGTCTGCGCTATACAATTGCCGCCCGGGCTCCTGGAATCAGACAAGCTACCCGAAGTTTTATTTACCCCTTCTACCAAAGCCGATATAGGTCACGATATTAATGTGAGTCAGAAATATGCGGATGAATTGGTGGGCAGCGATATCGCCTTAAAATTAAAAAATATCAGTATTGCTATTTATAAAAAAGCAAGCGCATACGCGCTTTCCAAGGGCATTATTATAGCCGATACAAAATTTGAGTTTGGCTTATATAATGATAGAGTTATTCTTATCGATGAGGCACTTACCCCGGATTCATCGCGTTTCTGGCCTAAAAATAAGTATAAGCTTGGTAAATCTCAGCCCAGTTTCGACAAACAATTTGTGCGGGATTATTTGGAAAGTTTAGATTGGGACAAAACCCCACCCGCTCCAAAATTACCTCCAGAGATTATAGAAAAGACAAGCGAAAAATATCTGCAAGCCTACAGGAAGTTGACTGGCAGCAAACTTAAGTAAATTCATGGCAATTTTTAAGAAAATCTTCTCCGCATTATTGAGAATCAGCATAAGCATTATCTTGCTGATTTTTTTATTTAAGCAGGCAGACAAGAAAAATTTATTTGAAATAATTAAGCAGGCAGACAAGGTTCTTTTGTTTCTTTCGGGTTTAGTTTTCTTTTTTGGTTATATACTCTGCCTTTGGCGTTGGGAGATGCTGCTTAAAGCAGCCAAGATTAAGCTTCCCTTAAAGAGGATAATCATTTCATTCTCCGGAGGTATATTTTTCAGTCTATTCTTGCCTTCGACTATAGGTGGCGACCTAGTTCGAAGTATAGATTTATCTGCCCACACCAATAGACCCCGCGAAGTAGTAGCTACTGTACTTCTGGATAGATTGAGCGGTTATGTTGGCTTAGTGATTGTAACATTGTTAGCATTATTTCTGGGTGGAAAATTTGTGCAGGATAAAAGCATCTTACTCTCAATAACAATCATAACCGCGCTGTTAATTAGTATTTTATTAGTATTATTTAATGAATTTTTATACTCTAAAATCAACAAGCTTTTACATTCCCCCTCTGCAGGTAAGATTAGAAATGCCATAAAGAATCTGCATCAGGAGATTTATTATTTTAAGCAGAATAAAAAGGTAATGTTAAATAGTCTGATAATTTCTGTATTCGGCCAGGCCATATCATCTTTAACTTTTTATATTATTTCCCTCTCTTTAGGCATCAAGATAAACCTTATTTATTTTTTTATATTTATACCCATCATAGGCGCTATTACGATGTTACCCATCTCCATAGGGGGTCTCGGCCTAAGGGATGCTACCACCATCTTCTTTTTTGCTAAGGCAGGCGTAAATAAAGACCTGGCTTTTGCCATGTCGCTTTTGAATTTTTTCTTTATCGTCTTATATGCCGCTATCGGAGGAATTATCTATGCCCTTACAGTACATCATCGACGGCTACAACATCACAAATCACCCCAGCTTCACTAATCTCCATAAAAAGATAAAGGATTCTAGATTGGCGCTTTTAGAATTTATTAAA
>Ga0315273_10014645_pt1 | contig 10111 bp, 8 predicted proteins | sample YL17G02_0_MG_FD_205753 | JGI IMG/M metagenome (GOLD analysis project Ga0315273, IMG submission 205753) | Sediment microbial communities from Yellowstone Lake, YNP, Wyoming, USA - YL17G02_0 | ecosystem: Environmental > Aquatic > Freshwater > Lake > Sediment | place: USA: Wyoming | collected... | reverse complement strand
AGCACCTGGCCGGCGCGGTTCAGCGCCCAGGCGGAGGCGGGATCGAGCAGCGAGGCGCGGCGGAAGGCCTGGTAGGCCTCGCGCGGCAGGCCCGCCGCCTGGTAGATGACCCCGAGCCTCTCGAACACCGTCGCCGACAGCGAGTCGAGCAGCGCGGCGCGACGCCCGGCTTCGACCGCCGCGGGGGTCTGACCCTCGGACAGCATCCCCCGCGCCCGCCCCAGCTCGGCCGCGGCGGCCGGATTCGGCTCGCGGTGCGCTCCCGGTATGACGGAGACGGGGACGCGCCCGGCGCCCGCCGGCGGCGGAGCCTGCGCGCGCGACGGCGGTGCGGCCACAGCGACGAGCCCCAGGCCGAAGGTCAGGAAGAGAGCGGCTCGGGACGACGCGCGGCGCGCCCGCCGGCCGCCGCCGGGCGTGGCCGGCGGGCATGAAACGTCCCGGCGCGACGCGGCGCCGGGACGCGGACGGGACGCGATCAGGCCTGGAAGGACTTGCCGCACCCGCAACCGCCCGCGGCGTTCGGGTTCTTGATGGTGAAGCCGCTCGCGCCGAACGACTCCTGAAAGTCGATCTCCGCGCCCTGCAGCAGCGGCAGGCTCTCCGTGTCCACCAGCAGCTTGAGCCCATGGGCGTCGAACGTGTGGTCGGTCTCGCGGGCGTCGTCGAACGTCATGTCGTAGGAGTACCCGGAGCAGCCGCCGGGGATCACGCGGATGCGCAGCCCCTTTGCGGACTGGTTCTCCTGCTCGAGGATGCTGCGGAGCCGCTCGGCGGCGGTGTTCGTCATGGTCACCATGCGACGGTAGTCCCTCTCGTTCTCCGTGTCTGGGTTCGGCGGCCGGAAGATCCGCGTGGCGCGCGGGGTGCGGCGACAGCGAAAAGCCTAATCGGGCGCTCCCGGAGGCGTCAAGACGGACCCCGCCGCCGCGCCCGGGCCCGGGCCGCCGTCGGCGCCCGAGCCGCCGCCCTCTCCGCCCCCCGCCGCGCCGGCGTCCTTCACGCCCGCCCCGCCGCCCGCGTCAAGTCCGGGAAAAGCCAGCCGCCCCTGCACGGGATTCCACGCCGGACAGACGGGCCGGTAGTCACACCAGCCGCACAGGCGCGAGCGCACGGCGGGGAAGTCGTCGCGCCGCCCCGCGTCCTCGACGCGATCGATGAGCGCCAGGGTGGCGCAGCGCAGCTGCTCGAGGGCCTCCGGCGTGCGCAGCGAGCGCAGGCGGCGCCCGTGCGCCAGGTAGTGCCAGACCAGCCGCACCTGGCGCACGTCGGGCATCATGCGGTTGACCGCCATCTGGTACAGCGCCAGCTGGCGGTCGCGGTCGATCTCGGCCTGCGTCGGCAGGCGGCGCGAGGTCTTGTAGTCGTGGATCTCGTAGAAGCCCGGCGCCAGCCGCACCAGGCGGTCGATGTAGCCCTTGATCTGCACGTCGCGCTCCCCGTCGAGCGGGAAGACGACCGCCATCTCGGTGGCCACCGTGCGCCCCTGATCGAACGGATGGTTGGCGCGGTAGTAGTTGGCGACGCAGCGCTCGGCGGTGCTCCGGTAGTCGGCGACCTTCGCGTCGGCGCGCACCAGCTGCACCTGGTCGTGCCACTCGCGCTCCCACGCGTCGCCCAGGTGCGTGAGCAGCTCCTGCTCGGTGAGCAGCGCGCCCTCCGCGAGCCGGTCGTAGAGGTATTGCAAAGTCTCGTGCACGCGCCGCCCGAGGAACGACTCCACGGTCTCCCGCCGCTCCACGTCGACGAGGTCGATGTAGCGCAGGCGGTACTGCATGGGGCAGGTCTCGTAGGCCGCAAGGCGTGAATGGGAGTAGACCGCCATGGGGCTGGCATGCTCCTCGGCCGGGGTGCGTGCGAATCGTCCGGAACGCCGCGCGGAACGCGGCTCCGGGCCGGGTCTGCGGGGCCCTGCGGTCGCAGTATAGCGCGGCCGGCGGACGGGAAACAGCGGGCGCGAAGTGCCGCGGCAGCGGCGGCTATCTATAGATCTCCTGTGAAGCGGCACCCGCCGTACAGACCGCGAAAGTCGCGCGCGGAGCCACCTCCCCAGCCGAGCAGATGTCCCCACGCTGCGTGCGCGCTACGGCACGGCGCCAAGTGCATGGGTCACCGGGTGGCCACGAAGGCGAAGGCCGCCGTCGTGTTTCGAAGTCGTTTCTCGGGCGGGGTGAGCCGCAGCCAGCCGGCGATCGTCCACCACAGGAGGTGGGCCCACCGGAGGGGGGTGACCAGCAGGGAGGCGAGGGACAGGGGCATGCGGGGAAACAGGCCCATCTGGGTCAGAGCCAGAAGCCCCGACCAGTGGACGAAGGGGGCGACGTACTGCACGGTGAAGCCGCCGTGCCGCAGCGTGTTCAGCGTGCCCAGATGGGAGTGGTGGTAGTAACTGTCGCCGTGGAAGGGTTCCATGAAGGCGACCGTTCCCAAGAGCTTTCCCCCCGGCTTCAGCACGCGGTGGATCTCCTCGATCGCCACGAACGGAAACCGGAGGTGCTCGAAGACCGCCACGGTAAGGACACAGTCGAATGTCTGGTCGCGAAACGGCAACGAGTGGGCGTCCGCGAGGAACGGCGCCTCCTTCGCAGCCTGATCGACCCCGACCCACTCGTAGCCCGCGTGCTCGCAGATCGGCCGATGGATCGCCTGGCCGCACCCCAGGTCGAGGAGCAGAGCCGGGCGGGCGCGGGCGCGAGGGAAGTGGCTCAGGAACTCGAGCGATAGGTTGCGGGGCCGCGGAATCCCCGTGAAATCCACCTCCGGAGCCGGATGCGCCGGGAGCGGCAAGAACGCGGGATCGTCGTCGGGCGCAGCGGCGGGGCCCACGGAGAAGCTCACGGGGTAGCGCCTCCCCTTCCGCAGGCGCAGGTCGAGGGCGCCCCAGGCCGTGCGACCGTAGTCGAAGCTGCATCCGTCGCAGCGGACCCCGGATGCACTCGGCCGCAGGGGGTTGTGGCACTGCGGGCAGGCGAGGGCCTCCCATACGGCAGCGGAGGGGGGGCCGGGCATGACGTGTTCTCCGATCCGGGGCACAGACTCATGGTGGCGCGGTCGCCGGCGCGCCCTCGAGGTGCCGGTGCCGCGGGATGCGCGGGTACGGCGAAGACCACCGCGCCTGCAAATCCGCTGGAGGCTAGCATCACGCGCGCGTGAGCCACAAGGCGCCCCGCGCTCCGGGACCGGGATCGCCGACGCGGCCTCGACAGCCCCGGCAACGGCTTCTATGCTGGCGGCCGGCCGCCGCACCGCCAGGCGCGCGGTCGGCCATCCGACCCCGGGAGCTTCCCCATGCCGCAGCGCTCTCGCCCCTGCCGCTCCGTGCCTCGCCGATGCCGGCGGCCCGGCCGCGGGGCTGTCGTCACCGTCGCCGCACTCGCCCTGCTCGCCGCCGCGTGCTCGACGTCGGGCCGCCGAGACGACGCCGTGCACGTCGCCGGCGCCGACCGGAAGGTCAAGCTCGAGCTGTCGTCCGGCCCGGTCGAGGAGCTGATCGTGGCGCGCGACACGGCCGAGCGCTTCGTGGTCTCCGGGCTGTGCTTCTTCCCGGACGGCACGCGGCTCTCGGTGGCGCTCTACGACAGCGCCGGAGTCTGTCGCGCCCGCACCACGCCGACGATCGACCAGGCGCGGTTCCGCTCCCTACCGCTGGGCGACGAAGGCGGCGGCTGGCCGCCGGGCCGCTACGCCGTCGAGCTCTCCGCCGAGTTCGCGCCGGGGGCGCAGCCGGCCGAGGTGCTGCGCGCCCTCGGCTCGGGCCGCGAAACCCGCCTCGACGGCATGACGCGCAGCCGCCAGGGCCACCCCGCCTACGCGCGCCGCTTCCAGGTCCGCCTGTGACGCGCCGCGCTGCGCTCTCCCGCTCCGCCGTGAGGTTCCCATGAGCCGCGACACGTTCGAGCCCTTCACCCTGCGCCGCGCCCGCCCGTCCGACGTCGCCGCGCTGGTGCGGGTCGGGATGAGCGCGTTCCGCGCCCCGACCACCGAGGAGCGCTGGACGCGCTACTACGCCGAGAATCCGCACCTGCCGCCCGAGCGCGTGCTGGTGGCCGAGCGCGCCCAGAGCGTGCTGGGTTCGGCGGCCCTGCTCGACCTGCGCATGGCGGTGGACGGCCGCATGGTGCCGGTGGACGGTGTGGCCGCCGTCGCCGTGCACCCCGCGGCGCGCCGCCAGGGGGTGGCCGACGGCCTGATGCGCGAGTGCCTGCTCGACGCCCGCCGCCGGGCCGTCCCCTACTCGCTCCTCTACGCCTTCCGCGGCTCGTTCTACCGACGCTTCGGCTACGCGCCGGTGGAACTTGGGCACATCGTCCAGACGCGGCCGCGCGACCTGCCGGATTCGCCGCAGCGCGCCCACGTGCGGCCCTACGCCGCCGCCGACCGGACGGCGGTCGAGCGTTGCTACCGGGCCGGGGTGGGCCGGCGCACGGGGCCGCTGGAGCGCAGCGACAAGTGGTGGGAGTGGCGGGTGCTGCGCGAGGGGCAGGACCGCGTGGTCTACGCGGCGCCGCGCACCGGTAAGGTCGAGGGCTACGCGCTGGCGATGCTGATCGAGAGCGCGCCGCTGGGCGAGCGCCGCCTGGGCGTGCAGGAGCTCGTGGCCCTCAACCCGCGGGCCCTGCGCGGCCTGCTCGGCTGGCTGGCCAGCCTGGGCGACGAGTTCTCGCTGGTCGAGATGCACGTGCCGCGCGAGGAATCGTGGGCGCCGTTCCTGCGCGACCCGAACTACGAACTGGCCTCGGCGCTGCAGCAGCAGCAGACGCCGGCCGGCTACCTGGGCTGGGGGGCGATGGCGCGCGTCACGCACCTCGAGCGGGCGCTGGCCACGCGGCGGGGTCGCCCGGTGCGCGGCAGCGTGACTTTCGAGCTGGACGATCCGCTGATCGCCGAGAACCGCGCACCGGTGACCGTCCGCTTCGGCGGGCCGCGCCCGGTGGTGCGGGCCGGCGCCCATGCGCGCTCCCGCGTGCGCGCCCCCATCGGCGTCTTCGCGCAGGTGTGGCTCGGGGCGGTCGCGGCCACGCAGGCGCGCCGCTTCGGGATGCTGGAGGCGAGCGCCGAGACGGCGCGCCTGCTCGACGCCGCCTGCTTCGGGCCGGCGCCGCATCTCGGGAGCCTGAACGAGTTTTGACGGCAGGGCCCCGGCCGGGCCGCGGGGCGCCAGGCCCAGCGGCCGCAGCGCGCCGCCGGGGAGCCCGGAGCCCGGACCGCAAACGCCGGTTGACCGCCCGGCGCGGCTTAGCTACCGTACTTGCCTCACTCCTTCGTCGCCGACCTGCCGACTGCAGATGGAGATTCGCATGCCTGCACTCCCGCCGCACCTGGAAGCCTACCTGAAGGCGATCCTGCTGCTCGAAGAGCACGGGGATCTCGTGCGGGCCAAGGACGTGGCCAGCGCGCTCGGCCTGTCGCGCCCGAGCGTGAGCAAGGCCGCCGCCGCCCTGGCGCGCGAGGACTACGTGGCCCACCAGCCCTACATGTCCCTGAGCCTCACGGCGAAGGGGCGGCGGGCGGCGGTCGAGGTGGTGCGGCGGGAGCACGTGCTGCGCGACTTCCTCAAGCGCGTGCTGGGCGTGAACCCCGAGACCGCGGAGAGCGACGCGGCGGCGCTCGAGCAGGCGGTGAGCCGGGAGACGCTGCAAGCACTCGCCGATTTCCTGGGATTCCTCGACCAGTGCCGCAGGGGGCCGCAGGACATCCTGCGCCACTTCCACGAGCTGGCGCCGGGCAAGAGCCCGGGCGGCTGCCCCGAGTGCAGCTTCGAGCGGCCGGCGGTGGCGGAGGACGCCGGGGACGGCGTGGCTGCCCGGCCGCGGCGCCGCGCCGTCCGCACCGTGCAGGTGCGGTTGGCCGGCAGTCCGGGGCCGGCGGCCCGCGCAGCGGACGGCCCTACGGCCAGCCCGGATCGCGGATCCCGTCGAAGCTGATCACCGGCTCGTCGCCCACCACCTCGGCGCTGTGCGCCACGCCGCGCGGCACGCACACCGCGTCGCCCGGGCCCAGAACCGCCGCCTCGCCCCGCACGACGATGCGGAAGCGCCCCTCGAGGACGGCGTCCAGCTTGTCTGCGTCGTGGTGGTGCGTCGGGAAGGCCGTGCCCGGCGGGTAGACGTAGCGCGACGCGCGGTAACCCAGACCCTCGAGCTTGCGGCGCAGGGCGGCCTCGCTCAGCGGCCCGTCCAGTTGCGCGTCCCAGCGCTCGACGTTCACGCGCCGCCCGGCGCGGCCGGGTCCGCCGTGCCGGGCGGCGCACCCGCGCCCGCGCCCGGCGCCCCGCCGGCGCGCTCCCCCGCCTCCAGCTCCACCCGGTTCACGTGCGCGTCGAACCACTCCGGATCGCGCTCGCGCAGCGCCGTCAGCCGCGCGCGGTGGCAGGTGAGCAGCACCACCTGGCGCTCGGGCGCCACCGTCTCGGCCAGGAAGCGCAGGCCGGCCTCGGCGCGCGCGTCGTCGCTGGTGGCGAACGGGTCGTCGAGCACCAGCGGCAGCGGCTGGGCGCCGCGCGACAGGAACTCGCAGACCGCCAGGCGCAGGGCCAGCGCGAGCTGGTCGCGGGCGCCGGCGCTCAGCACCTGGTCGAGCTTCTCGCGCTCGAGGCGTTGACCCTCCACCAGCAGCGAGTAGTCGAGGTCGTCGCTGACCGCGAAACCGCGGTAGTCCGGCCCCAGCGCCGGCAGCAGCTCGCCGACGCGGCGCGAGAGGAACTCCGACCAGCGGGCGTTGGTCTCGCGGGCCACCGATTGCAGCCGCTCCTGCGCCACCCGCACCGCCTGGTGGAAACGCTGCGCGCGCCGCGCTTCCCGCTCGAGCTCCGCGATCTCGAGGCGCAGCTCGCTGGCCCGGCCGGTGAGGTCGCCGCGGCCCGGATCGTCGAGCCAGCCGACGTCGCGCTCGAGTTGCAGGCGCCGCGCCCGCACCTTCTCGAGAGCGCCGTCGAGCTCGCGGCCGCGGGCCTCGATCTCCGCGCGGGTGACGCTGGGCGATGGCGTCTCGACGGCCCACTCGGGATGCTCCCGGTCGAGCCGCGCCTGCTCGGCGAGCAGGCCCTCGCGCTCCGCCATCCGGGCGGCGCGCTCGGCGGCCGGCAGCACCTGGCGCTCGAGGTCGGCCGCCGTCTTCTCGAGCATGCGCAGCCGCTCCATCGCCTGGCGGCGCTGCTCCAGCTCGGCGAGGGCGCGCTCCCAGTCGTCCTCGGGCGTGCCCAGGGCGCGCACCAAGCGCTGCGCCACCTCGACGGCGCGCTCCTGACGCTGCCGCGCCCCGTCCTCCTGCTCGGCGAGGTCGCGGGCCGCGGCTTCGAGCCGCTCGCCGCGCGAGCGCCAGGCGATCACGGCCTGGACGCCTTCGCGCAGCGCGGCCAGAGCCGCGCGGGCCTCCGGCTCCGCCACCGGCGCCGCCAGGCCGACGCGCCCCGCCCATTCGGCGGCCCGCGCCCGCAGCGCTTCCGCCTCGCCCGCCAGGCGCTCGAGGTCCTGCCCCACCCAGGCCAGCCGGTCGCCCTCGCGCACCACGCGCAGGTACTCGGCGTGCTCCTCGAGCAGCGCGGTGGTGGTCGCCGCGCCGGCGCGCCGCGCCAGGTCGGCGAGCGCCAGGGTGCGTTCCGCCGCCTGCTCCTTGATCTGCTGCAGCCGCCGGCGCGCGTCGCCGAGGGCGCGCAGCACCGTGTCGTGCTCGGCGGCGCGATGCGCCGCGGCGCGCACCACCAGGAAGATCCCGGCCGCCAGCGCCGCCAGCGTGGCCGCCAGGGCGGCCACCGAGAGCCCCGTCTGAGCCCGCAGCGAGAGCCACACCGCCGCCGCGCCCGCGGCCACGCCCAGTGCGACGAGGGCCAGCCCCGCGGCGCGCTTGCCGCGCCGCTCGCCAGCGATGATCGCCAGCCGACCGGCCGTCTCGTCGGCGGCGCGCTCGGCCTTCTCGGTCTCGGTCACCGAGGCCTGCAGCGAGGCCGGCGCCCCCGCCAGCAGGTTGGCGTCGGCCGCCGCCAGGGTCGCGAAGCGCGAGCGCAGCTCCTGCAGCCGCTCGACCGCCACGCCGGCGCGCCGCAGGTCGGCCTCGACCTCGGCGTGGCGCTGGCGGGCCTGCCGCTGCGCCTCGGCGTTGCGGCCGAAGTCGCGCTCGAGGGCGGCGATCTCCTCGAGGTGCACCGGCGCGCCCCAGGCGAAGGCGTCCGCCGCCGCCAGACCCGCCGCGATCTCGCGGCGCGGGCCGTCCACCGTCTCCGCCCGGCGCGCGGCGAGCTCCGCCAGCGTGCGCTCGGCCGCCTGCCGCTCCGCTTGCGCGGCGCGCAGCTCGTCGGCCGCGCCCTCGGGGATGGGCGGCACGGCCCGCAGCTCGGCCAGCTCGGCGCAGCGGCGCTCGAGCCCCGCGCGCGCCTCGCCGTCGCGCTCGAGCCGCTCGCCGAGCTCGGCCGCCCCCGCCGCCAGCGCGTGGCGCGCGGCCCGGCGGCGTTCGGCCTCGAGCCCCCGCTCCTCGTCGCGCGCGCGGCCCAGCTCGCCGAGTGAGACCCCGGCGCCGTCGAGCCGCTCGCTGTGCCTGGCGAGCTCCTCGCCCCGGGCCTCGATCTGCATCTCCAGCCGCTTGACCTGCGAGTTGACGTGGATCCGGGTGTCACCGAGCGCGTACTGGCGCACCGCCGCGTCCAGCACGGCGAGCGCCGCCTGGGCCGAAGCGTCCCCGCTCACCGACGACGCCTGGCGCTCGAGCATCGCGGAGAGCGAGCCGTCGGGGCGCACGCCCTCACCCGCCAGCCGCCCGGGGCCCTCCTGCAGCCACAGCGCCGAGCGCGCGAACTGGTCGACGCTCAGCCCCAGGAGCTGCTCGCCGATCGGGTACTCGCCGGCGCCGACGCGGAAGTCCTCGGTGACGTTGCCGCGGCCCTCCTCGAAGACGGTCACGCTGTCGCGCCCGAAGTGGCGGGTGATGGTGAAGCGCTTGCCGCCCGTCTCGAGGACCACCTCGAGCGCGTAGGCAGCGCCGTTCCAGGGCTCGAACTGCTGCAGCGGCGTCAGCCGGCCGCGGTAGCGCCGGGCGTCGCTGTCGAGGCCGTAGAGGGCGGCGGCGACGGCGGCCGCCAGCGTCGTCTTGCCGGCCTCGTTGTCGCCGACGACGACGTTGAGGCGCGCCGCTTCGAGCCGCACCTCGCCGGCGAGGGCGCCGAAGCCGGTGGCGCTGACGCGCAGGATCCTCACTCCAGGCCCCACTCGTAGCGCGGCGCCACGCGCCCCTGCTTGAGCGCGTCCAGCCCGTAGTAGAGCGCCGACTCCAGCTCGGCGCGCCGCGCCGGGTCGCGCTCGTCGTCGATCTCGGCGAGCAGCGAGCGGGCGAAGCGCTCCTCGGTGGTGCGCGGCTCGCCGCGGCGGTAGGACTCGAGGTCGTAGTCGGGGCGCAGCTCGGAGACGTCCGCGAGCAGGCACCAGACGCGCTCGGCGAAGTCCTCGGCGCGCGGCGCCAAATCCACGCCCGGGCGCACGCGGCCGGTCAGGCGGGCCACCGCCAGGTCGCGCGGCGTGGCGCCGGCCGCCGCCAGCGCCGCCAGCACGCGCTCGCGCACCGCCTCGGGGCTGCCCGCGCCGGCGAGGTCGGCGGTCACCGCCAGCAGCCGGCGCTCGTCGAGCGGCACGGGCTCGGTCTCCACCGCCAGCCCCCGCGCCTCGGGCGCGGCCGCCGACGCATCCACGGTGAGCCGCACGAGCAGGGCACCGTGCGGCCCGGTCTCGTCGCGTGCCAGCGCCGCCGGCGAGCCGGCGTAGGCGGCCCGCAGGCGGCCGCGCCCGTCGCGCACCTCGGCGGGCTCGTGGTAGTGGCCGAGCGCGGCGTAGTCGAAGCCGGCGGCGAGCAGCTCCGCGTCGGAGAACGGAGCGGTGAGCCGCTTGCCGGGGGCCAGGAAACCGTCGCGCGAGCCGTGCAGCAGCAGCACGTGGGCCAAGCCGGGCCCGGGGCGCGGGGCGCGCGCCAGCACGCGGTCGTCGGACTCGACGTTGGCGTCGACGCAGCGGCCCCAGACGCGGACCTCGGGCCGCCCGGACAGCTCGGCCGACGCGAACTCCGGCGAGGTGAAGATGTGCACGTGCGCCGGCCACACCGGCTGGTGGCGGGCGGCCAGCTTGGCGTTGTC
>Ga0315273_10014644_pt1 | contig 10111 bp, 13 predicted proteins | sample YL17G02_0_MG_FD_205753 | JGI IMG/M metagenome (GOLD analysis project Ga0315273, IMG submission 205753) | Sediment microbial communities from Yellowstone Lake, YNP, Wyoming, USA - YL17G02_0 | ecosystem: Environmental > Aquatic > Freshwater > Lake > Sediment | place: USA: Wyoming | collected... | reverse complement strand
CCCAGTGGCAGCACTACTGGCTCGAGAAGGACGAGATGCCGCGGGTCGCGCGGCTGTCGGGCGCGATCCTCGTGGGCGCCACGTCTCTCGCGGTCCAGGCGGGCCACGGCGCGCGGATTCCTCTCAACGCGCTCGTGAAGAACCGGACGACTCGCGAGGTGATCCTCGTGATCGCGCGGACGACCGACACCTGCGGCACGATCGTCCGGGGGATCGGCGGGATCAACGGGGCCGCGATGGCGGACGGCGACGAGCTCGAGATCCTCGGGACGGCACACGAGGACGGGGCCGCGTCTCAGACGGCGCAGTCGGTGGTCGAGGTGGGCGAGTTCAACTACACCCAGATTCTCCGGCAGGCGATCGACTTCACGGGCCGCCAGATGAACACCGACTTCTTCGGCGGCAACGACATGGCGAACGAGCGCGCCTGGGCCGCGATCGAGTTCTCGAAGCAGATCGAGAAGTGCTCGTTCTTCGGGCACCGCTCGACGCGCACCGGGACGAACGGCAAGCTCCAGACGACGTTCGGCGGGCTCGAGTTCTTCATCAAGTCGAACGTGTTCGACCTGAACGGCAACAAGCCCACCCTGCGGATGATCGACGAGTGGCTCGAGGTCGCGATGAAGCTCGGGAAGGGCGGCAACGAGAACGGCAACGGCACGAAGATGCTGTTCTGCTCCGCGCGGTGGCTGACCGAGTTCGACTGGTTCGCGAAGGACCGGATCGAGACGGTCCCCGAGTCGACGGTGTTCGGGCTGTCGGTGAAGCGGTACGTCTCCAGCCACGGGAGCATCCTCATCACGAAGAGCCCGGCGCTCGAGGGCGGCGAGCAGAGCGGCTACGCTTTCCTCGTCGACCTGAACCACGTCCAGGGGCGCTACCACCAGGGGCGCGACACCCAGGTCTACAAGAACCGGCAGGCGAACGACATCGACGGCCAGAAGGACGAGATCATCGGCGACCTCGGCTTGCAGGTGGAAGCCGAGTACGCCCACGGGATGCTGAAGGGACTCCCGCTCTGAGTCGTTTGCTCTGAGCAAACTGGAGAAATGACCATGCGAAAGATCCTGAGCACCATCCTGGCGGCGGTCGCCGCTCTGTGCCTGAGCGTGCCGGCGCACGCGCAGACTTCCGACTCTTACGCCGCGGTGCAGCGGCTCCTCGACGGCGAGTCCGCCGCGATCAGCGAGTCGGCTGTCTCGACGTACACCCCCATCATCATCAAGTGGGTCGGAGGCGCCGGGGGCGGAACCGTTGCGGTCGCCGCGGGCGGGGACATGACCCTCTCGACGGGGCCCGCAGGCGGGTCCGCGGTCGAGACGACCGTCAACACCGTCGCTTCGGGCTCGCCGTGCGGCGCGACGCCCGGCGTTCTGGACCTGTCCACCCCGCTCGCGACGTGCGACACCCTGGGCGAAGTGGTCAACGTCATCAACAAGTCGGCGAACTGGCGTGCGGTCGTGCGAGACGGCCTGTTCGCCGACTCGAGCGACAACACGCTCATCACGCTCGTCGAGATCGCGGCGAACGGAGCCGACGGACTTGCCCTACTCGGCGACCACGCCATCACGTTCTGGACGACGAAGGAGCTTTCCTCCGAGCCGGTGTCGATCCGCCGGTACATCGACGGGACGCGCGTCGCCGGGATCGTCCAGAACCCGTCTGCCGGGTCTCGAGTGGTGCTGTTCCAGAACTACTCGAAGCAGACCTTCGCGGGCGGCGCCTTGTCGTATCAGGTGTTCTCGTGCAAGGACCAGTACCCGGTCTCGTGGACCGGCGGGGTTGCTCAGGGGGTCGCCACGGAAACGTGTACGACCCTCGAGAACCAAGTCGGGCCCGCGACCACGGTCGCGCAGACGTGGAATTACCCGTGGGCCCTGGAGAGCAGGAAGGGCGAGCGCATGGTCGTGCGAATGCTGAACTCGACGACCGCTTCGACCGTGATCGTTTGGTCGGCCTACGGGCGGGTGGCGCCGCTGAAGTAGTTTCCCTCCGTCGCCGCTCGGGGGTCGTGTGATCCTCGAGCGGCGACAGTTTGCAAGGAGCAAAAGCGCATGTCGACACTCAACCCCCGAATCGTCCAGGGAGCCAAGGGTCCGTCGGACCTGTCGATGCTCCGCTCGGCCGACGAGATCGAGACGTTCGTCGGCGCGCGCAAGGAGGGCGAGGTCGTGTTCCGCTCGCGCTTCAGGAACTTCCGGCTGTGCATCAAGCCGGAGATCCGCCGGATGCTCAACGACGAAATCTTCTCCGAGCCGGCGAAGTTCGTCGTCTTCAACAACTACGAGTTCCGCACCACCGACGAGTTCGAGATCGAGACGATCAGGAGCTCCAGGCGGTTCGGCCTGAGCCTGGACTACTGGGACCAGGGCGAAGCGGTCCAGATCGCCGAGGAAGCCCGGTATCAGGACTTCGTGAAGATGCTCGACGACAACCCGAAGATGAAGCAGCGGCTCTTCGTCGACGCCGGGCTGAAGGACTTCCGCGTGACGCAGCCGATCGGGCCGTCGTCCAAGCAGTAGGCACCCCCGCGCGACGACCCTGGAGGGGGCCGCCGCGCAGATCGACCGGAGGTTGGACGTGACCCTCCTGACTTCCTGGCCGACCGTCACGGACGGCGACCGCTACACCGGCACTGTCTGGAACAACGCCCTGAACGCGGCGCAGAAGGCCGCGATCGAGGCGCTCGTCCACTCGGTCACGAACCCCACCGTCTCGCCGTCCCAGGCGATCGACGAGCTCGTGCTCGCTCGAGGCACGAAGTCTTCGCTCGATATCTTCCTCGCCGTGTCGCTCAACACGGACGGCACGCTCAAGACCCAGGCTTCGCTCGCGGCGCTCGCCGACGTGGCCGCGTCGATCGGACATGGGAACTGGGTCCAGAACGACGACCTGCTCATCTGGCCGGCGGGCGACGTGGCGGCCCCGGCAGGGTTCGCGACGTGTGGGACCGCCGCCCCCGCCATCCTGCGGACGACGACCGCGGCCGAGGTCAAGGTCGGGTCGATGGCTTGCAGGCTCACCCGCGCCGCGGGCGGATCGGGCGGCCTGCGCCAGTCCGTGATGAACAGCACGTCGTTCTCGGCGGCAGGACTCCACCTCAAGACGAGGAAGTTTGGGTTCGGATGCTGGGTCCGGTGCGCGGTCGCGAGCGGCGCCAAGGTCACGTTCGGAGATGGCGACGCGCCGACCGTCGTCTCCCACACCGGGGACGACACCTACCAATGGCTCTCCGGGGTCCACACCGTCTCCGGGTCCGCGAGCTCGCTCTTCGTGCAGGTCGAGGTGTTCGGTGCCGCCGGAGACGTGTGCTACTTCGGCGGGCTGACGGTGGTCCCCGGCAACATCGCCCCGGCGGCCCACGTCCCGTGCGCGAAGCTCTACGGCACGCTCACGTTCAAGCACATCGGCGTCCTGACCGCAGCGGACAACGACAAGGACCGCTTCCACTTCGCGCGGCCCACGCTCGTCAAGGACGTGATCCTCGATACGAAGACGGGGCCCGCCACGAATCCGGTGATCGTGGACATCAACAACTACAACGCCGGGTTCCAATCGATGTTCTCGACGAAACCGCAGATTGCCGCCGGCAGCGGTTTCTCGCGGGCGAAGCCGGACGGAACGTACCAGTACCGTTGCTTTGCTGGCGGCAACGCTGCTACCCGCAACCTCTGCATGCTCTCCTGGGACGTGGATTCAGTCGGCGCTGCGCCGGCCGGGTCCGACCTGTGGGTCATGGTCCGGTGTCTCCAGTACGCGCGCCCGCAGGAGTCGCTCCTCGACCCGGACGACGGGATCTAAAGCATGTCGGCCTTCACCCTCTACCCGCTCGCCGCTGGCTACACCTCGGCCTGGGGCATCGGCGCCGGCTCGCGCCCAACATGCGTCCAGACGAACGACGCCGGCACGAGTTACATCACGAAGGACGGGTCGATCGCCGGAATCGACGCCTACACGCTCGACGACCTGCCGGGCGGCGCCGCCACCGTCAACGGGAACGTCACGGCAAACGGCTACTGGGGGCGATCCGCGATCAACCCCGGCAATGCGAACAACGGCTTCCGGTACTCCGGCACGAACGGATTCGGCGGCGCGTTCACCTGTCCGCCTTCGTGGACGCTCCAGAGCGACGCCTTTGCACAGGCCCCCGGCGCGGTGCCGTGGACGCCCGCCGTGCTCAACCTGACCGAGATCCTCTGCCAAGATGCCGGCTCCGGCACGGGCGGCGTGTTCCAGCACGTCACCCAGCTCTACGCCACGGGCGACTACACGCCCGGCTCGGGCGGCTTCGCGTTCCTGATCGCTTCCCTCATCCTGCCCCTCCTGGGCGCCGCGATCCCGCTCTCGAAGATGCGCGAGCTCGCCCTCGCTGTATGGCGCGCGAAGCTCCCTGGCATCGGCCGGACGCTGATCCTGCCGCACGAGTACGAGCTCGCGTGGCGAGAGTGGACCGCGTACCGGCATCCGAGGTTTGCATGACCAACCCGTTCATGCTCGTCGAGAGCGGCCCGATCGCGGGAGTCCCGGCGACCGTCACCTACTACGACACCCGCGATGCCGCCGAGCAGTACGCCGTCGGACGACTCGCGTTCTTTGCAAAGATCGAGCTCTGCGAAGTGCTCGCCCGGTCAACGACCGTGATGGTCCCCCAGACGACGGTGGAAACGTGACGATCTCGAGGGAAGACCCGGCGATCCTGACTGCTCGAGCGGCCGTCATGCGCGCGGGCGTGTCCCGCGCGGGGTTCGCGCCGCGAGACACGAAGGACGGCACGCTCTCTGGCACCGTGGCGGGCGAGTACGTCGCGACGATGGAAGCCTACCCGACCGCGACCGTCACGACCGAGGTTTCCGCATGAACCGATCCACCGCCCGCGACATCCTCCGGCGCCGCCTCAACGATCCGGTGGTCGGCGGCCAGTTCTCCGACGCCGAGCTCAACTTCTTCATCAACCAGGGCCTTACCCTCGTCGAGAAGGAGATCCTCAAGATCCGCGCCTACGGGTTCCTGCAATGGGAGCTCTACGACCTCACGGCGAACCAGCAACGTTACCCGCTCACCGTGGGAAGCCTGTACCCGGTGTATGTGGGCTACCGAGGCGCATCGACGGGCACGTTCACGAAGCTCGACCGGAAGAACATGCTCGCGGTCCTCGACGGGTCGGAGTCGGGCTACGCGCACGCCGGCCGCGAGATCATCCTGTCCTCGAGCCTCGTCACCGCTACCGTCTCGCAAGGGCTCCGCGTCATCCACGTCCCCGCGATCGAGCTCGCCGACGACGTGTCGACGACCGAGGACAAGGGCATTCCGATGCCCCTGGATCTCGCCGCGGTCGTCTGGGCGCAGGAGCTCGCGACCCCCGAGACCGGAGAGGGCCGGAAGGAAGCCGCGGCCGAGCGCATGGGCCTCCTCGCGGACCTGCCGCTCTACCTCCGCACCGACGGCGACGGGCCCGAGTACCTGAAGTTCGACTTCGTGAAGTACCCGTCCGGGGTGCGGTAGGCGTGGAGGTCAACAGCTTCGAGTTCATCGACCACGGCGGCGGACAGAACGACGGGCCGTCCCCGTCCCACATCGCCGACCGGGAGCTCGCGAGCCTCGTCAACTTCTACCCCTACGGGCAGAGCCTCATCCGACGCAACGGTGTTGCCCAACTCACGCAGACGCCCGCGGGGGTCGACATCACGACGCCGTTTTCGTTCAAGGATTCCGACTCGGGCGTCTGGGCCCTGTTCGGGTTCTCGAGGGTCGGCCTGCAAAGAATGGACGGTCAGGGATTCGTGAACGTGGGCGGCGCGTTCGCGGACAGTGCGATCCCCTGGTGCGCGGAGCAGTATCGCAACGTCGGTTACGCTGTGCGCTCCGGTGTGGGTTCGCTCCAGCGGTTCACGCGCGACTTCATGATCCCGGCCGGAATCGCGGCGCCGCTGACGGCTCCGACGCTCGCGGACGGCGGCGCGGGATCTCTCGCCGCGGCGACGTACCGGGGCGTCGTCACCTCCTACAACCGGGACACCGACGCGGAGAGCAATCCGTGTGCGATCGGGACTCCCCTGACGACCATCGGGTCGAAGCAGATCGCGTGGTCGAGCATCCCGATCCCCGCGTCCGCCGGGCAGATCACGTCGCGCCGTCTCTACCGCACGCTGCCCGACCAGCAGGGGGAGTATTTCTTCGTCGCGCAGATCGACGACATCAACACGACGACCTACACCGACAACGTGGTGCCGTCGAACCTCGGGCGCGCGGCGTCATTCTCGAACGGAATCCCGCCCCAGGCCGCCCTCCGGTTCATGCGCTTCTGGAAAGAGCGATGCTGGGTCGCCGACGAGACGAACATCTACTTCTCCGAGCTCGGCCTGCCGGAGTCCTTCTCGGGCACGTCGCTGATTCAGGTATTCCCCGACAACGGGGCGCCGATCACGGGCCTGTACCCGTGGGGCGACCGCTTCGTCATCGCGAAGAGCAACCTCGTCGCCTACGTCGTTGGAACGGACGAGAGCGACTTCGCCTTGCAGGTGCTCTCCGAGCGCCACGGCGTCGCGTCGCACCACTCGATGCGTTCGGCAGAAGGCGTCCTCATCTGGTTCGGCGGCGATAACTTCTACCGCTCGGCGGGCGAGGCCCCCCAGGCGATCAGCAACTACAAGGTGCGCCGGATCGTCGACGCGATCCCGGCCGGCCAGCGGAGCGAGGTCTACGCGGCCCTGCTTCCGAAACGAGCGTGGTATCTCGCATCGGTGCCGCAAGCGGGCGGGACGCGCGTCGTCCTCTGCTACAACTACAAGGCGGACGCCTGGGCCGTGTTCAACCACTTCTCCGGCATCGGCTTCCTCGCTGACGCCCTCGACTCAGACGGGAACGAGACGGTCTACGCCGCTGTGCCCAGCTACACCCCCGGTGGAACCGAAGGGCAGCACATATTCCAGTACGACCAGGGAAATCAGGACTGGGGCAACGCAATCGTCGCGACCTTGAAGTCGAAGGCGCACAACTTCCAGAGGTCGGGCAAGCTCCAGTCGATCGCCGTGCTGCGCCTGCTTACGGCGAGCGTGGACGAGAGCATCACCCTCTACTCCAACGTCGACATGGCGACGCCGCCCGAGAACCAGCGAACGGTCTCGCTCGCGCGCGGTACGCCGATGTGGAAGGACTACATGCTCTCGAACCGGCGCCGCCCCGGCGCGTTCCTCCAGTACGGGCTCTTGTACTCGGGGCGCACCGCCATCGAGATCCGCGGGATCGGCCTCGACGTGATGCAGACCGAGCGCGTCCGGGGAGCGGCCTGATGGCTCTGCGTGAACGAATCCGAAACGGAGTCGGCCAGCTTCCGATCCCCGAGCCCCTCGCGGTGAAGAACGGGAAGCTCTCCGAGGATGCCGTCGGCCGGCTTGCAAGCTATCTCCAGACCCTTGCACGGAAGGTGAACGGGTTCCTGTCGTTCGGCGACGGCTCGAGTGCTTCATGGGCGGGCAATCTCGACGGCCAGCACGTCACGGTGGCGTTTGGTGTGGCGGATACCGAGGTCGAGATCCCGCACGGGCTCGGCCGGCCCGTGCAAGGCTACTTCGTGGTGCGCCGCGATCGCGCGTGCAGCGTCTACGACTCGAACGGCGGGTCGTGGACCGATTCACTGGTGCTCTTGAAGTGCTCGGCCGCGAACGCCAGCGTGCGGCTGTTGGTGTGGTGAGGAGGAGCGATGTTCGGCTACCGAAGTGAAGACCCGAGCATGCCGCCGCCAGAGATGCCGCCCCCCGACCCGGCGCCGGAAGAGCCGGGCCCGGACACGGGCGAGGGTGAAGGCGCGGGACAGCCCGACCTTCCTCCAATCCCGCCGCCGCCGCCGTCGAACACGCCCCTCTCGATCACGGGTTCGTTCGCGCGACCGGGCTCGACCGAGGCGAGGCCACTTCAGACCGACGCATTCCTGCGGGACCGCTTGGTCGGCGAAGCCTCGCCCCGGTCGATGCGTTTCGGAGCGGGCGCCCCGCAGGGCGGGATGGGAGGCGGCATGGACCCCGACATGCTCGCCGCGATCATGGCCGCGATGGGGAAGGGTGGGAGGGGCTGATGCCGAAGAAGGTGCTCAACATCGCAACCGGAGGCGCGGCGGGCGCGATCGGAAGTCTCATGCACGGAGGCGGACTGAAGGGAGCACTCAAGTCCGTTGGCACGGGGGGCGTCATGGGGCCGGGCAGGGCCGCGGGTCCGCCTCCGATGATGGGCGCCCCGCCGACCGCTTCACCGTCGTTCGGCTACGCCCTGAAGGAAGCCATGATGCGCGGCGGCGGCGGGGGTGTGGACCCCCGCACCGGGCCCTCGGCGTTCCAATGGCGCTCGTCCCTCGCCGCGCCCAAGCCGCCCCCCGGCGCCGCCCCGCCTTCGCTGGACGCCGCGGCGCCGCAGGGAGGGCCGGACCCGGACCTCATAGCCGCGATGCAGGCCGCGAAGCGCGAGCGCGGGGGGTACTGACATGCCGACTCTCGGCGGGTCGTTCGGGTATGGGGGTTACACGGGCGCCGGGAAGCTCGAAGACCCCAACAAACTCAGGATGCCAGGGGCCCCCGTCGGCCCCCCCGGCATGCCGTCGATGCCGGTTCCGAAGCAGTCCGCTCTTGCGGTGGGCCCGGCGGTGAACACCGGGCCGGTCGGGCGTCCGCCGATCTCGATGAGCGCGGGCGCGGCTGGCGAGCCGGGCGCTCCTCCGGCGGGCGCTCCTCCGGCGGGCGCTCCTCCGGCGGGCGCTCCTCCGACGAACGACATCGACGGGGCAAAGGCTCCTATCGGCATCACCACGCGGCGTCGGCCCGTCGCTGTGGCGCCCTCGATCGCGGACCAGATGGCAGGCTTCGAGGGCCCGTACTCGAAGGCGATCATGGCGCAGATGGACGAGGGCCTCATGTCCGCGATGCGCGGGCAGGTCGCCCAGGGACGCCGGTCGATCGACTCGGACGCCGCACGCCGCGGCCTGTTCCGCTCCGGGGTTCCGGTGTCCGCGGGCGCGAACCTCGAGCGTGGCGCGATGGCTGACTACTCGGGCAAGTCGCGCAAGGCCGCGATGGACGCCTACCTTGCAAACTACGGGGCGAAGTCCGAGCGCCAGCGTCAACTCGAGGAAGACGTGCTCAAGCGGGAGGACATGGCGAACCAACTCCAGGCGGCGCGCATCGGGCGCGGGGGCGGGGGCGGGGGCGAGCCGATGGTCAACTTGCAGAATCCGGACGGAACCACGTCGTCGATCCCCGCGTCGGTCCTCCAGATGCTCTCGGGGATGTCGTAGTGGCTCTCACCTTCCGCGAGCTCGAGCCGGAGGAGTTCGATCGGGTGCCGACCGAGGCACTCGACGGGCTCAAGCTCGGGAACGCGCGCGTGTCCGCCGCGTTCGAGGGGGACAAGCTCGTGGGGGTCTGGTGCGTCGTGTTCGTCTTGCACGCGGAGCCGATCTGGGTGCGCGAGGACCACCGCGGCCACCCGACGCTCATCCGGCGCTTGTGGGACGGGGTGAAGTCGATCGTGCGGGCGGAAGGGCTCCCCGGTGCGGTCGCGATCGTTCCAGACTCGGTGCCGGAAGACGCGCGGATCGCGGAATGGATCGGAGCGAAGCCGATCCCCGGCGCGATCTACCTGTGGATGGACGACGGGAAGGAGTAGACCATGCCTCCAGCGGTCATTGCCCTGGCGCCTCTCGCCGCATCGCTCGCCGGGAAGGTCATCTCGAACGTCAAGGGGAGCAAGGACAAGCAGTCCGCCTACGACGCCGAGCGCGCTCAGTGGAACGCCACGGGCAGGCCGGAAGCCGAAGCGGCGGCGCAGCGAAAGCTCCTGAAGAACAACATGCGTACGTCGATCGCGAGAGCCTACGGTGTCGACAAGCTGATGCCGGGCTTCTTCAACTTCTCCGACAAGGCCGACGCCGTGTACGACCCCTACGCGAACACGAAGCGGCCGGGCGGGTTCTCGTGGGGCGGGATGGCGACCGACGCCCTCGCGACCGGAGCGAATGCGCTCACGTCCTACAAGGGGGTGAAGGCCGCCGAGAAGGCCGGCGTGAGCCCGTGGGGCTACGGGTCGAGCGGAGGCGGCTACGGCACCGGGTCGAGCTCGTGGCGCC
>Ga0315273_10014643_pt1 | contig 10111 bp, 9 predicted proteins | sample YL17G02_0_MG_FD_205753 | JGI IMG/M metagenome (GOLD analysis project Ga0315273, IMG submission 205753) | Sediment microbial communities from Yellowstone Lake, YNP, Wyoming, USA - YL17G02_0 | ecosystem: Environmental > Aquatic > Freshwater > Lake > Sediment | place: USA: Wyoming | collected... | reverse complement strand
CAATATCCCTCCAGAGAATCTTATAGTAATTCATGATGACCTTGATATGGAGCTGGGAAAAGTCAGGATCAGGAGAAAGGGTTCATCAGGAGGGCACAAGGGAGTTGAATCAATCATACAGAACCTTTCTGTAAAAGATTTCCCGCGACTAAAAATAGGAATCGGAAGAGAGGGTGATATCACACCGGAAGATTATGTCCTGAGCAAATTCAGAAAGAATGAACTACCTCTGATTAAAAGCGCTGTCGAAAAGGCATCAGATGCTGTCATCACAATCATCCTTGAAGGGCTGGAAAAAGCAATGAACAGATTTAACAGTGGATAGGAAACACTGATGCGGGACATGCTTGGAAGAGAAGAAGTAATCACTGTAGAGCATGCCTTGGAGCTCATCTTCAACAACCTTTCTCCTAAACTCCCTCCGGAGATAGATCTCAAAATATACGAGTCATATGGGAGAATCTTATCAAGAGATCTTTTTTCTCCAGAAGATCTTCCAGACTTTTCGCGGTCTACTGTTGATGGATTTGCGGTCTCTGCTCCTGATACCTTTGGAGCAACCGAGGGAATGCCTTCTTATCTGAACATACGATATGAAATAGCCATGGGCGGGGAACCGGACTTTGAACTACAAAAAGGTGAGGTTGCAAAGATTGCAACAGGCGGCATGCTTCCGAAAGGCGCTGATGCCGTTGTAATGTTCGAACACACACAACAGGTTGACGCCGGAATGATAGAGGTCATGAAGCCCGTTGCCCCTGGTGAGAATGTCATCCAGGCAGGAGAGGATGTAAAGAAAGGCGATTGTGTTCTGAAAAAGGGGCATAAAATGAGACCACAGGACATAGGGATACTTTCCGGCCTTGGCATGAGAGACGTCTGGGCATATGAACAACCAAAGGTCTCGATTATTTCAACAGGTGATGAAATAGTCCCTCCTGACGAACCAGTAAGACCCGGTCAGGTACGGGATATTAATTCCTATAACCTTGCAGGCCTCACCCTGGATGCAGGTGCAATTCCTCTCATTAAGGGAATTTTCAGTGATGATTACAACATCATCAGAGATGTTGTTGAAAAGTCAGTAAAGGACTCTGCTATTGTGCTTATCTCTGGCGGGAGCTCTGTTGGTACAAAGGATGTTACGGCAAAAGTTATCGATGACCTCGGGAAACCCGGCGTTCTTTTTCATGGAGTTTCACTGAAACCGGGCAAACCCACAATAGGAGGCATTATTGACAATGTCCCTGTCTTCGGACTTCCCGGACATCCGGCTGCTGTTTTTGTATGCTTTGAAATCTTTATCAGACCTGTTGTCAAGACCCTTTCCGGAATCAGCAAAGAAAGATTAGATATTGGGAAGCGTGTTATTGAGGCAAGGATTGCACGAAACATCTCTTCAAGCCCTGGCAGAGAAGAACATATCGGAGTTTGCCTGGAAGAGAGAGAAGGAGAGATATGGGCTGTACCCATCCTTGGAAAATCAGGTCTCCTTTCAACCTTGATTAAAGCAGACGGAACTGCTGTGATACCTCTCAGAAAACTCGGGGTAGAAGAAGGAGAGATCGTCAAGGTCAGGCTTTTTTAAACTAACAGGCTACATATTCACTATCAGGAATCACGACCACCTTTAACGATGTCTTTGCTTCTGAGGCTAATTGAAAACCTTTCCTGATATCAGAGAGAGCGACTTTATGCGTTATCATTTCTCTGACATTCACTTTTCCACTTTCAATCAACTCCAATGCCTTCTGAAGATCCTGAGGGGCAGCACCATAGGAAGAAAGTAACGTTATCTCATCCCTCCAAAATCTCAGTGACGGAATCTTGATTTCAAATTCAGGTACCGCAAAGAGCAGGACTTTCCCTTTCCTGTCAACAGAAGACAAAGCATTCTCGACTGCCCTTTGAGAAGAGGCACAAACAATTACCGCTTCTGCCAGTCTGCCATCATTTAAGCTGCTAAGCTCTTCCAAGGAAAATGTATTTGCATCCATGGCAACATCAGCGCCGAATTCCAATGCCTTCCTGAGCTTATATGCATTGATATCCACAACAATAACCTTTGCTCCTTTCAACTTTGCCAGTTGAACATGCAAAATACCTGAAACACCTGAACCTATTACAAGAACAGATTGACCTTCTTGCAGGTCTAATTGGTTTTGTCCTGCAATTACACATCCCAGAGGTTCAAGCATCGTGGCTTCCTCGAAAGTCATTTCTTTTGGAAGGACAAATGTCCCATATCTGACATTTCCCTCAGGAATTCTTATGAATTCTGAAAACCCTCCTGGTTCATAATTACCGGAATGGAGTGATTCACATGCAGTGTAATTGCCCCTGACACAGTGATGACACGTAAAACAGGGAACATGATGAGATACAAATACCCTGTCACCTTTTCTGAAGTTTGTTGCCCCCTTCCCCGCAACTGCAATTTCTCCAGCCATCTCATGTCCCAGCACCCGCGGGCCCTTTGTTGTCCTGTACCATTGCATAACATCTGTCCCGCAGATTCCGGAGGCTTTCATCTTCACTAAAATCTCTCCCCCTGATATGCGAGGTATCGAACGTTCCTCAATTCTTATGTCCTGAGTGTTATAGTAAACAGCTACTTTCATTTGATTATATACCTTGGCTTGTACACTGAACCCTCAAGTGTCATTCTGAACTTGGTTTCCGCACTCAGGCGGATTCGCCAAGGAGAACAGAATCTCTTCACAGGGCAGGCTTCACATCTCTATCTCTTGATTGAGACCCTGAAATAAATTCAGGGTGACAAAATAGTACTAATTTTCGGGAGCACTATTTTTTTGAGTACATCTTGAATGCTTCCTTTACAGAAGCACCGTTGTGAACAATGGCCCTGATTGCCTGAATCATAGCAACAGGATTATCGCTCTGGAAGATATTCCTTCCCATATCAACCCCTGAAGCCCCACCTTTGATGGCATTTTCCGTCATCTGCAATGCATCCTTCTCTGGTATCTTTTTCCCTCCTGCCATAACAATTGGCACAGGACATCCTTCGACTACCTTGTAAAAATCTTCGCAATAATACGTCTTAACAAAATGAGCTCCTGTTTCTGCTGCTATCCTGCATGCGAGACCCAGATAGCGTGAATCTTTTCCCATCTCCTTACCAACTGCAGTAACAGCAAGCACCGGCATCCCATATCGTTCTGCCTCGTTTACCAATCTGCCAAGATTGGATATTGTTCTATCCTCATTGCTTGCACCAACACAGATAGACATCCCTACCCCTGAAGCATTAAGCCTTATTGCTTCTTCCAGAGATGTAGTAATATCCTCATTCGACAAGTTTCCAAGGATGCTCGGACCACCAGAAACTCTGAGACATATGGTGACATCACTGGCTGGATCGACAGATGTTCTCAGCATGCCCCTCGTGATGAACAAGCAGTCTGCGTAAGGGATCAGGGGAGTAACCGTTTTTCTGAAATCTTTCAGTCCAGTTGTCGGCCCCTGGAAATAGCCGTGGTCAACGGCAAGCATAACGGTCCTGCCTGTTTCAGGTTTTATAATGCGTGATAGCCTGTTCTTCATTCCAAAATCCATAATTAACTCCCTTATATGATTTATTTGTCCAAAGTATATAAAAAGAATTGCTTATCTGTCAAAGAAGAAGGGAGAGAAAGGGGCATATACCGGAGAAACTTTTCCATTATTACAGGCAGTATTTTTGCCCCTTTCTCTTTGGTCCTTTCCCCGTGCTGTTCTTACATTTCTTTCTAACATTTCAATATGATAATGTTTTAGTTAGTTATATTAATATTAAGATAATTTGTCAATTTATTTTTTACTTGACATATCATCATTCTTAGATTATATTGTTCTTCCAGGAGGTATAGTGCATGGTCAAAAAGAAATTATCAGTTGCGAGAAAGCCTTTCGGTTTCAGACTGGATATGGAGCTGGTAAAAAAATTGAAAGTCCTGGCAGTGAAGAACGAAAAGGCAGTTAATGTGCTCCTTGAAGAATCAATCAGAGATCTAGTAATAAAATATCAGAATGAAAAACAACAATAACATTTCCGGAGGAAAAAATATGCATGATCCAGACATTATTTATCTATCCAACCGGATAGATTCTCTGGAAAAAAACCAGATCGAGATCCTCGAAATACTCAAACAGACAGTATCCCATGCTATGCGTCCTGAACTACGGGCTTTTTTCGCAAGATTACCAAATGAAAGAAGAATTCAGCAGAGAAAACAAATCAGTGTTCCGATCAGCTATGAATATTCTTTAGATAACGGGACTATTTCCCGCTCCGGCAAGAGCTTTAACATCAGTGAATCAGGTATGTGTTTTTACACCCAGACTCCTTTAAGGGAGGGGATAAACCTTCGCGTTCAGAGTGAACACATCTGGGATGCTCCAAGAACAAGTATCGTAAAGTGGTGTAACAGAAAATATCTTAATTTTTACCAGGTAGGTGTTTCTTTTCAATAGTTACACTGTGTTAGTATGATGCTTCTGACCCTGGTCATAGCATCGAAACTCTTTTATCCTTATATGGCTGAGGAAAGTTGTAGGAATTTATGAGCCATGCGAGATGTTTAATGAGCAAGGGCTGTTTTACTGCATTCAATTCTTCATCAAAAAAAATACCCATGAGATAACTGTTCCCCAATTTCGAAACCCAGTCAACCTTGCCTGCTATGTTTTCATTCTGTACCTTGCCATTACTGTCAATGAAAGAGATTTTAACCTTTATCTTTTTACCCTTACGTATAAGAACAGGTGAATATACTCCGAGTCCTGCAATTGAGATATTGGCTATCGATGCGTCTGAAACACTCCCATCTTCTGGAACCGTAATCTCAGCCTTTCCGAAGAAGTTATACCTGTACCACTTACGACCGTCTATGACTTTCTTTTTCTTATACGTCATAGGTCTTAGTTCCCCTAACAAGTGATGTACTGAAACGTATCAACATCCTGTTTACATTACTTTTCCTGAAGAAAGCTGTCAAGTCTTATCCCGGTTTGGTAAGTCCGAGATCAGAGGCATTGCAGTAAACCCTGCATCTGCCTGCAATAAGAAGGGGTACAATTATTTATGAAAAAAACTATTTCGCCCTTAAGCGATGTGTGACAGAAAATGAGGCATACGCCGATTTTTCCGCATGCAAACACATTATAATAATAGTGAGTACTTGCTCTGATAATGTGATACTCTACTTTGCAGAGCGGAAATTGATCCGGATCAGATTGAAAGCCAAAAAAGGCAGGAGAATAAATGACAGCTAAACTAACCCCAAGGTTCTCAAAAACCATGCGACTAATTGTCAATACGTTACCTATTTTACTGATAAGTTTCTTAGCAGCCTGTTCAGGGGGAAGATCGGAACCCCCCAAAGCGCGGACTGTTCCGGTAACAGCGAGTACGGTGATGCAGAGAACTGTTCCCGTGCAGGTACGCGCAGTCGGTAATGTCGAAGCCTATTCTACCGTGTCAGTCAAATCTCAGATAGGTGGAGAACTTACCCGTATCCATTTTAAAGAAGGACAGGATGTGGGTAAAGGGGATCTTCTCTTCACGATAGATCCGCGTCCTTATGAAGCTGCACTAAAGCAGGCTGAAGCAAACCTTGCAAAAGACATGGCGCAACTCGAAAACGCCCGTGCAGAGCTTCTTCGTTATGAAGAACTCATTAAACGTGATTACGTTACCCGGCAAGAGTATGACCAGATCCACGCCAACGCTGCAGCTCTGGAGGCTACGGTAGAAGCTGGTAGGGCATTGGTGGAGAATGCACGTTTGCAGTTGAAGTACTGCTTCATATACTCACCCGTAAACGGTAAAACCGGAAATCTCCTGGAGGACAAGGGAAATCTGATTAAGGCAAATGCAGACGGTCCAATGGTTGTGATCAACCAGATTCAACCCGTCTACGCGAGCTTTTCAATGCCTGAGCAGTACCTGTCAGAGATTAAGAAATATATGTCGGCCGGGAAAGTACGGGTAGAAGCCTTCCTGACAAAGGTCACGGATCACCCTGAAGAAGGTATCCTGACTTTCATAGATAATACCGTGGACATCACTACGGGAACGATCAAGTTGAAAGCCACCTTTCCTAATAAGGAGAAACGGCTCTGGCCCGGACAATTTATTGATGTCGTTATGACGTTGACGACACAGCCGGATGCAATTCTTGTCCCTTCACAGGCAGTTCAAACCGGACAGAAAGGACAATATGTCTTTGTCATCAAGAATGATCTTACTGTAGAATCCCGTCCTGTCATCATTTCCAGAACAATCGGTGGAGATGCGGTTGCCGAAAAGGGACTCCAACCAGGAGAAAAGGTAGTGACTGATGGACAACTCAGGCTCGTCCCGGGGGCTAAGGTCGAAATAAAAAGCTCCTCTGAAAACGCCCGGTAATGAATATATCTGAACTCTTCATACGCAGACCGATCATGACGACTCTCGTCATGATGGCAATCGTGTTCTTTGGAATAATTGGCTACAAACTCCTGCCGGTGAGTGACTTACCTAATGTCGACTTTCCGACAATCCTTGTGTCCGCCAGTCTTCCCGGAGCCAGTCCTGAAACCATGGCCTCTGCTGTAGCCACTCCACTTGAAAGGCAGTTTTCGACCATTGCAGGAATCGATTCCATGACTTCATCCAATGCTCAGGGGATTACTCAGATCACCATTCAGTTCAACCTGAACAGGGACATCGACGCAGCAGCCCAGGATATCCAGGCAATGATTGCAAAGGCCACACCACAGCTACCTCCAAACATGCCCACCCCTCCCTCATACCGTAAAGTAAATCCTGCAGATCAGCCAATTCTCTATCTTGCCCTGAGTTCCCCTACCCTTCCCCTCTCAACAGTGAACGAATATGCCGACACATTCATCGCACAACGCATCTCAATGCTAAGCGGAGTAGCCCAAGTTCAAATTTTTGGTTCTCAGAAATACGCTGTCCGCACCCAGATTGACCCGAGGGCACTTGCCTATCGCGGAATAGGCATTGATGAAGTATCAGATGCAGTGCAGAAAGGGAATGTGGAGCTGCCAACAGGGACATTATACGGTCCTGATAAGGCATTTATCGTGCAGGCCAATGGCCAGCTTTACGATGCTGCAGCTTTCCGTCCCCTGATTGTAGCATACCGGAATGGTTCTCCTGTGCATCTTGCAGAACTCGGCAGAGTCATAGACAGCGTTGAAAACGATAAAGTGGCAAGCTGGTATAACAACACCAGGGCCATTATTCTTGCTATACAACGTCAGCCTGGGACGAATACAGTTGAAGTTGTGGATTCGATAAAAAAGCTTCTCCCGGCTTTCCGTGCCCAGATGCCGGCTTCCGTTGCCCTTAATATTCTTTACGATCGTTCTGTATCAATCCGTAACTCTGTGAATGATGTAAAATTCACTCTTCTCCTGGCTAACTTCCTCGTCGTCATGGTTATCTTCCTATTCTTACGAAATGTATCTGCAACGATCATTCCGAGCCTTGCACTGCCCACATCAATTATCTTCACCTTTGCAGTGATGTATCTTCTCGGATACAGTCTCGACAATCTTTCCTTAATGGCATTAATCCTCGCGGTAGGATTCGTCGTGGATGATGCAATCGTTATGCTGGAAAATATCGTTCGCCATATGGAAAGAGGCGAGAGTGCGCGTGAGGCCGCTCTGAAGGGTTCCAAAGAAATCGGCTTTACCATCTTATCCATGACCCTTTCCCTCGTTGCTGTTTTTATACCTGTGCTATTCATGGGGGGTATTCTCGGACGTTTGCTCCATGAATTCGCTGTGACTATCGGCGTCGCTATCCTGGTCTCCGGGTTTGTATCCCTGAGCCTGACACCGATGCTCTGCAGCAGGTTTTTACGTCCGCCTTCCTCTAAAAAACATGGACGTTTATATATGACATTAGAGCGCTTCTTTGAAGGAATGCTCCACGCTTATGAATGGAGTCTCAAGGGTGTTTTGAGACACCGGCTTGCTACCATGATAGTCACCGGCATCACTCTGATCGTAACAATTTGCTTGTTTGTTGTTATACCGAAAGGATTTCTTCCGAGTGAGGATACAGGCCAGATTTTTGCCTTTACTGAAGCGCAACAGGGTATTTCTTTCGATGCAATGGTAGAGCATCAGAAGGCATTGGCTTCCATCGTCCGCGAAGAACCCAATGTCGAGTCCTTCATGTCGAGCGTTGGAGCAGGGGGTTCGAGCGTAGCCGGTAACTCAGGACGTATCTTTATGAGGCTGAAACCGCGTTCAGAGCGTCGTCTTAGTGCAGATGAAATCATCCAGGAGTTACGGAAAAAGGTTGCAAAGGTTGTCGGTATCAATATGTTCATGCAGAACCTCCCTCCAATCCGCATTGGAGGTCAGTTAACAAAGAGCCAGTATCAGTTCAATCTGCAAAGTCCTGATACAGAAGAGCTTTATAAATATGCCGCCATGCTCGAAGCAAAACTTCGTGACCTTCCGCAACTGCAGGACGTTACCAGCGATCTTCAGATCAAGAACCCGCAGGTAAATGTTGATATTGACCGGGATAAAGCATCATTCCTGAAACTAAGCGCTGAACAGATCGAAAGTGCTTTGAGTATTGCGTACGCATCTCAACAAATCTCTACTATATATGCGCCAAATAATCAGTACAAGGTCATCATGGAGGTTGAACCGCAATATCAGAGTGACCCGTCTGCTCTGTCCCTGCTTTATGTGCGATCATCGGAAGGAAAACTTGTTCCCCTGGATACTGTAGCTAAGCTGACGCAGGGCATCGGCCCTCTGACTGTCAACCATTATGGGCAGCTTCCCTCTGTGACCATATCTTTCAACCTCAGGTCAGGTGTGTCTCTCGGCGATGCTGTTGCACTCGTTGACAAGCTTGCGCATGACACGCTTCCCCCAACAATCAGCACGAATTTCATTGGCACTGCACAGGCCTTCCAATCATCATTTGAGGGTCTCTGGATTCTCCTGGTTATGGCTATCCTCGTCATTTATATCGTTCTGGGGATACTCTACGAAAGTTTCATTCATCCCCTTACCATTCTTTCAGGCCTTCCCTCTGCAGGTCTTGGCGCCCTATTAGTCTTGATGTTATTTCGTCTGGAGCTCAATGTGTATGCCTTTGTTGGTGTCATCATGCTTGTTGGCATTGTCAAAAAGAATGGTATTATGATGATCGATTTTGCTCTGGCTGCACAGAGGAATGAAGGGAAAAACCCCCTGGATGCAATCTATCAGGGATGTGTTATCAGGTTTCGCCCGATTATGATGACGACGATGTCAGCGCTTATGGGAACGCTGCCGATCGCTATTGCTTTCGGTGCAGGCTCGGAGGCGCGCCGTCCATTGGGTCTTGCTGTCGTGGGAGGTCTCCTCGTTTCTCAGGTGTTAACCCTCTTCGTAACCCCTGTTTTTTACCTCTACATGGAAGCTTTCCAGCAAAAGGTAAACAACTATCTTGGAAGACGCAAAAAGCTCAAATCAGACTTTGCGAATTAAAAATACGTCATCATCGTTGAGTCGACAAAGGGAAGGAGGACAGACAGATGATTGAACACACCCTGGACAAAGATTACTCCATATTGCATGTGAAGCCGCACGGCCCGTTGGAGAAGGTCGATTTCGAGCAACTGGCGAAGACCGTGGATCCTTTTATAAATGAGACGGGAGGGTTGGCGGGCCTCATTATAGAAACGCCCGGGTTCCCGGGATGGAAGAATTTTGGTGCGATGGTCAAACATTTCAAATTTGTGCGAGATCATCACAAGAAGATCAGAAAGGTTGCTGTGGTGACAGATTCAACACTCGGGGATGCCGCCGAACATATCGCCTCTCATTTCGTGTCAGCGAAGATAAAGCACTTCCAGTCTGAAAACCTCGCTGAAGCAAAAGCGTGGATTCTTGCAGACTCCAGGGGATAGCGTTGAGATTTTTATCCTTCTCCTTATAATCCTACTTCACGATTGAACGTTTTCAGTCACCTAAAAGTCAAAAACTGTTTATAACATATGGTACTGCTTACATAGGAAAATTCTGACTCCTAAAAGAATATTCTTTGATCAACGGAGTATCAATTATCACATGGATCTGA
>Ga0315273_10014642_pt1 | contig 10111 bp, 7 predicted proteins | sample YL17G02_0_MG_FD_205753 | JGI IMG/M metagenome (GOLD analysis project Ga0315273, IMG submission 205753) | Sediment microbial communities from Yellowstone Lake, YNP, Wyoming, USA - YL17G02_0 | ecosystem: Environmental > Aquatic > Freshwater > Lake > Sediment | place: USA: Wyoming | collected... | reverse complement strand
GGCAGGGTGGCGATTTCTTAAATTTCGCCACCTTAGTCGTCTTGCCAATTTACCCAATCTTAACCTTGAACATTGGGAGAGGCTGTTGGATGCAGATCCTCCCCTTTGGAAAGAAGCAACCCAGCCAGATATGTTTACCTCTTGATCCAAGGATCCCAATAATTTCCGGCTCGTTTAATCCACATTTATTGGGATCTTCACAGCAATGTGGAATTCATGGCGTCAGGGTTGGTGTATCTGTGACAGTACTTGTGTTTGTCTGAGTCCTGGTCGGGGTTGGAGTCTCTGTTTGGGTGGGGGTTGCAGTATCTGTTGGGGGAACAGTTTGACTGGGGGTTGGAGTTTCCGTCCAGGTAATTGTCGGCGTCCAGGTTATGGTGGGAGTAGGTGTTGGTATCTGTAAATCCAGGTGAATTCGTTTTTCGGCATAGGTGTCTTCTTTGCTCTCGACATACACCCGCAATGTCACCCTTCCCGCAGGAAACGAAGACAAATCCCAGGTATAAATTCTTTCAGGTTGTTTGTACTCATTTTTTATTTCTCCTACCAATAAGTCCCAATCCTTTGGATCATCTCCTTTTCCATACTCCAGGCGAAACCTCCCGATTCCGTTCGTTGCAGTAACAACAGCATAAATGTCCAGGGAACTGGTTGTGATGATTTGGCCCTCACTGATCCCAGCAAACAAGATTGTCGGGCGTGGATCATTTACCTGACAATCCCGAATCGGGACAAAGAAAATAGGATCAGTAAACCCATTCGCTGCAGCCCAATTGCGACCCTGATCAGTCTCGTTGATCCATTTGATCGCCCAATGGTCAGTCAAATTCAAAGCGAACTCTTCTTTCGTGAAGTCAGAACAATATGAAGAAGCGCGCAATTTTGTCCATGTATCTATTTTTATTTTATTCCAAAGATCGTTTGATTTTGGCAGGGGAGGTTGGTCCACTGCAAATATCTCCCCCCTCTGGGAAGGACACCATTCGGATGGTTCGGTACCTGAAACAGCGCAGATGATTTTATCCACAATGGTTTGTGGGCGCGAAAATGGGGTAGGATTACCATTTGTCAACTGCCGAATGGCAAATTGCATGAATTCGGACCAGATTGGCGCGGCACCAGTCAGACCAGTCGTATTTTTCATAGGGGTATTATCGGCATTCCCCACCCAAACGCCCACAGTCAGGTCTGGAGTATATCCCAATGTCCAGTTATCCCGAAATTCATTGGTCGTTCCGGTTTTGGCAGCCACTTGAAATGGTAAATTTAATACAGAGTTTGCCCCAAACATGGGTGTGCGCGCATCATTGTCTGAAAGAATTAAACTGATCAGATACGCATGTTCCGGGCGAATGACCTGTTCGCCGGCGGGAAGTTTATATTCGAAAACGGTATTCCCCTTGAAATCTGTTATTTTTGTAATGGCAACCGGTGGAATCTTTAGGCCAGCATTCGCAAATACAGCGAAGGCAGATGTCAGATCTAATAAGGATACTTCGCCTCCTCCCAATGTCAGCGATAACCCATAGTCAGGTCGGGTCAGCGTCGTGATTCCCATTCTCCGGGCAAATGCAATAAATCCATCTTCTCCGGGAATATTCGGATTATCATAGATGCCCACAAAATTTAAGGTTTTTACTGCAGGTACATTAAATGAATTTGCCAGTGCCACCCTGACCGTAACCGGTCCATGGAAACGATCATCATAATTAACGGGTTTATATGGTGGTCGGAGGTCTGCTGGATCGCCGGAGGGAGGAAACTCACTGGGAACATCCCAGATCAAAGTGGCAGGTGTCCAACCTTTTTCAAAAGCGGCAGTGTAAGTTAACGGTTTTATGGAAGAACCTGGCTGCCGGGGACTGACCGCCATATTTACCTGCCCTGAGATCGGTTCGTTATAAAAATCCGGTGAACCCACCATGGCAAGTATTTCGCCTGTCTTGGGACGCAAGGCTACCAGTGCGCCATCCGTAACATTACGATCCGCCAGCGTATCCACTTGAGTTTTCACAATCTTCTCTGCTTCATCTTGAAGAATCGGATCAAGAGTCGTATAAACAGTAAAACCAGATTTGTAGATGGTTTGTGAATCAAACTGGTTTTCCAACAAGGTCCGGATATAGGTTACCCAGTGAGGATAACGGAATGAATACGTAGGGGTACTGAATACATACGTATCAATTTCCTGAAATGCTGCGTTTGCCTGACCAGCGTCGACACATACCGGCTGGATATTATTTCCCACCTCAATACATCCTTTCTGCTGACTGGCCTGATACATGAGCACCAGGACTTGTTTTAAGCGCGTCAAGGTGACATCTCTATTTGTAAATACATCATACACTGAAGGCGCCTGGGGTAAACCTGCCAGAAATGCAGACTGGCTCATGGTCAGCTTATCAGCAGTAGTTTGGAAATAAGTTTCAGCAGCGGCTTCGACCCCATAAGACAGGTTACCATAATAGATTTCATTCAGATATATTTCCAGAATCTCATCCTTGCTATACCGCCGGGTAATCTCAGCCGCCAGGACAATTTCGCGGGCTTTTCGAGTGACAGATCGTTCGCTTCTCTCTTCTGGTGTAAATAACAAGGTTCTTGCCAATTGCTGAGTGATCGTCGACGCCCCCGAAACAATTTCGCCAGTTGTATAATTAGCCCAAAGCGCACGCAAAATCGCCAGGGGATCAAAACCGCCATGGAGATAGTATTCCTTATCTTCTGTTGCAATGGTTGCAGCAATCAAGTATGGGGAGATTTTACCTAAAGGAACATAGGTCCTTCGCCCGGCGTTTGGGTCTAAAATTTCATAAAGCAAATCCCCGTTTCGATCCAATATCCGAGTTGTCTCAAATTTGGATGCGCGATCTTGAAGATTGGAAATATCTGGTAAAGTTGATGCGATCGAAAAATATTGGTAAATGCCAACAGATACTGCACCGACAATAATGAAAAGGATCAAAAACATAAAAACAATAACGCCCCGCAGGAAACATCCAAGACTTTTCCAAATACCACCTGATGATCGCTTTTTAGGTTTCAGAGGGCGACCCGGCGGAACAGAAAAGGTAGGTTGAGAGGCGTGCAGGGGCATAGAGGGTCGAACTGGTTGGGGGCCAGCCGGGGCAGGCGAGGATCTCACACCAGCCCGGCTTGAATTTGGTGGAAAATATGCTGCAGGAGTTATACGTGTGGCGAATCGATCGACTTCATCCACTCGCTCCGGTAATGGCACAACTCCAGTTGCACCTGGTGGCGGTGGGGTTGTTGGAAATGCTTCGTCAGACACCTGGGAAGATATATGGGTACTTTCAAGCTCTGCCGGTAACATCCGCATTGGGGGATTGTTTGTCTCAGCCGAAATTGGTTTTCCTGTTTCTTCTTCCACCGGAAAAACAAATGTTCTGGCAGGATCACGAATTGGTTTTTCTTCTATCACCTGATCTTTATCGGATTGACCAGACACATTTCCTGAAGATTCGTCCTTAAGTCTGGGTTCGTCCGTAAATGTTTTTTCAGGCTCTGGCGCAAATCTTGCATCCTGACTCGTTGGAAACACTTGGGACTGGTTTTCTTCCAGCGCATCCTTCAAGGCAGGAGTTTCACCCATTTCATCGCTTCCGGCTAATAATCGTCGTAATTTTTCACCGGGGGCTTCCTGGGAAGAGCCTTTACCTTGAGAATAATTAGAACCCGAAGGAGGCAAAGTTTTTTTATCAGCCATATGAATTTACTAATTCCAGTTCGCTTGACGTGTAAAAAGGGTTATGCTACCATGATTATAGATCAGAAAAGCCAAAAGCGACTGCCCGAAATGGAATAATGGGCAGCAAGTTTCTTAGAGGAGAGACAGCCATGACAAAAAAAATATTCGTCCGTTTATTATTCACCATCGTATTGGGTCTTTCTGCCGTCGCATGTGAACGCTCAGCTTCTTCCCCGGTTGTGACGCCCACAAACCCAGAACTCAATTTTCCTGTTAATACCGCCCCTGTCATTGAAGATATTGTCCACATGACTCAAACTGCCCTTGCCGGTGGAGGTACAGGTGGGAGTGTGGTTACACCAGTTCCGCTCCAACAGGGGACTAAAGCCGCTACACAGCCGGCTCAATCCCATGAGGCGGCAACTGCCACTTCTACCCAACCAGAGCCTACTGCTACCAGTACCAGCACAACCAAAAGGACTTGTGTATCCAGCGTCTATAAGGGTGCCTATGCTGGAGAAATTTCCTTTGGTATTTGCGCAGTAGCGAAGGATCAAAGTGTTACGATCCAGACAAATTACTTCCCCGCAAATAAAAACTATACCGTTCGAATGGGCGTTATGGGCAACAAAGCCGCGGGAGGAACACAAGTGGGCTCTGGTAATACAGGAAAAGGCGGAACCTTTCAAGCCACTTTCAATACACCAGCATCGTTGAAAGGCGTTCAACAGATCGCCATCAGGGTTGAATGGAGTGGTTACGCCACATGGAACTGGTTCTACAATAACGCTTCAGTCCCATAATTATGCGAGTTTGGAATCTGGAAATCGGCAGCCGGTTTAAATTACCGCTGGCTGCCGATTCTCGTTTTTGTGAACCAGATTATACGAATGACCAGATCTGGGAGCTGGTCGTTGGTGAAGGAGATCCGCTAGCCCTTGCAGTGCAAACTACCTATGGGCTTCGGGCACACTGGCACCGAATTTTTCCGCGATTTATCTACAAAGATGTTGATCTGACCAACCCTGCTCATTTTTATGAAAGCCCCCGGATACAATCGTTATTCCCAAATCACATAACATTACATTTTTCTCCTTTTAAGGGGATTGAAGTAAACGCTGGATACTGGATACCTTCCTCCCAGGTCATCACTGGCAAAATCCAAATAATTAACCAAAACAATTCGATTGAATCAATTCATTTAGAATTAGTGAACCTGCTCAGTCCCCTTGATGATAAAGGTGAAGGCACTGCTGTCATTCCGATGAAAACCACTCACATCGTGAAAGGCAAGACCGGAAACCTGGAACCAGTATGTTTTGTAACCGGGAGCCCCAAACCCGGATTAGGTCCTTACCCCGCCCTGGCTCTGAACCTGGAGATTTTACCAGGGAACTCCCGTTCCCTGGTTTGGGCTCAGGCTGCTTTGGGTAATGTGGAGGCTTCTTTCAACCTGGCAAAACAGACTGCGAATCGTAATTGGGACGCCGAGATTGCCCGTGTGGAGTTGCTTAATTCTGCTCAAATGGTTGAAATCTATACTGGAAACCCTGACTGGGACTGTGCACTCACTACCAGCCAGAGAACCGCATTCAGCCTTTTTTTTCCAAAAAGTAAATTTTTAAATCATCCCAGTTTCGTCCTCGATCGCCAGATGGATAATGGACATCCTCTTCGCGAGGATGGTAGTGATTACCCATTTTCCTGGAATGGGCAAAGTCCGCTGGATGCGTACTACCTGACTGATCTCATCCTGCCAGGAGGGTCAGGACTGGCTGAAGGTGTGTTACGCAATTTCCTCGAAGTTCAACGGGATGATGGCACCATTGACTGGAGGCCTGGTTTAGCCGGACAGCAAAGCCGATTGATGGCAACTCCAATCCTGGCAACACTGGCTCTCAAAATTGATACACATAAATCAGACCATAATTTGCTTTGTGAGTTATATCCAGCATTATTGAAGTTCTTCAAAAGCTGGTTTCGCCCAGAACTTGATCAGGATTGTGATTTTTTTCCTGAATGGCAACACCCCAATCAGGCAGGGCTGGAGGAAAATCCTTTGTTTGATCTCTGGAGTCCGCAAACGCAAGGACTGGAGATCCGCTACCTGGAAAGTCCGGCATTGGCATCTTTGCTATTCCTTGAATGCCGTAGCTTGATCAAGATTGCGCAGTTAATCCAAAAAGAACAGGACTTGCTCTGGCTTAAAGATATTCAACAGAAGTTGGAAGCTGCCGTTGAAAATAGTTATTCTCATGTGGACAAAATATATCATTATCGAGATTTCGAGAGTCACCTTACGTTAAAAGGAATACCATTGGTAGAATTTAAGGGTTCGGGTATGATTCCAGTCCGCTGGGCTTCTGAACAACCTTGCCGTTTACAAATTCACCTGTTTACCATCGGAGATAATACTCGACCGGCTTCATTCCACATATTTGGGGAAACAGGGAGAAAAGAAATCCACGAGACAATTAACCCTCGCAGTTTCACCTGGGTTCACGGACATGCTTATGCTACCAGCCGCAATTTATTTACAAAGGTTAAAGAAATTCAAGTTTTTGGCTTAGGTAATATCGATCAATCATGGCTCTCCACGGTTGATCACTTTCATAAAGATTGTTCATTGTTGCTGCCATTATTTAGCGAAATTCCGAGTCCAGAACGAGCCAGGGAAATCGTCGACAATACTTTACAAAAATTCGTTGGCGACTATGGATTATCCATATCACCTGTGCGAAAACAAGATAATGATTCAAGCGTTCTTTCACCCATATCATCTTTATGGAGTCATTTGATTATTCACGGTCTTCTGGTTTATGGATATCGTTCACTCGCGGCAGATCTTCTCAAGCGATGGATGGATGCTTTTCGCCTTCCCCAACTGCACTTAAATCCTTCAGGTGAATTCTTCGTTCTTCCAAGTCAATTGGCTGGCAAAGTGCATTCACTCTACAGACTTGCGCCGATTGGGCTTTACCTGGAAGTACTTGGAGTACAAATTACGGACCAATATATCATTATTAGTGGAGATAATCCTTTTAATCAACCGCAGACGATAAAATATCGAGGAATCAGCATCACAAGGCATATTCAGGATACAGTTATTACATACCCTACCGGGCAAACTGTGACTGTTGAAGGGAACGGACCCCATCACATTTCACTTGTATAACCCACAAATGAGTGTGTATAATATTAACAGGATTCAAAATTACGATCCGTGGAGGCCCATAGATGGATGAAAAAATTGATACGCTATTGATTACAATCATACAAGCTCAGGATGCAGACATCGCTTCGAATGCATTACACAGCAAGGGGTTTTCCATCGGCAAACTGCCCAGTGCAGGTGGTTTCCTGGGAAGAAGAAATATCACACTTCTGATCGGATCTCCCGCATCTCAACAACCGGTGGCAATTAACACCCTCAATGAAAACTGCCGGCAACGTATTGAATACATTGCAGTACCGCTCGAAAGTGCACCCCTGCCATTACCTGCCCCAACACCCATAACGGTTGGCGGTGCCACGGTTTTTTCAATCCCGGTTGATCGTTATGAGGAGGTCTGACCATGAAACTCATCATTGCCATTTTGCGTGATACAGATAATGACCCGGTTTCTCATGCTCTTACATCAGCGGACTATCGCGTCACCTGCGTTGCTTCGACTGGTGGCTTCTTAAGACGAGGTCAAACTACTCTGCTCATCGGTGTTGAAGATGAGGAAGTGGAAAAAGCCGTTGATATCATTCGCAAAAACGTCTCACCCACATCAGACCCGGGTACCAAAAAAGCCATTATCTTTGTTATAAAAGTCGACCAGTTCACCCACTTCTGAAAACCAGATTCAACGATATTGGCTTTCGTGAAATTCTTCAACCTGATAGGTAAATACTTTTATTTTTTTGCGCGCCCACAGGTCTCCAGAAGCCCCCATTTTATGGCATAAATTTGTTAGAAATTCTTCTGCAGTGGGTAATTTTTCCCAAACCTGGGGTAAAAAAGTTGCCCGAAGATGTCCATCCCGCAAAATAACACCATCGACATCAGGATGGAGTCGAAATATCAAATCTGAAGGTGATGTGTAAACAAGCTCAACTGGAACAGTTAATCGGGAAATTTCGATTTCCAATAAAGGGGCTTCATCGGATTGAACCGGTGGGAATCGATAATCCTGCAATGCCGCGGCGACTGCGTGTTCACAGACATCCTGAACGAGCGGTTGATACGGTTCAAGCGCGCCAATACAACCCCGCAGGTTCCCTTTGATTGTCAGAGTTACAAATGATGCCCCATTTTCGCGTAATCTGGATGAATACTCATTTACTTCAATTACTGGTAACGGTTTCCCGTTCACTGCTAATTCAAGTGATTGACGGGCAAGCTTAAGTAAAGTAATTCGTTCTTGATCGCTTAACAAATCTGTTGCCATTTAGTACCTCGGGCATATATGGTTTAAACGATAAATTCATATCTTTTATACATTGCCATCAGGCAAACGTCAAGTGCAGAAATGTTCCTGAAAATTTAATACCGACAACAGATCAGAGCCAATGGGTTGCTTTTACCATATAGATTAAGGTAAGATAAGGTTAGCATGAACGACGAAATAGCTCCCCCTGAGATTCCCACCAACCCAATCGCTGACGGACCCATCATTCAATCCATGAGCATACTTCAGATCCTGCGAAGTATAATTGGTGCGGGAATCATTATTGCCACTTTGTTAACTCTTTTTACTCCAGCCAATCTATTCAGCGATCAGTTGATAAACCAAATGATTAATTCTGTTCAGACGGATCCCAATCAGCAACCCTCACCAACAGCAGGAGCGGCATACCGCTCAAGGATTGGAATTGTGGTTGGGCATTGGGGGGATGACAAGCATAATGGGGCGATTTGTTCAGATGGTTTATCTGAACTGGTGATCAATCTACGTGTCGCCACTCTTGTCCGGCAGTATCTTATCAATTCTGGAAATGAAGTGGATGTGCTGCATGAAAATGACAAGCAATTGTTCGGTTACCAGGCTCTGGCTCTGGTTGCCTTACACACTGGATCCTGTGAATTCACGGGAAACGATGCGTCGGGGTTCAAAGTCGCCGCGGCGATAGCAAGCCCATACCAGGAAAAAGTGGATCGGTTGACACGCTGTCTTATTGATCGATACAGATCTGTTACAGGATTACGCTATATAGATAATATGTTAAATCCGGACATAACTGCTTATCATAATTTCACAGAAGTACATACCATCACGATCACTGCGATTATGGAAATGGGTTACCTCAACCTTGATCGCACATTGCTCGCTGATCATTCCGATCTGGTTGCAAAAGGGATTGGAGAAGGAATCCTGTGTTATCTCCAACCAGATGGCTCATCACCTACGGATTTACCCACGCCATGAAAACCGGGGAACCCAACTCTGCAAGTCTTCTGGTTGATCAGTCCAGAGCAGCATACGGTCAGGGGGATCGTCGACAGGCGCATCGTTTTGCGTCGGAAGCTGTACGTATAGATCCCAATAATGAGGAAGCATGGCTGATTATGGCGGCTGTTGGTAGTCCCAACGCCACTATAATTTTCCTGAAGCGTGTTCTGGAAATTAACCCAGACAATTTGCAAGCCAAGCGGGGTCTTGAATGGGCTTCCAACCGCCAGATGAAAATCAAAAAACAATCTGGTGAAGAACGTACCCAACCAGTTCACATCAGGCAATCTACACAAAAAAACAGAATTCCACCCAGATCCCGAATAACGGAACACCAACGCTGGTCAAGAATATATCCAAAATGGATTGCGATTGTGATTTTCGTTGTGGCAATATGCTCGGGAATTATATTCTGGGCAATATTTGGGAATGACTGGGTAGTATATGCAAAAAGTTCATCCGGACCACGCCCGGCTCGAGCTCTTTTCAAACCATCATTGACGCCAACTGCAACTGCCACAGCCACTATGACTGCAACCCAGACACCCACCCCCACAGATACGCCTACTCCAACCCCCACTGATACACCCACTTCAGAACCAACCGCCACACCTTACCCAACTGAACCCCCACAGGTGGAATACACCTACCCGGATGGGCAATCCGCTCAAACGGTTTCAGATAGCGGGCGGTGGATAGATGTGGACTTGAGCGACCAAATGGTATATGCCTATGAAAGCGATCAGATTGTCAACTCATTCCTTGTATCAACCGGCACATGGAAACATCCTACTGTAACCGGACAGTTTCATATTTATGTTAAATTCCGATATACGGATATGCACGGACCAGATTATTTCTTACCTGATGTCCCATATACGATGTATTTTTACAAGGGATATGGTTTACATGGTACATACTGGCATCATAACTTTGGCACACCCATGAGTCATGGTTGTATTAA
>Ga0315273_10014640_pt1 | contig 10112 bp, 7 predicted proteins | sample YL17G02_0_MG_FD_205753 | JGI IMG/M metagenome (GOLD analysis project Ga0315273, IMG submission 205753) | Sediment microbial communities from Yellowstone Lake, YNP, Wyoming, USA - YL17G02_0 | ecosystem: Environmental > Aquatic > Freshwater > Lake > Sediment | place: USA: Wyoming | collected... | reverse complement strand
GCAAACCCCCAGGCGAAGGAGCCGAGCGCGTCCTTGGACCATCCGAACATCAGGGTGAAGGCAACCGCCCCGAGGTTTCCGAGGAGATTGACGAAACCCAGGACGGCGCCCAGAGAGTCAGGCGCCGCCGATCGGGAAACCAGTTGAAACAGCGATCCAAAATTCACGGAGCCGAACCATGCCACCAGGAGCGCCAGACTCAGGACCGCTCCAGGCTCGCGGAAGAATGCCAAAGCGGTAAAGAGGCCACACAGGGCCAGAATGGATCCGTGCGCGACCGCGAGCGGGGGGACTCGAAAGATTATGAACCCTCCCGACAGCCGCGACAAGCCGCTGACGAACATGACCAGGGCACCGCCCCAGGCGAGCTGGGTCGCGGTGCGGTGGCCCGACACTTCGGCCAGGAGAGACGGGATCCAGTTGCCGATGCTGAGCATCGATCCGTACGACATCGCGTGATAGACGCCGAGGATCCACGCCGGTCGCATTCCCACGATGTGCCGGAGGGGAAGCGATGGGAGGGCCGAGGAGCGGGGCGCGGACCGAAGCGCCGGCACCAGGGCCAGCAAAGGCAGGCAGAGGACCGCCGGCGTCAGAAACACCCATCGCCATCCCGCCCCGGCGATGGCGGGAATCGCCAGATAGGCCACGATGCTTCCGATGGAGAAGGCCCCGGCGAAAAAGGCCTGGTAGGCCCCCGCGCGTCCCCCGGGCGCCCCGATTGCCAGCATCTTCAGAGTCGCCAGCCAGGCCAGCCCGGTCCCCACGCCGGTGAGCATCCGCCCGCCGATCCCCCAGCCCAGATCCGGGCCGATGGCCGGCACGGCGCTCCCGATGCACATGCAGAGGAGGCTCAGGAGCTGCGTGCGGCGGACGCCAAGCCGATCGGTGATCATCCCCGCGGGGAGCTGCATCGCCGCGTGCGGCCAGAGCTGGGCGCTCATGAGGAGGGAGATCTGCGTGTACGACACTCCGTAGAGGCTCATCAGCTCGCTCAGGACGGGCGGGATGTTCATGATGATGATGCCGAGGTTGAACCCGCTGAGGAGCGCAAAGACGACCTCGAGATTCATTTCCGTCGGTTCTCCCCATCGGCCGCCTCTGCCGCGGTGTGGCGATGGACGTGCAGGGCGCATCCGGCGGGCTCAGCCTGGCGCATGGGTAAGACCGTGTCAAGGGCAAACCCGGTGCGGACCCGCTGAGCCCAGACATTTCACCACGGAGGCACGGAGACACGGAGGAGTGCCTGAATCACGGGAAGGAAACAGTTCGTCATCGAACGGAATAATCCCGGTGCGCATTCCGAAGTGAGACTCGTCGCCTCGGTAAACATTCAAGTCTATCTCTGTGTCTCCGTGGTGCAACTGCAATGTTTCGGCTGAGTGCTGAACGCTCACCCATTGCCCTTGAAGGCGCCCGCTCGCCGCCGCCCCGATTTCCGGCCGAGTACGGTGGTCCATGAGTTCGCCGACGTCTCTGGACTCCCTCACCCTTCGACGGGCTCACCCTTCGACGGGCTCAGGGTGAGCGGATTCAGGTGTGAAACTGCAGAGTGACGGGGCTTCGATAGGCTCAGGGGGAGCGCGAGTAGAAATGCACGCCGCCTTTCTCCTTGACACTGCCGGGTCCTGCGTTGCATCCTCCAACCATGAAAATCGCCGACGTCAGCAGCTTTCTCGTCCATCCGGCCCCGCACTCCCGGGGATGGAGCATCGGCAAGAATCTCCTGCTGGTGCGTGTGACCACGGATACGGGGATTGTAGGCTGGGGGGAAGCGTTTAGCCTGCGGGACCGCGAGGCCGGCCTGGTGCAGAACGTGGCTTCCCTCGGCCGCTACCTCATCGGGAGGGACCCCTTCCGCATCCGGGCCTTCACGCACTGGGCCTGCAACGGCTTTGCCGAGGGACGGGGGGCACTGGAGCTCTACTGCGCGGTCAGCGGCATCGAGCAGGCTCTGTGGGACATCGTCGGGAAGCACCTGGACACGCCGGTCTACAACCTCCTCGGGGGACCCTGCCGCGATCGCATCCGCGTGTACGCCAATGGGTGGACCTCCGGCGCCAGGAATGCCAAGGAGATGGCGGAGCGGGCGGCGGACGTGGTGAAGATGGGGTTCACCGCCATCAAGCTCTACCCGTTCCAGCACGACGAGCCCGAGGCGGCCATCGTCGAGAACATCCGGGCCGTGCGCGAGGCCATCGGGCCGGAGGTCGATCTCCTGATTGATGTGTGGCGCCCTGCCGACCGGTTCAAGGCCGTCCGGGTGGCCCGCATGATCGAGCGGTACAACGTCTTCTGGTACGAGGAGCCGGTCCCGTCGGACAACCTCGACCTCCTGGCAGAAGCCCGCCGCGCGATCGCCTTGCCGGTCGTCACCGGCGAATGCCTCTACACCAAAGCCGAGTTCAAGGAAGTCTTCGAGAAGCGGGCGGCAGACATCGTGAACCCAGACGTGGCGAGCTGCGGGGGGATCCTGCAACTGAAGGAGATTGCGGCCATGGCCGAGCCGTACGGCGTCCTGGTCTCCCCGCACAACTACAACAGCACGGCGGTGGGGCTGGCCGCGACGATTCAGGCCTCCGCGGTCATGCCCAATTTCATCATCACGGAGTACTTCATCAACTTCCAGGAGCTGGGGGACGCCCTCTCGGCCAATCCCTTCAAGGTCGAGGGGGGCTACATCCGTCTTCCGTCTGCTCCGGGCCTCGGCATCGAGATCAACCAGAACGCCTTGAAGAACTACGCCTCCGCAGAGCTCCCCCTCCGGAAATGGTGAGGGGCGCTCTGCAGAGCGCCCCCTAACACTACCCCGAGAAGCCGTTTCACCGCCAAGACGCCCTGGGGCCGGGATTAGCCACAAAGAGGCACAAGATGCACAGGGGGGACCTGGGCTCAGGCCCGTGACTTCGGAACACTTGTGCTTCTTGTGCACCTTGTGGCCAGGAGCCTGTCGGGCCTCCGGTGGCGTCTCCGTCCCCCTGGCGCCTTGGCGGTTAAATCGTTCTTCCGGCTCCGGGCTATGCCCGGGGGTACCCTACCGTTTGCACCAACGTGATCCGCTGGTCCGGCCGCAATCCCATCTTGGCAGCCAGGGGCGCCCGATCGACCAGGGCGCGGACTACCGTCGCCAGTCCCTCCGAGGCACAGAACAGGTAGACATTCTGGCTGATGAAGCCGGTGTGGGCCGCCGCGTAGAACTCCCGGACCTCCGGCGTGGCGCGGGTCATCTTCGCCAGGTCGGAGACGTAGATGAGATTCAACGGCGCCTGCTTCACGAAGTCCTGCCGGCCGGTCAGTCCCCGGATGTCCTCGACCAAGAGAGGCGTCAGGGCGTGTGCCTTCGCCTCGTAGAGGGAGAGGCCGTCCGCCATGGCCAGGTAGATCGCCATGTCCTGGGAGTTGCTGGCGGAGGGTGCGGTCCGGCCCCCGGAGTCCGGGCGATTCACACCGAAGGCCACCCACAGCAGGTTGGACAGCGTCTGGGACGGCAGCTTCTCCTCCCGGAAGGTGCGGGTGGATCGCCGGCTCCGCACCGCCTGCATCAGGGGTAGCCCGCCGTCGGTCTGCGGCGGGGGGGAGCGGGATCGCCTTGGATCCCTGCGCGGCGGCCGGACCCGGTCGGGCCGCGGCCACCAGGGCCGCGGCGGCAGCACACTGAAGGAATGCGCGTCGATCCATGCGGTGCGATGTTGTGGTGGACATGGCGGTCCTCCTCTCCCCTCCTTCGTCGCGTCAAGTCAAACATTGCCGTTGAACCGCAAAGCACGCAAAGATCGCGAAGAAAGACCCGCGGATTCCAGCAGGCTGCTCAAAAAGGTCCAGATGCAAGGCGGCACGCCGAAGGCGGGGTACCCACCGGAGGTGGGTCCAGGCGTCTCTGGATCCGCTCGCCCTGAGCCCGTCGAAGGGCGCAGCGAGTGGCGAGGCGGGCCAACGCCGCAGATGGGCCTTTTTCAGCAGCCTGCTAGGGCTCGTACCCGGCCTGCTTGAAACGGGCCTGCACCGGCGGGCTGGTCAGAAAGCGCAGGAAGGCCTGCGCGGCCTCGGCGTGCGGGGTCCGCGTGAGCAGGATTCCCGAATAGGTGGTCATGGCCTGCAGGTCGCCGGGGTACGGGCCGACCAGCACGACGTCTTTGACGGAGAGGATCTCGCTGATCTGGGTCAGGCCGATGGCGTCGGCGGTCGATTTCGCCATCAATTCCATCGACTCCTTGCCGCCTCCCCCGGTTCGCCCCTTCTTCCGCGCCTCGTCCCCGATGCCCAGGCGATCCGCCACCTGGAAGAAATAGGCGCCGGCGGTCGCGATCTTGGGGTCGGCGTGGTAGATCTCCTGCGCGGCCAGCAAGGCGCGCTTCAATTCCTCGGGCGTTCCGATGGCGGGGCGAGGGGCACCCACACGGACCGCGATGCCGCCCCCCACCCGCCCCAGGTCGGTACGCGTCTCGGGCCGCACCATCCCCTTGGCCTGGAGCTGCTCGATGATGACGGGCGTGACGATGGTGAGGTCGGCCGGCTCCCCGGCGAAGATCTTGTCCCGCAGCGCGCCCACCGGGGCGTAGGCGACCTTGACGGTGTTGCCACTCTCCTTCTCGAACGTTCCCACCATGTCCCGCAGGATCGATTCGGTCGCTCCCGCGGCCAGCACGTTGAGCTCCACAGCCAGTACCTCCCGGCCCGGGGCGAAGAGGAGGGCGGCCAACACAAGGCCCCCCAGGATCGAGAACGGGCCACGCGATGGTATGAGTTTGCCTGCATGTTTACCCATAGCATACACCTCCCGGTGAAGGGACACGGCGCGCCGGGCCGACGCTTCTCGCTCCGGCAGATGTGAGATGCCGAGTCCCGATGCCTCAGTCACAAGAGCCACCGGCACGGTAGCACGGCGGCGCGACCCGACGCAAGCTCTCCCCGGCACGTCACGCCGCCTCGCGTGCTCCTATTGATTTGCGGGCAGGAATGGTGGATGATCTGACGGCGTGGCTGCCGGGTACTGCAGGCGTTGGGCGTTGGGGCGGGAGAGTGGAGGCGCGTCATGCGAGTGCGTTGGGTGGTCATGGGGTGGGCGGCGGCCTGTCTGCTGGCGGCGGCGACGGCATCCGCAGCCGAGGTGAAGTTCGCCGCCAAGGAGCCGGTTCTCCTGATGTCGGCGGGGCAGAGTGCGGACGTGCAGATGGTCAAGATCCTGCTCGACCGGAACAAGATCTCCGCCAAGACTAGCCCCCTGGCGGGGCCGGACGAGCTCCAGGGCATGAAGACGCTGGCGGTCGCCGTCGGCGGAAGCGGCAAGGGGCTCGGGGCGGCCGGCATCGATGTCGAGAAGGAGGCTGCGCGCGTTCGGAAGGTTCTCGAGAAGGCCAAGGCGATGGGAGTTCCGGTGCTCGCCCTGATGATCGGCGGCCAATCCAAGCGGGGGGAACTGTCGGACCCATTCATCACCCAGGTGACCGCCTCCGCCTCCTATCTCATCGTGGTGAAGGAGGGGGACCAGGACGGATTCATCTCCAAGGCCGCGGCCAAGGCCAAGGTTCCCATCCGGTTCGTGGAGAAAATATCCGAAGTCCAGGAGCCCCTCAAGACCATCTTCGGGAAGTAGGCAGTTTGTCATCGGCGATCGTCGCAGCGACCGGACTACTGGGAGGTGACGCATGAAATCCTCGGGATGTCTTGCCGGAATCGCCCTCGTACTGTTCGCCGCGCTCCTCGGATCCTGCCCCCCCGCATCTTGGGCGGATAACCCCGTCCCGGCCAAGCCGGTGGAGGCCGCGAACGGCATGGTTGCCTCCGCGCATCCCCTGGCGTCGGCCGTCGGCCTGGAGATCCTGAAGAAGGGCGGCAACGCCGTGGATGCGGCGGTGGCGACGGCCTTTGCGCTCGGCGTCGTGGAGCCCAACGCGTCGGGGCTCGGGGGCGGAGGCTTCATCGTCTTCTACAACGCCAAGACGAAGAGCGTGGAATCGATCGACTACCGCGAGGTGGCCCCGCTGAAGGCGACGCCGGACATGTACAAGCTGACGCCGGACGGCAAGATCGTCGACAACGCCACCACCATCGGCCATCGGGCCGTGGCCGTGCCGGGCACGCTGGCCGGCCTGGAGATGGCGCTCAAGCGGTGGGGGACCATGAGCCTGAAGGACCTCATGGCCCCGTCCATCAAACTGGCCGAGGACGGGTACACGGTCAGTGCGACCCTGAACGGCATGATGAAGGACAACTTCGAGAAGCTGAGCCGCTTCCCGGCGGCCAGCAAGATCTACCTGAAGAACGGCCTCCCCTACGAAGACGGCGACAAGCTGGTGCTCAAGGACCTGGCCAAGAGCTATCGCCTGATCGCAGAGAAGGGATCGGATGTCTTCTACAAGGGGGAGATCGCCGAGGCGATCGAGAAGGAGATGGCGGCCGGCGGAGGGCTCATCACCAAGGCGGACCTCGCGGCCTACACGCCGACGGTCCGGGAGCCGGTCCGGGGGACCTACCGGGGATACGAGATCATCTCGATGCCGCCCCCCAGCTCGGGCGGGACGCATGTCATCCAGATCCTGAACATCCTCGAGGGGTTCGATATGGCCAGGCTCGGCCACAATACCGCCGCCTCGATCCACATCATGGCGGAAGCCATGAAGCGGGTGTTTGCCGACCGCGCCAAGTACTCCGGGGATGCGGATTTCGTCAAGGTCCCGACCAAGGCGCTCCTGTCCAAGGAGTACGCCGCGGAGAGCCGCAAGCAGATCAGCGAGGAGAAAGTCGGCGAGAAGGTCCCGGCCGGCAATCCCTTCCCCTATCAATCCGGCGGGACATCCCATTCGTCATACGTGGACAAGGATGGGAACATGGTCGCGCTGACCCAGACCATCAACCTGTTCTTCGCCTCCGGCGTGGTCGTCCCCGGCTACGGGATCATGCTGAACGACGAGATGGACGACTTCACGCCGGTGCCCGGCAACGCCAACTCGGTCGAGCCCCGGAAAAGGCCCATCAGCAGCATGTCGCCCACCATCGTCCTGAAGGACGGCAAGCCGCTCCTCAGTGTCGGGACGCCCGGGGCGACGCGGATCATCACGGCCCTGCCCCAGGTCATCATGAACGTCGTCGATCACGGCATGGATCTGCAGCAGGCGATCAACGCGCCGAGGATTCACTGCATGACCGGCGAGATCCTCATGGAGTCCCGCGTGCCGAAAGAGGTGCAGGAGACCCTGAAGGCCAAGGGCCACAAGGTGACGGTCCGGGGGGCCATGGATCTGTACTTCGGCGGGGCACAGGGTGTGATGGTGGACACGAAGACGGGCAAGCTGTACGGTGGGGCGGACCCGCGACGCGATGGCTTTGCCGCCGGCTATTAACCCTGATCCGAGAAGCCGTTTCACCTTGGCGACCTTGGCGTCTTGGCGGTTCAAGATCTTTTTCGGATTGGGGCTAACCCTCCATGGACTACGAGCTGCTGATCCTGGTCGTCATGGTCGCCGTCTTCGCCGGGGGCTTCTTTTTCCTGAAGCTCCCGGTGGCGCTCGGCTTGGTGGCGGCGTCCCTGGCGGGGACCCTGGTTGCCGGAGAGGGGATCCCTCTCCGGCAACTGGTGGAGGGCATGTTCAGCTTCTTCGACTTGATCCTGGTCATCGCCGCGGCCATGGTGTTCATGAAGGTGCTCGAGCATTCCGGCCTGCTGGACACCATCGGCCGGCAAGTGACGGAAAGCTGCTACCGATGGCCCTCCCTGCTGCTCATGGTGCTGATGCTGCTGATCATGTTCCCCGGCGCCATCACGGGGGCCTGTGCCACCGGCATCTTCACGACGGGGGCGCTGGTTGCCCCGGTCATGATGCACATCGGCATTCCGCGGGTGCAGACGGCGGCCATCATCGCCATGGGGTCGCTCCTGGGGATGATCGCCCCTCCCGTATCCATCCCCGCCATGATCATCGCCGAAGGGCTCGACATGCCCTACGTCGGCTTCTTCTGGCCGCTCTTCGTGCTCACCGTGCCGGTGGGGATGATCACCGGCTGGGCCATGGGGCGCCGCCACATCAACCAGAAGATCGACATCGCGTCGCTGTCGGCCTCCATGCCCCCGTCGGTCTACGGGACGTACGGCTGGAGGATCTACCTGCCCCTCATCGTCCTCTTCGTGCTGATGGTCGCCCCGAAGGTCGCCCCCGCCTACATCGTTGACCCGGGCCTCGCATTCACCTTCGTCGTCGCGACGGCCGTGGGGCTGTGGACGGGAAAGCGGATCGACCTCTCCGGAGCCATGAAGGCGGGCATGAAGGAGGCGATCCCCATCATGGGGATCCTCCTGGGGGTCGGCATGTTCATCCAGGTCATGACCCTCACCGGCGCGCGGGGCTATTTCGTCGGGGCGGCGCTGACGCTGCCCAAGGCGTGGCTGCTCGTCGCCGTCGCCACGGCGATCCCGGCCTTCGGCGCCGTGTCGGCGTTTGGAGCAGCGAGCGTCCTGGGGGTGCCCATCGCCCTGGCGCTTCTGGGCAAGGACCAAGTCCTGGCCGTCTCCTCGCTGGCACTGATCGCCGGCTTGGGCGAGCTGGCCCCGCCCACCGCCATCGCGGCGCTGTTCTCGGCCCAGCTCCTGGCGCTGGACAGCCATTTCCCCGTGATCCGGCGCTGCATCCTGGCGGGGCTGGCCATCAATCTCTTCGGCATCGCGGCGCTGGCCTGGGCCAACTGGGTCGGGAGGCTGACGGGATGATCGACGATGCCCTGATCGTCATCTATCGCCTGATCGTGCTGGGCGTCCTGGGGGGGACCGTCTGGAGCGCCCTGGACGAGGAGGACGGCACCGTGCAGGCGACGGCGGCGCTCTTGGTCATTCCCCTCGTGCTGCGCCTCTTCATGATCAAGTGAGGCCCGTGAAAGAATCTCACGGGTATTCAGCGGGGCGCCGGTTTGCATCCGCCCGGAGACGCCCTCGGCGCCCAACCAAGATCTCCCCCTTTCCCAAAAGGGGGCGAGGGGGGATTTCGGGCGGGTGAGACGGGCTGCGCAACGAGCTATCATACACAGCGGCAGAAGTACGGGGCGGGGCCCGTCATTCCCGTGCAAGCGGGAATCCAGACACGACCCATGGGCTCCCGCTCCCCGATAGAGGCATTCGGGGACAGGCTTCGCGGGAGCGACGAGAAATTTCGTCGCCTCACGCGTGCGCAGATTCTGCCATTGGCGGAACGCGAGAGATCAATGGGGGCGCCTTTGGAACGGATGCAGGCTCTCTTGTGGAAGAAGCGGGTCAGGGGGGCCCTGATGCTCTTCGCCGCCCTGGCGGTGGCCGCGGCGGCGGGGCAGGTCTTCCTCGATCATCGCCACCCCTTTCCCATCAAGCCCGGGCCGGGTGTCACCGCCGTGCGACGGCTGAGCGACAAGCTGCCTGCCCTGCGGGATACGCGGGGCGACACCGAGGTGTACGTCCTGGCGGGATCGAAGCCCGGCGGGACGGCGCTGATCCTGGGGGGGACCCACTCGAACGAACCTTCGGGCCATCTCACGGCGGTCGTCCTTGTGGAGACCGTGACGATGGAGGCGGGCCGGCTGCTGGTAATTCCCCGGGCGAATGCGAGCGGCTTCACCGCCAGCGACCCGCAGGAGGCCACGCCCCAGGCCTTCGCCATCGACACGCCCTCCGGCAGGCGCTGGTTCCGCTACGGCTCGCGCGGGACAAATCCCATGGACCAGTGGCCCGATCCCGACATCTTCCTCCACCACCCCTCCGGCCAGACGCTCTCCGGGAATCAGACGAGGAACCTGAACCGGGCCTTCCCGGGCAAGAAGGACGGCAATTTCACGGAGCGAGTCGCCTACGCCATCACGGAGCTGGTCCGCAGCGAGAAGGTCGACCTCGTCATCGACCTGCACGAGGCCTCCCCGGAATACCCCGTGATCAACGCGGTCGTCGCCCACGAGCGGGCCATGCCGCTGGCCGGGAACGTGGTGATGAACCTGGAACTCCGCGACATCAAGATCAGCCTGGAGCCCTCGCCGAAGAATCTGCACGGCCTGACCCACCGGGAGCTCGGCGACCACACCTCGGCCCTGGCGGTGCTCATGGAGACCGCCAATCCCGCGCAGGGCAGGATCCGCGGCCGGACGACTGCCGAGCTGATCGT
>Ga0315273_10014638_pt1 | contig 10113 bp, 5 predicted proteins | sample YL17G02_0_MG_FD_205753 | JGI IMG/M metagenome (GOLD analysis project Ga0315273, IMG submission 205753) | Sediment microbial communities from Yellowstone Lake, YNP, Wyoming, USA - YL17G02_0 | ecosystem: Environmental > Aquatic > Freshwater > Lake > Sediment | place: USA: Wyoming | collected... | reverse complement strand
GCTTCTTCGAAAGTGTCTGCATCTTAGTAACCATGACTTTGTTCCTTTCTCAGTCCAACCCTTGTGTTGTGCGACGTTCCCATTGAACGCCTTTCCAATGTGCGATACCCCGTTTCAATGCTGATGCTGCGCAGCAGATTCATTTTTGGCGAAGTCCGCCAAGATAAGAATGCGAAGGGGCCATCGTGATGATGGCCCCTTCCTGGGGCTGCGGTCGGTTTCCTTAGTAATAGTGCCGGTAAATGGGAGAATCGATCAGCACAGGCGGCCTGTTCGCTTGGCGATCTTGTACTGAGTAGCCTGCCACATCACTCCAATCGTGCCGCCGACTACTGCTCCCGCTACCGTGCCCAGGGGCCCAGCCGAACTCCCGATGGCAGCACCAACGAACAGGGCGCCGTAGGCCGGACCGAGATTCCAGGCCAGACACTTGCCCCACCCGCCGCCGCGAACATACGACATCTCTCGTTCGTCAATTCTCTGCATCTTCATGGCCATTCTCCTCTTTCTACCGACGTTCTTGGCCGGTCACCCTGATCGGCCATCTTGATCTTGGATACCCGGTCAGGAACAAGGGGCTGCGCGCAGGTGTGAAAATTTCAGCTCTTCCCCCCCCCCGCTTGCAGCCTCGATAACAGCGGTTTTCTTCACGACAGGCGCAGCGGCAAGGAAGCTTCCGTGAATCTACTTGGAGAATGCGGTAGGCCGACAACCTGAGAAATGTGAGGAGCAACGCCATGAACGCAGGAAAGAACATTTTGTCCCTCGTGTTACTGCTTCTCGCGACGGGCGGCTGCGCAACGGCCATAAATGGAACTACCCAGACCGTTTACATCAACTCCATCCCGCAAGGGGCGGCGGTTTCAGACAACGGCCGACCGCTTGGGATGACGCCGGTTTCGGCCGTCCTGGCAAGAGGCCAGGATCACGTGCTGACCTTCTCCATGCCGGGATACGGCACCACCAGCTTCGCCATGCAGAGGCAATTTAAGACCACCACGGCTGGCAACATTCTCATCGGCGGCCTTATCGGCATCGCGGTCGATGCCTGCAGCGGGGCTAACTACGAATTGACGCCCCAAACCGTCCTTGTCACGCTGCCTCGTGAGATCGCCCGTCGTGAAGAATGAAGGCCGTTTGGAGGCGATAGCTTCTACCAGTGTCCGTCGAGGTATTCCTCCCGGGCCGCGCGGTACGGCTACCCCCGCCATCTGGAAGACCAGCGTATCAGTCTTCATTCCGGCACCCATCGGATACGCTGGGCGACAGCAATGCCTGCGCGAGGGAAATGCCTCTGGCCAAAAGGCGTTGACCGTTGACATCAAGAGGCGTTGGTCAAAAGACGTTGGTTCTTGCTGCCTTCTGGTTTACCGAGTAGAATGCGGCCGGTTTTGTTGGCGGCATAAGGGCCAGAGTGCGGTTGGCTTATGAACGTCGGCGGTTGACGTAGAGACGCGCAGGCTGCGGCACTTGGCAGGTGTATACATTTCTGTGGCCGGGATGTTTGGTATTGCCTTGCAGAGGCAGCAGCCGAGAGAACTGAGCGGGTGAACGATGGGCCAGTCTGACGAAGGTAACCTGCCAACGATCAGCGGTTCAGGGTCCGGCGGAGACACACCGCTGGCCGGAGAACTTCCGCAGATCGAGGGCTTCGAGATTACGGGCAAGCTGGGTGAGGGCGGAATGGGCACGGTCTGGAGGGCTGTCCAGCTCAGCACGCGCCGGGAGGTGGCCCTGAAGTTGATGAATGCCATGGCCTTCGGGTCAGACAAGGCCAAGGCGCGGTTTGAACGGGAGGTCGAACTGGCCGCCCGACTGGAACACCCGAACATTGCCCGCGTGTACGATAGTGGCTTGCGCCGTCAAGTCTATTACTACGCAATGGAACTCATCGACGGGGTTCACCTGGACCAGCATGTAGAAGAGGGCGGGCTGACGCAGCGGCAGATCCTGGAGTTGATGCGCACCGTGGCCCAGGCGGTCCAGCACGCTCACCAACGAGGGGTGATCCACCGGGACCTGAAGCCTTCAAACATCATGGTGACCAAGGACGGCCAGCCGCATGTCCTGGACTTCGGCCTGGCCAAGGCGATCCTGGAGGGCGAGCCGGGTCTGACGGTATCGGCACAGGGGGACGTTGCGGGCACGCCCGCGTACATGTCTCCGGAACAGGCGGCAGGGCAAACGGACGAAATCGACACCCGGTCGGATGTCTACAACCTAGGGGTGATCTTGTACCGGCTGCTGACCGGCAAGTCGCCGCATGACTTGTCTGGGACGCGGTACGAAGTCCTGTGGCGAATAGCGGAAGACGAGGTTCGCCGGCCCCGACAGGCAAACAAGGGGGTAGATCGGGAATTGGAGGCTCTGCTCTTAAAGACCTTATCGCGCTGGCCTGGCGACCGGTATTCCTCCGCTGGCGATCTGGCCAAGGACATCACAAATTACCTCAACGGCGACCCGCTGAACGCCAGGAAGCCGACTTTCATTTATTTCCTGAGCCGGACGGTGCGCAAGCGCCTCGTGCCGGTTGGTATTGGAACGTTCTTGTTGTTATTGTTGTTGGGAATGGCGGCGTTCTCATATTGGCGAATCGCCACGGAGAAGCATCGAGCTGAGTTTGCAGCAATACAGGAGCGAGACGCTCGCCATCAGGCCGAACAGAACCTTGCTGTACTTCGGGTAAACGAGTATCGCACTAACCTTGCACATGCTGACACACTGTGTTCTGAGGGGAAGGTCAATGAGTCCTTGGACGTCCTGCAGTCTCTCAGACCACAGTTGCGCGGATGGGAGTACTATCATGTTGTCCTCAGGACTACGACAGGCACAGCCACCGTACCGTCTGTCGCACTGAAAAGTCCGGGCGTGTTCCGATGTCTATTCACCTCGGATAGCACTCGTCTAGGAACACTGGGTACGGACGGAATGAAAGTATGGGACTGCCGGACCGGCCAGAAGCTACTTCAGGTTAAACACGTTCCTTCCGCGATTACATGCTTCGATTTCAGCCCAGATGGGCACACTGTGGTAGCAGGCATGGCGGATGGAACCATTCAGCTTCTAGACGTTCAGACTGGTCGAGCGACCTCCATTGTTCAGGTTGACAAGTCAGCCGTGACAGCGGTTGCTTACGACCATCATGGCTCGACCGTATTCTGCGCAAGCAAGGACAAGGTTATACGAGCCATCGACCTACGCGCCCGTAGCGCGCGCTGGGCTATGCCACTGGCCTTGCTAGCTAAGACCATCGCTATGTCACATAGCGGCACAATGCTTGCGGTTGGCTGCACCAACCGATTCGTGTGCCTCCTTGATCCTGCAACAGGCAAAGAGATCAGGCGTTTGACCGTAGGCGTCACAGAAGAGCCGCTGTTGGAGGAAACGCATGATCCGGGTGTTACTGCTATCGTCTTTGTCGCTGGTGACACGGAGCTCTTGGCGGTAAATGATCGTGGATTGGCTGTTGTTTATAACCTGGCAGGACAGGTCAGACTTGCTAAACTGATCGACGGCGTCAGCGCGGCTAGCAATTCGGAGGGACAGAGGTTCCTTACCGGCGAAAACAATGGCTTGGTTACAATATGGCACACAAGGACTGGGAGGCAATTATACTCATGGGTTGCCCATCATGATTGTGACAGCTACCTGTCCGTCGCTATGAGTCCGAATAATATGCTCGTTGCGTCCGCATCCCAGGCGGATGGAGAAGTCAACCTGTGGAGGCGGGAGACATCATTTCTGATTGGCGGAGATGTCCTCGGTCACTTCGCCATATCGCCGATCGCGTTTTCTCCGGATGGAGCACGCTGTGCGATGGGCGGCGAGACTCTTACAGTCTGGAATATGCGAGGGAATCGGGAAGTCCCGATTCCTAGGGACAGTGAACCCGAGTTAAACCCACGCACGATGGAAGAGTTCAGATCAAGTAGTCTACCTGCTCGTCTCCCCCCTGAAATGCAGGCCGACCCGTGCAGTTCTTGGAAGGTGCGTCGCATTATGGCTCTTGACTGGAGCCCCGATGGGAAAACGATAGCTGGGGCGTCTTATTCCTATGAGGGAGGCGGTTCGCCGGGCCAAAGTAGTGTAAAGATCGAGACGGTTAGGATCAAGGTATGGGACGCGGTATCGGGCACGGAATTGCTTGACGTTCCTGCTGGCAACAATCTTCCTTGTTGTCTCACCTTCTCTCCTGATGGCAATATCCTATCATGGCTGTCTGACGGTTCACTTGAGCCCGCATTACGGGTTCGTACTCTGCATGTATACAACATGCGGAACCAGAGAATGGTATTGTCACGGCAGTTGTCGAAGGCTGTGACCGGAATAGCCAGGGGCCACATGGGTCCTGAGATATTAGTATTCGGGGGTAGCAACATATGGCCCGTGAACGTAGCAACGGGACTCGAGGGTGATTCTGTCGTGACCGGTGCTGGCTTTCTATGGGAGGTTGTGTTATCGCCAGATGGGCAGCATATGATCTGTAGGAGCGATGACCGGGTGGGAGTGTGGGATTGGCCGAGGCGGCATGAGAAGGCCGTAGTCGAGTGTGGATGGTCACGTGCAGTTGCGATTAGTCCAGACAGCGCAGTGTTGGCCGTTGGAGGTGACGATGGACAAATCATGATGGCGCACGTCCGTAGTGGGAAGGTCCTTTGGTCGGGTGAGGCTCCGATGCGTGGAATCGTACGCGTGGCGTTCAGTAGGGATGGCCGGTATTTGCTGTGTGGCAGCGAAGACTTTCGGGTTAAGAGATGGGATGTCTTGGCGAAGAATTCAGGAGTGGCCATGCCGTCTGCGCGGACAAAGGTCTCGGCAAATGAGGGGGCATCGGAGGCTAAGGCCGTCAGCGAGAGTGGCAGGGAACTTATCCTTAACCTTGGAAACAACGTGACAATGAAGCTGATGCGTGTGCCCGCCGGCAGTTTCACGATGGGCACATCAAGCGGAAAGAGAGGTAACTCTGATGAAATGCCAAGACATGAGGTGGCGATTACAAGGCCGTTCTATATGGGAATCTACGAGGTGACACAAAACCAGTATGAGGCCGTTATAGGACAGAACCCGAGCGAAGACAAGGGACGCGAAAAACCGGTTGCGTGCGTAACGTGGGAAGACGCCGTGACGTTCTGTGGTGTGGTGTCTAAGAGGACGGGACGCTCGGTGCGGTTGCCGACCGAAGCCGAATGGGAATATGCGTGTCGTGCTGGCAGCAGGACGAGGTTCTGCTTCGGCGATGGTGGTAAGAGCTCCGATTTCAACTTTGGGGATCTAGGGAAATACGCGTGGTTTAACCGGAACACGGAAACTACGCATCCTGTTGGTCAGAAAGCAGCTAATGCATGGGGTCTGTACGACATGCACGGAAACGTGTCGGAATGGTGCGGCGATTGGTACAGCGCAACGTACTACTGTGATAGCCCTGCGTCGGATCCCGGTGGGCCGACGGATGGGGAGAGTCATGTAGCGCGTGGCGGGGGTTATGACTATGATGGGGATAGATGCACGTCTGCTTTTCGCATTTGGGCGGGGACAGGGATGGATGCCCAAAATGACCGTGGTTTCCGTGTCGTCGTGGAGGCGAAGTAGGCATTTGCATGTTGTGCCGTCGGGTCGCGGTAGGGACGGACCTTTAGGGCGCGCCCCGGCAGAGCGTTATCCAACTATAGAGATGGGCGTTGCCGTCGCGGGCTGTCGCGTGGGCGAGAGGCTCAGGACGTTGATGATTGACTGCGAGGCGTTCACGGTAGGGAATGTCGTTGAGGCTCGGGGTGTGCCGAACCGAAGGCGTGAGGTGTGGCATGCGTGCGTGGACCAGGATGAATGTTGACGGGTTTTGCGACGATAATGCCGATAGGCGACAGCCATGCCTGCGCGAGGGAAAAGTCTCAGGTCAAGAGGCGTTGACCGTTGACATCAAGAGGCGTTGGTCAAAAGACGTTGGTTCTTGCCGAGTCCTGGCTTACCGAGTAGAATGTGGTCGGTTTGGATAGCCATATCCAAGCTGGACTACGGTTGGCGTCTGAGCGTCGGCGTTAGACGTAGAAACGCGCAGTGTCAGCGGCACTTGGCTGGCGTATCCATTTCTGTTGCCGGGATGTCAGGTGCTGCCTTGCTGACGCGGCAGCCGAGAGAACTGAGCGGGTGAACGATGGGCGAGTCTGACGACGGTAACCTGCCAACGATCAGCAGTTCTGGGTCCGGTGAAGATGCATCGCCGGCGGGAGGGCTCCCGCAGATCGAGGGCTTCGAGATCACGGGCAAGCTGGGTGAGGGCGGGATGGGCACCGTCTGGCGGGCCGTCCAACTCAGCACGCATCGGGAGGTGGCCCTGAAGCTAATGAACGCCATGGCCTTCGGGTCAGACAAGGCCAAGGCGCGGTTTGAGCGGGAGGTCGAGCTGGCCGCCCGCCTGGAGCATCCCAACATCGCCCGCGTGTACGACAGCGGCTTGCGCCGCGGCGTGTACTACTACGCGATGGAACTCGTCGACGGGGTTCACCTGGACCAGCATGTAGAAGCTGGCGGGCTGACGCAGCGGCAGATCCTGGAGTTGATGCGTACAGTGGCCCAGGCAGTCCAGCACGCTCACCAGCGAGGGGTGATCCACCGTGACCTGAAGCCATCGAACATACTGGTTACCAAGGATGGCCAGCCGCACGTGTTGGATTTTGGCTTGGCAAAGGCCATCCTGGAGGGCGAGCCAGGCCTTACGGTATCAGCACAGGGGGACGTTGCTGGCACGCCGGCGTACATGTCCCCGGAGCAGGCAGCAGGGCAAACGGACGAAATCGACACGCGGTCGGATGTCTACAGCCTCGGGGTGATCTTGTACCGTCTGCTGACGGGCAAATCGCCGCACGACCTGTCGGGGACTCGGTACGAGGTCCTGCGGCGAATAGCGGAAGAGGAAGTCCGTCGCCCTCGGCAAGTCTCCAAGGACATCGACAAGGAACTGGAGTCCCTGCTCCTGAAGGCGCTGGCACACGATCAGAAGATTCGATATGCCTCCGCGGGGGATCTAGCCGAGGACATCAAGTCCTATCTCACCGGCGAACCCCTGGCTGCAAGGACTCCCACAACGATCTACTTTCTCCATAAGAGGCTTCGGAAGCATCGTGTTCCTGTCGCCATCGCCCTCATCGTCATCGTGGCTCTTATCGGCGCGGGGGCCTATTCTTATTCCCGAGCCATAGAGGCCCGCACGTTGGCGGAGAAGGTTGCGCAAACAGAAAGGGACTCGCGCAAATCCCTTGAGGCAAAGCAGGCAGAGATCATCAGGGCAAGAAACGACGCAGAAAGTCAACGTGATCGTGCGGACAAAGAGGCTAACACCGCCCGACAAGCGAAAGAAGATGCGGATAGACAAAGAACAGTTGCGCAAAAGGAGGCGGATAACGCCAAGAGAGAAGCAGAATCCAATCGCCGATTACTCTACCTCTCACGAGTGTCACTCGCGGCCAGCGAGTACAATCGCGGCAATGACCTTGAAATGCGACAACTCTTGGACTCATGCCCCAAAGACCTGCGCCATTGGGAGTGGGACTTTCTAAACAACCTGTTCGGCAGTCGGTCATTCCAACTCCCACTATCGGGAGTTGAACATGGGCGACTTGTAGGTATCTGCTTAAGCCCCAACGGGGATCGTTTCCTGGTAGGTTCACGAGACGGTCTCGTCCTCTTTGACTCCACGACGCTGAAGTTGCTTCGCCGATTTGACGATTCCTCCCGCCCAATCGCTTTCCTGCCAGATGGCAGGCGTTTCCTTGCCGAACGGAAGGATGGCAAGGGCGTCACCCTATGGGATGCAGGCAATGGCAATCGCCTGGCAGAACCCTCAATCAAAATCCTAGCTATCAGCCCGAACGGCCGGATGCTCCTGAGCACCAGCGCCCTTGGGCTGCTGGAAATCTTCGACTCATTCTCCGAAAAAATCGTACAGAGATTACCGATGCCTGAACATGCCGAGGCATGGTGTGTCTCATCAGACGCTCAAACGGTCATTGCTGCCGCTGGTTCCGGGTGGGAAATCTGGGACACATCGCGGCACGAATGGCGGCGCCATGAGGTACCCGGCAAGAATAATCGATTACTGGCACTGTCGGAGAATAGAATAGCAGTACTACTCGTCAAGGATGACGTCAATTACTCAGCAATCTGCATTGCAGTGTACGACACACGCACTGACAGGATGATTTACAGTATGGCTCCACCAGACCCATGGGTGTCCCAAGGCGGATCTTGCTGTATGGCTTTTACCCCTGATGGCGCTAGGCTACTGCGGGGTGACATCGGTGGTGCTCGCGTATTCGACGCCATGAGCGGAAAAGAACTCATTGGCATGCAGACACCAAGGCGCATGGGGCAAACATTATTTGGTTCAGGAGAGGGGGCTCTGTCCTTTAGCCAGGACGGCAACATGGTCATGGCTGTAGTGCAGGACAGGCAAGGGACTCAAGGGACTTTGTGGCAGGTTAGGCGTGACCGTCCATTTCTCACTGTGCAAACTCTAGCATCACATTGCGAGTTCTCTCCAGATTCTAGATGGCTCCTTACATCGGCAGGGGGACTCGACGTGAAGCCTGTACTGTGGGACCTATCTGGCGAGGTTAAGGCACACTCTGTAGCAACATCAGATAAGCAAGACACTTGGCTATTGTGCGGGCAAGACCCCAATGGCCGCCCACTAGGGCTGAGAATACGCATTGAGTCTAAAGGGTACATAGAGATCATTGATGTGGAGTCTGGCGCGTCGCGGGGGCGACTGAGCCTTGATGGAACGGTCGATATCTGGCGTATGGAGGGACCGAGTGGTCCATGGTTTGAGTCTCTAAGAGGGGCGGCCATGTCTAGAGATGGCAGCAGGCTTGTGGTCTCAGGCGGGGGTGGGTACGCTGTATGGGACCTGCCTAGCAGGAAGGTGCACCACATTGCGAAAGCCGGCAAGAAGGAATTATATGGGGGGACGAATGGAGAGGTAGTAGTGCGCTACCGGACGCCAGACTCGCCTGAGGAATACCGGGCCGGGATATTTTGGGGAAGACCGAAGGTGGGGGCTGAGCTTGTCGACGCTGAGACTGGTAGCATCAAGGCTATTTTGCCCAAGGTCCTTCATGTGACCTGCGTGAGCAAGGATGGGAAATGGGCGTTGGCCGTGCTGGATGGCGGAGCGAGCGCATTGGTTGACGTTGAGAAGGGAGGTGTACGGTATTGCCTAACCGGCCAATCGCCAACGTTATACGGGGGTATGGAAACGATACTCTCATCGGCGATACTAAATGATTTCAGTCCTGACGGGCAGCGCTTTGTCACGGCAGAGCCTGGTGGCGAGATACGTTTATGGGATACGATAACAGGAACCCGCATTCTAACACTGAAGAGCAACGCTGGCTCTGCACTGTGGATTAGGTTTAGTCCTGACGGCCGGTATATTGGGGCGGCATTCATGTCAGGAAAAATCATGCTGTGGGATTCGGAAAGATTTCGGCAGTCGACGGAATCTTATGTTGTCAGTGAAGGTGTGGCTACGATCGGACAAGTCACCGGTGCCTTCACCAAGGACGACGCGCCGCCCAAACGGGACATCGCGTCTCAGCCGTCGCAGCGGCAGACACGACCGGCAGGGCCTCAACCGCAAATACAGAAGAAGGCTATAGGGGGAGCCATGACGGCGACGAAACCTACTGCTGCGCCTCCTGAGAAAGGTCCGGTCCGCGGACCGCAACCTGCGCAGGTTGACGAATGCTTAATCCGGTATGCAGAGGCGGGAGTATTGAAGGGCCACGCGGACAACGTGGATTCCATTGCCTTCTTCCCGGACGGCAGGCGGATTGCCTCGGGCAGTTCTGATAAGACGGTCCGGATCTGGAGTCTTGCCGAGAAGAAGGAACTGGTTAGCGTAAAGCTTGATGACGAAGTCAGTTGCGTTGCCCTTGCACAGGATGGGAATGAAATGGCTACGGCCTGCATCGATGGCGCGGTCTGCGTGTGGACCCTTGATGCGAAAAGGGAGCCTAAGCTGCGACTACGTCTCCGGCAGTCGGTCCTGGCCAACTCCGTGGCATTTGCGCCGAATGGTCAATGGGTCATTTCTGCCGGGGCCGGAGGTTTGGG
>Ga0315273_10014637_pt1 | contig 10113 bp, 7 predicted proteins | sample YL17G02_0_MG_FD_205753 | JGI IMG/M metagenome (GOLD analysis project Ga0315273, IMG submission 205753) | Sediment microbial communities from Yellowstone Lake, YNP, Wyoming, USA - YL17G02_0 | ecosystem: Environmental > Aquatic > Freshwater > Lake > Sediment | place: USA: Wyoming | collected... | reverse complement strand
TCTTCGCGCTGCGTACGCTGCGGCCGTCCGGGTCGAACAGTACCAGGTCGGCGTCCTTCCCGACCGCGACCGCGCCCTTGCCGGTGAGACCGAAGATCCGCGCCGGGGCGGTGCTGCCGAGTTCGATCATGCGGTGGAAGTCGAACCGCCCGGCCACCACGCCGTAGGTGTGGAGCAGCAGCAGACGATCCTCGATGCCGGCCGCACCGTTGGGGATCTTCGTGAAGTCGCCCACGCCCATCTTCTTCTGCTCGTGGGTGAACGGGCAGTGATCGGTGCCGACCGAGTCGAGCAGCCGGTTGCGCAGGCCGTGCCACAGCGCCTCGTGGTGGCCCTGGCCGCGCGGACGGATCGGCGGGCTCATCACGTAGGCCGAGCCGCCGAAATCGGGCTTGAGGAACACGCCGTCGTCGAGCAGCAGGTATTGCGGGCAGGTCTCGCCGTAGCACGCCTGCCCGGCGAGCTTGGCGCGCTCGAGCGCCTGCATCGACTCGCGGCAGGTCATGTGCACGATATACGCGGTGGCGCCGTGCAGCCGCGCCATCATCAACGCGCGCTCGGTGGCCTCGCCCTCGAGAGCGCTCGGGCGCGAGACCGGGTGGTACTCCGGGCCGGTCCTGCCGGCCGCGATCAACTCCTTCTGCAGGTGCGCCACCGCGTCGCCGTTCTCGGCGTGCACGGTGACCACGGCGCCGAGTCTCGCCGCCTGCTGCATGACGTTGTAGAGCGCGTCGTCGTCCACCATCAAGGCGCCCTTGTACGCCATGAACACCTTAAAGCTGGTGATGCCGTGCTGCTCGACCACCGCGCGCATCTCGGCGGCGGTGTGGTCGGTCCAGCCGGTCACCGCCATGTGGTAGGTGTGGTCCACCACCGCCTTGGCCGACTTGATCCTCCAGGACTCGAACGCTTCGAGCATGCTCTGACCGGCGGAGGGGATGCAGAAGTCGATGATGCAGGTGGTCCCGCCCGCGACCCCCGAGGCGGTGCCGGTCTCGAAGTCGTCGGCCGACACGGTGCCCATGAACGGCAGCTCCATGTGCACGTGCGGGTCGATGAAGCCCGGCAGCACGAGCTGGCCGGTCGCGTCGAGCACCTGCTCGCCGGTCCTCGGCTCGAGCCGGGTGGCGAGGTCGACGATGGTCCCGCCTTCCACGCGCACATCCGCGAGGAACCGCTCGCTGGCGGTCACGACCTCGCCGCTACGGATGAGGAGTCCCATGGCTCCGTCCCTTCCTTCAGTAGTTGGCCCACGTCCCCGGGGTCACGAGTCCCACCCAGTGACCGTCGGGGTCGCGGATAGAAAGACTCCGGGCTCCTCGTTCCCAGCGGTTACGGCCCCCCTCCACCCGCCGGAAACCGGCCGGGGTCGTCACGGCTCGACCAGGTCCTCGTAGGTTTCCGGGCGCCGGTCGCGGAAGAATTGCCACGTCTTGCGGACCTCGTCGATCATGTCGAGGTCCATCTCGGTCACCACCACCGCATCCTCGTCCTCGCCGGCCTGCGCGAGGAAGTTGCCACGCGGATCGACGAAGTACGACGAGCCGTAGAACTTGCCGATGTTCCACGGCGCCTCGGTGCCGACGCGATTGATGCAACCCATGAAGTAGCCGTTGGCCACGGCGTGCGCCGGCTGTTCGAGCTTCCACAGGTACTGCGACAGCCCGGCCACGGTGGCGCTCGGGTTGAACACGATCTCGGCGCCGTTCAGCCCCAGCGCGCGCGCGCCCTCGGGGAAGTGGCGGTCATAGCAGATGTAGACGCCGACCTTGGCGTAGCGCGTCTCGAACACCGGGTAGCCGAGGTTGCCGGGCCGGAAGAAGTACTTCTCCCAGAATCCCGAGGTGTGCGGGATGTGGTTCTTGCGGTACTTGCCGAGGTAGCTGCCGTCGGCGTCGTAGACGGCGGCGGTGTTGTACAGCACGCCCGGCATCTCCTTCTCGTACACCGGCACCACCACCGCCATCTGGTACTTCGAGGCGATCTTCGCCACCGCGTCGGTGGTGGGGCCGGGGACCGGCTCGGCGGCGTCGTACCAGCGCTTGTCCTGGCCGGGGCAGAAGTAGGGACCGTCGAAGATCTCCTGCAGGCACAGGATCTGGACACCCTTCCTGCCGGCCTCCTCGATCAGCGGGACATGCTTGTCGAACATCGCCTGCTTGATCTTCGCCACCGGCTGCGATTCATCGTTGATCGGATTGCTGCACTGGATCAGACCACCGATCAGCTTGCGCGGCATGGGGATCTCCTGCGTGTGTCCGTGGGGAGGCGGGAGCGCCGGCGGACCGGCGCTCCCGCGCGCTCAGAACCAGCGCGTGATCGAGACCTTCTTGTCGGTGTAAAACTCGACCGAATCCTGGCCGTGCGCCTTGAGGTCGCCATAGAAGCTGCCCTTGGCGCCGCCGAACGGGAAGAACGCCATCGGAGCGGCCACGCCGATGTTCACTCCGAGCATGCTCGGCTCGACGCGCCAGCGGTATTCACGCGCGTACTTGCCGCTCGAGGTGAAGATGCTGCTGGCGTTGCCGAGATCGTGACGCTTCACGATCTCGACCGCCTGGTCGAAATCGTCCGCCTTCATCACGCACAGCACCGGGCCGAAGATCTCCTCGCGCGCGATGACCATGTCGGGCTTCACGTCGGTGAACACCGTCGGCCCGAGGAAGTAGCCGTCGGGGTTCTTCGGGTCGCGGTAGCCGCGCCCGTCGAGCGCCAGCGTGGCGCCCTCGGCGATGCCCTTCTCGATGTAGGCGAGCACCTTGTCGCGGTGCGCCGGGCTGATCACCGGTCCCATGGTGACGCCGCTCTCGAGACCGTCGCCGACCTTGATCTTCCTGGCCTCGTCGACCAGCCGTTTCGAGATGTCCTCGTACGCGGCGCCCACGCCGAGCACCACGCTGTTGGCGAGACAGCGCTCGCCGGCGCAGCCGAAGCACGATTCGGTGCTCACCTGCGCGGCACGGCTCATGTCGGCGTCGGGCATCACCAGCACGAAGTTCTTGGCGCCGCCGAGCGCCTGCACTCGTTTGCCGGACTCGGCGCCGCGCTTGTAGACGTAGTGCGCGATCGGCGAGCTGCCGACGAACGAGACTCCGGCGATCCCCGGGTGGTCGAGGATGGCGTCCACCGCGTCCTTGGCGCCGTTCACCATGTTCACCACGCCCTCGGGGAAGCCGGCGTCGTGGAACAGCTCGAAGATGCGGACCTGCGACAGCGGCACGCGCTCGCTCGGCTTGACGATGAAGGTGTTGCCGCAGGCGATGGCGTGCGGCAGGAACCACATCGGGACCATCGCCGGGAAGTTGAACGGGGTGATGGCGGCGAACACGCCCAGCGGCTGGCGGTAGGTGAAGCAGTCGATACCCGCGGCGATGTCCTCGAGCGAGCGGCCCTGCATGGTGGACGGGATCGCGCACGCCACCTCGATGTTGTCGATCGCGCGCCGCACGCTGCTGCGCGATTCGTCCAGCGTCTTGCCGTGCTCGAGGGTCACGATGCGGGCGACGTCGTCGAAGTACTTCTCGAACAGGTTGCGCAGGACGAACAGCGGCCGCACGCGGTTGACCGGCGGGGTCGCGCGCCAGGCCGGATAGGCCGCGGTCGCGGCCTTGACGGCGCGATCGACGTCGGCCGCCCCGCACAGCGGCACCCGGGCCAGCAACTGGTCGTTGGCGGGGTTACGCACCTCGCCGAAGCGGGAATCGGTGGCATCGACCCAGTGGCCGCCGATGTAGTTCTGCACGGTCCGGACGGTACCGGTGGACGGGGGGCCGGCGAGGGTCGCCGGTTCGCGGGAGGCCGTCATGGGATGAACCCTTTCTCGCTGCAGCCGGCGAAGTCGGGGCTCACGGGCACCGTGTCTCCCGGCGTCATGGTTCGAGCGCCTTTCGCGGCCCCGGGCGGGGACGCGGGAAGTCATGCGGTGAAGCATGCACAGGATACACCCTGCGGCCGCCGGCGGGGAGCCGGGCGACGGTCGTCCGGGGTGCCGCGACGGGCGGGCCGGGTCCGCGCTTCGCGGTCCGGTGCAGGGCCGGTGGCGCGCGGGGGGGATCCTCGGGCCGCGTCTCCCCGGGCCGGTGGCGGATTCCCGTCGCCGCGGAGTGGGCGGGATCGGGACTCCCGGAATCTTTCAGAACCCGTGCAGTAGCTGTGCATCCAACACGGGGTGCGGCCAGGCCGCAGCCATCCCGATCCCGGAGCGCACCCCATCCCCGTCCGAACCGACATCCGACCGCTGTTCGAACCGCCGGGGGACCGCGCATGACGGGCCCCGCCGTGGCGACCGCATCCAGGGTGCCGCCACCCGGGGCGAGGGTGGCCGTGATCGGCGCTGGCGTGGCCGGCCTCACCGCCGCGCACCTCCTCAGCCGGCGGCATCCGGTGACCCTGTTCGAACGGAACGGGTACGCCGGAGGGCACACGAACACGATCGTGATCCCCGATGGACCCGACGCGGGGACCGCGGTGGACACCGGCTTCATCGTGATGAACCACCGCAACTACCCGCTGTTCTCGCGCCTGATCGAGCAGCTCGGGGTTCGCCTGCAGGACAGCGACATGTCGTTCAGCTACCACTGCGAACGCACCGGCTTCCATTACGGCGGCAACGGCCTCGACGGCCTGTTCGCGCAGCGGCGGCATCTCGTCAGCGCGCGCTTCTGGCACATGCTGTCCGACATCGCGCGCTTCAACCGCCGCGCCCACGACGACCTCGTCTCCGGCCGTCTGGCGGGACTCACGCTCGGAGAGTACGTCGTCTCGCTCGAGCTCCCGCACGACTTCACCGAACGCTACCTGTTCGCCATGGCCGCCGCGATCTGGTCGAGCCCGGCGGGCGAGATCGAGCACTTTCCGGCCGAGTCGTTCGTGCGCTTCTTCGAGAACCACGGCCTGCTGGCCGTCACCGGCCAGCCCACGTGGCGCACGGTCACCGGCGGCAGCCGCACCTACGTCGAGGCCCTCCTGGCGCGCTTCCCGGGCCGGGTGATGCTCTCTTCGGGGGTGAAGGGCGTGCGGCGCGAACCGGACGCGGTGCGCGTACTCACCACCGGAGGGGCCGAGACGTTCGACGCGGTGGTGATCGCCACCCACGCCGACGAGGCGTTCGGGCTGCTCGCCGATCCGAGCGAGGAGGAACGTGCCGTGCTCGGCGTTTGGGAATACTCGCTCAATCACACCGTGCTGCACACCGACACGCGCGTCCTGCCGCCACGGCGACGCGCCTGGTGCTCGTGGAATCACCTGCGCGAGCGCGCTGCCGACGGCGCCGAGCCGGTGTCGCTCACCTACTGGATGAACCGCCTGCAGCGTCTTGGCACGCGGGAGCAGTACTGCGTCACGCTCAATCGCCGTGGTTCGCTCGACGAGCGGCGCGTGCTGCGCGAGATGACGTACACCCACCCGCGGTTTACCCTCGCGTCGTTGGCGAGCCAGGAGGCGCTGCCGGGTCTGAACGGGTCGCGACGCACCTGGTACTGCGGGAGCTACTTCGGATACGGTTTCCACGAGGACGCGGTGCGCTCGGCGGTCGAGGTCGGGCGCGCGTTCGGGGAGACGCTGTGAGGTCGCGGGCGTACGAGGGCACGCTGGCGCACGCCCGCCTGGGCGCCGAGCGGCATCGCTTCCAGGTCCCGGCGCTGGGTTACGTGCTGGACCTCGACGAGCTATCCGAGCTCGAGCGGCGGCTGCCGTGGTTCGGATACAACCACGTGCGCCCGGTGGCGCTCCATGATCGCGACCATCTCGATGCCGGACCGGGCTCGATCCGCGACAAACTGCTGCGCCTGCTGGTGGCGCACGAATGCGCCGACGGCGTCGCGCGGCTCGAGCTGATCACCCATCCGCGCTGGTTCCACGCCGTGTTCAACCCGGTGAGCTTCCACCTCGCGTGGCGGGCCGACGGCTCGCTCCGGGCCGTGGTGGCCGAGGTCAACAACACCTTCGGCGAGCGCCACGTCTACGTGATCGACCGGCTGGTCGAGGAGTCCGGAGGCTGGCGCTCCGAGCGCGTGGTGCCCAAGGTGTTCCACGTCTCGCCGTTCTATGACGTCAGCGGCGAGTATCTATTCCGCTTCTCCCGTCCGGAGGATCCGCTCGACATCACGATCGAGCTGCGGCGCGAGGGCCGGCCGGCGTTCGTCGCGCGGCTCAGCGGGGCCACGCGCCCGATCGAGCCCAAGCACCTGGCACACGCGCTGCGTCATCACGCGCTCACGCCGTGGCTCACCATTCCGCGCATCGCAGCCGAGGCCGCGCGGTTGCGCTGGCGCCGGGGTCTGCGCTGGCATCCACGGCCCGTGCCGACAAGTCCACTCACGCGGCGCGTGGCAGGGCCGGGCCCGTTCGAGCGCGTGGCGATGGGCGCGGTGCTTGCGGCGTTCGATCGACTTCAGGGCGCACGCCTTGCGATACGGCTGCCCGATGGCACGGAGCGGCTGCTCGGCGCACCCGCGGCGGCCCCGATCATCCGGTTCCAGGTCACGCGCTACCGCTTCTTCACGCGGCTGGCGACGCACGGGGATGTCGGGTTGGGCGAGGCATTCACCGCCGGCGACTTTTGTTGCGACGACCTCACCGGGCTGCTCGAGCGACTGGCGCTCGAGCGGCGTGCGATCGAATCGGGCGTCGGAGTGCTCGCCGCCCCGGCGCGGCTCGCGCGGCGGATCGCCCACGCCGCGCGGCGCAACACGAAGCGCGGCAGCCGGAGCAACATCCGCGATCACTACGACCTCGGGAACGACTTCTTCGAGCTGTTCCTCGATCCGAGCATGACGTACTCGGCCGCGCGCTTCGACGGGCCGACCGACACGCTGGAGCTCGCTCAGGAGCGCAAGCTCGAAAGTGCCGGCACGCTGGCGGGCTTGACGCCCGGGAAGCGCGTGCTGGAGATCGGCTGCGGCTGGGGCAGCTTCGCCATCGGCGCGGCACGCCGCCTCGGCTGCGACGTCACCGGGCTCACGCTCTCTCATCGTCAGCTGGCGCTCGCCACCCAGCGGGCGCGCGCGGCCGGGGTGTCGGATCGCGCGCGCTTCGAGCTGCGCGACTACCGCGACATGACCGGGACTTTCGACGCGATCGTGTCGATCGAGATGCTCGAAGCGGTCGGGCACGAGTACCACGGCCGCTTCTTCGCGACGCTCGACCGGCTGCTGGCGCATGGCGGCAAGGCGGTGCTGCAGGTGATCACCATCGCCGACCGGCGCTACGACGACTATCGCCGCAACCCGGATTGGATCCAGAAGCACATCTTCCCCGGGGGCGTGGCGCCGTCGCTGACGCGGCTGCTCGGGAGCATGACCTCGCACTCGAGCCTGGTGCTCGAGCGGCTCGAGAGCTTCGGCGCCGACTACGCGCGCACGCTGCGCGAGTGGCGCGAGCGGCTGGTGGAACGGCGCGAAGAGGCGGTCGCGCGTGGCTACGACGCCGAGTTCCTGCGCACCTGGGAGTACTACCTGGCATACTGCGAGGCGGGTTTCGCGACGCGCGAACTCAACGTGAGCCAGATGGTGTTGTCGCGACCCGAGGCGGGTTAGGCTCCGGTCGCGGATCGCCGGCGAGTGCCCGGGGCCCCCGGCAGCGACCGGCGCGGGACAGGTTCGGGTCTGGGGGGCGTCTACGAGGTGCGCCGGGGAGGGAGCGGGACGAACCGGCTCACCGTGCGCTGGTACTCGCGATAGTCGTCTCCGCGTGTCTCGAGCGCGCGCGCCTCGTTGAGCGGGATGCCGCTCAGGTTCAGCAGCACGTGCAGCATGAGCAGCGGGAACGCGAACGCGAGCCATCCGAGCGGCGCGCCCACGGCGAGCGGCACGTAGCTCCACCAGTGCAGCCATTCGAAGAAGTAGTTGGGATGCCGGGACCAGCCCCACAGCCCGGAGCGACAGGTGCGGCCGCGATCGGCGGGGACGGCCCGGAATCGCGCGAGCTGGTGGTCGGCGAGACTCTCGCCGGTGACCGAGACCGCCAGGATGGCGAGCGCCAGCCAATCCCAGCCGCGCATCGGCGCGGTGGGAGTCCCCATCGCGAGCAGGAACGGCAGCGAGAACAGCGCCGCCGCGAATGCCTGGATCTGGAACCACTCGAAGAATTTCCGCTGCGCCGCTTCACCCCATTCGCGGCGCATCTTCTGGTAACGGGGATCCTCCGGCTTGCCGAGCACGCGCTCGCGCAGCAGGTGCGAGCCGAGCCGCAGCGACCAGACGCATGCCATCCCCGCCACGAGCGCCCGCCGCGCCGGCGGGCCGGGCAGCACGAGCGCGTACCCGATCGCCAGTGCGCCGAGTCCGAGTGTCCAGGCCACGTCCACCAGGCTGGCATCGCGTCGCGCGCGCTGCACGAACCACAGCGCGGCCATCACCACGATCATCGCCGCATAGCCGGCGAGCCACGCCATCCCAGGGGTCAGCGTCATCGCTCCTCCGCGGCCGAGCCGGCCAGCCAGTTTCCCAACGGTGTCAACGGCACGCGCTTCCCCCGGCGGCGCGGGTCCCGCGCTCAGTCGAGCGCGAACTCGCGACGGAACACCAACTCGAACGAGAACGTCTTGGAGCCGGTGCGTGACTCGACGTACTCGGCCACCTTCTGCAGTCGCCGCGGGACGGCGAGGATGCGCTCCTGCGCCTGGCGGCCGGTGTCCTTGAGCCCGCTGAGCGATTCGATGCGCCAGAAGCGGATCTGCTCCTCGACGATGCGCAGGTACTCGCGCGGGCCGTAGATGCCGGTGCGGCGCACCACGTCGGCGAACTCGCGGAAGCCCGGCATGCTCACGCCCGGCATCTCGATGCTCGGCATGACGTGCGCGGCGGACTCGAGCGCGCGGTCGGGGTCGCGCTCGAGCACCTTCGCGAACACCGCGCGGTAGAACGCGTAGTGCCGCGCCTCCTCCCCGGCGATACGGGAGAGGATCTCGGCGAGGTGCGGCTCGTACTCGCCGCAGCGTGTGCCGGTGTTGGCATGCGAGGCCTGGGTGGCGCGCTCCTGCAGCGTGGTGTAGACGAACACCCGGTAGGGATCGCGGTCCCAGTCGGGATGGAATCCCTCGCGCAGGTAATCGAACTGCAGCCGGTCGAGGCTCGGCTGGTGCAGGATGCGCGAGACGCGGCAGTAGTCGTGGAGGATCGTGCCGTGACGATCCTCCTCGGCGGTCCACAGGTTGTTCCACCGCCGCCAGAAGGTGTCGTCGCCAAAGTGCACCGCGAGCAGGCGATGGAAGTGGGGCAGCCCCTCCTCGGTGATGAGATTGAGCGCCACCGCGATGCGGCAGGGGTCGGGCAACCCGCGCGCGCGATCGCGCAGCCGCGCCTCACCCTCGGGGGCCGAGTCGGCCTCGGGGTCCTCGAGGAGCTCGCTCGGCCACCACAACTCGCGCTTGTCCTCGTGGTCACGCATCAACTGGTCGACATCGGGCTCGAGGTCGGCGAGCACCTCGATGCGGGCGGCGAGTTCGTGGGGGTCCAGATTCGGCGACATGCGTTGCCTCGCGTGGGTCGGGGCGGTGTGGTATGCCGTTCGGACGGTGGCTCACCTGTTCGATGCCGTCGGCGGCCCGGCGTCGTGACCCAAGATAACCCGTCGTGAGCGGTCCCGCTTCAGATGGCGTCCGCCGGCCGCCTGCCGCATCGGAAGGAGGCCGCTCGTCCGGGCGGCCGAGGAGGTGAACCTGCCATGACGCTCCGACCCCGGATCTACGCGGTAACCGCCGCGGTGCTGCTGGCGTTCGACATGCTGTGGCTCGGGGTGGTGGCCCCGCCGCTCTACCGCGCCGAACTGGGCCCCCTGCTGCGACCGGATCCCGATCTCGTCGCTTCGGTGCTGTTCTATGCACTCTACGTGGTCGGCGTGTGCGAGTTCGTGCTCCTGCCGCTCGGGCCCGGGGCCGATGCCCGGCGCCGCGCGGCGCGCGGCGCGCTGTTCGGACTCATCGCCTACGCCACCTTCGATCTCACCGCCAAGGCGGTGCTGAACGGCTGGACCTGGCGTATCACCGCCATCGACATGGCGTGGGGCGCCTTGCTCACCGCACTCACCGCCTCGATCGCGGGGCGGTTCGGGTTCGCGCGCGCTCGGCCGCGCTGAGGACGCTCGTGCCGGGCACACTCGGTGAGTGCGCTCGCG
>Ga0315273_10014634_pt1 | contig 10113 bp, 4 predicted proteins | sample YL17G02_0_MG_FD_205753 | JGI IMG/M metagenome (GOLD analysis project Ga0315273, IMG submission 205753) | Sediment microbial communities from Yellowstone Lake, YNP, Wyoming, USA - YL17G02_0 | ecosystem: Environmental > Aquatic > Freshwater > Lake > Sediment | place: USA: Wyoming | collected... | reverse complement strand
GTCTGCGGATCCCACGGATGATGGCCAAAATGTAGTGCCGACTTCGGACCCTAACCCGTTGACAAACAACAAACGCACCCCCCGAACTGCGGAAGTTGGGCTGAGGGACTTGCGGGAATGGCTACGCCGATGTGATTGGCCAGCAGGCCACCCCCCAAAACAGTGGACACACGACTCCACCGGATCTTCTCTTGGTGGTGACCAAACCGTGCCAAGCCGGAGGAACCATGTGTTCCGTCCCATACTACCCAACCATGCGCCAAAGCTCATGGTTGGGCTGGTGCCGTAATCCCATGCTCCTTTGCCCAGGCCTCGTTGAGGAAGATTGCGTATCCGTCATACGACCGACTCCCGACTTCCCGCGGCTGGCCGCAGATTCTCCAAATACCATATCTCTCGAGAAAACCGGGTGACTTGACGATGAGTCTGTCCCTTCCCTGCTGCGGTTCGAGCCGGTTGTCGTCGCCGATCCTGACCGCCATGACATAGACTTCCGGGTTTCTCTCCAATGTGGCCGCCACCGAGAAGCCCTCCCGTGCAGCGCTGCGATCACATAGGCCCCAGACATCCAGCGCCGACAGGTCGGTCCAGTACGGAATGAAGCCGGCGTCGATGAGGGCGACTGTGGCATTCCGTGGGAGCGGCGCGAGGTATCCGGCCACTTCCCGGCGAGTCTGTTTCCAATACTTCTCGCTTTGATACCAAATATCCGCTTGTGGCCATTCGTTGAGGGTCCAGGTCACCATGATCGCGACCATAGCGGGCACGATCCATCGCTTCGACCGTGAGATTCTCTCCAGAAGAAATGGGACCGGCAGCACCAGGAACGGCAGGAAGGCGATCTGGTACCGGTGCAGAAAATACATCACGGGGATGACCGGCAGGACGACCAGCATCTGACAAATGACGAGAGCGAATGCTGCGGCCAAAGTCCATGGGTGGCGCAGGTCACGCCTCCCCAGGAGTGCGACACCCCAGGCCAGAAGAAACGGGATGCCGAAGATCAGCCAGTCTCCCACCTGTCTGAGAGACGGCAGGCTCCCTGAGAATTTCGCATAGACGGTGTTTGGCAACGGGCTGCCGAAATAAACGAGGCGGAAGATCAGAAGTCCCACAACCGTTCCCAGAACAACGAGGATCGGTGCCGCCCAGGTCACTATCCGTTTCCTGGCGGATCCGTGTTCCGCAAGAACTCCACAGGCGAGCACGATGCCGGCCATCGCCAGCCCCTCAGGACGAGTGAGCACAAGTCCCGGCAGCGCAATCAACAGCAGCCGTTGTCGCGCCGGGTTCTTGCTGGCCAGTCCCAGCAGAGAGAGAAGCACAAGAGTGCAAAATAGCGCAATCTCCAGCCCGCTGATTATCCACATGGTCCATTCTGGTGTCAGCGCCACCAAGAGGACCGGGAGCCACCAGAAGCGCCGCGGCGCCCACAATTCTCTGCACAGGAGAAACCCGAGAACGAGACAGAACATCCCGAGGCCGACACCGGAGACTCCGGCCGCGGTTTCGATGTCCAGGCCGATCCATTTCACTGCAGCCAGAATCAGGACCCACAGGAAGTTCGAGTATCCTTCAACCGGTGCTCCGCCTGGATTCCAGGCCAGCCCTTTCCCATCAGCGAGATGAAGCGCGTAGCGGTACGAAATGGCGACATCATCGATCGTGAATCCCCACAGGTAGATCGCCTGAGCAAGAAACACGACAGCAGGCAGAGCCAGACCCCAGAGGAACGGCTGTTGCCATACCGACTGGCCAGGGGGTGGGGCGATATCTTCAACTGCTTTCAGGTCATTCTTCAACATGACTGGAATGCCGGCTTGTCTCAGCGTACCGGAGGGGACAGGGGATACTCCGGAAACGTCTCAAGCTCGGCCGACCAGCATGAAGATACGTCGCAGTCCGGATTGCGGAAATGGGTTCGGTTGTGTGGTGCGCTGCCTGATCAGGCCAACGGCTCACGCCGTGGGCCATGCTCTGCCGTCCTTGGCGGGGCTACTCCGAACGTCTGACGTCTCCGTCAGGCTCGGTACCCATCGTGCGCCGCTGAAGCCATCGCTCAGCGACTGCTGTCCGGCCAGACCCGGACGCTGTCATCGGGGTGGTCCCAATCACACGGGATTGTCTGGACCTGGCGATCCCAGGTGATCGGCGCCATCAGCGGCAGAGGAACACGGATCGCGACGGTGGGATTCACGGTCAGGCCGTCCCCGACGAGTGGACACTGGTCCCCCGGCTGCATCACCGAGTACCCGATGGTGGTACGGGAGGCTGTCGTCCTGACTTCGTCGAGCCAGATGCCGCCGCCCCAGCGAGTAAGATCCCCAGCGCGCAGGATGATGACGGCGTGCTTGCTGAAATCGACGTCGAAACCGTTCCAGATTGGCGGCAGCGGGCCGGGTTCTCCGGGACCGATGCTGTCGATCAATCCCTGTCCGCCGCCGGACTTGCCGCTATCACCAATCACGACGGTCGAGGAGTCGCCGCGCCCGCGCCAACGAGAAACGTCACAGGTCAGCGCCCCTTCGACCCACTGTTCGAATCTCGCCGCGTCAGTGATGATCGCCTCGGCGGGCCCGAGGTCACAAGAGGCATCGGTGTAGTAAAGCGTGAGCGGGGCATTGGGATCGGGCTCCCAGTGGCAGTTCATCTCTGTGTCGACTCTTTCCCATGAGACTGGCTCGGCCTGTAGTTTCGGCACGAGAGCGGCTGTGGTCGGCGCATACATTGTCGCGGAATCGCCTTGCGACATCATCAGAATCATGCAATCCGGACCGGGGCGCGTGACTACGTATTGGACGACCATCCCACCTGCAAGGTTCGGCTTGACCTCTGTGACTCTGACGAACCGTCCGGGAGTTTCTTCCTGTTCGATCGTAATTGCCACGATCGCGGTCGTGTCGAAGTTGATCGTCGGCGCCTCGGGACCGTACGGATTGATCGGTCCGTTCGGCCAGCCCGTCATGTGCTTAAGGCTGTCCGGTGGCTCCTGGCCCGGTTCAAACCAGGGCCATGTCGAATCCCACTTGGGAAAGCATGAAACGGCAATCGTCCACCAAGCCTGCCAATCGGCCTGATTTGTGATGACGACGTTTCTGGGGGCTTCGCCGCAGGCGATGTCGGAATAGAACAGGGGCCCGTATCCAGCGATGGAATCGGACACCGGATTCCTGGGACCCGACTCGCCAAGTCCGCCATGGAAAGAATCATCCCCAGATTGCTGCCCGCCGCCGACGAGGCGCTCTGTAACAGTGGTCCCGGGTTTTGTGGGCTGTTCTTCACCGCAGCCGACGACCAGAATCGCCGTCGCAATCGCGCATGTTAACCATCTGATTTTCATGGCGTTAGTCTCCACTGAGATGCTCCATCAGGTCTAATCGACAGGATGGGCAGTCCCCAACAGGGTTATACGCATGGGGCCGAGGATATTCCCGGTCAAAGTTTGCTTCTGATAACACCGCGCTTCAGCGCGGTGACGGGGGGGCTCGCTCTTTCCTTCAACCGCTTCAGCGGTTTTCCATCTCCCTTGGTTTAATCCCGTACGCCCGCAGGAATCCCGCGTACTCCTCGTGAAACGACTTGGTCCGATGATGCTCATCCTGTCCCGCAATGTAGTCGACGACCTTGGGAACGTTTGATTCAGATACCGAGAATGCCCCGTACCCTTTCCCCCAAGAGAACTTGGCGGCCACAATGCGGTTCTGGTTGATCCAATGCGACGAGGCACCTTTGAGCAACTGGGCCGCTTCTTCGATCGTCACACCCGTGGGCCGATCAATCAGAGCGTGGACGTGATCGGCATTTACGAAAACAGACCTCAACAGGACGTCTTTCGAATGGGCGTATTCGAGCAGGAACCGCGCCACCTTGACACGAGCGTCTGTGCTGAGAATCTTCTCACGGTTGAGCGTTCCCCAAATCAGGTGAAGCCAGCAGCGGGAGTATGAGTGGACGGACATGGGACCTCCCCTCACGGGTAAGCCACTGAAGCGGCTGGAAAGACCTCTGGCCGCTGGACCACCCCGCTGAAGCGGGGTGTTATCAGATGGAGTTTCTGGATGAAGCAGCGATCATCCCCCGACTGCATTAGGGCTCACTCATGGAGCCAGAAATCAGATAACACCGCGCTTTAGCGCGGTGACAGCACGCCCACACTTTACCTCGAACCACTTCAGCGGTTTTCATAACCCGTACCGCCATTCCGTCAGCCCCGAGCCTGCGTCCCAGATGACCTTCGCATACGTGCTCGCGGGGCGGAGTGCGGCCCCGCTCAATTCCCCCCCGCCTCATCGCCGCCGGAGCCGTTTCCGCCGTTGGCGGTGCCGTTGGCCTCACCGTTGCCGACCTCTTCCTCCTCGGATTTGACCACACGAGCCACGTCGATGACCTTGTCGCCCTTGTCGAGGTTGATGAGTTTAACGCCTTGGGTGGCACGGCTGAGGACGCGCACCGAAGCAATCGGCAGGCGGATGATGATGCCGCCCTGGGAGACGATCATCAGTTCGTCGTCATCGACCACTTCTTTGATCGCGATAACCTTGCCGTTGCGGTCGGTGGTCTTGATGTTGATTACACCCTTGCCGCCGCGATTGGTGAGCCGGTAGTCGGCGATTTCCGAACGTTTGCCGTAGCCGTTTTCAGTGACCGACAAGAGCGTCGTAGAGCGTTTGACCACCACCATGCCGATGACACAGTCGCCTTCTTCGAGTGTGACTCCGCGCACGCCGTAGGCGCCGCGTCCCATGGCGCGCACGTGTTCCTCATGGAAACGCACCGCCAGACCATCGCGGGTGGCGAGGATGATTTCGTTGGTACAGTCGGTGATGCTGGCCTCGATCAGTTCATCATCTTCCGGCAGGTCCATGGCGTTGATCCCGCCCTTCCGTGGATTGGCAAAGGCCGAGAGCGCGGTTTTCTTGATCGTACCGTTTTTCGTCGCCATGATGATGAAGTGTTCATCGTCGAATTGCTTGACCGGCACGAATGCGTTGATCGACTCACCCTGCGTCAGTTCGAGCATGTTGGCGATGTTCTTGCCCTTGGCCATCTTCCCGCCCTGCGGCACGGCATGAACTTTCAGCCAGTAGCAGCGTCCGGCGGAGGTAAAGAACAGGAGGTAGTCATGGGTGGAGGCCACGAACAGATGCTCGACGAAGTCGGATTCTTTGGTCTCCATGCCACGCACGCCGCGTCCGCCACGATTCTGGCGCCGGTAGGCGGAGACAGTCAGACGTTTGATGTAACCCTCATGGGAAACGGTGATGACCGCCTCCTCTTCGGCGATCAAATCCTCGACCGAGAAATCGTCTTCGGCCTCGATGATCTGAGTGCGGCGCGGGTCGCCGTACTTCTCCTTCAGTTCCATCAACTCATCGCGGATGATCTTCATGCGTTTGGCCTTCGAGGCCAGGATGCCGCGGTACGCCTCGATCGCCTTAATCAGGGCCAGATATTCCTCTTCGATCTTGGAGCGTTCGAGGCCGGTCAGGCGCTGCAAACGCATGTCGAGGATCGCCTGCGCCTGGAGCTCCGAGAGACCAAACTTGGCCATCAGGCCTTCCCTGGCCTCGGCGGGGGTCTGCGACGCGCGGATGAGCTGGATGATGGCATCGATGTGATCGAGCGCGATTCTCAATCCCTCGAGAATGTGCGCCCGTTCTTCGGCCTTCTTCAGGTCGAATTCGGTGCGCCGGCGAATGATTTCGTGGCGATGCCGGAGGAACTGTTCGAACATATCGCGCAAAGTCAGCACGCGGGGCACACCGTCGACCAGCGCGAGGTTGATCACGCCGAAGGTGATCTGCATCTGGGTATGCTTGAACAGGTTGTTCAGCACCACCTCGGGCATGGCATCGCGCTTGAGCTCGAAGACGATCCGCATGCCGTCGCGGTCGGACTCATCGCGCAGATCGGAGAGGCCCTCGATCTTCTTGTCGCGCACCAGCTCGGCAACGCGCTCGAGCAGGTTGGACTTGTTGATCTGGTAGGGAATCTCGGAAACGATAACACTCTGTCTGCCGTTGGCGGCCGTCTCGACATTCGCTCTGGCCCGCAACGTGATGTGGCCGCGTCCGGTGCGGTAGGCCGACGCGATGCCGGCACGCCCGACAATCAATCCACCGGTGGGAAAATCCGGACCGGGGATGAGGCCGAGAAGCGATTCGTCGTCGATCTCGGGATCATCAATCAACGCGCACAACCCATCGACCACCTCGCCGAGATTGTGGGGCGGGATGTTCGTCGCCATGCCGACTGCGATTCCCGACGATCCGTTACATAACAAATTGGGGAATTTCGATGGCAGGACGGTCGGCTCCTCGAGCGTGTTGTCGTAGTTGCGGGTCATGCCGACCGTGTCTTTTTCCATATCGGCCAGCATTTCCATCGCAAAGGGCGACAGGCGGGCTTCGGTGTACCGCATCGCCGCTGCCGAGTCGCCATCAATCGAGCCGTAGTTTCCCTGCCCGTCGACCAGCATGTAGCGCATGTTGAAGTCCTGCGCCATACGGACCAGGGTGGGGTAGACCACCTGCTCGCCGTGGGGATGATAATTCCCCGAGGTGTCGCCGCAGATCTTGGCGCATTTACGGTGGGCGGCCCCGGGATTCAGATTCAGGTCGTTCATCGCCACCAGGATGCGCCGGTTGGATGGCTTGAGGCCGTCGGCGACATTGGGCAGTGCCCGCTGGGTAATGACCGACATTGAGTAATCGAGGTACGACCCCTTCATTTCCTCTTCAAGGAAGACAGGGACGATTTTTTCGCGTTCCAAAGGCATCAAATTCCTCCAGGTGTCAAGCATCTGAACGGATAGCGCCGCAAGCGGTTACGGGGCGCCCAAGTCCGTTTCAATCTTCAATTTAGGGGATTTGGACCTGTGGGGCAACAGGTAACTGCTCGTAGAAGGTTGTCCGCCGTCCGGAGGGCGCTGCAGGACAACAAATAGTTAGGACAAATCCACCCCGGACGCGTCAATTGTCTTCACCGCGCCTGAGCGTTTGGCTTCCCAGTCCGGGCCCTTCCTTGATGCTGACATGAATCGGGATGCCAACTTGGCCGGCACGACCAACAGTTGGGGGAGAGGCTCCCCAAGCCGTGAGGTGAGGGCGGGTGGCCCCAAGAGCGGTGAACAAACCCCTTGACTCGACGGTTCATGCTGGTATTTTGCTGGCTGCAGGTCCTTGTTTTTGTTGTCAGATAGAGTGCGTGGTACGGCTCAACGGAGTTGGCGCCACGGCATACGCGTTTGCGGATGACTTTGTCCAAGGATGTTGGCCATGAGGTCAGGAGAGGTTGTTCAGGACAGAGGGACAGGGCTGCGCTTAGCGGTCATGACCCTGCTGCTAGTGCTCACGTTTTTTGCGGTCGTCTGGGGCGCAGAGTCGCCGGAGAAGATGGAGGCGCGTCGTCTGGCGGAGCAGGTTCAAACGTACAGGGCGGTGGACAAGGATTATCACAATCTGCCGATCGCCGACGGGCCGCGAGACCGGCTGAAGAACTGGATGGCTGCGGAGGCTGCCAGTCGGTCAAGCCAGTCGATCATCCAAGACAACTACGTGGCGCACACGGGCTTAGGGGTAACGTCGGCCGCCCCCGGTCTCCAGGTGGCGGCGACCACCTGGGACATGCAGCACAACGACGCGGCGCCGCACCAGATCGCGAAAAACAGGCTCTCGCAGTATACGCACTTCGCTTGGACACACTGGGATGTGATTCCCGCGTCGCTCGACCAGACAGACCGTTTCGTCAACTTCAACACCTATAATTCCGGTACGGGAACCTTCCTGCAGGGAATCGACGGGGTGACGATTTCGGGCGCCGACGGCGATCCGAAGAAGGCGCGTGCTGGCTTCTCGACCTTGGACGTGGACGACAATGGCCGTGCCCACGTTTCATTCCACCAGCTCGATCCGTGGGATAACCCCGCAACTGACTACATGTCGTGGGAACTGGATCAGGCGGCTCCCAACTTTGCGTCGTTCGCCGAGACTGCCTTGCCGGGCAGCAAGGGTGCGGTCGGGAACGCCGATGACGACGTCATCTGGCCGCATGTAACGGTGGACCAGCGGGTGGGTAACCCAGACATCATCCACGTGGTAGCGCACCCCTATAACAGCACCGACAACATCATTTATTGGCGGTACATTGAGGGGGGCATCTGGCAGGGCCCGTACACCATCGACTCATGCTTTTCCTTGAGCTACAACATTGCAGCCGACCGGGGCAGCGACAAGTGCGCGTTGATCACGGAGAACGACAACGTCACCGGCTCCAACCCGGATGCGCTCTTACAGGTGGTGTACCGTGAGTCGAGCACCAACGGCGACGACTGGGGTCCGGTGAACACGACCGGCCTGGGCGACGCCAAGCGGGTCTTCATCACCAATTACGCCGCCAGCACTGGTCCGCAGGCGTGGACTGAGGCGGTCGGCGACTATGACAACGGCTCCAGCCCCGGCAACCTGCACGTGGTGTGGGTCGAGCAACGGTTTGCCAACACCACCGAGCATTCATCCATGAAGCACTGGGACAAAGCGTCGAACACGATTTCGACGATTGCCCTGTCGTACTATGACTCCAAGGGCGCGAACGGCGGCCGTGACCTCAACAGTGCCTATCCGACCATCGGGTTTGGCGACGGTACGACGTGGTGCGGCACCGGGACCAACCTGAACTACATCTACATGACGTTTGTGCAGTTTGGCGGGATGTCGGTGGCGCAGCAGAACGACTTCTCGGCCGCGGGGTACATGAACGGCGAGGTTTACCTGTCGACGTCGAACAACGGCGGGGCGTTGTGGTCGCCGGCGGTGAACCTGACCAACAGCATGTTCCCAGGGTGCGATCCGAAATTAGGACCGGCGAATATGTGTCCGTCGGAGAACTTCCCCTCGATTGCCCGCACGATTGACGACACGATTCACATCATGTACATCGACGACAAAGACGCGGGCGATGCGGTCTTCGGCCAGGGCACCTGGCAATTCAACCCGGTGATGTATTACCGGATCCCCGGCGGCACGAACGTGCAGCCGGTGTGCCCGTTGATTGCGCCGAACGCGGGCGCGGAGTTGTCGGATGCCAATGGTGGCGACTGCGAGTACAACACGCCGCCGAACACGACCATCAACGAGACCTTGACGTTGACGAACGTGGGTAATGCGGCGATGACGGGTACCGTAAGTCGCGTGTACATCAGTCCGCCGTCGGGGCAAACATGGCTGACGGTGAGCGGCGCAGGCAGCTACAGCATTCCGGCCGGTGGCACCCTTCCGCCCTACCCGGTGTCGATGACCGGGCCGGCGACCGAGGGTCTGCGCACGGCGGTTATCAAAGTCTTTCACAACGACCCGACGAAGACCAGCCCGTTTGAACTTCCGGTGGACTTCTTCGTGTTCAACGACTTTGCCTGCCCGGAGTACGTGACATTGCACACGAAGTGGCTGGAACTGGAAGTGTCGAATGTCGAACGAGTGGCGATGGGTCCCAAACGCGGTGTGGGTAAGGCGTCCGGATCGAATACTTCGTCGGCCCTCGGCAATGCCAATCCCGTCTGGGCGGCGGGTGTCCTGGGGGGCTACAGCAACGGGCGGCTGCGCGGGATGTATCGTCCGCCCTATACGCTCAGTGGGACCGCTCCTACTGCTGATTCGGGGAACAACGCGATCTACGATGGCAGCTTGATCATTGCCAAGACACCATCGCCGGACACGTTTGTGTACCGGTACATTTTTGGCACAGGCAAGGGCCAGCCGGGGTTCCGCGCGTTGTCGGGGTTGGAGGTTGACACGAGCCGGTACGGGACGGGTTCCGGTATTGCGTATGCGCGCGCGAACCAGACGACCGTGGACTCGCTCATCGGGATCGACGTGGAGTACCAATTCCCGCAGCACACCGACTCGTCGGATTTTGTTCTGCTCAAGTACAAGATCTACAACCGGACCGCCAGCGCGATTTCGGGGTTGATCATTGGCGAGGCGGTGGATTTTGACGTGGTGCCGTCGACGGCATACGCGAAGTGGCAGAGCGCCTCGCAGAACTATGCCGGGTTCGACACGCCCATGAACCTGCTGTTCGAGCAGGGGTGTGATTCGGGAGTGACGACGTTTGCGC
>Ga0315273_10014633_pt1 | contig 10114 bp, 14 predicted proteins | sample YL17G02_0_MG_FD_205753 | JGI IMG/M metagenome (GOLD analysis project Ga0315273, IMG submission 205753) | Sediment microbial communities from Yellowstone Lake, YNP, Wyoming, USA - YL17G02_0 | ecosystem: Environmental > Aquatic > Freshwater > Lake > Sediment | place: USA: Wyoming | collected... | reverse complement strand
TAGGCGCAAAAAAGACAGATTATCCGACAGAACCAAGCAAAGATATATTGGAGACGTTTGACAACACGTTTCCTGATGTGGATTATTATGTGGATTTTCTGTGTCCTGAATATACTTCAAAATGTCCACGCACTGGTCAACCCGACTTTGCGGTAATAAAAATCTGTTATATTCCAGATAAGAAGTGTATCGAATCAAAAAGCTTGAAATTGTATTTGTTCAGTTATAGGAATCATGGTGCCTTCCACGAAACCGTGACGAATCAGATATTGAAGGATTTTGTTGATGTTTGTCAACCAAAATGGTGTGGGATAGAAGCAAAGTTTAATACAAGAGGGGGGATTGCAATTGATGTAAATGTCGAGCACTGTCGTGAAGACTATATTCCACCTCACGCGGTAATGTAATTTAAAGGTGATGAATAATGGTAGAAAGAACTAATGCGGGAAATGACAAGTATTTGGAGTGGTTGGCTTATAGACGGGACATAATAAAGAGATGTCCTGATAAAGACTTATCAGAAAGTATGTTAAAGATTCACGAAGATTATGCTTTGACATATATGGTAGAAAAGGTTAATGGATACTTTGTGACGAATGAAATGAAAATAGAATTAGACAAAGCGATGGACAAGTACATTGATGATAAAGAAATAGAACCTTTGATAGTATGTGTAAAAAGAATAATAAATTGGAAGGAGGGAGATAAAAAATAATGGAGTAAAATCTTCGATTTTACATTTTATGAATTTTGAAAACAATGGAGGCGAATTCATATGTATTGGACAGACCATATATATATTGGAATAAAGTTAACATTTGGGGTGGTTCTTTTGTTTTTCATAGTTTGGCTGTTTTGGTCAATAAAAAAGAAAAAGGAGTCTAACAGTAACTTGTTGCGATTGCTTTGACAGACAGTTAGAAAATGATTCAATCATCAAATGATGTAGAACAATTGTATATCAGTGTTACAGAGAGTGTATTGCCTTCAGAGAATGCAATGCGTGAATTGAAGAATTCAATTGGTGAATTTGAATCATTAGAGAACAGAACTACAATTTTGAGAGCAAGGCAACACCTTAAAGAGAAGAAAATAAATAAATTGCGTCGAGATTTTGAGTCAACTTATGACGAAGGTTTTGATAAAAAGTTCAAAAGGAAAATAAAGGAACGAGATGGATACAAATGTTTGTTGTGTGGAAAAGAAGATAAATTATGTATCCATCATATCACATACAATAAAAGAATTACAAATATGGATGAATGTGTCGCTCTTTGTTGTGGGTGCAATTCAAGAGTGAACAAGAAGGACCAAAGAGGTTATTGGCAAGAATATTTCAAGCGATTGATTCATTACAAGTTGAATAGGAAGTAAATGATAGATAACAAAAAATTAGCGGTGATAATTCCTTGTTATAACGAGGAAGAACGAATATATGAGACAGTAAAAAAGATAGATAACTATTTGAAAAGATATATTAGTAATTATGAGATTGTTGTTTATGATGATGGTTCATTGAGGCCTTGTAATGATATAAAGGCCACTGTTTATTATTCTTCTGTTAACAGCGGTAAAGGGTTCGCGGTTAGACAGGCGTTGAAAAATACAGAAGCTGATTATTATTTGATAACTGATGCGGATTTATCCACTCCTATTTCTGAATTGTCAAAATTAATGCGAGTGGAAGATGATATTGATTTGATAAGTGGGAGTAGATATTGTGATGACTCTACAGTGACTATAAAACAATCTATGTTAAGGAGAATATATTCGAGAACATTTAACCGAATGATAAGAATTATGTTTAAAATAAAGATTCGTGACACCCAGATTGGATTCAAGCTACTAAACAGAAAAGCAAGAGACGTTTATATAAAATTTGGATTCACCAACAGGTATTGTTATGATGTTGAAATGTATCTTATAATGAGAGAAAACGGTTTATCTGCGGTGGAAAAAGGAGTTATATGGAATGATGAGAAGCCACAGTCTTTTACTAAACATATACCTGATATGTTAGTAGGATTGTTAAAAATAAAGTGGCGACAGATTGCAGGTTACTATAATGATAGAATAAATAAAAATGGTGGTGAAGTAATAATGGAGACAAGTCTTAAAGAGCGGTTGGCTGAACATTAATAATTTGTATGACTATTGTTGCATATCACTTTAGGTAAAATGAATTAGGTATGAAAGGACAACAAAATGAAGTAAAATGACAGACAAAAAGACAGACCAATATTTGGTAAATCTAAAAAATGTAATTGCTTCTGTACTTATGGTAATAGCAGTTATAATCGCTTTAGCTGTTTACAATTCTAAATATCCTAATTATACCAATATGACAGATGTATGCAATAACTATTGTTGGAGACATAATCTCAGTTACAACGGTATTTGCCAAGATTCAAAAGATAAGATAAGGATTGGATGTTTCACCATGGTGAATGATAGTACAATTATGAAAGAGGTTACATTAGAAAAGACTGAGGTTATGTCATAATGGTAATTGAGATATTCAAAGAGAAATTTTTAGATAGGTGGTTCAATGTTGTGAAAGGAAAACAGGTAGGTCTAAATACTGATGAAGCAAGCATAGAAAAACACATGATAAACCAAAAGGTTTGTGAATTAGAGGTTAAAAAAGATTGGCAAATATTAGAACTTTTTGCAGGGATTGGATTAACTTCTTATCTGTATAGTAAAGCAGGAAAAGAGGTTCATTGTATTGAGAAGGATAAAGCAATATTTGAATTATTGAAGGAAAATTTGACAGAAATAAGTAACATAATTTTACATAATGATAATAACATTAATGTTATGAAAGTCATGGTTGATAAACAAATGAAATTTAGTTTAGCTGACTTGGACCCATTCAATAATGTATATTTTCAGTTCCCTCTTGCTATGCAGTTGATAGATAATGGTATATTAATGGTAACAAGTGGCGAATTGTTTGCTATACAGAGAAAGGTTGCTATAAAAAAGTATGGTGAATATAAACTGAATAACTCTTGGGAATTTCCAGAGTTGGTACTTTTGCCTTGGTTGATTGCAGGCGCAAAATCTATGAATAAAGAAATTCGTCTCAAGCATTTATATGTATATCCCACGAGCGCAAGATTTTTGTTTGAAGTAGGTGATTATCACGTAAGCAAGGAATTAGAAGTTTGGCTTAAAGATAGAAAAAAATATTTGGGTTGGTTAGGAAAAAGGAGCATTAAATCAAAATCATTGTCTGATTTTTTCAAGGTGAAAGAAAGTGTGTAATATTCATAATCCGAGGAAGCGAAATTGCGGATAAAAATGGAAATAATAAGAATGCCTGATAACGGAGAATATATTGCTGGGTATGACGTTGCTAAAGATAGAATATCATATAATGAAAGATTGGACTTATATCCTGAGTTAAAGTCATTGATGTTAAATCATGAAATAAACCACAGACGACATAGATATAATTTGTTCTATCATGTTTATTTAGATATCAAGGATATGAAAGATTATTTGAGGCGAGACTTTTATGAATACTGGATTTTACAACTTGATAGACCTCCTTTGTCAAAGTCTGATAAATGGGTTCATTTTGGTTATTTAATTTTCTCTTTGGTTCGACCTGTTATATGTGCTCCTTTTGTTTTGTTAAGTTTGATTATTAATTTTACAAGAGATTATTTCAAGACAAAGGTGAAAAAATGAAAACAATAATACATAAGAAGGATGGAGTTGTGATAAAGGAGGAAGAAGAATGGACATCGGATGAAATAGATATGAAACTAAATGCAAACATAACACAAAGCACGATTTGGGGGACGGTTATTGTTATTTTGTTAGTGATGATATATTGTATGATAAGATATGGAAGATGCGGGTGTTAAAATAATGGATAAAGAAAACATACTTAATGAGGTTGCCTCAATGCATGAGTTGAGAGAGTTTGGTGGAGAATCTGTGAAAATAGAGGAAGGTGTGTTTAGATTATGATTTAGTTTTTTTGAATGTTGTATATGGGTCATCAGGTTTTAGAGATTCATTTTTACATTCGCACCATTCTTTTCCTTCATAAAATGTACCTACATCACCATCTCTCAAAATTTCTTTATTACATTTTCGGCAGTATCTTTCTAGATGCATTTTCAATAAAACATTAATTAATATTAATTAAGCAAATTATTATCTAAAATTATTTTGATTCTTCTTTTATTTTCAATAGTTTAGTAAAAAGGTCCATTATCATGGGTCTTATAAACATGATAATTGCGATGAATATAATTGTTTTTTCAAATCCGTATTTTACATACATGTAATCAATAAAGGCGTACTTTAATAACCAAAACATTAGAGGTATCCACAAAACCATTGGCAAAACATATATAACCCCGTTCCAAACGAAATCATCTGATTTATCCCAAGCCACATTTCTTTTTATATAAAGGCCTTTTATCCAATTCATTACATGTTCGCCAATTTTCATTTTAGAAGTTTATTTTTGAGAGGTCAACATTATGCAAGTCAAGCCTATCAAAAAAGTCTTGTTTCTTTTTGTATTCAATTAATCCAATTTTGATTATTCTTTCTGTGAAGTGACTTTTATCTTCTTCGCCTAAGGTGAATTGTTTTTTCTTTGCCCGTAATTCTTCTAGTTCCTTAATAATGCCTTCATCAACCGAAATCACGAGATTTTTTCTCATTATAGTTTGTATGGTTTGTTATATCAATTTGTGAACTACTCTACTGGTTAAAGCTTCTTGCTTCACAGACAAACTATTATTTGTCTCCACAGTGCCTTGTTCCAAAGCACGATTGAGTATAACTTTAGCGGAATTAGTATCTCTGTCCATAGACATTCCACACCTTTGACAATTATATTGTCTTTGCCATATCGGCATGTTCTGAATGTTTCCACATTTATTACATTCTTTGGTTGTGTTAACAGGGTTTACTTTTACTACTTGGCAACCAGCACTTTCAGCCTTGTTATCAAGCATTGATAAAAATTTACCCCAAGAACTATCATTAATGTTTCTTGAATTATAAAAAGATATTTTCATATTCCTTATATCCAATTTTTCCACTCCCATGAATTTGTTTTCTTTAATTAGTTTGGTTGTTATTTTATGTAAAAAATCATTACGTTGTTGTACAATGTATTCATGTAATTTAGTAATTTGTATTTTCGTTTTGTATCTATTATTACTACCTCGTTTCTTTTTTGAAAGGTTTTGTTGCAACAACTTTAGTTTTTCCAAACTTTGTTTATAATATAGTGGATTAGATATTTTGTTTCCATTATTATCTGTTAAGAAAGAGGTTACACCTAAATCAATACCAATAATGTTATTACCTTTTTTCAATTGGTATTTAGAATCAGTAACAATATGTGCTTCCCAACTATCGGTTTTTCTCTTTATTATAATACTTTTTATTTTTCCTTCGATTTCTCGGTGTTGTAATATTTTGATATCACCTATCTTAGATAGGTGTAATATGTTATATCTTGTGTTTTGATTGATTAATTTGAAACCAGATTGATTATAATGAATTGTTTTAAACCGCTCTTGACCTTTGAATCTTAATTTTCCAACTTTGATTCCTTTCTTTTTCATTGAGATTAATTTTTTGAAATTAGAAAATAATTTTTTTGCTTCATTTTGTAATGTTTTACTATATACTTGTTTTAATTCTGGTTGTTTTTTCTTTAAAACTGTTATATAATGAAAAATGTGTTTTTCTGTGTTATTATTGGATAGCTCGGCAAGAAGTTGATTGTATATAAAGCGACATAAGTCAAAATGTTTGAATAAAGTTTCTTCCTGTTTTTTGGTAGGATATAGTCTGAATTTATAAGTTCTCATCTTTTTAATTAATTAATAGTATGACCTTTAAATATTTTTTGATGTTGAAACGGAAATTTGGTGTTGTTTTTTGTCTTTATTTAAATAGTGATATAACGAAAACACCCTAAAGTATAATGAAAACACCCTAAAATATAATCAAAATATACATGTATTTATATATATCATAGGCTAATGTTTAATCTATTAAATCAAAAAAATCAAAAGGCGTAAGCCTTTTAAAACTAAAGGAGGTTGATGTTGTATGGCATATAGCTATTCATACAGCAAGGACGACTTTAAGAACATAATTGTCGACGGTATGGGAACTGCAGGAGCAGCTACTGTACAGTGGATTGATATGTTCATCTTACTGTTGGTCCTTATGTTTGTAATAGGTATGTTCATGAAGATTAGGAAACTAGTAAAAGGGTAAAACCTTTTAGTGGTTTTTTGGTTGGATTGAACGACTTGTTCGAACTAAATGAAAACAGTAATTTTTTTTCTTTTTATGACTATGTTAGAGTCAGATATTATTTAAGCAGAGGAGGATGCAACAATGTCTTACAACTATAGTTATTCAAAGGACGATTTCAAGAACATAATTGTCGACGGTATGGGAACGGCAGGAGCCGCTACTGTGCAGTGGATTGATATGTTCATCTTGCTATTGGTCTTGATGTTCCTGATAGGAATGTTCATGAAGATTAGGAAGCTAGTAAAAGGGTAATTCCTTTTACTTTCTCTTCGTAGAGGCAAGAATGTAAGCCGAATGGAGCATTGCTCCATTAGGAATTACATCTCGAAGATAAGACATGTATCCTAATTACAAATGACCAAGTCCAAAAATCTTATAATTCTTGTTTTAACTATTATTCTTTCTTGTATTGTTTCAAGCGGGGTTTTTGCGGCTGACCCAGACTTGGTTTTACAGTATAAGTTTGATGATATTTCTGGTGAGCCTCAAGATTCGTCTGGTAATGGCTTGAATGGTGCTTGGTATAATAATGATAGTGGTAATCAATATGTTTCAAGTGATTGTGCACCGATACCCGATAATACAGGTTGCATTAATTTTTCAATAGATGCTGACGCTGGTGTAGAATTTCCAGATTTGAATTTATTAAATGAAAGTTTTAATTGGTCAGTAACATTATGGGTTAAGGCATATGGTTTTGGTAGTAGATATATATTTAGCCTATGTGCCGAAAGTAATATGGATGTATATGCTTATAACGGATATACTATACAAATAACTGATATTAATCCAACTTCACATGGAATTATATATGGTACAGTGGATACTTGGTATGATTTTGTTATGACTTATAATGAAGCAGCAGATAATTTTTCTATATATTCTAATGGTTTTATGATATATACTGATACTGTCACTACAATACAGCCCCGTAGTGCATATAATGTTCTTGGTGGTGAACCTTCAAAAGCAACAGGTCCTTCAGTAGCTTTTAATGGCTTAATGGATGATGTTAGGATATATTCAAAGTCATTAACTGGAGAGGAAGTAATGAATCTTTATCTTTATAATAATCTTTCTGCGCCTTATGTTAATACCCCGCCAACAGTCCCGATAATAATATCTCCTGTTGATGGAATGAGCTATAATATAGTTGACTTGCAGTATGCTTCAACTGATATGGATAATGACCCGCTTACATACTATGTATATATAGATGATGTGTTGAATGCTACAACCGCTTCAAATATAACTGGTTGGTCTGCTGATGATGGAATATACACATTAAAGGTTAGTGCGTATGATGGTACTAATTTCAGTGATAATTCTTCGTCTGTCAGTTTTACTAGGGATACTGTTGCTCCTATTGTTCAGATAATAAAGCCTGTGAATGCAAGTATCTGGAATACGGATACGGTATATTTGGATTGGACTGGTGAAGGGTACAGGAATTGTTTGTATGAGCTTGACGGTGTTAATGTTACAGGGCTTGCTATTTATGGTGTAGCGTATAATGCGACGCTGTTGAATGTTTCTCAGGGTTGGCATCTTGTAAAAATATACTGTGATGATTATGCAGGCAATATTGGTCAGAGTGATTATTCGGAATTTTATATAGATTCTGCGTCGCCAGTTATAACAGTGACTACAATAGACATGAATTATAATGACACTTACAATAATCTGCCTATGTGGATTAACCTGACCACTGATGAGGTAGCTACTTGTGTTCTTGACGAGCCTCAGTGGACTTTGCAGTTTACTGATGGCTTGAATCATGCGTTTGCAGATTTGGCAAATGCAACAGAACAATTTTATAATATAGTTGTGTCTTGCAATGATAGTTTAGGCAATCTTGCTCAGAAAAACATTTATTTCACGATTGATAGAACACCTCCATTTATATATCCAGTGTCCCCGTCTAAATACGGGAACACTTCCTTATACACGTTTGGCACTTTTGACATTTTAGTTTCAGGCACAGATAATGCAGAGTTGTATGCTTATTATGCTAACATTACTAAAGTGTCTGATGATAGTGTAATGTGGACTTATAGTAATGAGACGTTGAGCGGAACCGTGTTTAATTTTTCACAAATATTAGATGTAAGCGGATGGCAGAATACCACTTACAGATATTGTAATATGTTGTGTGACAAAGATGGAGGAGCTTTGAATTGTGATAGCGAATGTTATAACTTTTTGTTTAAACAGCCGCCTGTTCTTGCTTTGACTGTATATAACCCAGTTGTAGCAAGTGTTCCCGGTTCCTTAGGGCAGACAGTTAATTTTGATATTGAGGTTAATTCAACTGACTTATTGGCATTATTTTATTATGATTGGACTGTAGATAATGTAACCGTTAATACAGCAGAAGACTTTAACTATCTGTTATCAAGCGGTTATATAGGACAAACGCATCATGTAACCGTTTCTGTGACTGATGATTCTGGTTTTAATAATTTAGTGACTCATGACTGGGATGTAACAATTCTTTCAGGACACACAGTCACGTATGACAAAAGCGATATGACAACTATTGTGATAGATGGATTAGGCACCGCAGGAGCCGCGGTTGTTGGAAACATTGATGTATTAATAATCACGTTAGTAATATTCTTGGTTGCAGGAATTGGAATAAGTATAAAAAATAAATTCAGAAAATGAAATTTCAAATTCCGTTAATATTTTTTTTTTTTATATTATTTGTTTCTGCCCTTGCTTTGCCTACAGTTGATAATAGCTTATCTTCTAATATTGTTCCTGGTTTATTCAATATAACTGCAATAATTTCGTCAGGAGCAAATACGACAGTAAAGATTGAGATTACATATCCTAATAATACCAAAATAAATTATTCTATGAATGATGAGTATTGGCGAACCCTGCTTGTTCCATTGCCTGGCAACTATATATACAAAATATTTGTTAGTGACAATATAGGCAATAATATTGTAAGCGAGTTTGATACAAACAAAAGCAAATATTATTTTGACGGAAAATACTTTTTGACGGAAAATAATGAGGTTTCACAAGAGACAGGGATTAATGGCTCGCTTGCATTAGGGGGCAGTTCGGTAGAAACAACAGGTTGGTCTACTACATCAAATACAAAATGCACGTATGAATCATATAATAAATATATAGGCGAGGTTTCTGTTGTTTGTTCTCCTGATGCATTTTCCAAGTCTATTTCTTATACTTTAAATACAGTAAACACTTCTTTTCGTGGAGAGATAGGTTTTATGATAAATGAATTAATAGGAGGATATTTGACTCCTTATTTTAATATTATACATAATTCAGGAACATTAGCAATAGATACCACAAGTTGTGACATAAATCCAGTGGGTCGTTCAACCGCCGGATGGATGAGTTTAAAATTTGATTTTACTGATGACGGTATTTTGTTCTATAAAAACAATACATTATGCAGAAATCTGTCAGGTATACAGGGTTTGCAGGGATTTGGTTTTTCTGTTTATGGAACAACCGCGATTTTCTATTTTGATGATTTTTATGTAGTTTCATCACAAAGATTGAGAAACTATGCTTTTGGACAATTTAATTCTTCTTACATTCCTTATGTTCCTGTAATAACGGTTTATTCTCCTTTGACTAATGTAACTGCAAATGTAGGAACTTCGGTTAATTTTGATATTGAGGTAAGTGATAATAATACAGAAGACCTTTTTTCATATGTTTGGATTGTAGACAATATTGAGGTTGCGGTTACAGAAGACTATGTATTTAATATTCAGAATTCAGGAAATATAACTCATAATATATCAGTAACCGTTAC
>Ga0315273_10014630_pt1 | contig 10114 bp, 14 predicted proteins | sample YL17G02_0_MG_FD_205753 | JGI IMG/M metagenome (GOLD analysis project Ga0315273, IMG submission 205753) | Sediment microbial communities from Yellowstone Lake, YNP, Wyoming, USA - YL17G02_0 | ecosystem: Environmental > Aquatic > Freshwater > Lake > Sediment | place: USA: Wyoming | collected... | reverse complement strand
CAAGTCCTGGAAGTTCTGGAATCTGGAAGAGTTCTTAGGAGACAAATGATCATCGGTCATGGAGATATTGCATCTGTATTAACGGATCGAGAAGACAGGACTTATTTTGCTTCTGGGGTGAGCAATTCATCTGAGACAAGGGAATCTGAATACTACAGGGAGGCTGAATTACTTTTAGGGCAGGATAAATCCAAACGTTTGGTTTACTTTGGCTCATTGTCAATTTTTTATTCTGATTGTAGGTATGCTCGCCACAAGAGGATGATGGAAAATTTAGTTAGGAAGAACTTTGAGCATTACACCATTATCAGGATGGGAAATATTACATGGGGGGAAAATCCTAACACACTTATAAACTTTATCAGGAATAAGATCAGGAACCGTGAGCCGTTCGAGATACAGGATGTCTATCGCTACGTAACAGATAAAGAAGAGTTCCTGCATTGGATTGACTTAATCCCTGATTTTTCGTGTGAGCTAAACATCGTGGGCAGAAGAATGAAAGTGAAGGATATCGTCAAGGAATATTGTTACCCCTGGGGAGATTATGAGTTTACTGAGCGTGATTATACCAAGCAGAAATTGCAAGCATGTGTCTAAAACCGTTGATGACATTTTTGAGAACGCCACGGGGGAAATTGAAGTTATAGCCCTCCTCGATGGATACTGGCCTAACCCACCCATCAAAGACCATCCTAAATTAACCATTGTTCATAAACCTGTTGTTACGGGAATGCGAAATAGCGTCAACCTGGGGGCCAATCTCGCCAAGGGCAAGTACATTATGAAATGTGATGATCACTGCATGTTTGGGAAAGGCTTTGATGAAATACTTCAGAAGGATATGCAGGACGATTGGTTGGTAAACCCCAGCCGATACAGTATGGATGCCGAGAAGTGGGAGAGGGGTAGAGGACCGACCGAGTACCTGTTTATTACCTATCCTTACACCAAGGACAATATGTATGGGAATGGGTTACATGGCCGAAAGTGGATTGGAGAGAATGGGTTTGGTGTTGATATGGGGAAGGCCCAATTCTATTGGAGGGAAAATCATTCTAAGGACAAACTTATTGACGATATGATGACCTTTCAGGGTTCATGTTGGTTTATGAGTAGGGAACATTATTTCAGGATTGGGTGTCTGGATGAAAAGCATTGCGACCTGATGGAGAACGAACCCCAGGAACTTGGTTTCAAGGTTTGGCTATCCGGTGGGAGGTGTGTGGTAAATAAGAACACCTGGTACGCTCACATGCACAAGAACGAGCGCGAGCTTGATGACCATGGAAGGGGTTGGAAACTTTCATGGAACGCAATGAGGGAGACTGGACGCTTTCAGACACATATCTGGATGAACAATCGTTGGTCTGGAATTGCTAAAGACCGCAACATTGAGTGGTTTGTTGACCATTTTTGGCCGATTCCATCGTGGCCATCTAACTGGATTGAAGAACGTGAAAGATGGAATAGAGAGAAACCCGAGGTGAACACGAATTTCAGAGTCTTTGATTCTGATGGGATAGATGGACTTCCACTAAAATGAAAAACGATACCTTAAAATATTGTGCTTGTGGATGTGGCAACTACGTCAAACCAGGGAATATGTTTGTTAATCACCATAATAGAAAAGGGCAACCTACTGGTAGAGAAGGCATTAAGTTTTCTGAAGGGCATAAAAAGAAGTTATCAGAGGTAAAGCTTGGGAAAAAACATCCTGAATGGAGAAGAAAGCAAGCATCTGAGAGGGCATTAACGCAATGGCAAGACAAAAGTTTTAGGGAAAAACAAATCCAAATACACAAAAAATATAAATTAACTGAAGAACATAAAAAGAAAATTGGTCTGTCAAATAAAGGAGAAAAAAGTGGCAATTGGTTAGGGGGGAAATCGTTTGAGCTTTACGGCTCAGATTGGACAGAAGACCTTAAGGAAAGTATTAGGAAGCGAGATAAATATATCTGTCAAATGGAGGGATGTGGTAAACGCCAGAACGAGTTAAATTCTTTTCATAAGAAACATGATGTTCACCATATTGATTACGATAAGCAGAACTTAAATCCAGAGAATCTAATTACACTGTGCAAGATTTGTCATCGCAAAACAAATTTTAACAGAGGGAAATGGATTAAATACTTCAATGGATGACTCGATTAGTATTCTTTACTACACCTGTAACCGTATTAGTGATTTCTTCTCCAACAATGTGAGGAATCATCTGTTGGAATCATCTGGAGGTAAAATTCCTATCATTAGTATTTCCCATAAACCAATGGACTTTGGGGAAAATATCTGCGTGAGTGGGATGGAAATATCAGTCTACAGTGTTTATAAGCAAATCCTGATGGGAGCTAAGCGGGCAAAGACAAAATATGTGGCTTGCGCAGAGGACGACGCCCTTTACGTTTCAGAACATTTTGAATGTAAACCTCCGGATGATACGTTTTTATACAATGTTAATCGCTGGGGCGTCACTCGTGATTTTTATTTCTACAGGCAGAGAAGATTGATGTCCATGTGCGTTGCGCCCACTCAGCTTATGATTGATACCTTGGAAACACGTTTCGCAAAATATTCAGAGTGTGTACCTCATTTCGGAGAACCCGGAAGATATGAAAGGCAAATGGGACTCCCGATCGTAAAGATAGGTGTTTTTAAGACCGAAATTCCAACACTCACATTTAGTCATGAACCGAGTTTGGGTGGAAGAAGAAAGTTATTGCCCGGAGATCTGACGGAAAGAGAACTTCCCTGTTGGGGCCAAGCTACGGAATTATGGAGCAGATTCTATGGACATAAATAGACATATTCGTGAAAAATTCAGGGTTAAAGGAGAAGTTCTGCTTCCCCTTTCTGGGTGGTTAGATAGTAACCGGGGGCATCTTGCCGAGTTATTTTATGAATTAGGATATAAGATTGGAGCTGAAATAGGAGTAGCGAAGGGAGCAAATGCATTGGTATTACTACAGAAGAACCCTGGTCTGAAACTTTTCTGCATAGATCCTTGGGTTCAGTTCGGTCGAAATAGTCAATGGACACTGGATAGGCATTTTAGGTGGGCTCAATTAAGACTGGCCCCTTATAATGCTGAGTTTATTAAAAAGACAAGCATGGAAGCACTTTTAGATATTCCTGACAATTCGTTGGATTTTGTTTATATAGATGGTCTTCACGACTTCGATAATGCGATGAGTGACCTGATCGGATGGAGTAAAAAGGTTCATTCTGGAGGAATAGTGTCGGGTCACGATTTTTCATATCACCCAAGTCTTCAGGTAACTCAAGCCGTCCGAGGTTATACTGACGGACATGGCATTTCTCCATGGTATGTAACGAGAGACGACAGTTTTTTTTGGGTGAAACCATGAAACATCCATGGTTAAAGGGAGTTATTGCTGATGTCCACCCGACCGTCAAATTCGGGAAAAATACCTATGTCTGGTCGTTTGCTGTAATTTGTGAGGGAGTAGAAATAGGGAACAACTGCGTGATTGGATCTGGGGTCTTTATTGGAAGAGATTGTAAAATCGGAAATAACGTAAGGATACAGGACAAAGCCTTTATCGTGGATAGGATGATTATAGAAGATGAAGTATTTGTGGGTCCCTGTGTTGTTACGACAAATGATAAATATCCTGTGGTAAATAATCCGAGGTATGAAGCATTATCCCCAATCTTAGGCATGGGATGTTCGATAGGAGCAAACGCTACGGTATTGCCAGGTGTCAGAATTGGCAGTTATGCGATGGTAGGAGCCGGAGCGGTGGTGACGAGAAACGTTCCTTCGAGAACTACGGTCATAGGTTCTCCCGCGAGGGCAAGGTTTGAAAATAGAAATAAGTGAAGAAGAACTTACTTGTTTGCTGTTTTGGTACGAGGTCTTTAGGGGTAACATGAAAACAAAAGATACCGATAGGAACCTATTTTATAAACTTCGAGAAAATTTAGATTTTGACAAAGGGGTATCTTTAAAGGAATGCGGTGTTACTGGTATGCCAAGATATCAGCCAGGAGAAGGAAATGTCAAGACTTGAATTTGCCCTAAAGATGCGAAGGGAATACCCAGAGGTTTATGGCGTTCATCATAGCGTTGAAGTTCCTTCCTGGGTAGAGATTGGAGAAAGGGTTGTTATTCATAAGGGAGTGACCCTTGGATCACAGGGATTCGGATTTGAAAGGGATGAGAATGGGGTTTATTTACATATCCCCCATATCGGAAAACTTATCATCGAGGATGATGTGGAAATATTTGAAGGTTGCAATCTCTGTAGAGGTACTGTTGAAGATACTGTAGTTGGCAAAGGGACCAAGATAGATGCCCTTTGCCATATCGGTCATAACGTCAAGATTGGAAAGAATTGTCTCATAACGGCTCATTCCATTCTTGGGGGAAGTTCTATGATAGGAGACAACGTTTACATAGGCCTTAACTCTACGGTTATGGACCATGCTTCAATCGTGGATGGAGTGTTCATAGGACAGGGTTCAAATGTTGTAAGGGATATTAGAGAACTCAATTCGGTATGGGTTGGAAACCCGGCAAGGTTTCTCAGGGTGCGAGAGGAATGAATGAAGAATCGGGCATTTAATGAATGGAGGAGTAAATACGAAACAATGACTTACGAAGACCAGGTTAGCTTTTACAATGGCATAGAATTTATACGTCCCGTTCAGAAACACTTTAGGGTGGGAAATGTGATAACTGTATTAAATATGGTGGGTAAACCATTTAGAGTTCTTGAGTTCGGGGGGTGGAAGGGTGATTTGGCTTCCGAGATGATAACTCATTATGGAGACTCCATCATCAGTTGGACGAACATCGAAATTTGTGAGGCAGCTATAAATAAAACTTTTTGCCACTCTGAAAAATATAAGGTAATAAAGCCTCTTCGATTTGACTGGTTTTCAGAGGAAAGAATTGAAAATCCTGATGTTATAATTGCAACCCATTTTATTGAGCATATTTCAAACGAACATTTTGAACTATTGGCAAGATATATTTCAGGCGTACCTATTGTCTATTTTGAAGCCCCAATGGGAGATGATACGCAATCGTGGTGTGGTTATGGGGGTACTCACAAATTGATCTACGGATGGAATGATGTCAAAAGAATCATGGGGCAGCATGGATATAAAAATATCGGTTTAAGACGGGGTCGGGGTAATATTTTCATATGGAACGAAAACGAATTGAAGCATTAATTATTTCTACAGATGAACCCCAACTGGAAAGATGTTTGGAATCGGTTAAAAACCAGACGATTCCTTTTTCAAACATTGTCCATATAAACGGTGTTGTCCCTGAATCTGTGGCCTTCAATCGTGGAATGAGTCTAATTACTGAAGAGTGGGTAATGCACATAGCCGGTGATTTTATTCTTTACGAAAATGCAGTCGCAGTCGCAATAGAGAATATGGAGAAATATCACGATGATAAGATCTTTACATACACCTACCAGGTGTACGATGCTTTTTTGAAATGTGATCTTTGTGGTTGCAGCGTATCTCGTGCTTCAGCTTACAAATCAGTGCCATTCCGAGATGTGTTGTCCGATGATATATGGGCTGGGAGAAGATTATTAAGACAAGGTTTGATTAGAAAGGATTTACAGGACATTGTAATTGGCACTCATTTTGATTCTCCTGATGAATTTCAGGTATTTAGACGGTTCTATGCCCGTGGAATAAAGAGGGATTGGCGCAACTTTGGAAGAATACTGAACGCATTGGCAAATGGTAATCCAATGTATGAGTTGGCCCTAAAAGCATTGGAGTTTGGGAATTTGAAGAAACATTATCCGACAAGTCACAATATAGATTTTGATAGGAAGATGTTCGAGGAGTTTAATGGACGTAAAGTATAATATCATTTTCATCGCTCATGACGATTGGTGTAATGTTGGGACCGAGTGGGCGCTCGCTTGCCAATCCATAGGAATGAAATCTCTTGCTATCTGTTGGCAAAGAGCAATGTGGCACTACATCCATGGGTCGGTGCAAATCCATGATAATGACGAATTACAAAGAATATCCGATGGTGCTGACGTAGTGGTTCATATGCATACCCATATTGCCCCAATCAAAAGAGTGCCAGGTCAGAAATGGATTGTCTTTCATGGAGGATCAAGGTTTCGGAGAGATCCAGCGACCCATATCAGCACGCAGAATCCATTGGTTGATATGACTTGGATTCAAACTGGGGAACTTTTTGGTTTTGGCTGTAAGAATGAGCACTGGATGATGCCAGCGATAGACACAGAATATTTACAACCTCATTTTAGTGACCCCAGGAGAATCAGTGAGGATGGTTTACGGTTTGCTCATTATCCAAGGGTTGCTGGAAATGGAATTGTAAAGAAGGGAACGAAGGGGATTGTTAAAATTGCTTGCGATGTAGAAAGGTTACGAGAGAATTTCAGGTGGAGTTATGGTTTGGAACCGAAACTTTGGGTTGAGAATATGGAGCGAATGTCTCAGCCAGATATTTATATTGAGCGATTGAGTCGGTCATGTAAGGAATGGGGGATTACGGCGATGGAGGCCGCAGCCCTTGGAAAAGTAGTAATAACACAGTTCGAAAGCAAGGAGAGATACGAAAGGGAGTTTGAATGTGAGTGTCCTTTCGTTATTTCAAATACTCCTGAAGAGCTAAAAGAGAAAATCATGTGGCTCCTTGATATTCCACCAGAAGAGATTATTGAGATTCAAAAGCGAACAAGGGATTGGGTTTGCAAGGTCCATGGCTATGAACCAACTGCCAGAAGGATACAAAAACATCTCGAGGAATTAAATGAAGACAATTATCACACAGATGCCAAATAGAAGAAATTTTCTTCAGGGTAAGTATGCCATTGAGATAGGTTATCCATGGATAACCTATGGATCTATCATGGCGATAGAGGCAATGTTGAAACCAGAGCATAATGTTTTGGAACTTGGTAGTGGGGGTTCTACTATTTTCTGGTCTAAAAGGTGCAATAGTGTCAAGTCTTATGAATTAAATAAAGAGTGGATGGAGAAGGTTAAAGTTAAACTACCCGAACCCTCCAATGTAACCATGACTTGTGGAGAACCCGAAGTATTGGTTGAAGTTATCAGAAAAGAACCCAATGAATATTATGATTGGCTTCTTGCTGATACGGGGCCATCTTACGGGGTCAGATTTGCGTTGATGAGAGAATCTATTCCAAAACTTAAGAAAGGTGGTTTTCTGGTTATAGATAATTACGCGAAGAGATACATGAATAGATTTGACTATACAGGATGGGATGTCTATACGTTTGATGATTTTGGTCATGTTGGAAAGGGTACAAAGATTTGTGTAAAGATATGACGCCTGATTTAAGACTAACTCTTGGAATCTTCGATTTTCACCCAATCTTCTCCAAGAATGTCTCCTTCAGAGACAATCAATGGGTGAACCATATTGTCATCTGTCTTAAAAATCATGACCTGAGCGTCTCGAACAGTGATATATGTTCCTTCGTCTTCCCATTCCAGGCGCCTAAATTTTCCACCCTTTATCATTTGCTTGAGACAAGAGCCAAGGTCCATACAATGATTACTGTTTGGGGTAGGGGAATGATCCATATTTTTTCCTCCTTTCGGAGGTTTTGTAACACAGGACGTAATACGTGTCAAGTAAAAAGATGGGGAAAAGAATGTCAAAACCTGATTTAAGCGTAATAATCCCGAGTCGCAATGAACTGTTTTTGAGCCGGACAGTTGACGACATTCTCAAAAACATGAGAGGGAATACTGAAATAATCGCGGGATTAGATGGTGCCTGGGCTGATCCCCCCTTAAAGGATCACCCCAAGGTGCATATCATTCACCATAGTAAATCCATCGGCCAGAGGGCTATAACCAACGAATGCGCCAAGTTATCGAGGGCAAAATACTTGATGAAGTGTGATGCGCACTGTTCCTTCGATGAAGGATTCGATGTCAAGATGATGCAGGAAATGAAAGATGATTGGACGATGGTTCCCCTGATGAAGAACTTCCATGTTTTCGATTGGATCTGTAAAAAATGTGGGGATAGGAGATATCAAAGTCCAACTCCAACAAGTTGTCCTAAATGCGACAATACTACCGATTTTGAGAGGGATATTGTCTGGTTCGCCAAGAATAATCCCCAAAGTACCACATATTGTTTTGATTCAGAACCGCATTTCCAATACTTCCGCGAGTTCAAGAAACGTCCCGAAGGACAAGGGGATATAACGGAAACAATGTCTCTTCAAGGTTCATGCTTCATGGTAACGAGGGATAAATACTTTGAACTCAATCTCTCCGATGAAACATTCGGCTCATGGGGATCTCAAGGCATAGAGGTTGCAGTAAAGACATGGCTATCGGGTGGAAGAGTCGTGTGCAATCAGAAGACCTGGTATGGTCATATGTTTAGAACCCAGGGGGGAGATTTCGGATTTCCATACGACATTTCTGGTAGGCAAGTGAGTCGTGCCAAAAAGTATGCCAGAGACCTGTTTTTCAATAATAAATGGCCCAAACAGGTTCATCCTTTATCATGGCTTATCGATAAGTTTTGGCCCGTTCCCGGATGGAGTGATGATGCAAGGATGGCGGTGAAGGAACAAGGAAAGGGATTTATTGGCATGGAAGGAAGATTTGCTTCAGGAGATATTGAGGGAGGTGTTCAAAGTAGCTCGAAAGGGCTTCCGGATCCCTCACATAAGTCCACAGGAGGGCTCACAAAGGGACTTTGCTTCTATACCGACAACAGGGTAGCCCCAGGCATTCTAAATGCAGTGCGGGCAAGGCTGGAAGCATCCTTGAATGGATATCGCCTCGTCACTGTCTCCCTTAAACCTCTCGATTTCGGAGAAAACATCGTCCTGAACCTTCGACGTGGATATCTCGCCATGGCTAAACAGCAGCTTGCAGGACTTGAGAGGCTCGACACAGATATAGCGTTTATGGTGGAACACGATATCCTATATCCTCCATGCCACTTTGACTTCACTCCTCCAAGAAAGGATGTGTTTTATTACAACTTAAACTGGTGGAAGTGCAGATCCTCAGACGGTCAGGCTCTCCACTTCAAGGCAAAGCAGGTATCAGGATTATGCGCATACAGGGATATCCTGGTGGATTATTACCGGAAAAGGGTCGCGATGATGGAGAGTGGTGAGATAGGCGGTAGGAGACATTTTGAACCAGGTGGTCGCCATCAATATAGAGAAGAAGGATACAATAAACTTACTGCTCATGGATTTGATACCTGGTTTTCCGAGATTCCATACGTGGATATCAGGCACGAGACTTGTGTAACCAGAAACATATTTGACCCTTCAGGATACAGGGGTCAAGTTGTGGACTGGACACTCCAGGATTTTGTGCCTGGGTGGGGGGTTAGCAAGGACCGCTTCACGGAGTTCTTACGGGAGGCGACAGATGCCGTATAAACATGTTGATCCCGTTCCAATTCATGTAATGCTGAAACAGCGATATCAGGGCCATCACTCCATCTGTGAGACACTTAGAGAGATTTACATGGCAACAGAGGATGAAGGGATAAAGATGAAGTGTCGTGTGGCGGTGGCCATGGCAAAGAAAATGCATGAGAAATTGAAAGAATACAAACAGGCCACAGAAACAATGGAGAAACCGGATGCCTCAACCCAATTTTGAATATAAAAACATTGTGGGTGTTTCGAAGCGGAAGGACCCGACAAGGATTCCGGTTGGCTACGTCCCCTATGCCATGAACGTCGATTCCGATAATGACAAGAAACTCCATCGGCGCAGGGGGCGAACGCTGATTGATGACCCAAGCACCCATAGCATATGGTCAAACGCCTCCATTTGCCTCTGCGTGCAGGCGGGAGATCTTAAAGAAGCGACTCTAAATTTTAACACCATGACCTTCACCTACAGTACCCTTCTTGCAGATGTGGGCGATACAGAGATGATCTTTCAGGACGTTGCAGACATGGTATTTTTCACGAACGGCGATATGTTTGGGTACATCAGGGACCGCGTGGCTCATGGCATCCCAGAAGTGGATCAGGAATTTAAAAAAAGAATGGTGGGCGGGCATCTTATGGAGTATTGGGATTCCCGACTCTGGGTGTTTCAGGAAGGTATT
>Ga0315273_10014629_pt1 | contig 10114 bp, 8 predicted proteins | sample YL17G02_0_MG_FD_205753 | JGI IMG/M metagenome (GOLD analysis project Ga0315273, IMG submission 205753) | Sediment microbial communities from Yellowstone Lake, YNP, Wyoming, USA - YL17G02_0 | ecosystem: Environmental > Aquatic > Freshwater > Lake > Sediment | place: USA: Wyoming | collected... | reverse complement strand
AACGACGACATCCCCGGGTTCCGCTGGGTCGAGAAAGAGACCGGCACGCTGATGACCTGCTCGGCGCCGCCTGACTGCGAGGAGATCGAGCGCCGGCACACCACCGGCCATGGGCTCCTCGCCGCCGGCGGCGCCAGCCGCGGCAATCTCCTGTCGGGAGAGGCCGACCACGCCATCCTCACCATCAGCCGCCTCGAGGCCGAGAAGCGCGCCAACCCGGGATATCGGGCGTTTCTGGCGAACGGGTTCAACGTGACGCGCGTGTTCGTCCTGTTCTTCTACGAGGTCGTGCTGGAGTGGACCGCGGCGAATCGCGCGAAGCGCCGCGACGTGCTGCCGCGCGGTCACCGTGGTGGCAGCTACCCGTTCCTGCGCGCGGGGGTCGCGGTCGCGGTCCGCGACCTCGTCGTGTACGGCGTGCTCAGCGACATGATGAAGGGCCGCCCGGCCGTGTATGCGACATTCGCGGGCTACGACGAGGTCGCGCACCACTCCGGGCTCGAGCGCGCCGACACGCTCGACGTGCTGCGCAAGATCGACCAGCAGTTCGGACGCATCGCCCGCGCCCGCCGCTACGCGCCGCGGCCGTACGAGATCGTCGTGCTCTCGGACCACGGTCAGACCCAGGGGGCGACCTTCAAGCAACGCAACGGCTACGGGCTCGACGACCTGGTAGGCCGCTCGCTCGAGCACGGCCAGGTCGCTCATCTGCAGGCCGGCGACGAGAACGACACGGCGGTGACGCGCGCCGTCGACGAGGCGACCGGGCGCAAGAAGAAGGGAAAGCGGGCCGCGGCGCGCGACGTCAGCGGTGAGCGGGCCGCCGTGCTCGGCTCGGGCAACCTTGGGCTCGTCTACCTCATGGACGAGCCGCGCAGGCTGACGCTCGAGGAGATCCACAGACTCCACCCGCGTCTTGTCCCGGCCCTGCGCGAGCACCCCCACGTCGGCTGGGTGCTGCTGCGCTCAAGCCAGCGTGGGGCCGTGGCGCTCGGCGCCGGAGGGGTCCGCTATCTCGAGGACGACCGCATCGAGGGGGAGGACCCGCTGGCGTCGTTCTCGTCGCACGCCTCCGACCACCTGCGGCGCACCGACGGCTTCCCCCACGTCGCCGACATCATGGTCAACAGCTTCTACGACGAGCAACTCGACGAGGGCTGCGCCTTCGAGGAGCTCATCTCGTTCCACGGCGGCATGGGCGGTCCCCAGACGCGGCCGTGCCTGCTCTACCCGGCGCACCTGCCCCTTCCGGAAGAGCCCATCGTCGGCGCCGAGCGCCTGCACGAGGTCCTCCTCGGCTGGCGGCGCCTGCTTCAGGGCGACCTCGGCGAGGCAACGCGGACCACGGAGCCGGTCTGACCATCCCGCCGCCAGCGGGTGTAGCGTTGGCGCACTGACCCGGACGAGGGGAGTCTCGTGGGGGGCCTGCGCCACTTCTGGCATCGCCGCCTCGGCAAGATATTCGTCGCCGTCATCGTGGCCTTCGCAGTCTTCGTCGGGGCGGCGTTCGCGGCCGCGGCGTACACCGAGCGGAACAGCTTCTGCATCGAGGCCTGCCACGAGATGCAGCCGTACGGCGATACGTGGGAGCACTCCGCGCACAGCGACGTCGACTGCGTGCGCTGTCACATCGAGCCCGGCTTCGTGAACTTCGTGCGCGCCAAGGTCTCGGCACTGCGCGAGGTCTACGTCCACGTCGCCGGCCAGGTCAAGGCCCCCATCGCCGTCACGCGTCACGTCCCGAACGCGACGTGCACCGACAGCGACTGTCATCTCGCGGCGGACCTCACCGAGCCCATCGCCTTCGAAACGTCGTCGTTCTCGCATGCGGGCCACCCGGAGGTCCCGCTCTGTATCGACTGTCACGCACAGGTCGTGCACACCACGACGCCGGGGCGTGCGTACATCGATCCGGCCAGCATGGCTGCCTGCCTCGTGTGCCACGACGGCACGCAGGCGGCCGACGCCTGCGACACCTGCCACGAGGCCTCGCACGAGCCACGCGGCCGGTGCACGGACTGTCACCAGCTGGCGTCGTGGAAGTCGACCTTCGAGCATCCGGTGCGCCTGATCAAGCAGCATCGCGCCGCCGTCTGCGAGAAGTGCCACACGAGGTCGACGGCGACGGAGATGGGGTTCCCGTACGGTTGCAGGAGCTGTCATGGGAACCATCACCACGACGACAACACGCTCTGCGCCAAGTGCCACACGGCCACGCATTGGGTCCCCTCGACGTTCAAGCATCCGCAGACGGGCTGCGTCGACTGCCACAAGCGGCCGCACCCCGAACGCGGCACCTGTCTGAACTGCCATACGACGTCGTCGTGGGCCTCGCACTTCGCGCATCCGATCGCGCTGGGCGGGGTACACGCCGGGTTCGCCTGCGAGCGCTGCCACACCAACGGTCTGAACGCGCCAGGTCGTGCCTGCTCGAGCTGCCACGGCGACCATCACGGCGGTGGGCTCACCGACTGCACCCGGTGCCACACGACGAGCGCCTGGAGCCCGTCCACCTTCCATCATCCGCAGGAAGGGCCGCACATCCCCGCCGGCGAGCATCCGCTGTCCTGCAGCGCCTGCCACCCGAGCGGGTTCGGCGCGCACAGCTGTCCGTGCCACGGCGCGGGCGGCCCGGAGGGCGACTGACGCCTCGCCACTACAGCGGGGAAGGAAGGCCCACCGCGGCGGCGAAACTGTGAGACGGGGTTGCCGGCCACCAGTGCTCCTTTGGCTCGCTCAACTGGTCCTTCTCAGCGTGCGGCAACCCCTTTTCTATGCGTGAACGCCGCACCGACCGGACCGGCGCGCGGCGAGGTCCGGCGCCTTGCGGCAGGTGAGAGACGGGCGGAGGGCCTGGTTGACTTGCCTGGTCAGCCGTCCATAATCAGCCCTTGGTCTGCGGCGAGCAGAGTGAGGAGCGGCCCAGACACATGATCGTCTTCGAGAACGTCAGCAAGATCTACGACCCGGACGTGGTCGGCCTCCAGGACTTCACCTGCCACATCGGCAAGGGGGAGTTCGTTTTTCTGGTCGGGGCGTCAGGCTCGGGCAAGTCGACCCTCATCAGGCTCGTGCTCAAGGAGCTCGAACCGACCGAGGGCCGCCTTCTGGTCGCCGGCCGCAACCTCGGCACGCTGCCGCGTCGCAAGGTGCCGCTGCTGCGGCGCAACATCGGCTGCGTCTTCCAGGACTTCAAGCTGCTGCCCAACAAGACCGTCTACGAGAACGTCGCCTACGCCCTCGAAGTGGTGGGGGAGCCGCGACGCTCGATCCGCCGCAAGGTCCCCGAGATCCTCAACCTGGTCGGCCTGGGCGAGAAGACGAACAGCCTGCCGCACGAGATCTCCGGCGGTGAGCAGCAGCGCGTCTCCGTCGCCCGCGCCTTCGTGAACCATCCTCCGCTGCTGCTCGCCGACGAGCCGACGGGCAACATCGACCCCGAAACGGCGGTCGGCCTCATGCAGCTCCTCGTGCGCATCAACCGCACCGGCACCACGGTGTTGATCGCCACGCACGACCGCGAGATGGTCAACCGCATGCGCCGGCGCGTGCTGCAGCTCGACGTCGGCCGGCTCGTGCGCGACGAGCGGCGCGGCTCGTACGACCAGGTCGTGGACGAGCTCGAGGAAGGGGCCTGAGATGCGTCTCGGCTTCTTCCTCGCCGAGGCGTTGGGCTCGCTGCGCCGCAACTGGGTGATGACGATGGCGGCGGTGATCACGGTCTTCATCTCGACGGCGATCCTCGGTGTGGTCCTCGTGACCGACAAGAACCTCGACCAGGGCGCGACCAGCCTCAAGAACCGGGTCATGATCGAGGTCTTCATCAAAGACGAGACGACGCCGCAGCAGCAGGAGGCCTTCGAGAAGAAGGTCACGGCGATGTCCGAGGTGAAGGAGATGAAGTTCGTCAGCAAGGAGGAGGCGCTCGAGCGCTTCCGCGAGAGCTTCGGCGAGCGCATCACGGCGAGCCTGCCGATCAACCCGCTGCCGGCGTCCTACGAGGTCTACGTCAAGGACGCCGACCAGGTCGACGCCGTCGCGGCGCGCTTCTACGACGAGCCGATCGTCTCGCACACGCCGGGGACGAAGGACGGCGTGCAGTACGCGGCACAGACGGTGCGTCGCATGCTGGGCACGATCGACCTCATCGAGAAGGGCATGTGGGGGGCGACGGCCCTGTTCTCGGCGGCCGCGATCCTGCTCATCTCTACGACGGTACGGCTCTCCATCTTCGCCCGGCGTCGCGAGGTCGAGATCATGAGGCTGGTGGGCGCGACCAACTGGTTCATCCGCTGGCCGTTCGTGTTCGAGGGCTTCATCGCTGGTCTGATCGGCTCGGTGGTCGGCGCTCTCTCGGTGTACGTCGCCAACTGGGCCCTCGTCAATTGGCTCGAGAGCTCGGCCCTCGACTACCTGAAGCTGTACAAGTACCCGCTCTGGTGGCAGAGCTCGGGCTGGCCGCTCGGCCTGCTGCCTGCCCTGGCGCTGCTCGGCGGCGCCCTCGGCGCCGTGGGCAGCCTCGTCGCCCTGCGTCGCTACCTGCGCACCTGACCCGACGGCGGCCGTCTACAGGAAGCGGCCGCTCTGCCGAAGAAGGTTGATGAACGACATGTCGCTGCCGCGCCCCCTCATTCTCGCGGCGATCCTCGCCGCCCTCGTCATCGGGTTCGTCCCGGCGGCAGCCCACGCACTGACCCCGGGACAAGCTCAGGACGAGCTCTCGCGCACGCGCGGGCAACTCGAGCTGATGCGCGAGCGCATCCAGGCGGCGCGTGAGCGCAAGGCAGGCCTCGACGCGCAGATCCAGAGCATCGACGCGCGGCTGGGCCAGATCGAAGGCGACCTCGCGCAGACCGGCGCGCAGATCGCGCAGGTCGAGCGCCGGCTCACGGCAACGCGCCAGAAGCTCGACCGCCTGCGCGCCGAGCTGCGCGCCAAGCGCGCCGAGCTGCGCGCCGCCGAGGACCGGCTCGCACTGCAGCAGATCGCCTTCGAGCGGCGCGTCGTGATGCTCTACAAGGCCAACGACCTCTCGTACCTCGACGTGCTGCTCGAGTCCACGAGCTTCGACGATCTGGTGGGGCGGCTGCGCGTCATGCAGGACATGGTCGGCGGCGAGAGCGACCTGCTGGGCCAGCTCGAGGAAGCGCGCGCCGCGGTCGAGGCCGAGCGCGAGGCCCTGACCGCGAAGCAGGAGGAGGCGGCGCGTGCGGCGGCCGACCTCGAGGAGCAACGCTCCGAGCTCGCCGCCCTGCGCGCCGCCCAGCAGCAGCAGCGTGACGCCGTGTACGCGACGCGTCAGGACAAGGGCGCGACGCTCGCCGCCGCCAGCACCAACCTGGCCGAGCTCGAGCGTCAAGAGGACCGGCTTCTCGCTCAGAGCGAGGCGCTCACCTCGGTCATCAACGGCGACTCGGGTGGCGGCCACGGCACCGGGGCGATGATGTGGCCGGTGAACGGGACGATCACCTCGGGCTTCGGCTATCGCATCCATCCGATCCTCGGTAAGCGCATCCTCCACACCGGCATCGACATCGCCGCGGGCAGCGGCACGGCGATCTGGGCCGCCGACGGCGGCAAGGTCGTTTACGCCACCTGGGTCTACGGCTACGGCAACACCGTGGCACTCGACCACGGCGGCGGCATCTCGACACTGTACGCGCACCAGTCCTCGATCGCCGTCGGTTACGGCCAGACGGTGAAGAAGGGCCAGGTGATCGGCTACGTCGGGTCGACGGGGTATTCGACGGGTCCGCACCTGCACTTCGAGGTGCGTGTCAACGGGGCACCTGTCGACCCCAGGGGCTACCTGCCCTGAGCGGCGCGGCACTTCTCGCAGGCCGCGAGCGGGGCATGGACGGGCGCGCGCCGCGTCCCTCTCGCGTCGGTCGGTTTGCCGCCGCCCGCGCCCCGGTCTACCATTCCTGAGCAGTGCGCTCTCTCAAGACAGCTCTCGTCGTCATCCTCATCTCTCTCGGCTTTCTCGTCGGCTACTTCGCGGGTTGGCGAGTGCAGGGCGACAACGTCGTCCGGCTGACCCCGGACGAGCTCGACTCCGCCGCCCAGGCCGGCCAGCTGCAGCAACGCATCATCGAGGAGCTGCAGGGCCGCTACTACAAGGCAGTCGATGTCGAGACGCTCTCGCAGAAGGGCGTCGAGGGCACGCTGAAGTCGCTTCGGGACCCGTACACCACCTATCTCTCGCCGCGCGAGGCGCAGTTGCTCGAGGAGCAGACCAAGGGCGAGTATTCGGGCATTGGCGCCGCGCTGCAGAAGAAGGACGGCGGCCTGCTCATCACCCGCGTGTTCGACGGCTCGCCGGCGAAGCAGGCCGGTCTCGGCCCGGGCGATGTGATCGTCGCCGTCGACGGCACGGCGATCGAGGGCGAGGCACTCGAGGCGAGCATCGCCCGGATCAAGGGCAAGGCGGGCACCGATGTGACGGTGACCGTGCGCAAGAAGGGCAGCGAGAACGAGACCGACGTCACCCTCACGCGCAAGACGATCCCCATCCCGCAGACGCGGGCCGAGATGCTCGAGGCGGGCGACCAGGACGTCGGCTACGTGCAGCTCTACGAGTTCGCCGGCGGCGCCGGTGACGACGTGCGCCGCGAGATCGACAAGCTCGAAGCGAAGGGCGCCGACTGGATCGTCCTCGACCTGCGCTACAACGGCGGCGGCCTGCTCTCAGAGGCCGTGGACGTCACGGGCGACTTCCTCCGCGGCGAGGTCGTGTCGACCAAGGGCCTGCACTCGCCGCTCGAGGTCTACCAGAGCGACGAGACGCCGGCGACGGACCTCCCCGTCATCGTGCTCACGAACGGGTACTCGGCGAGCGCCTCCGAGATCGTGACGGGCGCGCTCAAGGACCGCGACCGCGCGACCGTGATCGGCGAGACGACCTTCGGCAAGGGCGTCGTGCAGAGCATCGTGCCGCTGGGCAACGGCGCCAGCCTCAAGCTGACGACCGCCAACTACTTCACGCCTGACGGCACGAACATCGACAAGAAGGGCATCAAGCCAGACATCGTGGCGCCGGACGACCCCAAGACGAAGAAGGACGAGACGCTCGACCGGGCTCTCGCCTTCATCGCCGCGCGGTGACGCGGTGACGAAGGCGCCGAGGAAGGCCCCGACGCCGTCCGCGCCGCGGCCGTTCCGCGTCTCCCGCCGGGGCCGCTTCTGGTCGCTCGAGCCCCTGCGCGGCGACGAGCGCTCGTACCTCACGGCCAAGGGGAGCGTCCCGTTCGAGCTCGACGACCTGGTGCTCGCCGTGCCGGCGCCCGGCGATCGCCGCCGCGTGGTCGAGGTGCTCGGGCCGGCGGACAGCCTGGAGGCTGCGCTCAAGGCGCTCATGTACGCCGCCGGCGTGCGCCAGGGGTTCTCGGACGAGGTGCTCGACGAGGCGAGCGCGGTCGGGGCGCGCGCGGCGCGCCCCGACGGGACTCGCCGCGACCTCGCCGGCCTTCCGACCTTCACCATCGACCCGGACACCGCGCGCGACTTCGACGACGCGATCTCGGTCGCGCGCGACGGCGACGGCTACCGCGCCCACGTCCACATCGCCGACGTGTCCTACTTCGTCGACCAGGGTGGCGCGATCGACCTCGAGGCGCGGCAGCGCACGGCGAGCGTCTACCTGCCGCTGTGGGCCGAGCCGATGCTGCCCGCGGCCCTCTCGTCCGAGCTCTGCAGCCTGCGACCGCGGATCGCGCGCAAGTGCGTGACCGTCGAGTTCACCTTCGACGCCGAGGGACGCCGCACCTCGACGCAGTTCCACCGCTCGCTCATCAGCAGCGATCACCGGCTCACCTACGGGTTCGTCGACGGGATCCTCGAGGCCAACGGCGCCGCTGCGGGGCTTGCGGTCGGCGCAGACGGCGGCCCATCTGGCGCCCCGGCGGCGCCGCCTTTCGACGCCGTTGCGCCCTCCTCCGCCGCCGCTGCGCCACGCCCTCCGGCCACCGTTCCCGACGCCACGACCGAGGCCGACGCCAATCTCGTCGAGAGACTCTGCCTCGCCGCCGAGCTGGCCGGCACGCTGCGCCGCAAGCGCTTCGCCCGCGGCGCCCTGCGCATCGGCTCGTTCGAGCCCGAGTACGCGTTCGACGACGAGGGCCGACTCAGCGGTGCCGCGGCGCGGCCCGAGACCGCCTCGCACGCGCTCGTCGAGGAGTACATGCTGGCTGCCAACGAGGCGGTCGCCGAGTTTCTCCTCAAACGCAGGGCGCGGGCGATCTTCCGCGTGCACGAGCCGCCCGACGCGCAGAGCGCGATCGAGCTCTTCGATCAGCTCGAGGAGCTCGGCGTGCCCGTCCCGGCGCTCCCCGGGGGGGCGCTGGCGAGCGGCCAGCTCGGCGCGGCGTACGCACGCGCCGCGGCGGCGATCGCCGCGACGAGCGTCCGTGAAGGCCGCGGCCGGCAGGCCTGGCCGATGCTGCTCCTGCGCTCGCTCAAGCAGGCCGTGTACGCGCCGGCCAACCGCGGTCACTTCGGTCTCGCGAGCCAGGGCTACCTGCACTTCACCTCGCCGATCCGTCGCTACCCCGACCTGGTCGTCCACCGCGCCCTCCTCAAGGAGCTCGGCGAGGGCCCGGGGGCGCCGGGCGACGAGGAGCTGGCCGCCCTGGCCGAGGCATGCTCCGTCGCCGAGCGCAGCATCTCGCGCACCGAGATGGACGGCGACGACATCGCCCTCACGTCGCTGCTCGACCAGCGGCTTCTGAGAGAGGGATGGCAGACCGTCTTCAGGGGAGAGATCATCGGGTTGCTCGGCGGCGGCATGTTCGTGCGCTTCGGCGGCTGCCACGAGGGCTATCTGCCCACGCGCACGCTCGGGGCCGAGCGTTTCTCTCTCAGCGAGCACGACACGGCCCTGGTCGGCGACGCCAGCGGCCGTCGCTACCAGCTCGGCGACCAGATCGAGGTCAGGGTCGAGCGCGTCGACCGCGTGCGTGGCCGGGTCGACCTTGTGCCGGTGCTCGAACAGCCCGAACGGCCGCTCCCTCGACCCGGCCGTGTGCCCAGCCGGCGCACCACCGGCGGCCGTCCCCCGCGTCGCCGGCCGCCGGTCCGCCGTGGAGGCGGTCCCTTGACCACTCGCGGCGGGCGGTGATAGAACCCTCCTCCCCCCCACAGCCCAGGAGGCTGCCCCGTGGCGCGAGAGACGGGCGTCAAGCAGATCGCCGGCAACCGCAAGGCGTACCACGACTACTTCATCGACGAGACCTTCGAGGCCGGCCTCGTGCTGGTCGGCACCGAGGTCAAGTCGCTGCGCGAGGGCAGGGTCAACCTGCGTGACAGCTACGCCGAGGTCCGCGGCGGTGAGCTCTTCCTGCTCGGCGTCCACATCAGCCCCTACACACAGGGCAACGTCTGGAACCACGAGCCCCTGCGCCCGCGCAAGCTGCTGCTGCACGCCCGCGAGATCGACCGCATCGACGGCAAGGTGAACGAGCGCGGCTACACCATCGTGCCGACCAAGCTCTACTTCAAGGACGGAAGGGCCAAGGTGGAGATCGGCCTCGCCCGCGGCAAGAAGCTCTACGACAAGCGCGCCGATATGGCGGCGCGCGACGCGCAGCGCGACGTCGAGCGTGCCCTGCGCGGCCGCGGGGAAGAGTAGAGGCCTGACGGGAGGCGCCCATGGAGATCCTGACGCCGCAGCAGATCGACGATGCGCTGGCCGACCTCGACGGCTGGACGCATGCCGACGGCGCGCTGACGAGGACGTTCCGCTTCGCCGACTTCGCCCGCGCCGTCGACTTCGTCGAACAGCTCGCCGACGTGGCCGAGTCGATGCAGCACCATCCGGACATCGACATCCGCTACAACAAGGTGACCCTGCGCGCCGTGACCCACAGCGCCGGCGGGGTCACGGCGCGCGACGTCGAGCTGGCCGTCGCACTCGACCATCTCGCGTAGGGCATCGGGCCGCCGTCGCCCAGGGCGCCGGGCCGTCGCCGCCCGTGCTAGAATCGCTCTCCGCTGCCCTCGTAGCTCAGGGGATTAGAGCGCGCGCCTCCGGAGCGCGAGGTCGAAGGTTCGAATCCTTCCGGGGGCACCACCCTCACCGTTCTGCACAACGTCGCGCGTCGTGACGCCCGCTCCGGTT
>Ga0315273_10014627_pt1 | contig 10115 bp, 5 predicted proteins | sample YL17G02_0_MG_FD_205753 | JGI IMG/M metagenome (GOLD analysis project Ga0315273, IMG submission 205753) | Sediment microbial communities from Yellowstone Lake, YNP, Wyoming, USA - YL17G02_0 | ecosystem: Environmental > Aquatic > Freshwater > Lake > Sediment | place: USA: Wyoming | collected... | reverse complement strand
AAGATGAAATCGGGCGCTGAATCAGATATCGTGAAAGCCTGGCTTGCAGACCTCAACGCATGTCTTGCCGCCGGCGATTACGCCAAGGCAGCGGGGTTGTTCGCAGAACAGGGGTTTTGGCGGGACCTCATTGCATTTACCTGGAATATCAAGACGCTCGAGGGCAGGGATGCCATTGGCGCCATGCTTGCCCAAACGGTGCCGGCGCTGGCGCCAATTAGAATTATCCTTGATGGGGCAGGCCAGACTGCTGACGGCATGATCACCGCCTGGCTCACACTGGAAACCCGGGTGGGACGCGGCAAGGGTCATTTACGTCTGCTGGATGGCAAGGGGTATACCCTTCTGACCTCCCTCGACGAATTGAAGGGCCACGAGGAACGGCAGGGGCCGACCCGGGAGCAGGGCATCACGCACGGCGCCTTCAAGAACCGCAGGAACTGGCTTGAACGAAAGACCCAAGAGGATGCGGCACTTGGTTCAACCACTCAACCCTACTGCGTTATCATCGGGGGGGGGCAAGGCGGCATTGCCCTCGGCGCTCGGCTGAAGCGGCTTGGCGTGCCCACCATCATCCTGGAAAAGAACCACAGGCCCGGGGATTCGTGGCGCAATCGCTATCAGTCCCTCGTGCTGCATGACCCCGTCTGGTATGATCATTTGCCCTATATTCCCTTTCCCTCCCACTGGCCGGTGTTCACGCCCAAGGACAAGATGGGCGACTGGCTTGAAATGTATACACGGGTGATGGAGCTCAATTACTGGACATCCTGTGAATGCCTTACCGCAAGCTTTGACGATGCGGCGAAGGAATGGGCATTACAGGTCAACCGCGATGGCCGCAAAGTGACGCTGAGACCGAAACAGCTTGTCTTCGCCACCGGCTCCTACGGACCGCCGCGGGAAATCCGCGTGCCAGGGACCGAAAAATTCCAGGGCGAGCAGTATCACTCCAGCCGTTTCAAGACCGGTGCGCCCTATAGGGGCAAACATTGCATCGTGGTGGGCGCCAACAGTTCCGCCCATGACATGTGCGCCGACTTGTGGGAGCATGATGCACATGTCACCATGATCCAGCGCACACCGACCACGGTTGTGCGTTCTGAAACACTCATGGAAATGGCCTTTGCCGGATTGTACTCTGAACAGGCCCTACAAAATGGCATCACGGTGGACAGGGCAGACCTTCTCTTTGCAGCAACGCCTTTCAGGCTTTTGGCCGGGGGGCAAATTGCTCTGGCTGCAAAAATGGCAGAACGGGACGCTGATCTGCTGGCGCGGCTCAATCGAGCCGGGTTCCTCACCGACCTCGGCGAAGACAATTCCGGGCAGATGATGAAGGCGCTGCGCACCGGTTCTGGCTATTATCTCGATGTGGGCTGCTCCGAGCTGATCGCCAGCGGCGAGGTCAAGCTGCGCAGCTCCGTCGAGCTTGAACATATCAAAGAGAAGAGTGTTGTTCTCACCGATGGGAGTGAGCTTCCAGCCGACCTCATTATCTATGCAACAGGATACCTGTCCATGAATGAATGGGTGGCGAAAATCATCTCGCGCGAGGTGGCGGACCGCATCGGCCCCAACTGGGGTTATGGTTCGGGCACCCGCGGTGACCCCGGACCATGGGAAGGTGAGCTTCGCAACATGTGGAAACCCCTGAAGCAAGACGCCCTATGGTTCCACGGCGGCAACCTTCACCTGTCGCGCCACTATTCACAATACGTCGCCCTTCAGCTCAAAGCCCGCATGGAGAACATCGCTACTCCAGTTTATTGAGGTTTTGACCGGGCATTGATTTCAGTCGACCAATTCATATAGATGCAATAACGTCATTTCCCCAAGTTGAACCATCAAAGGAACCAATCCCATGGCATCGGTCGGCGTCGTTGATGTGCGCAAAGCCTACGGCGCACAGGAAGCTATCCACGGCGTTTCAATCACCATCGAAGACGGTGAGTTCGTCATTCTGGTGGGGCCCATCAGGCTGCGGAAAATCAACGCTGCTGCGCATGATTGCGGGCCTAGAGCCCATCGCCTCGGGCGACATCAGGATTGGCGACAGGATCGTGAATTCCCTACCGCCCAAGGATCGCGACATTGCCATGGTGTTCCAGACCTATGCCCTTTATCCGCACAAGACGGTGGCCCAGAACATGGGCTTTGCCCTTATGATGCGAAAGACGCCAAGGGCTGAAATCGATACTCGTGTGCGACGTGCCGCAGAAATTCTGGACCTGTTACCCTATCTCGAACGCTACCCGCGGCAGCTCTCGGGAGGCCAACGCCAGCGCGTGGCCATGGGTCGGGCCATCGTGCGCGACCCCAAGGTGTTCCTTGGCCCCTGGCGCAACAAAGACATTTCTTTCTTTTTTCTGTCGCAGTTGATCCTGCCGCCGGTGGTTTTGGCCATGCCGTTCCTCGTGCTCTACAAGGAGCTCGCACTGCTCGACAACATCATTGGACTGATTCTGGTTTATACGCTCCTGGTGCTGCCCATCGTCATCTGGATTATGCGTGACCAATTCGACACCATTCCCATCGAGCTTGAACAGGCAGCCCTCGTGGACGGCTGCACGGTGTGGAGCGCCTTTTTCCGTATCGTGCTGCCCATAGCCCTGCCGAGCATGGTGGCAGCCTTCATCCTGTCCATCGTCTTGTGCTGGAATGAGTATTTCTTTGCGGCCCTGCTGAACAGCACCAGCGCCAAGACCTTGCCGGTCATGGTGGCAAGCCAGACGGGTTCTCAAGGTATCAGCTGGTGGTCCATGGCCGCCCTTTCCACCGCTACCGTTGCCCCGCTAATCTTTATAGGCATCCTCCTCGAGCGCTTCATCGTCAAGGGCCTCACAGCAGGTGCTGTTAAGTAACTAAAAAGGTTAAACATTACAAAACTTTCATCCCGCCGCAAGTTGCCTGTAAGTAAAAACCGCCTATATCTCTACCATTGACACATTTCGATATGGAGAAAGAACTTATGTCAGCCACCTTCGTTATCACCCGAAAAACCCTGTTCGGCCTGCTTGCTGCAGGTCTCTTGAGCGCTACGGCACTAACCACTTCAATGCTTGTGTCGCCGCCAATGGAGGTTAGGGCTGAGAGCCAGGCCGCCATTGACCCCACTAAGGGTTTTGCCGACCTGGTGGACCGCGTTATGCCAGCCGTTGTGAGCGTGCAGGTGAAGTTTGCCGATGTTGCGGCAACCGTTGAGGGAGGCGATGCTAGCCCCGACCAGCAGCAGATACCGCCAGAGTTCAAGGATTTCTTTGACCAATTCCCGCAGTTCCGCAATCGCATGCCGCAGGGCATGGACCCGCAGCGCCACCATGGCGGCGAGGCCCTTGGTTCGGGCTTCATCATCAGTGCTGATGGTTATGCCGTGACCAATAACCATGTGGTACAGGGCGCGGACGAAGTGACAGTGAAGGTACAGGGCGGCGACGAACTCAAGGCCACCGTGATCGGCACCGATCCCAAGACGGATCTTGCACTCATCAAGATCAAGTCCGACAAGACCTTCCAATTTGTGAAGTTCGCCGGGAAAGAAGCCCGGGTTGGCGATATCGTGATGGCGGTGGGCAACCCCTTCGGCCTCAACAGCACGGTGACGACAGGCATTGTATCGGCCCGTGGCCGTGACATCGGCTCTGGCCCCTATGACGACTTCCTGCAGATCGATGCGTCCATCAACAAGGGCAACTCGGGCGGTCCGTCTTTTAATCTTTCAGGTGAAGTGATCGGGGTAAACTCCGCCATCTTCTCGCCTTCGGGTGGGTCGGTCGGCATCGGCTTTGCCATTCCGGCCTCCATCGCTCAGGACGTGATCACCAGCCTCAAGGATAACGGCAAGGTGACCCGTGGCTGGCTTGGCGTGCAGATCCAGCCGGTTACTGACGAGATTGCCCAGAGCCTGGGCCTGCCTTCCGCCAAGGGCGCCATTGTTTCTGATGTGACAGAAAAGTCGCCAGCCCTGGCAGCCGGCTTCAAGACCGGTGACACCATTCTTAAGGCCGATGGTTCGGATATTTCCGATGCCCGCGACCTTTCCCGCAAGGTGGCGCATTTTGCGCCGGGCAAGACCATCAACATTGATATCATTCGCGATGGCAAGCCGATGACGGTTGCCGTGAAGATTGGTGCCATGCCGACCGACATGAAGATGGCCGGCCGCTCTGCCATGCCGGACGAGCCCGCCGACACGACATCGCTGGGCCTCAAGCTCGGCCCTGCGGAGGATGGCGCCGGCGTGAAAATCCTTGAAGTAAAGCCAGATTCAGCGGCCGAACAGCAGGGACTGAAGGCAGGCGACGTCATCCTCGAAGTGGCCGGCAAGGAAGTCAACGACCCCTCGGAGGTCAAGCAGGCGATGAAGGACAATACCAAGTCTCGGGTTCTCATGCTTGTGCGCACGGGCGACGGCCAGCGCTTCCTCGCCCTTCCTCTGGACAAGGGATAACAGTTCGGACGTTCCAATGTCTGCACCCCGCTCGGCATTTGACGTCTAAAGCGCGGAGACCACCACCCCTCTTGGTTCCCTCCAGCATGGTGGTCTCCGCGTCACTCTTTTCTGAAAGCCAAAGTCATGCAAGTCTCAAGTTCCGCAGCAACCGAATCTGCCAAACCCCGCCGGACCCAGGACCACATGCGCATACTGGTAATTGAAGATGATCGCGATGCCGCCTCCTGGCTCATGAAGGGCTTGGCCGAGAGCGGCCATGTGGCCGATCATGCAGCCGACGGCGAGGAGGGTCTTGCCCTGGCGCAGGAGTCCATCCACGACATTCTCATCGTCGACCGCATGCTGCCGAAGATGGACGGCCTCTCCATCATCCGCACGCTGCGCGCCAAGGGCATTACCACGCCCGTCCTCATCCTGAGCGCCCTCAGTGATGTGGATGAACGGGTGAAGGGCCTGCGCGCCGGCGGCGACGACTACCTGGCCAAACCCTATTCCTTTGCAGAGCTGCTCGCGCGGATAGAAGGGCTGGGCCGCAGGAGCGGCCAGGAGCCCCTGGAAACCAAGCTCAAGGCCCTCGATCTCGAGATTGACTTGCTTACCCGCAGTGTCACAAGGGCTGGCCAAAACATTCTCCTGCAGCCCCGGGAGTTCAAGTTGCTCGAATACCTAATGCGCAATGCCGGCCATATCGTCACTCGAACCATGTTGCTTGAAAATGTATGGGACTATCATTTTGATCCGCAAACCAATGTGATAGATGTGCATGTATCAAGGTTGCGGTCGAAGATTGAGAAGGGTTTTGACAGACCCATTCTGCAAACCGTGCGAGGAGCCGGATATATGATACGTGATATTTAACTCGAAAATTCTCCAAACTTCCACCTTTCGGCTGGTGGCGATATATCTCCTTGTCTTTGCACTTTCGGTGGGTGCCATTCTCGCCTATGTGTTCTGGAATACGGCGGGCCTTCTCGAACGCCAGACTGACTCCACCATCCGCGCCGAAGTGCAGGCGCTTGCCGACCAATACCGCATCCTCGGCCTGCAGGGCATAGTTGACACCATCCAGCGCCGCAGCGTGGAGCGGGGCGGTGGCATTTATCTCCTGGCGAATGCCGCTGGAAAGCACGTGGCCGGAAACCTCGAGTCTGTTCCTCAGCAGGTGATAGATGAAACCGGCTGGATCGATTTTCCACTCGATATTGTCTCAGGCAACACCAAGCAGCGCCGTTCTGCCCGGGCCTTTCATGCCGATCTCAACGAGGACTACGAACTCATCGTCGGGCGCGACGTAGAAGAATTGAAGCTGTTCGGCGACATCATCAAGCGCACACTCTTCTGGGCCCTGGGCTTCGCAGTTGTGCTGGGGCTGGGGGGAGGCCTTCTCACCAGCCGCAACTTTCTACGCCGTGTGGACGCGATCACCGATACCAGCCGCTCCATCATGGGCGGCGACCTCGCACAACGCATGCCGGTCACTGGAAACGGCGACGAACTGGACAAGCTAGCCCGCTCACTCAATGAAATGCTCGACCAGATCGAACGCCTGATGATGGGCATGAAGGAGGTGACCAGCAACGTCGCCCACGACCTGAAAACGCCCCTGACACGGCTGCGGGCGAGGGTGGAATCGGCCCTGCGCTCGAACAACAAGGCGGAGTACCGGGCGGCCCTCGACAAGACCATTGAAGAGTCAGACAGGCTTTTGCAGACCTTCAATGCGCTGCTGTCCATCGCACGGGCCGAGGCAGGGCAGTCACGCGACCTGCTGCAGCATATCGATGCCCACGATATCGTGGCTGACGTGGCCGAACTCTATCAGCCCATTGCGGAAGAAGAGGGGGGCAAGCTCAGCGTTTCCGTGAGCCCTGGCCTCAATGTACTGGCCGATCGCCAGCTGTTGTCGCAGGCACTCAGCAATCTGGTCGATAACGCCTTGAAATATGGTGTCACGGATGAAAACCCGCGGCCCGAGATCGCCATCGACGGTAGGCTCGAGGCAAACCAGGTCATCATCACGGTGGCAGATCGGGGTGCCGGCATCCCCGAAGAAGATCGTTGCCGGGTTCTGGACCGCTTCGTGCGCCTCGACTCCAGCCGCACCAAACCCGGCAACGGCCTAGGCCTGAGCCTCGTGGCCGGCGTAATGAAGCTGCACGGTGCCACTCTTTTGCTGGAAGACAACCATCCAGGCCTGCGCGCCAAGCTGGTGCTGCCGCTGCACACCGAGCAAGGGTAGTGTCGTCTCACTTGTGTGCACCCCGCCAAATCTCTCAGTGATCGCCCAGCGAGGCGACCACCCAGAGGTTCAATAGGCTCAAAGCCTGGTTTGCGAGCTCAAGGCGGACGATGGAGAGTTGTTGATTGCTTGTAATTCCATCTTACCCCAATCCGCTCTAGGGTAGCACCATGACCGGGGTGTTTTCTCAACGTATGAATAGCAATTTACCGAAGCCTGTTGACTTAGATGCAGCATCGCGGTTTTGGGATGATCTTGGACCAGTGCTGCAAGAGCAACTTCACGGCCAGCGGCTCTTCCTGCAAGCGGTAGCGGGAGGCTCACCCTATTTGCGCACCCTCATGCTGCGCGATCCCGGTTCTCTCGTCGAACTCCTCGGCATGCCGCCAGAAGAAATGCTGGAGCGCGTTTGCAGTGACCTCAACGCCGCTAGGGTCTATCCCGCCCAGGCCGATATCATGGTGGCTTTGCGCCTGGCCAAGGATAAGGCCTCACTGCTGATTGCCCTTTGCGATCTCGCTGGCATCTGGAACGTGGATGACGTCACGGCAAACCTTACCCACTTTGCCGATGCCATGCTTGACGCCTCCATCAACTGGCTGCTGAGCGACGCGGCACGGGCCGGCAAATTCAAGCTGCGGTCTGCAGATAATCCCTCGCTCGGTTGCGGCTATGTGGCCCTTGCCATGGGCAAGCATGGCGCAAGGGAACTCAACTACTCCAGCGATATCGATCTCATCATTCTCTACGATCCTGAAACCGCACCCTTGGCCGAAGGCACCGAGCCTTCCACCTTCTTCGTGCGGATGACCAAGCGGCTAGTGATGATCCTGCAAGACATTACCGAACACGGCTACTGTCTTCGCGTGGACCTGCGCCTCAGGCCGGACCCGCGCGCCACCCAGGTGGCGATTTCCATGGAGGCGGCAGCCATCTACTATGAAAGCATGGGGCAGAACTGGGAACGGGCCGCCATGATCAAGGCGCGGCCCGCTGCCGGTGACATTGCCTTGGGGACCGAGTTCCTACTGCGCCTGCAACCCTATATCTGGCGGAAATACTTGGACTTTGCCGCCATTGCCGATGTACAATCCCTTAAGCGCCAGATCCATGCCGTCAAGGGTCACGGCAGCATCGCGATACTGGGCCACAACATCAAGCTTGGACGCGGCGGTATCCGCGAAATTGAATTTTTCGTGCAAACCCAACAGCTCATTGCGGGGGGGCGTAATCCCAGGCTGCGAGGCCTCCGCACCCTCGACATGCTGGATGCCCTGGCCGAGGCCCAATGGATTTCGAAGGAGGCAGCGGCAAGCCTGCAATCCGCCTACCGGTACCTGCGCAGCATTGAACACCGCATCCAGATGGTCAATGACGAGCAAAGCCATACGCTGCCAAAGGACGAGCAAGCCTTTGCGAGGCTGGCACGGCTATCGGGCTATGCGGAGCCTGACGATTTTGCCAAAGACCTGCGGCAAACCCTGGAGCTGGTGCAGGGACACTATGCCGCCCTGTTCGAAAGTGCCACGGAACTCGGTAGTGGCGGTGGTAGCCTGGTGTTTACTGGCGGTGAGGACGATCCTGAAACGCTTGAAACCCTTTCGGCCATGGGGTTCAGACAGCCGAGTGAAGTTTCAGCAACCATTCGCGGCTGGCATTTTGGCCGCTATGCCGCCACCCGCAGCAGCAAGTCCAAGGAGCTTCTCACCGAGCTCATGCCCCTGCTGCTGTCGGCTCTGGCGCGCAGTGGCGATGCCGACCAGGCATTCATCGCCTTCGACCACTTCATCGCGGGGCTTCCCGCCGGCGTGCAGCTTTTCTCCATGTTGAAGGCCAATCCGAATCTTCTCGATCTCATTGCTACTATCCTTGGCACGGCTCCCCGCTTGGCCGAGCAGCTGAGTGCGCGCCCGCGCGTGCTGGATGCTGTGCTCGATCGCGGCTTCTTCGGAGCCTTGCCGTGCCCGGAGGAGGTAAAGGCGGCCGTAGATGCCATTATTCCAGATGGCGTGCCGCTCGACGAAGTGGTTGACCGTGTGCGCATCGTGGGACGCGAACAGATGTTCCGCATCGGCGTGCGCGTGCTTTCTGAAACCGTGAGCGCGGTTGAGGCAGGCTCTGCCATATCCACCCTTGCGGAGCTGCTGCTGCAGCGGTTGCACACGGCCGTGTCAGCCGACATGCAAGGCCGCCACGGCGTGGTTCCGGGCGGACGTACCTGCATCATTGCCATGGGCAAAATGGGCAGTCGAGAAATGACCGCCGGCTCCGACCTTGACCTCATGCTGGTCTATGACAACCCGCTGAAGGCAGAATCGTCCAATGGCGCCAAGCCGCTTGCCGCCAGCCACTATTTCGGCCGTCTCACGCAGCGCCTCATTGCGGCTATCACCGCGCCCACCAGTGAGGGCACGTTGTTCGACGTGGATATGCGACTGCGCCCTTCCGGCAGCAAGGGACCGGTGGCCACCAGCTTTGAAAGCTTCTACCGCTACCAGAAGGAGTCAGCCTGGACCTGGGAGAAGTTGGCCCTGACGCGGGCCCGGGTGGTGAGCGGCGATAGCGACCTGGGCGATCAGCTCTCAATGGCGATCACGCAAACCCTCTGCGCCCCGCGTGGCAGGGAAGTCATCCGCAATGACGTGCTCGACATGCGCCGGTTGATGCTCAGGGAGCAGGGGCAGGTGGACCTGTGGGACATCAAGCGCACCCGCGGCGGCCTTGTGGAGGTCGAGTTCATCGCCCAGTTCCTGCAACTCGTTCATGCCGCCACGACGCCTGATGTGCTCGACACCAACACCCATGCAGCGCTCAGCAAGCTGGCCCGCTTTGGTTACCTTGGCGACACTGCAGCCCGTGACCTCAAGGAGGCTTGCCTGCTCTATCACCGTGTCACCCAGGTATTGCGGCTCTGCGTGAACGGGGCTTACAGCCCGGGCGCGTCTCCCACCGGCCTTAACCAGATTGTGGCGCAGGCAGCGGTTGCTCCCGACATCAAAGCGGCTGAATCCCTGATTTTCGACACGCAGGCCCGCGTTGGTGCCCTGTTTGAGAGCATCATCGGGCCGGTCACACAAAAATAGCGACGGATTTTGGCGGCGCACACGTCTTGATTTGCGGAAAAGTGACATTTCCTGAAACGGCAATCCCCCCAAAATTGCTCTATCAGACTCACACAATTCCCGCTGAGATTTGCCTTCCATATTTGATGGCGTGATATCGTTGGAGGCCGCGTGCCAATGTGGCTGATGCTGGCTTGCCGTAATATCCGGTCCAGGCTCCAAGCCTTGCGATGACCCAGGTTGCAAAGGCCAGCGTGTCAGGCGGGTGGGGATTTTTCTGGCACGCCGTGGGCTTCTCTCCTCCATAGTTTTTGCAAAGTGCCACAAGCAGCGGCTTGTCATCAGGGTCAAAGGCATCGGC
>Ga0315273_10014626_pt1 | contig 10115 bp, 9 predicted proteins | sample YL17G02_0_MG_FD_205753 | JGI IMG/M metagenome (GOLD analysis project Ga0315273, IMG submission 205753) | Sediment microbial communities from Yellowstone Lake, YNP, Wyoming, USA - YL17G02_0 | ecosystem: Environmental > Aquatic > Freshwater > Lake > Sediment | place: USA: Wyoming | collected... | reverse complement strand
ATCCGGCCGCGCAAGCGCTGGGTATCGGCTGAGCCATGCGGTGAATAGTGACTGAAAAATGCGCAAGCCCTTATTTTTCAATGGTCCGATCCGAAAAGCGCGGAAGTTGGGTTAACTCTCGAAGTAGACGCCGGCGGTCTCCAGGGCCTTCCGCAAATTGGCGTATCCGAGCTTCACGCGGACCGTCGGCAACCTGGTGTGGCTGCGGCACCTCACGCTCACTCATCTCAGCCACCTTGCCTGGCTGGACAGCCCGTGGAAAAGGTCCGCGGGCAAGCTGAGGCATGCCCGACGCGGGCTGCAAGCGGTTGATCTGGCTGGTGAGACAGGCTTCAGCCCGTCGCCCTCGAATCGGTGCCGGGACTCTTTCCGCGCACTGCCAGGCCCAGCAGGCCCTTGACATCTTCAAACGAGACCGTTTCCGTTTGCCGGGCACGCGCGTCGAGCAACTTCATCAACGCCCGGTTCTGCCGCGTCAGTTCGATCTCACGATTGAAGTCCCCGACCTCGGCGAGAATAAACTCCTCACCTTCCGGCGATCTCAAAATGACGTTCTCTCGTCGCGCCCGTTTGAGCAGCGCATTTGTTTCGCGACGCGGCTCGTGCCTCAGGCACGCGTCAATGCCCTCCATGATTCGCTTTCGCTCCGGTGTGCTGTACCTGCGCAGGCCGTCGATCTCGAACATGCTCCGAATTCATGGTATCAGCCAACAGCGAGCGCGTTGGCGGCCTAAACCGCCCATAGCACCACTTCATCGGCGCCCCCGGAAGGCGCACGCTGCCACGGTCCCCGCTCAGCTCTCGAAGTAGACGCCGGCGTTTTTGAGATCGCGCGTTCCGCCGGAGTTCTTCGCCGATCGGGACGTGGTCGTGACGCCGCCCCACCACCAACCTGACCGGGCATCCGCGGGTGGTCGTGCCCCGCGGCCTCGTGGACGGAATGCCGCGCGGGCCGAGCTTCATCGGAAGCCTGTACGACGCCGGTTCGCCACTGCGCGTGGGGCTGGCCTGCGAGCAGGCCACCCGCGCGCATCCGTCTCCACGCAGCCGGCCCTTCCGACGCCCGCTTCGTCAGGCGCCAGGACGAATTGACGGGCCGGGTCCAATCGCCGCCGGCCAAGGGGGAGAAGTTCCGGGCATGCGAGAACAGCTCTATTCCGCGCTGCCCGCCGGCGCTGTATTAGAATGGTGCGACATTATGCGACGTCTGGCTCGATACGTTCCGGTTCTGATCGCGGCGCTGGCGCTGGCGGGTTGCTCGCGCGAATCCCCGCCGCGGGCCCCCGGGGCCGGCGAAACCAAGGTGAAGTACGGCGTGCCCGTGACGGCGGGGCCGATGGACTCTCTGCTGCTGAAGGACTACGCGCCCGCCTCTTCGCTGGTGACGCCCGAGACGCGCGTCGCCAAGGCGCGGTATCCGGTGATCGACGTGCATTCGCATTCGTCCATGAACGGGATGAAGACGCCGGCGGACGTGGACGGCTGGGTGCGGCGCATGGACGAGGTCGGCGTCGAGAAATCGGTGGTGTTCACCGAAGCGGTTGGCGCGGCATTCGATCAACAGGCGGAATTGTTCCTGAAGCGCTATCCGGACCGTTTTCAGCTCTGGTGCGGTGTGGACACCTCCAACATCGGAGCGCCGGACTACGGCGAACGCGCGGCGCGCGAACTGGAGCGATGCCATCGGATGGGCGCGCGCGGCGTCGGCGAGGTCACCGATAAGGGCTGGGGGGTGCAGGGCCGGGAGCAGGGCGCGCCGCCGCGCGATCAGCGCCTGCGGCTCGACGACGCGCGCCTGGACAAGTTCTGGGACAAGTGCGCGGAGCTGAAGCTTCCGGTGAACGTGCACATCGCCGACCACCCCTCCTGCTGGCAGCCGCTGGGGCCGAATCAGGAGCGCACGCCCGACTTCCAGGGCTTCAACCTGTCGGCGAAAGACGTTCCCTCCTACGCCGAGCTGCTGGCCACGCGCGAGGGCGCGCTGGCCCGGCACCCCAACACCCGGTTCATCTTCTGCCACCTGAGCAATCAGGGGAACGACACCGCCGCGCTGGCCAAAGTGCTGGACCGCTATCCGAACATGTACATCGACATCTCGGCCCGCGACTACGAGATCGGGCGTCAGCCGCGAACCGCGCGAGCCTTCCTGGCGCGCTACAAAGACCGGGTCCTGTTCGGCACCGACATGGGTTGGGAGCGGCAGATGTACGAAGGCTGGTGGCGGCTGTTGGAAAGCGCCGACGAATACCTGCCCGGCCGCATCTGGTGGCGTTATTACGGGCTCGAGCTGCCCGACGGCCTGCTCAAGAGCCTGTACCGCGACAACGCTCTCCGGTTGTTGAACTGGACCAGGCCATGAGCGGCGCAGCCCCGGGCGAGCGGCGCTTCGTCATTCCGCACCTTCGCTGGTGGATCGGCGGAGCGCTGTTCGCCTCCACCGTCATCAACTACATCGACCGCCAGACGCTGAGCGTGCTGGCCCCCTACCTGAAGATCGAATTCAACTGGACGAATACCGACTTCGCGTGGATCATCATCGGTTTTCGCGTCGCCTACGCATTCATGCAGACGGTTGCCGGACGGCTGCTCGACCGCCTGGGCACCCGGCTGGGGCTGCTCACGGCGGTTTGCTGGTACTCGGCGGCGGCAATGGTCACCTCGCTGGCGACCGGCCTGAAGAGTTTCGCCTTCTGCCGCTTTCTGCTGGGCTCGGGAGAGGCGGCCAACTGGCCCGGCGCCACGAAGGCCGTTTCCGAGTGGTTCCCCAAGTCCGAGCGCGGCTTGGCCGTGGCGCTGTTCGACAGCGGCTCGGCGGTGGGCGGCGCGGTGGCGCCGGCGATGGTCATCTGGCTCTACCGCACGTTCGGAAGCTGGCGCCCGGCGTTTCTGGTCACCGGCGCGCTCGGGTGGTTCTGGGTGATCCTCTGGCGGTGGCTCTATCATCCGCCGGAAACGCACCCCCACCTCGGCCCGCGGGAACGGGCCATGATTCTCGAGTCCAAACGCAGTGAGCGGGAGGCCGAAGCGCAGGCGCTGGGTCCGGACGATTCACAGCCGGTGGGATGGCGCCGCCTGCTCGCGCTGCCCGAGACCTGGGGCATCATTTTCGGGCGGACGCTGACCGACCCGGTCTGGTTCTTCATTACCGACTGGTTCGCGATCTACCTGGTCGCCAAGGGATTCCAACTCGAGAACACGCTGATCGGCTTCTGGGTTCCGTTCCTGGCGGCCGATCTGGGCAACTTCTTCGGCGGCGGCCTGTCGAGCTGGCTGATCCGCCGCGGATGGAAGGTGCTGCGGGCGCGCAAGTTCGTGGTCGTGATCTGCGGGTTGGGAATGACGACCATCGCCGGGGCGGCGTTTGCGTCGAACTTCGCGCTGCTGATTGCGCTGTTCGCGGTCTCGACGTTCGCCTACGCGGCCTGGTCGACCATGGCGCTGTCGCTGCCCTCGGACCTTTACCCCAGCCGGGTTGTGGCTTCGGTCAGCGGCATGAGCGGCACCGGCGCGGGCATCGGCACGATCGTTTCGACCTTTCTGATCGGCCGCGTGGCGGACCGCTACTCGTTCGAGCCGATCCTGATCGCCGCGAGCCTCATCCCCCTGCTGGCGACGTTCCTGGTGCTGCTGCTGGTCCGCCCCCGCCGCTAAGAAAATGCGTCAGCCTGGTATGGCCCCTTTTTTGGGACAGACCAGTGTGTCCCTTGCGGACACACCTGTCTGTCCCCGAATTAAAGGGGCCATACCAGGCTGACGCATTTTATTTGAGGAAGGGCTTCACTGCCGCGAAGTTGAACTCGATCTCCTCGGCCGCCTCGGGCGTGAACTTGCGTTCGCGCTGGCGGGACACCGTGGTCTTGAATACGCCGCGGCGCTTCATCAGATATTGGAAGACGCCCGGGATCTGCGAATCGAGATTGACCAGCAGCATCAGCTTGCTGAAGACGTCGAGCGCCTCCGCTTTCTTGCCCGCCTGGTAGAGGTCCCAGATGCGAACGTACACATCCGCCAGCGGCGCGCCGGGACAGGTCCCGTCGCAACCCAGGCGCAGCTCGTAGGTCCAGCCCTTGCCGTGAGCGCCGCTGAAGATGCCCCGGATGGGCGGACGATGTTGGGTGAGTTCCTTCATGCGCTCAATGATCGGCGGGTACTCTTCCTTCACATAGGCGCAGTTGGGAAACTCGCGCGCCAGTTCGGCCAGCGCCTCGACCTTGGGGTTGATTTCCTTGGCGCCGCCGGAGGTCTGAACGAAGATGGGCCGTTTGGTGAGGCGGGCCAGCGCGCGATAGTAGTTCAGGAAATCGTCGAGCGTCTTGGCCTCGGTCGGAGGAATCGCGATCATGGCGTCGGGCTCGAGCTTCTCGGCGTATTGCGCATATTCGAGCATGGCGTCGATGTTGGGGCCCTGGACGCCGAGCACCAGCGCGGGCTTGCGCCCCTTCGCCGCGCGGGCCAGCAACTCCATGCCGCGGAACCGTTCTTCTTTCTTCAGCAGCCAGTACTCGCTGGCCAACTGCGGCCAGACCATGCCGTGGACCCCGCAGCGGTCGAGAAAATCGACTTCCTTCACCAAGTCGTCGAAGTCCACCTCTTTCGATTCGGTGAACGGCGTGGCCATGATGGGAAACACGCCGCGGATCGATTTCGCCGAAGGCGCGGCGGCAACCAGGCGCGAGCCCAGTCCCGCGCCCATCGTAACCAGGAATTGTCTGCGATCAGTAAGTGACACAGTTGCACCATTTCCCTTCTTCGTCGAAGTGCGGCCAGGGGCCCGCGCGCCGGAAGCCGCTGCTAATGAAGTCGTCGTACATCGGCGTCGGCTCGAAATAGCCGGGGTAACGCAGATGTTCTTTCACGACCTCGTCGTTGAGTTCGACGCCCAGGCCCGGAACGTCGGGGACATCGACGTAGCCATCCTTGAGGATGGGCTTGACGGGCTTCCTGACCAGGTCCTGCCACCAGGGCATGTCGGCGGCGTGATGCTCGCAGGCGACGAAGTTGGTGAGCGTGGCCGCCAGGTGCGCCATGGCCACCTGTCCGATGGGCGAGCCGGGCATGTGAAGCGCGGTCGCGATGCCGTGCGCGGCGGCGTAGTCGGCGATGCGCTTGATCTCCAGGAACCCGCCCGAGGCGACGTAATCGGGATGGATGATATCGACCGCGTAGTTGTCGATGAGGTCGCGATATCCCTCCTCGAGGCCGAAGGCCTGCTCACCGGTGAGCACTGGAGTGGTGGTGGATTCCTTGATGGTTTTGAATCCGCGCCAATTGAGCCAGCAATACGGAATCAGGTCTTCGGCCCAAGCCAGGTTGTAGGGTTCGAAGGCCTTGCAGTAGCGGATCGCGTCATCGACGTTTAGCGGGCCGAAGTGGTCGGCCGCCAGCGGTGTCTCCCATCCAATAATCTCGCGCGCGGCGGCCAGAATCTCGCACAGGTAGCCGAGGCCCTTTTCCGTGGCCGCGCCGCGCTGCATCACGGCGCCCGGCCGGTCCCGCACCAGGCTGGTGTAGAGGTCCATCTTGAAGAATTTGAACCCGTCCGCCTTGCGCCGCGCGACGCGCCTGGCATAGACCTTGGGGTCCTTGTGGCCGGTGGTGTCGCAGTAGATGACGATCTTGTTCCGCAGTTTCTCGCCCAGCAGGCGCCAGACCGGCACGCCGTAGACTTTGCCGGCGATGTCGTGCAGCGCAAGGTCGATGGCGCCGTAGCCGGTGTTCCAGAAATTCTGTCCGGCGGAGTTGCGGATGCCGCGCAGGATCGAGTTGATTTCGAGCGGGTTCTTGCCGAGGATGTGCGCCTTGAGCATCAGCGCGCTGCCCTTGACGCCGGCGGCGAAGACTTCGCCGAGGCCCGAAACGCCCTGGTTAGTGTCGATGCGGATGATGGGGTAGTCGTAATTGGCCGCCACCGTGCACGCCCGCATATCGGTGATCTTGAGGTCGCTGGGGGCGGAGAATTTGTTCAACGCAGGGGCGGAGCGCGTCTGCGCCGCGGCGACACCGGCCGCGCTCCCCAGCAATTTGCGGCGGGTGAAACCTGCTTTGCGGATGTCCATCGTACTCATCGCCGGTAGGTTATCACAACGCAAGGCTACTGAACGCGAAACTTTACCGCAGCGGAGCGCTTGCCGTCCGGGTTCTCGGCGAAGACTTCGATGACGCCGGCGCGCCCGATCAACCGTGCGGGAACCAGCACCGAGAGTGCGCCCGTGCCGCTGAAAAAGGTCTCCAGTCTTGCGCCGCCAAACACGACCACCGTGTCCGGCCGGAAGTTGGTCCCCGTGACGCCCATTGCGGCGCCTTGGGGTTGAGGATTGAAGATTTCCCCCGCGCGCGTCGAGTCGGGGTACAGTTGGGTGATGGTGGGGGCGGGGCCGGTCAGGGGCAGCACGGTCAAGGGGAGGCCGCCGGAGAGAGTGCCGTCGCCCTGCTCGACCGTAATCGTGCAGACGCCGGGAGCGGCGGTGAGGCGCCTCGGGACGATCGCCGACAGGGAGCGGTGGTCCTCGCCGCCCGAGGTTTCCAGCGGCGTGCCATTCCACCTGGCCTTGGATCCGCGAAACAGGTTCTCCCCCAGGATGCCGAGGGCCGACGATCCGTCCGGCTGGGCGTTGAAGGGCTGGCCCGTGACAACTACATTCGGGGCCAGGGCGGTGAGGCGTGGGGCAGGCAACGGTTTCGATCGCTCGCGCTCACTCACGCAGGCGGGCGAGGCGAGCATCAGCGCCACCGGTAGCACAGCCTTCAGGCTGTGACACATTCTGTTCTTCACCATAGCTGAAACACCGCGAAATTACGATCGGAGTACAGGGTCCGCGCGCCGGAAAGTTCCCGGTCCGGCTGGACGAACGCGGATTGGCTGAAATCCCAGCGGAAGATGGAAGCGCCCGCCCGGGCGCGACCGCGGTTGACGACGACCCAGCGGAAGCCCGCCGCCTTCAGCTTCCCGACGACGTCGGAGGCCGATCGCGTGCCCTGCTCGAGCCAGAAGTAGCTCCGGTCGCCGTACCAGTCGCCCCAGGTTCTGGAGAGGGTGTGGTACTTGCAGTTCTCGCAGAACAGCAGATAGGTCCGGTCCTGGCCTCCGGCATGCCGGTTCAGTTCGCGGAGAACAGGGTAGGCCGGCTCGGCGGCAGCCAGCGCCTGCTGCTTTCCGGCGTGCGTGACGCCGGGCAGAACGCCGTAGCGGAACACGGTGCTCGTGAGCCCGGTATTGACCAGCGGGAAGATGACCAGCAGGAGCGCCACAAACAGCGGGACGCGGCGGGGAATTCCGGAGCGAGCCAGAAGCCACAGAAACAGCACTCCCGCCAGCGGCAGCAGGCTGACCAGGTAACGCATCACCTGGCTGGTGAAGAACCAGAACAGCAGATAGACCGCCAGCGTCGAGACCAGAAACACGATCTCGGGCGGCGGAGCCTTCCGGATGCGGACCCCCGCCACGACGGCCGCGGCGGCCAGCAGCAGCCCGGCCGGGCCGAAGACGAACGGGTCGGCGAATGCCTTGGGCGGTCCGACGATCATGTGCCAGGGGATCAGGAGGAAGGCCGCCGGGCCGTGGCCCCGGCCGTAGTTGCTGTCGTTGCGAAGCATTCCGGCCGCATCCGGGTGATCCTGGATGAAGAACGGGTATGCCGGGCTGCCCGTCGAGACCCAGGAACGCAGCCACCATCCGCCGCACACCAGCGCCGCGAGCAGGCCGGCGACAACCAGCGTCCGGGCGGCGACAAGGAAGTTGCGAGACAGGTCAGGAGGCCTGTCCCACTTCAGAGAGGCCGCCGCAAAGCCAAACAACAGGCACGCCGCCAGGACGTGTCCCTGGAGTTTGATGGACGCCGCGAATCCGAGCACCAGCCCGGCCGCCACGCCGACCGTGGTCCGCCGGCGCACCTGGTGGAACAGCAGACAGCCGGCCACGGTGGTGTAGGCCGCCAGCGGCAAGTCCGAGTACTCGAATCTGGCCACAAAGAATAACAGCGGCGAGGTGAGCACGAACAGGACGCCGGGTATCCAGCCCGCTTTCCAGCCGAACTCCCGCGCGGCGTAAACCAGGGCCAGCAGAAGCATCAACACGTACTCGAGATTGACGAGCTTGGCGAGCGCGTCGTCGCCGAGAATGCTCCAGTGCCGCACCAGCAGCAGGACGCTCAGGTGCGGAAGAGCGTTGTAACGCAACGCGCCCTGGTAGGGAACCGACTGTGTTTCCCGGTACACTCTCGCCGACATCATGTGATACATGGTGCTGTCGAACTCCATCACCGGCATCACCAGGTCGGCCAGAAGAAACAGGCCGGGGACGGCGAGCAGCAGGGCGAACAGCAGCGCTGCCGGCCGGTGCTTTCGCGGCACTGCGAAGGCGTCCAAGAACGCGAAGGTCCGCCGCCAGCCGTCGAGGCGATGAAGCACGGCGGCGCCCGCCAGGCCAAACCCCGCCGTCACCACCAGCGGCGCGCGGGGCGTGAGCCACCCGGCCATGCCGAGCCAGAACAGAGCCAGTCCCGCCAGGCCCGAGCCCAGCGCCACGGCAGTGGCCGCGCGCAACGCCGCCGGCAGAGCGCGGCGCGTGCGCCGTTCCAGCAGGCGGATAACCGCCGACCCGGCCACCAGGTCCGCCAGCAGGATCAGCGAACTCAACGCCAGGTTTTGGGCCAGCCAGCGCGCCAGTAGCCAGGGGTCGAACAGCGGCGACTGGGTCTCCCGCGAAAACGCGCGGGCCAGGGCGGGTAACCAGTCGGGCAGCCAGGCTTGCATCGTTCTAGGCGCCGGGCTTGACGGCCAGCGGCGCAAAGCGGTACTTGATCAGCGTCCACAGCGCGACGACGCCGTCGTGCCAGCGAATCTTCTTTCCGTCCACGACGCCGCGGGCGTTGTAGCTGATCGGGATTTCCTCGATCCGGTGTCCCAGACGCCGGACCTTGGCCGTGACCTCGGGGCAAAACTCGAAGCGGCGGCAAGTCAGAGGGAGGCTCTTCAGGATGTCGGCGCGAAAGGCTTTGTAGGCCGTGGCTTCGTCGGTGATGCGGGCCTGATAGAGAATGTTCGCCGTAAGGGTGAGCAGCCTGTTCGCCAGCCGGTTGGCGAACTTCATGCCGCGCGCGCCTCCAGGGAAACGGGAACCGTAAACCACCGCGGCCCGGTGCGTAACCAGCGGCTCCAGGAGGCTCACGTAATCGCGCGGGTCGTATTCGAGGTCGCCGTCCTGAACCAGAATGAAGTCGCCGGTGGCCTGGGTGATTCCCAGGCGAATGGCGGAACCCTTGCCATGGTTGGTCTCCAAGCGGCAAGCGCAAACCTCGGGCCGGGCGGCGAAGCGGGCGACAATGTCCGAGGTGCCGTCGGTGGATCCGTCGTCGACCACAATGACCTCGCGATCGCAGCCCTCCGGCAGCGCGGCGGCCAGCACGCGCTCCAGCACCTGCGCCAGCAGGTTGCGCTCGTTATAGACCGGGATGATGATGGAAACCTTCACGGTTCGGGATTCAGAGTTTATTGTACAAGAGCGGGGTCGAGGCCCCGCGCGGGCCTGTTTCCGGGACTCGACGGGACCCACGTAGTACAGGGTCAGCGGCGCTCATGCGCTTGCTCGCGGGTCATGCGCCGGGTTGCGCCGGAGGCGGCCAGGGGGCGGTTCGGTTTCCAGTGTTCGAACGCCCGCCAGTAATCGTCGGTCAGCCTCACCTGGTGCTCGAGCATCTCGCCTACCAGGCGGGAGACGGAGGTGTTCTCGTCGGCTGCTTTTCGGCGTGCCCACAGAGCGGTTTCATCGGAGATTCTCATGGTCACGTTGCGGGCCACGGATTTAGTGTGGCACGAAAAAAGTGCTGACGGCACGAGGGGACGGAAGGCGGAGTTTAGGGCGCGGATTAAAACCCGCCCCCGGCACACAAGGGTGGGATCACAGGTCCAAGGCGCGGCGGAGTGCGGCGTCCACTTCGGCCATGCGGAGCGCGGGCAGCGCACCGACTTCCGGAGTCACTAACCGCGACGGTTCGAGAGACCGGACTTGGAAGCATAGGAACACGGTGTCACGGGGCAACCCGGACTCGGCCGCGGTAACCCGGACGTTCACCGGATAGTCGCGGGAGATGTTGGCGGCATCGGTGCCGGCGACGACG
>Ga0315273_10014625_pt1 | contig 10116 bp, 6 predicted proteins | sample YL17G02_0_MG_FD_205753 | JGI IMG/M metagenome (GOLD analysis project Ga0315273, IMG submission 205753) | Sediment microbial communities from Yellowstone Lake, YNP, Wyoming, USA - YL17G02_0 | ecosystem: Environmental > Aquatic > Freshwater > Lake > Sediment | place: USA: Wyoming | collected... | reverse complement strand
TGAAAAGAAGCGGGAAGAGAAGGTCGCAATTGTGGGGGCCGGGCCAGCTGGTCTTTCAGCAGCTTTTCACCTCTCCTTAGAGGGCTATCCGGTTACTCTTTTTGAGGCAACTTCAGAACCCGGGGGGATGATGGTTTGGGGGATTCCTGAATACCGGCTTCCTCGAGACGTTCTCAAAAAAGATATCGAGCTTATCAAACGCCTGGGAGCAGAAATCAAAACCGACACTCCCATCGGACCTCACTTCTCTCTCGATGACCTTTTTAACCAAGGATTTAAAGCCATTTTCTTGGGAGTTGGAGCTCAAAAAAGTATGAAACTGGGTGTGGAGGGAGAAGACCTTATTGGAGTGATTCACGGAATTGATTATTTAAAAGTGATAAACGCTGGCAAAGAACTCCGCCTCGGTGACCGTGTTGCCGTGATTGGCGGAGGAAACGTAGCGATTGATGTTGTTCGGACCGCGCTTCGCAAGGGTTCCAAGGAAGTCTTTATCCTCTATCGTCGCACCCGGGAGGAGATGCCCGCATTACCGGAAGAAATTAAAGAAGCAGAAGAAGAAGGGGTTATAATCCATTATCTTGTTGCCCCCAAAAAGATTCTCGGTAAGGGGGGGAAAGTTATTGGAATTGAATGCCTGCGTATGGAATTGGGAGACGCCGATGAAAGCGGAAGACGCCGGCCAATCCCAATCGCCGGATCCGAATTTACTCTTGACGTAGATTCAGTTGTTCCCGCTATCGGTCAATCGATTGACCTGTCGTTTCTTCCCCAGGAAAGAGAATGGAATGTTGCTAAAAAAGGAACGTTGGTTATCGATCCCGTTACCTGTGCGACGAATGTCGCAGGAATATTCGCGGGTGGAGATATGGTGACCGGACCGGCAACTGTGGTTGAGGCTATCGGCGCTGGCCGAGAAGCTGCTATCTCCATTGCTCGTTATCTCCAAGGAATGGATCTCTACGAAGGTAGAGGGAAAAAGCTTCCGATCGCCGAGGTAACCCCTGAGGGCATAAAAAAACATTCTCGGTATTACCCGGACCAGGTTCCCGTAGCCGAAAGAATTAAAGACTTCCGGGAGGTACAACAAGGTTTTTCCGAGGAAAATGCACTAAAGGAAGCTTCCCGTTGCCTTAACTGTGGAATCTGTAGTGAGTGCCTCCAATGTGTGGAGGCCTGTTTGGCTAAGGCAGTAAACCACTCGATGACTGAAAAGTATCTTAACCTTACCGTTGGCTCGGTTGTCGTTGCTTCTGGTTTTGAGGTCACTGATCCTTCACTCCGGAAAGAATACGGGTATGGACACTATCCGAATGTGATTACCAGCCTGGAGTTTGAAAGGATTCTCTCTGCCTCTGGCCCTTTTCAAGGACATATCTGCCGGCCATCGGATCACTCGGGGCCTAAACGTATTGCCTGGATACAGTGTGTAGGCTCTCGGGACCCTTCCATCAACAAAGGTTACTGTTCTTCGGTATGCTGCATGTATGCCACCAAAGAAGCCATCATTGCCCGAGAGCATGATTCTGAGGTTAGACCCACCATTTTCTTTATGGATATTAGGGCACATGGCAAAGGGTTCGATCAGTACTATGAAAGAGCCCGTGATGAATACGGCGTCCGTTTCATCAGGTGTCAGATATCAAAGATCATAGAACGTCCTAAATCCAAAAATCTTCTGATTACCTATGTTGATGAAAGCGGAAAAATAGTCGAAGAAGAATTTGATTTGGTCATACTTTCTCTCGGAATGAGTGCTTCAGAAAAATCGCAAAGCTTGGCACGAACACTCGGTATAAAACTCACTCCGTATAGCTTCTGCGAAACCGCCTCTCTTAGTCCCATGGAGACTTCCCGACCAGGGGTGTATGTCTGCGGGGCCTTCCAGTCACCCAAGGATATTCCGGAAACAGTCTCCCAGGCAAGCGGTGCTGCGGCCTTTGCCTCGGAGATTATCTCCCCTGCCCGGGGGGAATTAGTGACCAAAAAGGAGTTACCCCCTGAAAAAAGTATTGCCGGCGAAGAGCCAAGAATCGGAGTTTTTATCTGCCATTGTGGAATCAACATTGGTGGAGTAGTAGATGTCCCTGCAGTGAAAGAATATGCAAAAACCCTTCCCCATATTGTTTATGTGGATGAAAACCTTTATACCTGCTCGCAAGACACACAAGCGAAAATCAAAGAAGTTATCCGGGAAAATCAACTTAACCGGGTGGTGGTTGCCTCCTGTTCACCCCGGACGCATGAACCCCTCTTTCAAGAAACGATACGGGACGCGGGGCTCAATAAATACCTTTTTGAAATGGCGAATATCCGGGATCAGTGCTCGTGGGTGCACATGGATAAAAAGAAGGAAGCTACCGAAAAAGCCAAAAATCTGGTACGGATGGCAATCGCCAAAGCCAGCTTAACGGAACCATTGCATGAACAAGAACTGAAAATTAATAAACGAGCACTCGTGGTTGGAGGTGGTGCTGCGGGCATAACCGCAGCATTAGGGTTGGCCGATCAGGGTTTTGAAGTTGTTCTGGTCGAAAAAGAAAAACAACTGGGAGGCAACCTCCGTGATCTCTACTACACCATCCACGGAAATAATATTCAGGAGTTTATGCATTTGCTGATCGAAAAGGTACACCGTCATCCTCTCATTCAGGTGATCCTGAATGGGGTGATTGTGGATGCCGGGGGTTTTAAGGGAAATTTTAAAACCGGTATTATGTCCGGCCCCGGAATGGCTTACCGTAAAGTAGAACACGGGGTAACGATAATTGCTACCGGTGGAGAAGAATATAAGCCGAAAGAATACCTGTATGGTCAAGATAAGCGCATTATGACCCAACACGAACTCGAAGGGAAAATTGTTCATAAGGATATTGACCCTAAAGACCTCCAAGAAATAGTAATGATTCAATGTGTGGGTTCGCGAATCCCCGAGCGACCCTATTGTAGTCGAATTTGTTGCAGCAGCGCGATTAAAAATGCCCTCAAAATCAAAGAAATAAATCCGACTGCCCATATTTATATTATCTATCGAGATATTCGTACCTATGGTTTTTTGGAGGACTACTACACAAAAGCCCGGAAAGCAGGAGTAGTCTTTATCCGGTATGACTTAGAAAATAAGCCTGAGGTAAACCTCGAAAAAGAGGACCTTCGTGTCTCTGTTTATGATCCTTCATTACAGGAAACCATTGTTATCAATTCTGATCTGCTCATCTTAAGCAGTGGCATTATCCCCCGGGACAATGAAGAACTCGCCAGCTTAATGAGGTTGCAGCGCACGCAGGAAAATTTCTTTCTTGAAGCCCACATGAAATTGAGACCCGTTGATTTTGCTACTGAAGGAATGTTCTTGTGTGGTCTAGCCCATTCGCCTCAATCATTGGATGAAAGCCTTTCTCAGGCCAAGGCTGCAGTATCGCGGGCCTGTACCATTCTCGCTCACGATACGATTATGGTAGGAGGAATTGTGGCTCACGTCGAGGACGAAAAATGTGCGGCGTGCCTTACCTGTGTTCGCGTTTGTCCCTATAACGTGCCCTTTATCAATGAGCAGGGGGTGGCGCAAATTGATGTAGCCATATGTCAAGGCTGTGGTTCCTGTGCTGCTGAATGTCCGGGAAAGGCAATCCAACTGCAGCATTTTAAGGATGAGCAGATTATTACTAAATCAAGCGCCCTGTTTAAGGAGAATGTCGCATGAGCGAGTTTCAACCAGAGATCTTAGCTTTCTGTTGCAAGTACTGAGCGTATTCAGCTGCGGACCTGGCAGGTTCCATGAGACTTTCTTACCCACCAAATATAAAAATTATTCAGGTCCCTTGTACGGGGAAAGTTGATGTGCTTTACCTTTTAAAGTCTTTCCAGCGCGGAGCTGATGGAGTGTATGTGGCCGGATGTATGGAAGGAAACTGCCATTACCTTACCGGAAACCTCCGGGCCCGAAAACGGGTCGAATATACCAAAAAGATTTTAGATGAAATTGGGATCGGAGGGGAACGGCTCGAAATGTACAATATGTCCGCAGCGCAAGGCCCCCGGTTTGTTGAAATCGCCAATGAGATGACCGAAAGGATTAAAAAACTCGGTCCTAATCCAATAAAACTTTTTGCAGCCACTAAATCAGAGGAAGGTGCGCAAAAGGAAAAAGAAGAATGTTTTGTTTAAACGTTGTCCCCTTGGTTGAAACGATTTTTGAGGAGGTATTACCATGATTATCGGTAAGGGTAAATCTATTAAAAATATCCTGGCTATGATTGAAAACCATTCAAAAATAATTGTCGCTGGATGTCGAGGCTGTGTAACGGTCTGTTCTGCCGGGGGAGAAAAGGAAGTAGGAATTCTTTCCGCTGCTCTTTCCCTGGGGCGAGAAAAAGACGGTAAGCCCATCGAGATTAAAGAAGTAACCCTGGAAAGGCAGTGCGACCCCGAATACCTCGAATCGATCCGCAGTTTTGTGGACGAATATGAGGCGGTTGTCTCCATTGCCTGCGGGGCTGGAGTTCAGTTTCTGGCTGAAAAGTTTCGGAAGATTCCTCTATATCCGGGAATAGACACCAATTTCATCGGTGTAACCGAAACGCAAGGGGTGTGGACCGAACGGTGCCAAGCCTGCGGAGACTGTAAACTCCACCTTACGGGAGGGATTTGCCCCATTAGTCGGTGTGCCAAGAGTCTTTTTAATGGCCCGTGTGGGGGTTCTTCAAAAGGAAAGTGCGAGGTAAACCCGGAGGTTGACTGTGGGTGGCAGCTTATCTATGACCGGCTTAAAGAGCTGGGCAAGTTAGATCAATTAGAGATTATTATTCCTATTAATGATTGGTCTACCAGTCGGGATGGAGGACCTCGGAAAATTATCAGGGAGGACTTAACGCTATGACGTCCGACAGTCGCTTAGAAAAAATTCTATCGCAGGGAGACTTTGCCGTAACCTCAGAATGCGGTCCTCCCCGCGGAGCAGACCCAGAGATCATCCGAAAAAAGGGAACGCTTATTAAGGACTTCGTTGATGCGATCAATGTCACTGATAACCAGACGTCGGTAGTACGGATGTCAAGTTTTTCTTCCTGTGTTATACTAAAGCAGATGGGTATCAATCCGGTTTTACAGATGGTAACCCGGGACCGTAACCGGATTGCTATCCAAAGCGATATCTTAGGGGCGGCTGCCTTAGGAATCAATAACATCCTCTGCCTTTCGGGCGACCATCAGAAATTTGGAGATCATGCTAAGGCAAAAAATGTCTATGACCTTGATTCCATCCATTTAATCCAAACCGTGAAGCAGATGCGCGATGAAGGAAAATTTTTGGGGGGGGATGACATTAAAGGGAAGCCCCGATTTTTTATTGGTGCTGCGGCGAATCCTTTTGCCGACCCCTTCGAATTTCGGGTTATTCGGTTAGCAAAAAAGGTCGCGGCCGGAGCTCAGTTTATCCAGACGCAATGTATCTATAACCTGGATCGTTTTAAGGAGTGGATGCAGCTGGTAAGAGATCGTGGACTCCATGAAAAAGTCCATATCCTGGGTGGAGTAACTCCCATGAAATCTTTAGGTATGGCGAACTATATGAAAAAAATGGTTCCCGGCATGGATGTTCCCGATGAATTGATTGCCCGCATAAAAGGAGTACCCAAAGAAAAACAAGCCGAAGAAGGAATAAAAATGTGCGTTGAAACTATCCAGCACCTGAGAGAAATAGAGGGCGTGCACGGTGTTCATATCATGGCGATCGAATGGGAGGAGATGGTTCCTCATATTGTACAAAACGCTGGGCTTTTGCCACGGCCTAAGATAGAGTGAAAATATCTTCTGACTGCCCTTGATGAGAGAAAAAACCCTTTCCTCTCATCAAGAAGGCTGAGGGGGATTGTAATGTTTTATTAAAAAAGGAGGTACTCCATGGCAAAGATATTGGTTGTTGATGATGATCCTGATATGGTAGAATCGGTAACGGTCTCACTGGAAAAGAAAAATCATGTTGTCATTCCCGCTTACGGTGGAATTGAAGGCCTCGAAAAGGCCAAAAAGGAAAAACCCGACGCCATCATCCTGGATGTGATGATGCCGGATAAAAATGGTTATGAGGTATGCAAGGAGTTGAAGGCTGATCCGGTATGCCAGAACATCCCCATTTTACTTTTGACTGCGGTGGCTTCAAAGATTTCCACTACCACTTACACCCATAGGATGGGAATGGAGACTGAAGCCGACGACTATGTGGACAAGCCAGTAGAACCAAAAGAGCTGGTCCGCTTAGTAGAACGTTTGTTAAAGAAATAGGGAAATTAACATTTCTCATGAGTCACGGTGAAGACGTGCATATCTTAGTAGTAGATGACGAAAAGATTATCCGGGATGGTTCCGAACGGATCCTCACCAAAGAGGGCTGGAAGGTAGAAACTGCCGAGAATGGTGAGGTAGGCTTGGGATTACTTCAAAGGGGGAATTTTCAGATCCTCCTTCTTGACCTTATGATGCCCGGGATCAGGGGAATGGAGGTATTAAAAAAGGTCAGAGACGATTATCCCAAGCTTATCGTGATCGTCATTACCGGATACGCCACCATTGACAACGCCGTGGAGGCATTGAAAAATGGCGCCTATGATTTTATCTCCAAACCCTTCACTCCGGACCAACTGCGGATCGTTGTCCGGAGAGCAGAAGATAAGTTAAAACTGGAGCATGAAGCCGAACTGCTTCGGCGCGAGCGGGAAAGAAGCCTTAAGGACATTGCTTATGAGAAAAGCCGGACGCTCACTATCATCAATCAAATGGCTGATGGAGTCCTGGTCACTGACAAAAATGGCTTTCTTGTCCTTCATAACCCCGCAGCCACCCGCGTGTTCGGATTGGAGAAAGACCCTCCGCTGGGTAAGCATATTTTCGACTGGACCAAAAGTAAAGAGCTCACGCAGATGGTCGAAAGTGTGCTCAGTATGGAAGGCTCCAATCCTCCCCAGGGAATGACCCAAGAACTGAGTTGGGGGACCCCACCCAATATTTTTTTTATGGCCCATGCTGCTCCCGTTCGAAATGAAGAAGGCGAAGTTCTCGGTTCTGTCACTATCTTTAATGATGTAACCTGGTTTAAAAAGCTCGACCAGATGAAATCTGATTTCGTGGAAATGGTCTCCCACGAACTCCGTTCACCTTTAAGCTCCGTTCGGCAACTAATCTCTCTCATCACCGATAGATTTGTAGGAGAAATCAACGAAAAGCAGCAGGAACTATTAAATAAGGTCCTCGCTCGGCTTGACGGCTTACTCCTGATGATCAATAATTTACTCGACCTATCCCGCATTGAAGCCGGAGGTCTCATCCAACAAACAGAAAAAATCTTCCTTCCGGAAATCATTCAAAGTGCCATTGAAGTAATGACTCCGGAGGCAGAAAAGAAAAATCTTCATTTTGAGGTAACGTGTGACCGGCAGTTATGCACGATCCATGCTGATCGCCAAGGCATGGAAACAATTTGTACTAATTTGTTAAGCAATGCCGTAAAATATAATCAAGAAGGCGGAAAGGTTATCATCAATGCCCAAAACCGCGGAGAGTTTGTTGAGATAAAAATAGCCGATACTGGCGTGGGGGTCTCTAAAGTTGACTTGCCTCGTATCTTTGACAAATTTTTCCGCATCCGCACCGAATACACCCGCAAAGTGATAGGGAGCGGTCTGGGCCTTCCTTTAGTAAAAGCGATTATTGAAGCCCACCTTGGCACCATCACGGTAGAAAGCGAATCAGGAAAAGGGACCACTTTTATCATCCTTCTCCCCCGGGGTATATAAATCCACTGTCAGTGGCCCTGACAGACGTGCTCTGAGGAGGCAAACTTCCTGGGCAGAATATTATAACGTGCTCATGGTTTAGTAACCCCTCTCTTACCGTCCAATCTGTCTGGTCTGACGTTTTGCCGGTACAAGCAATGCTCCTAAAAATAATCACGTCTTGATACACTATAGCAATACCACTACTTAGTTTTTTTGATGTAGCTCGTACGCGATCTCCTGACCCAACTGAATCCTTTCTTCAAAACTAAGCGATTCCCTATCCCCGTGGTCACCTGCTCCCAATCGTGAAATAAGTCCGGATTGGTTAGCGATCTGAATACTCAGACCGGGTCGGGCATTGAATTCAAGGACCATTGGTCCTTTTCCCCGGTCAATCACAATATCTACCCCGATATACCCAAGCTTGGTCATATCGTAAGCGCGGGTGACGACACTGAGGATCTCATCCCAGAAAGGAATCTGAATTCCTTCACATGCTTGCTTCGTATCCGGATGGAAACGTACAATTCGATCACGATGGACTCCCTGAAGGGTGGTGCCCCAGCGTAAATCGATCCCAACCCCAACCGCTCCCTGGTGGAGGTTTGCCTTACCCTGCGACTCTTTCGCCGGTAGTCTCACCATCGATATAACCGGAATCCCTTTATACACAATGATACGAATATCCGGTACCCCTTGAAAAGCAACCTTTTCAAAAACCGTTGAGGTCTCAACCTTATATTCAATCAACGCCTTGTCATCCTGTCCTCCCAGGGAATAAAGTCCAGAGAGGATACCTGAAATATAATGCATCAAATCTCCGGTCGAGATTCCCTGCCCGTTGGCTTTCTCAAATCCTCCGTCATGACGGCCAACAATGACTAAAATTCCTTCACCCGCACAACCCATAGACGGCTTCACCACAAACTGTTGCTGTACGCCAGCTATCTTTAGGACATCGGGAATCTGGTGATGGTAGTTGATCACCCCATAGAGTTGAGGGACTTTTATTCCATTTTGCATCGCAAGCCGTTTGGTAAGAAATTTATCGTCAACCAGAGGATAAAATTTCCTTTGATTGACTAAAAGAGTATAGTTGGCATTTCTTTGGTTTATGCCTGAAATTCCTAAACTGCGCAACCGATCAAACCATATTTATTTTGCACAGTTTTTAAAATCCACTTTTGTCCCTCATACAAGAGATAGGGAATTGTTATTGAATGATATAAGAATCAAAACAAAAAATGGAAACCTCCCCAAAAAAAATAGAAATTTTTTCTATCCTTTTTCCCAAGAAATTCTTAAACAAATAACTTATTAAATTTAAACAAAATTTAACCGAGAAAATAATAAGTGAGACTTTTGCAAAAGTCATAAAATAGCGCGTCATGTCATGCTGAACTTGTTTCAGCATCTAATAAAATCAACGTCTTCTGAGACCCTGAAACGAGTTCAGGGTGACAGAAACATATTTTGCAAAGGTCTCTAACTGCTCTTCGAATTTCTCCTATTTAGATAATGAACAGGAGAGGGGGAAAAACACCATTTACAAATCCTGTTTTTTAATGATAATTGTCATAAAATCAGTGAACAATAAATAACCAAACAATTTTATTATTGTTCTTTTTGATGTCCCGTCCGGGAAATAATTCGTATGCTTTTACGAGGAGCACATAAAAATTAAGAATCATTTGCACAAAAGATTAAAGTTTCTGACAAAAAACATAATACTAACTGACAATAATCATTTTTTAATGCCAAAATTCATGTCATATAGTCCCGAATTAATTGGCCTTTTTTTCAAAAAATGTAATGGTTTTTTTATTTTCTCCCCTTTTACGTTAGGCCAAGGAAACGTACGCGATGAAAATTGAGGAAATTTTATCTCAACACAAATCAGCTCTCCTGAAAAAATGGCTCCACCTTATTCTGCAAACCTATCCAGAGGAAACCGCCACGTTTTTAAAAAATGAAAATGACCCCTTTGCGAATCCGGTGGGCTCAACTATTCTGAAGGGGATAGAGGATTTGTTTGAAGGACTTATTAAGGAAGGTGACCATAAACAAATTTCTTCCTTTTTGGATCGCATTATTCATATTCGAGCCGTCCAAGACTTCACCCCCGACCAGGCACTTTCCTTCATCTTCATGCTCAAAAAGGTGATTAGAGATGAGTTAAAAAAAGAGGTTAAAGAAAAAGAATTGTTCGATGAGCTTTTGGCCTTTGAGTCTAAAATAGATGAACTGGCCTTGGAGGCTTTTAATCGGTATGTGGAATGTCGAGAAAAAGTATATGAACTGAGGGCCAATGAGGTAAAAAATAGGTATTCGGGTCTCGTAAGAA
>Ga0315273_10014621_pt1 | contig 10117 bp, 5 predicted proteins | sample YL17G02_0_MG_FD_205753 | JGI IMG/M metagenome (GOLD analysis project Ga0315273, IMG submission 205753) | Sediment microbial communities from Yellowstone Lake, YNP, Wyoming, USA - YL17G02_0 | ecosystem: Environmental > Aquatic > Freshwater > Lake > Sediment | place: USA: Wyoming | collected... | reverse complement strand
CGGTGATTTGGCGTATGCACTGAGCGCGGGAGTCGGGACCTGGGACAACGGCGTGCGCACGCATGCCTCCATCGATCAAGGGAGACCATGATGCCGGCACGTCGCGGGTGGCTCAACACCATCCTCCGCACTGCGGCCGTCCTGGGCCTGGCGGCGAGCCTCACGCCCTGGTTGCCGGCTTTGGCTGCGACCGCGCTGGCTCCGAAGCCGACCGCCAAGCGGCCGATGAAAGTGACGACCTCGGCCCAGAAGGCGACGAGCCGCACACTCGCGGCCTCGCTCAGAACGGTGTCGCTCAAGGGCGGCGCGACGAAGGTCGACGTGTTGGTCGCTGTCGCCAAGGGCTCGCCTAGACCGGCCGAGCTCGAGTTCGCCGTCCGCGTGAGACTCAAGGCTCTGTCGACATCCGACGTGTATGCGGGCCGAGTGCGAGCGTCGCGCCTCACCAAGCTCGCGACGGGCAAGGGTGTGCGGCTCGTGACCGACAACGGCAATCGGACGCCTCCGCGAACGCCCGACGTGCCGCGGCCCACGGCGGCTGCGGTCAAGTCGGCTGCCGCCACGAAGGCGATCCGTCTCGCCGAGGCCACGCGCTCGGGTGCCGTCAGGAAGTGGGCCGCCGGTTTCAGACGCGATGGGACCAGGCGAGTCGACGACGCCGTTCCCAAGACATCGGCCGCCGCCGATCCGCTCGCCGCGCTGGCTGACTTTGCCGGCATCGGTACTGGGGCTTCCGCCGGCGCGAAGTTCGGCAGCGGCTGGTTCGACGTCCTGTCCAACCACCGTTCGAGCTATGCCTGGGCCAAGGGCCACACCGGCGCAGGTGTGCGGGTCGCCGTCATCGACGAGGGTGTCGACTTCGCCCATCCGGATCTCCAGGGCACCGAGGCAACGGTGCCGGCCGGCTCGCCATACGCGGGCTGGCCGATGGCCTTCGACCCGTTCTCGTGCTTTCTGCTCGCCACTGACCAGTACTACGGTACGGAGTATGTGAGTTCAGGACAGTCCTGGTTCTCCGCGACGACCGCGACAGTCCCTTCCGGTGACGCGGTCGTCTTCGGCGGGGCGATGTTCAAGACCGCCGGCCTTGTCGCCGCCAGCAAGTCCGGCACGTACCACATCGGCTACCTCAACGACGCCAACGTCTCCGCCTTCTCCCAGAATCCGGAGTACCAGAAGCCGGCCGTCCTGGTCGCCGACCCGAACACTGCCGGCGTCTACGACACCGTCTATGTGGACCTCAACTTCGACCGCGACTTCGCCGACGACAAGGTCTGTACACGGGGTGGCGGTATCGCGCCTGTCTCGTACCTTGATTTCTGGGATTCTCGGCACCAGTTCCCTGGGCCCGACGGGTACGCCGACATCTCCGGCGGAATGGTGTACTGGATCGCCGACGGCGCCACCGCGCCTCCCGGTTACACGCCTGCGTTCGGGTCGATGCCGGCCACCCCCGGCGCCGGCACCATGGTCGCGTTCATGGGCGCGCTCGACGAGATGGCGGACCACGGGACGCTGTGCGGCTCCAACGTCGCGGCGCAGGGCCGCATCGACGGCGTGAGCGCTTTCGAGGCCAACCCCGCTGCGTTCCCGAGCTTCAAGGGGTCCAGCACGGGCGGCATCGTGCAGGGCGCCGGCCGCGACGTGGGCCTCGTCGCCATCGGAGACATGTACAACAACTTCACTGCCTCGGCATTGTTGTCGTGGGACTTTTCCGGCTACGGCCCCGATGGGGTCGCGCGCTCGGGTGACGAGGTCCAGGTGACCAGCAACAGCTTCGGGGAGTCGGGCACGTTCAGCACGGAGTGGGACTTCATGTCCCGCTACGTCACGGCGCTCAATCTCGGCGAGGCGACGAGCACGGTCTTCCTGTTCTCGACGGGCAACGGTGCGCCCGGATATGGCACAGGCACGCCGCCGAAGGCCACGACCGGCATCGCGGTGGGCGCCAGCACCCAGTACGGCTCCACCGGCTATCCGTTCGACTCGGCCGTGACCACCGACCAGATCACCTATGGCGACATCGCGCCGTTTTCGAACCGCGGGCCTACCGCCATGGGCCACCTAGGTGTCGACGTCGTGGCCGATGGCTCGGTGGCTTCGGGCGACGAGCCTCTCAACATGGTCGGCGACGGTTGGACCGCTTGGGCGTCGTGGGCGGGCACGAGTCGCTCGACGCCGGTCGCCGCGGGCAACGTCGCGCTTGCCTACCAGGCATACCGTGACCGGACGGGGACTTGGCCCACCTACGACCAGGCACGCCAGTTCCTCATGAACGGGGCAGTCGACTCCAACTACGATACGTTCACCCAAGGCAGTGGCCGCGTGGACGGCGAGCGCTCGGCCGACCTGGCGGCCGGCGCCGGCGGACTCTCGGTGAGCCCGCCGGCTCTGACACCCGGCTCCTGGCGCGGCGACCACTACCCGGGCTACGCGTCCGTGCTCGCGACCGGAGCCTCGGAGACCTCCTCGCTAACCATCTCCAACGTCGGACCGGCGCCCAAGACCGTGACGGTCACGCCGGCCGGCTACGTGCGCGCCAAGACCCAGACGTTCACGGTCATGCTCGACCCCGGGCAGGAGTCACCGTACCGGGCTGAACGCCCCGACTACCTGAGGAACGTGACCGCCGACATCCCGGCCGATGCGGACCTCGTCGTCTTCCGGGTCCGCACCCCCATAGTGGAGATCGATCCGTCGGGCTCGCTCGGAGCCGCGTCCTCCACGAACGGGATCAGGAGCCTCGCGTACGACTGGACCGACCAGGGCGGCAAGGACGGTCGGTTGTGGACGGACGCGAACGGCAACGGGTTCGTCAACGACGGCGAGATCCAGTTCGGTGAGTACGTCAGGTTCGCCTACGCCAACAACGATGGGCCGACGAGCGAGGTCCGCGTCCAGCGGCCGCTGTCCCGCATGCACTCTGGCGTGTTCTTCGGCCTGCAGCAGTCGCGCAGGCGGGGCAACCCGCTCCACGTGACCGTGGAGATGAGCTGTTGGAAGAGAGCCCCGTGGGACAAGCTCCATGTCGTCGGCCCCGCGACCTTCTCGCTTGCGTCCCGCGCGACGACCTCCGTGGCGGTGAGGATCACTGCGCCCGATAAGCTGGGCCTCTACGACGGGCAGTTCCGTGTCTCCGACGGTGCGACCGTCACGGTGGTTCCCGTCACCATCAACGTCGCCGGCAAAGGAGCCAGCATCACGCTCGGCGGCAACGACGCCACCTCGGCGCTCATGCCCAACGGCGCGGTACTCGGCATGCAGGACTGGTCGTGGCGTGCCGAGTCGGGCGACTGGCGCACTTTCATGACCGACATAGCCGACAGCACTTCGCTGCCGGCGGGCGCTCAGTGGGTGGTGCGGACGAGGTGGGCGACCACTCCCACCGATATCGATACGCTGCTGTTCGGTCCGGCTCCCTCATACGGCGCCGACTTCCCTGCCTACAACGCGTTCGTCGGTCCCGGCGAGATGGTCCCGACGGGTGGCTCCGCGTCCACCTACCTTGGCGCCGGGCTGTGGGCCTTCTACACGGCGACCGGCGGGCCCGAGGAGTGGGCGGCGGCTCCGCTCTCGAAGGGGCTCAACGAGATCCGCCTGCACAACATCGTCTCCGACGGGGCTTCGACAGCGACCACCTTCACCGGCGAGACCGGTGTCGTCTCCGTGGCCCCACAGGCGGTCGTCGAGACGACGAAGACGAGCGCAGGTTCGTTCAAGGTGGACCTTGGCACCTCCATGAGGCTTGCTGCGTTCAACGGCCGTGCTTGGGGTCTGACGCCGGTCTGGGACCGACTCAGAAGCGTCACCCAGGACGCCGCCTTTGTCCGCGAGTTCAGCGTCACCGGCGGGGCGTACATCGACGTCCGGACGATGTGCAAGACCTCGGACATCGACCTCACCCTGGAATACTACGACCCGGGCGCCGATTCGTGGTACGCGATCGGGACCTCGCAAGGCAGTAGCGGCGATGAGCAGCTCCGCGTGGTCACGCCATACGACGGCACCTATCGGGCGGTCGTCTTCGGCTACTCGGTGACCGGCGGGCAGGACTCCTTCCGCCTGCGCATCGCGACGCCGCAGGGCTCGGACGGCCTGTCTGTCACGGGGCTCACCCCGGGGGACCTGGCGACGGGCGCCACCGCGACCGCGAGGGCAAGCTGGCATCTGACGCGCGATTCGGTCGACTCCCGCGACGCGGCATGGGAGGGCGTCGCCGGCTTCGGACCGGGTGTCGTCAACCAGCTCCTGTCGGTGCCCGTGGACATCGCCTACCCGTTCGAGATCTATTCCTCGTCGCCCTCCCCGAACGGCACCTGGCCCGCGAACCAGCCGATCACGATCGACCTGTCTCGCCGGGCGGACCCGTCGACTGTGACCACCAAGACCGTCTTCCTGCAGAAGTCCGACCGCTCGGTCGTTGCGGCATCGGTCAGCTACGACGACGACCTCGCGCGCATCAGCCTTTCGGCTCCCACTCTCGCCCGAGAGACCACGTACACGCTGACCATCACGGCGTCCGTCCACGCGGTGGACGGCACCCTGCTCAAGCCGGCCGTGTTCGCGGTGCACACGGGGCCGCAGAGGGTCACGCGCGCCTACGGGCAGACCCGCTACGACACCGCCGTCGCGGCGAGTCAGGCGTCGTTCGCCAAGTCGGCGAGCGTGGTCGTCGCAAGTGGCCAGGACTTCCCTGACGCTCTGGCCGCCTCCGGTCTGTGTGGCGCGCTCAAGGCGCCTCTGCTGCTGACGCCCTACGCGTCGCTTCCGACCGTGGTCAGCGACGAGATCGCGCGTTTGGGCGCCACGAAGGCCTATGTCATCGGTGGGCCGACCGTCGTGTCGGGTGACGTCTTCGAGCAACTCGTGGCTAAGCTCGGCGCCGGAGCGACCGACAGCCCGAACGTCGTGCGCCTCTCGGGCAACGACAGGTATGCGACCGCTGGGCAGGTCGCGGGGAAGATCGCGGACCTTGCGGGCGACTCGGCCGTGCCGGAGGTGCTCATCGTCCGGGCCGACCGGTTCCAGGACGCGCTGTCAGCTGCCGCGCCCGCGTACAGTCGAGGTGCGCCCGTCCTCTTCGTGGCCGGAGGATCGAAGGTGCTGCCGCGAGCCACAGTCGACGCCTTCGACGAGATCGGAGCCGGGACCGCCTACGTGGTCGGCGGCCCGACAGTGGTGACCACTGCCGCGGTCAGCCTGGTGAACACGCATGTATCCCGCCCAGCCGTGCGCTGGTCAGGTGCTGACGCCTATGGGACGTCTGCTGCCGTGGCCGAGCAGGCCGCCCTCCTGGGCTGGCTGCGATGGTCCTACGTCGGGCTGGCGACCGGCACCAACTTCCCCGACGGTCTCTCGGGCGGCGTTTCGGCGGCTGCTCGGGGCGGACCGCTGATGCTCACCCCGCCGAGCGGGCTGCCGACTCCCGTGTCCGCCGCGATCCGCACTTACCGAGCCGTGATCGACCAGGTCGCCATCTATGGCGGCCCGGGCGCGGTCAGCTCGAAGGTCGATACCGATGTGGCAGCGACGCTGAAGTAGCCGCATGGTGTGAGGGGCGGTGGCGAGGCGCCGCCCCTCACACCGTCGCCTCGCGGGGCCGAACGGTACAATGGCGCCATGAGCACTCCCGACGAACCCCACGGCGACTCCACGACGCCTTCGTCCTCGGACGCCGGCGAACCCCTGGCCGTCGCGACGCCTCCCTTGCGCGCGCCAGTGGACTATCGCGCCGCGGGCGTCGACATCGACGAGGGCGCGCGCGCCGTGGAAGCCATCCGCGACTCCGTACGCTCGACGTACCGGCCCGAGGTCATCGGAGACATCGGCGGCTTCGGCGGACTCTTCTCGGCCTCCAAGCTCAAGCGCATGACCGACCCGGTGCTCGTCAGCGGCACGGATGGCGTAGGCACCAAGCTGCGGCTCGCTCAGATCCTCGACCGGCACGACACCGTCGGCATCGACCTCGTGGCGATGTGCGTCAACGATGTGATCGTCTCGGGTGCCGAGCCGCTCTTCTTCCTCGACTACGTGGCCGTCGGCAGGCTCGATTCGGAGCGGATGGAGCGCATCGTGTCCGGGATCGCCGAGGGCTGCCGCCTCGCGGGCTGCGCGCTCGTGGGCGGCGAGATGGCCGAACACCCCGGAACGATGGACCCTGACGACTACGACCTTTCGGGCTTCTGCGTGGGGGCAGTGGACCGGCCCGAGATGATCACCGGCGAGTCGATTGCCCCCGGCGACGTGATTCTTGGCCTGGCCAGCAGCGGCGTGCACAGCAACGGCTTCTCACTCGTGCGGCGCGTGCTTGTCGACGGCCGGGAGGACGAGCTCGGGCTCGCGCGCCTCGACCTGGGCGGTGACACGCTCGGGGAGGTTCTGCTCACCCCGACGCGCATCTACGTGCGGGCGGTGCGCGCGGTGCTGGACGCGGGCGCCCCCGTGAAGGGGATGGCGCACATCACCGGCGGCGGCGTGACCGAGAACCTCGTGCGCGTGCTGCCCGGCGGAGTCGGCGCCCTGCTGCACCGAAACGCCTGGCCGGTGCCGCCGGTCTTCCGAGTGATCCAGCAGGCCGCCGGACTCAACGACGATGCGATGCTGCGCACGTTCAACATGGGCATCGGCTTCATTTTCGTGCTCGACCCCTCGGAAGCCCCCGAAGCTGCGGCAGCTTTGCGCGGAGCCGGCGAGCGGGTCTTCGAGATCGGCGAGACGGCCGCGGGCGACCGGCAGGTCACCTATGCCTGAGCGCCGCCCCCTCAAGCTGGGCGTCCTCGTCTCGGGCTCCGGCACGAACCTGCAGGCGATCATCGACGCGCGCGCGGACGGATCGCTCGACGCGGACGTTGCCGTCGTCATCTCCGACAAGGCGGACGCCTATGGTCTCGAGCGCGCCCGGCAGGCGGGCAGTCTTGCGGTGCACGTGTCGCGCGCCGACCACACAGACGCCTCGGCCTTCAATGCCGCCATTCGTGATGCGCTCGTGGCCGCGGAAGTCGACTTTGTGGTGATGGCAGGCTACATGCGCCTGCTCGGCCGGGAGGTCCTGGCGGCCTTTCCGATGCGTGTGCTCAACATCCACCCTGCTCTGCTGCCGAGTTTTCCCGGCGCGCACGGCATCGGCGACGCATTCGTTTACGGTGTAAAGTTGACGGGAGTGACGGTCCACTTCGCGAGCGAGGTGTTCGACGAAGGACCGATCATCGCGCAGGTGCCTGTTCGCATCGAGGAGTCCGACACGCTCGAGACGCTCGAGTCCAAGATCCACGCCATCGAACATGTGCTGTACCCCGCTACGCTTCAGCTCCTGGCCGAGGGACGCGTGCGCATCGAAGGCCGCGCGGTGCGCATCCTTCCCGGCGGCTGAAGGGCTCGCGCCCGTGGCCACCGCCGGCAACCTGGTCGTGGTAGGACGGCCCGCCCGGCGCGCGCTGTGGTATCCGCGAGGCTTGAGCGCCGTGTTGTCGGCCGCCGCGCTGGCCGCGCTCGTACTGGCCGGGTGTGCGCAGACGGCTGCGATACTGAGGATCCCCGGTCCCGTCCCCGCGCAGCCCACGCGCAATCTCGTGCGTATCGCATACGCCGGCCCGCTGACCGGTCCCAACGGCGTCTACGGGCGAGGTATGCTGCGCGCGGCTCAGCTCGCTGTCGACCAGGCGAACCGTCTTCCCAACGTCGCGCACGCGGGCTATCGCTTCGAGCTGCTGTCGTTCGACGACCGCAGCGACCCGAAGCAGGCAGTCGCCATCGCCGAGCTCATCGTGGACAAGCCGGATATCGCCGGCGTCGTCGGCCACTTCGACTCCGGGTGTTCCATCGCGGCCAGCAGCATCTATCACGGCGCGGGCATGCCGATGGTGTCGGTCTCGTCGGACCCCGCGCTCACCGAGCAGGGCTTCGAGAACGTGTTCCGCATCGTTCCGCGCGACAACGTCCAAGCGGCTTTCGCTGCGGATCTCGTCACAGGCACGCTCGGCAAGCGAAGGGTGGCGGTGATAAGCGACACGAGCACGTACGGGAAGAACCTGGCCGACGAGTTCGCGGCGCAGCTCGCCCGTGACGACGGCGGTGTCGTGCTGCGCGAGGAGGTGGCGCCCAAGCAGACCGACTTCTCGGCGCTCGTCTCGCGGATCGGCGGGACGGCGCCCCAGGCGGTCTACTATGCCGGCTCCTACATCGCGGCGGGGCGGCTGTCGCGCACGCTCAAGGGGGCCGGGCTCGACATGCCGTTCGTCGGTGGCGACACGCTCTACTCGAAGGCCTACCTGGAGGTGGCCGGCGGCATCGACGCCAACGGGGACATCTGCACAGCGCTCGGCCTGCCCCTGGAACAGCAGCCAGGATACACGACGTTCATCAGGCTCTTCAGGACCGCATATCCAGACTCGACGCCGGGGGCCTATGACCCCTATGCGTTCGACTCGGCGTGGATCGTCATGGACTCCGTCGTGGGTGCGGGCGTGGGAGCCAGCATGCCTGCGAGGATCGCGTATATCCGTGCGCATCCGTTCGACAACGTCACAGGCCAGGCGGTGTTCGACGCAAAGGGCGACACGAGCAACCAGACCGTCTCGGGCTATCGAGTGACGAAGGGCGTCTGGATCCCGATGCGGTAGGGCTGGACCGCCCCGGTGCGCGAGCCTCAGCCCGGCCGCTCGCGCTGCACGACCACGCGGATCCACTCCGCCCCGATGATGAAGCCGATGCCGATGAACCAAAGCCACATCAGGAAGACGAAGAACGAAGCCGCGGCCCCGAAGATCGACGAAGCGAAGCCGGTCCGCAGGTAGATCGACATGCCCGCGGTCGCCAGGATCGCCACCACCGTCGCCACGGCCGATCCCAACACGCCCACCCGCCACGGAGGCCTGCGCGAGGGTAGCAGCCGGTAGCCCAGTACCAGAAGCCCGAAGAAGACCGCCGATGTCGCGGCGCCCTCCGCTACGGTCCCCTGCGGTCCGCCCGCGAGCACCTCGACCGAGGTCGCCAGCGACCAGCCGGCCAGGGCGATGACCGCCGCGACTCCGATCGCGAAGACGGCGGTGCCGGCGCTGAGCCAGTCTCCCAGCGCGCCGCGCAGCGGCCCAAGGTCCTCTCGGCCCAGGATCATGTCGAGTGACGTGCGCATCTGGACGACGACGCCTGCGGCGCCGAACAGCGTCCCGGCGATCGCAGTGAGTGTCGCGATCATGCCCCGGTCGGGGACCATGGCCGCCTGAGCCGCACTCTCGAGTCCTTTCGCGGCTCCCGCGCCGATGACGGGAGTGAGCTGAGCGACGAGCTCGCCGCTGGCGGCCTGTTCGCCGAGGAGGACCGCGGCGGCAGTGGCGGCGACGACGATGAGCGGAGCGGCCGACAGCGCGCCGAAGAAAGCGAGCGCGCCCGCCATCTGGATGCCGTTGTGCTTGTTCCAGCCGGCTGCGATGTCTGCCGTAAGGCCCAAGGGCTTGTCCGTCGTCGTGCTCGCCACGCGTGCCCCTAAGAATGGTGTGTACCGGCCCGCATGCGGGCCTGGGCGCGTCCGTACGCCCGGCATCAGCTTACCTCGCGCCGTGCCTCTCTGACGGTGCGGTGGTCGCATCGTCTTGCGTGACGCCGATCGCGGCGTGGCCGCCTGCACTGCACGGGCGGCCTCTCCTTGTTTGACCGGGCACTTTGCGCAGGGTAGTATCCGTTCGCTGTCGGCGCGCCATGCGTCGACGCGGGAAGGCGTCGGCAAGCCCGAGACGGATCGGGCCGTTAGCTCAGCTGGTAGAGCACCGGACTTTTAATCCGGGTGTCGTAGGTTCGAGACCTACACGGCCCACCAATCGACAACAGGCCCCCATCGTCTAGTGGCCAAGGACTCCGCCCTTTCAAGGCGGCAACAGGGATTCGAATTCCCTTGGGGGCACCAGATTCCATGTGAGCTTCTCTGTGCAAACAGGGGGGCTCACCTGCGTTCTAGCATTGAACGGTCTCGCGCACCGGCGGTCGCAGGGCCGAAACGTGCGCCGTCTACGTGTCCGCTGGATCGGCCCCTCACGTATCGAGATCGTCAGGAAGCTCGCCGGTCCACAGCATGTGAAGCAGCGAGGATGTTTGCTCGGCGCTGAACGCGGCCGGATCGAACTCT
>Ga0315273_10014620_pt1 | contig 10117 bp, 9 predicted proteins | sample YL17G02_0_MG_FD_205753 | JGI IMG/M metagenome (GOLD analysis project Ga0315273, IMG submission 205753) | Sediment microbial communities from Yellowstone Lake, YNP, Wyoming, USA - YL17G02_0 | ecosystem: Environmental > Aquatic > Freshwater > Lake > Sediment | place: USA: Wyoming | collected... | reverse complement strand
CGGCGATGACGAGGCCCTCGCTCACGCGCAGGTGGGTCTCGCCGCGCACGCGCAGGAGCTGAACCGCAGGGAGAAGGAACTCGCGGCCCGCGAGCGTGCGTACCTGAAGATGGAGGCGGATCTCGCACGGCGCGCCGCTGGCGCGGCTGAGACTCCGGAGGAGCGTCTGGCGCACATCGAGGCGCGCCTCGCCGCACTCCAGGAAGCCGAGAAGGCGTTTGCTCGAACCCAGGCGGAGCTGGCGGCACAGAGCGAGGAGCTCGCAAGTCGCGAAGTCGCCGTCGCCGAAGGTGAGCGATCGAGTGGCGGCTCGGCGATCACGAGCAAGGCAGAGCTTGCAGAGATCGACGAGCGGCTGCGGCGCCTCGAGCGCGAGACGCGCCCGGCAGCGACCGAGCGCGGCTTCGGAGATGCGCTCCGCGCCCTCGAGCAGGAGGGCCTTCGCGGATCGCCGCCGAGCTCCTGACCCATCTCTAGACTTGACTCACCCCGGGGCGTTAGCTCAGCTGGGAGAGCGCCGGCTTTGCAAGCCGGAGGTCACCGGTTCGATCCCGGTACGCTCCATCGAAGAAATCCCTGCTAGATGACCACTTCAGTGTCGTCGTCGGCAGCGGCGCGAGACGCGCAGGCCGATTTGGAACGGTTTTGGAACGGCGAGCGGTGCGAGACGCCGCAACGTCGCTGAGTTCCTCGCGCTGCATCAGGGCAGCCGCTGGCCCCGAAAACACCGAGGGCCAGCCGCGCTTCGACGTCTCGGCGCCGGGACTGGTCATCGCCATCGGCGTAGAAGTAGGCACTCCACCACTCCGAGCAGCGGCGCCGCTGCGTCGTCACTTGTCGGGCGAGCGCATGGCTTCTTGCGACGGCTTCAATTGCCGCTTCGTCTCTGCGCCCAATGGAACTACCGAGGGGTCAGCGCTTCGGCAGTGCTACTTGCCCGCACGAAGAGTCAGCCAGGCGTTCTCGGCCACATGCAGCGTCACTTCCTCGGTTACGTCGCCGTCAAACTCGTGCTCGCGCTGCGTAGCGGTGAGTTCCTCGGGAAGATCACTCAAGTCGAGAGAGACGGAGTCATCGCTCCCGACGTAGAACAGTCCGACGATGTCCACCCGCGATAGTCCACTTTGATCCGACGACGCCGCCACATCGGGCGAACTGTCCCTCCAGAAGCGGAGCGTCCCGCTGGCACTCAGAACGCTCGCCGAGTAGCCGCCGCACTCGACGTTGAACGAAATCGAGACAACGCTCCCACGATGGTCTTGGAGCCAGACGAGAAGCTCGGTGTGCGTTAGCTCCTTCATCCTCTTTGCCGTCTTCTACACGACTCGGTCGATCTTTGCGCTCGGAGGGTCAGGGCTTCAGCGTCCACAGGACGGCGTGCTTGCCACTTTTCTTGGTGGCGCTCCAGCCGACGATCTGACCCCGATTGTTGATCGCAACGGTGCCGCTCTCGTTTCCGCCGAGCTTTGGAAGGATGATCAGCCTCCCGTCCTGCCAGAGACACGCACGCGGGTTGCCGGACACGTAGTGCGTACCGACGATTTGGGCGCGGTCGTTGATCGCCACCGGTTTGCCTTCGCCGAGGTCGCTCATCCTCCCTGCTCGCCAAAGGAAGGCGTGTGCCTTGGCAGCGTCCGCAGTATCCAACTCGCTGACCCCGACCACTTGCCCACGGGCGTTGAGTGCGACCGCCTCGCTCCGGTTTGTTCCGGGGAGCGTCCCGAGGTCACGCATCTTCCCTGCCTGCCAGAGGAAGGCGTGCGCACTCGGATACCCACTTCGCAATCTGCTCCAGCCCACGACTTGCCCGTTGACGTTGAGGTCGCTGGGACACGACTCCTTGCCCCCAAGCGTCCCGAGATCGGTCATCCGCCCGCTCTGCCAGAGGAAGGCGTGGTTGCCACCGCTCTTCGCACTGCACCCCACGACTAGGCCGACCTCGTTGATCGCGTAGGCGTGGCTGCTCGTGGCACCAAGCGCCCCCGGGTCGGTCATCCTCCCACTCTGCCAGCGGAAGGCGTGCCCGTACCCCGTCTTCAGATTGATCTCACTCCAGCCGACGACCTGGGCGCGGCCGTTGATGTCGTCGGGGATCGCTTCACGCCCGCCGAGAGTGCCGAGGTCGGTCGTCTTCCCATTCGCCCAGAGGAAGGCCCGAGCGTTCAGAACTTCATCCGTGAGTTCCGTGACCCCGGAGTAGCTGTATCCGGCGACCTGTCCATGGTCGTTGATCGCGACTGCACGGCTGTACTTCGCTCCGCGCCGCGTGCCGAGGTCGGTCATCCTCCCGCTCTGCCACAGGAATGCATGGGGAGCGCCGACCCAAGGGTCCTCCGCTCTGATGTCGGCGGATCCAACTACCTGGCCAGCCTCGTTGATCGCGAAGGGCCAACTGCCCCAGCCGCCGAGCGTTCCGAGGTCGGTGATCACCCAGCGCGGCTGTGCCTGCGTCCCGCCCCCAGACACCGTGGCAGCGATGCCTGCGAGAAGAGCCAACCCGGCGACGAGCAACGCGAACCGGCGCATCTGCACCTCCTGCACGGCTCAGGGTGCCGCCGCAAAAGGGTTCAGGCATCAGCGTTGCCGCTGACCCCGCCTACCCGGAACTACCGATCAGCGCTTCATCCAGAGGACGGCGCGGTCCGACCGGTTCTTGGTGATGCTCGTCCCAACACTCTGACCGCGCTCGTTGATCGCAAAGACCACACCCTCGCCGAGGTCGGTCATCGTGCCGTTGTGCCACACGAAGGCGTGGGACGCCTTCGTTCGACTCTCCGCGCTCCCTATAACCTGATCGCCCTCGTTGATGCCAACTGCGACGCTACTCGCTCCTCCGAGTGTCCCGAGGTCACGCATCTTGCCGTCTCGCCAGACGAACGCGTGCTTGCTCAGCGGGTCGTCTTTGTCCATCTCCGAGTACCCAACGACGTCGCCTCGCTCGTTGATGGCAAGCGCGATGCTGTTTGCGCCGCCGAGCGTCCCGAGGTCGCGCATCTTCCCGTCTCGCCAGATGAACGCGTGGCTGGTATTCCAGCCGTCGTCCGTTGCGTCCGTATCAGCCCAACCAATGACTTCGCCTCGCTCGTTGATGGCAAGCGCTCTGCTGTTTGCGCCGCCGAGTGTCCCGAGGTCGCGCATCTTCCCTCTCTTCCACAGAAACGCGTGGTAGGAGCCTGAGCTAGCGCGCTTCGCCCCCGTGTCGGCCCAGCCGACGACCTGGCCGCCCTCGCTGATCGCTTTCGCTTCGCTCATCCTGCCACCCAGCGTGCCCAGGTCGCGCATATGGCCGTCTTCCCAGAGGAACGCGTGGAAGATCGCGATCTCGTCCTTGTTCATCGCTCCCGTGTCTGCGTAGCCAACGACCTGGCCTTCCTCGTTGATCGCACTCGCCTCGCTGTCGTCGCCGCCGAGTGTCCCGAGGTCGCGCATCTTCCCGCTCTCCCAGAGGAAGGCATGTGACTGCCAAGTGCTTTCCCGCTCGCTGGTCGCCGAGTGGGCTGCGCCCGTCTGACTACGTCCCACAACCTGGCCGCGCTCGCTGATCGTGTTCCCGACAACGACTTGACCCGCAAATCCATCGTCGATGGAAGCTGCCTCGCTCCAGTTGCGGCCGAGGCTGCCGAGGTCGCGCATCTTCCCGTTCTGCCAAAGGAGGACGTGCCCGGCTCGCCCGATGACGACCTGGCCGCGTTCATTGATTGCCCACGCAGTTCCCGGCCCAAGGTCACGGATCGCCCAGCGAGTCGCTGAAGCGGGCGTAGGCGTTGTGCTAATGGCCTCGCCTCCGCCTTCTCCGCACCCCACAAGAGTCAGCGCCGACAACGACGCAACCAGAATCAACGCAAACCGGCGCATACCCACCCCTTCCACGGCTCAGGGTGCCGCCCCAGGCCGCTCAGAGCATCAGCGTCGTCGCTGACCCCGCCTACCCGGAACTACCGAGGGGTCAGGGCTTCAGCGTCCAGAGGACGGCGTGCGAGTAGTAGGTGCTTCTTGTCGTGGCCCAGCCGACGATCTGGCCCTGCATATTGATCGACCATGCCTCGCCTTCGCCGCGTCCGCCAGGCAGACCGGGGAGAAGGGTGAGTCTGCCGTTCTCCCAGAGCGCAGGGCGGGCTGTGTCCGTGTCCTGCGACCACGATCCCACAATCTGGCCGCGCTCGTTGATGTCGCTGGCATAGCTCGCGACCGCCCTGCTCGGAGAGGGAAGGCGTCGCGGCACACCGCCTTCCCAGACGGTGGCGTAATCGTTCCGCCCCCCGACGATCTGGCCGCTGTCATTGATCGCAGTGACTCCACTGCTCCATCCGACGTTGACCCCCCTCGCGAGGGAACCGAGATCGTGCACGGTGCCGTTCTCCCACAGGAAACCCGAGGAACCCCAGAACGCTCCGTCGCCGAAGCTCCAGTCTCCATACATTCCGACGACCTGGGTTCGTTCGTTGAGATCGACGGCCTCGCTGCTTCCTGGGTTGCCGAACACACGCAGTCGGCCCGCCTGCCAAAGCGCAGCCCGCTCGGCTTCGTTGCCTCCCACCCAGCCGACGATCTCGCCCTTGTCGTTGATGCCCAGCGCCCGCGCTCGGCTGCCAGGGAGCGTGCGCATCTGTCCGTCCTCCCAGAGGACCGCACGGGACCTCTTCCTGTCGAAACTCCACTCGTCTCGGAGCGCCGGGAACGTGAAGCTCTCCCCGACGATCTGACCCTCGTTGTTGATGTCGCGGGCGCGGCTGTTGGGGAGACCACGGAACGCTCCGAGATCACGCATCGTTCCGTCTTCCCACAGGAAGGCGTGCCCGCTTCCCCCCCAGAGTTCGTCCTCGGTGCGCCAACTCCAGCCCACGATCTGTCCCTGGTCGTTGATCGCCGATGCGAGGCTGAAGCCTTGGTATTTGAAGAAGTCCCCACGACCAAGCGTCCCCAGATCGCGGATCACCCAGTGGGGCTGCGCCCGCGTCGCGCCTCCAGATGACGCGACAGCGACAGCCGCGAGAGCCAGCAAGCCAACGAGGAGCAACAGCAACCGGCGCATACGCACCTCCACGGCTCAGGGTGCCGCCGCCGCCCGCCCAGAGCATCAGCGTCGCCGCTGACCCGCCTACCCAGAACTACGGAGGGGTCAGGGCTTCAGCGTCCAGAGGACGGCGTGTAGGTAGCCGTCCTTCGTCTTGCTCCAGCCGATGACCTGACCCCGGTTGTTGATGGCGAGCGCTTCGCTGCTCGATCCGCCCGGAAGCGTGCCGAGATCGGTGATCTTCCCGTTCTCCCAGATGGACGCATGTCCGACGGAGCAACCGTCGGAGTCCCTTGCTCTCGTGTCCGCCCAGCCGACGACCTGGCCCGTGTCACTGATCGCCACCGCCTCGCTCTCCAAGCCTCCGAGGGTGCTGAGGTTGCGGATCCGTCCGTTCGCCCATAGGAAGGCATGCGGCGCAGGGTGGCTGTACTTCCCGTCGCCACAACTCGCACCGATGTGCCGATCACCGGCCGAGGTATTTCTGGTGTCGGCCCAGCCGACTATCTGACCTCGTCGGTTGATCGCGACCGCTCCGCTGTCTGGCCCGCCGAAGGTGCCGAGGTCACGTATCTCTCCGTCCTGCCAGAGGAAGGCGCGTGAGATCGGCTGGCCGTACCCGTCGTAGTCGTTCGCTTTGTTGATCGCGTTGGTGTCGGCCTCCCCAACGACCTGGCCGCGCTCGTTGATCGCCAACGCCCCGCTGGATAGCCCGCCAAGCGTCCCGAGGTCGCTCATCTTTCCCTTCTGCCACAGGAACGCGTGCCGGATCGAGTGGCCGTCCTTGTCCAGAGCCTTCGTCTCAGCCCAGCCGACGACCTGCCCGCGCTGGTTGGTCTCCTCCGCCCAACTCTGCGTCCCGCCGAGCGTGCCAAGGTCGCGCATCTTGCCGTTCGCCCATAGGAACGCGTGCATGTTCTGGTGCCACTCCTCGCTCTTCGTGTCCGCCCAGCCGACGACCTGGCCCTTGTCGTTGACCGCCACCGCCTCGCTCTCCAAGCCTCGGAGCGTGCCTCCGAGCGTCCCGAGGTCGCGCATCTTGCCGTTCGCCCACAGGAACGCGTGCCGGATCGGCTCGCCGTCCCCGTCCTTCGCCTTGATGTACGCCACTCCAACAACCTGACTCTTGTCGTTGATCTCGACCGCCCAACTCCCTGGTCCTCCGAGCGTCCCGAGGTCGCGCATCTTTCCCTTCTCCCATAGGAAAGCGTGGTCGTTCGCGTCGCTGATACCGACGATCTGGCCGCGCCCGTTGATCGCAACCTCTTCGCCGCCCTCCAGCCCACCCAGGGTGCCGAGATCGGTCAGCACCCAGCCGTTCTTCAGCAGGATCGGCGGCGACGGTCTTGCGGCTTCGGCTTCCTCGGAGGCGTTGCTGGCCTCATCGCCGCCCCCTCGCCACGACGCCGGGACCACGCGGACGGCAACTGCCAAGGAGAGGACGGCGGTCGCGACGACGACGAGGGCCTTGCGGGACGAATAGACAGAGCGCACACGCACCTCCTGCACGGCTCAGGGTGCCGCCGCGCCCCGTGCATGGCATCAGCGCGTCCGCTGACCCCGCCTACCCGGAACTACCGAGGGGTCAGGGCTTCAGCGTCCAAAGGACCGCGTGGTGCATCCCTTCGATGTAGGAGTCGTCGTCCCCGCTCCAGCCGACGATCTCACCGGCGTTGTTGATCGCCACGGGGCCACTCTCTATCGCAGCGGGAAGCGTCCCGAGGTCGAGCATCTTGCCGTCTTCCCAGACGAACGCACGAACTCCCTTGCGCTGTGATGTCTCACCGCGACCTATCACCTGACCTTGATCGTTGATCGCCACGGCAACGTTGCGGGGAAGGCGCGGGCCGAGCGTTCCGAGGTCGGTCATCTTCCCGTTCTCCCACAGGAAGGCGTGGGTCTTCCCTGTCGCGGTGACGCTCCATCCGACGACTTGGCCACGTTCATTGATGTCATAGGGTTCGGTCACTGACCCGCCCAGAGTCCCGAGGTCGGTCATCGTCCCGTTCCGCCAGATGAAGCCGTGCCGTGCGTTGCCAGCCGAGTTGCAGGTGCCGACGATGTCCCCGCTCTCGGTGATCCCGACGGCCCAGGAGTCGATCCAGGGGCGGCCCTTGCGGTCGTTTCCGGGGAGCGTTCCCAGGTCCGTCATCTTCCCCCGCTGCCAAAGGAAGGCATGGCGAAGCGGTGTGCTGTAGCGGGGGTCTTTCGCCGTGACCTCGCTCCAGCCGACGACTTGCCCTCGCTCGTTCAGAGCGACTGCCTCGCTCTGATCGCCACCGAGCGTTCCAAGGTTTCGCTGTTTGCCGTCCTGCCACAGGACAGCATGCTCGACCGACAAGAACCTGCCGCTCGGACACTGGAGCCCTGAGCTGCTCTGGTCGGCAGAGGCGAAGAAGCGCTGGGTCGAGCCCGATCTAGTGCCGATCCCCTCTCGATGGCCCGGCGGGTAATGGCCGAACCGCCGACCTTGGTCGCCCTCCTCGAGCGCTCCTCGCACGTTATCGGCCTCTACCTCGAGCGCACGCTCGCGCCGTTGGGGATCACGCAGGCCGAGGCGCACGTCCTCGGCCGTCTCGGCCGCGGCGGAGATGCGTCGCCGAACGAGCTACACCACCTGTTCGGGCACAAGCGCTCGACGCTGACCGGCATCCTCGACCGCCTGGAGTCACGCGGCTACGTCACACGCGCGATCAATCCGAACGACCGTCGTTCGTTCATCGTCACGCTGACCGAAGAGGGTAAGGCGGCGGCCACGCGAGTGGTCTCGGCGGTCGAAGGCCTGGAGCGGCGCGTCGCGGCCCAGGCGTCGGAGCGGGATCTGACTGCATTCCTGAAGGTGCTCGAGACACTCGTTGTCGAGGCGGACGAGACGCCGCCGCAGCCCGGCGCCTAGGCTACGGGGCTCTTGTCGCTCTTAACAGGCCGCATAGCTGCGTGCCCTCTCTCGGTCGGACGTCCGACAGTCCGACTAAATCCGACTGACCACCCCGTCGAGCCCCCTTGGGAGCAGGGAAATCGTGGGGCCGGGTCCGACAGCAGGATCCGAGCAAAGGGCTCGCACGTCCGCTACCTGGTACTGGGCGGCGAGCTCGCTCAGACGCTCACTGGCGCGCCCAGGGCCCGGGTTCCTGGCCTGTCGCAGAATGCGGGAAGTGCGACGCGTCCGGTCGCCGTTCAGTCGAGCTGCCTGGGGACGACGTAATCGACGAGCTCTGCGTCACCAGGCCTGAGAGCCGCCCAGCTGTCGCTACCGACAACGAGGGTGGCGAGGGCTCCGGTCGGGAACTTCTGCTTCAGCTTCGGTAGGTCAACGCCCCGCGAGGCAAGGACGAGTGCGAGCTCCTGGAGGCCCGGGTTGTGCCCGATCAGCAGCACCGAATCGGCGGACTCGGGAAGTGCCCGAAGCCGTTCGAGCAGTTTCTGTTCCGAGGCGGCGTAGAGCTCAGACGCGAGCTCGACGGAGCAGCCCTTGCCGAGCGAGGGCTCGATCGCTTCGAGCGTCTGGCGAGTGCGAAGTGAGGGGGAGCAAAGCACGAGAGCGGGACGGATCCTCTTCCGGCGCAGGTGCTTGGCGATGCGCCTCGACGCGCGTTTGCCTCGCGGCGCGAGCGGGCGGTCGACGTCAGAAAGGGTCGGATCCGACCAGCTCGACTTCCCGTGCCGGAGCAGGATGATCCTTCGCACAGCCTGACCGTGCCTGCAGGGAGGGTGGACGTCAAGCAGCGCTAGTGTCGCGGCGACGGGTCTGCGATCGTCGAAACCAGATGCCATCGGTCGGCAGTAGTTCGGTGTGCTCGTCTCGAAGTGCGTAGCTGTCGCCTTTTGGCGGAAAGGCGACAGGGTGGTTCCCGTTCGCACGCCTCGGCCCGCGGGAGACGCTCGAACCAGTCTAGTGGTCGCTCCGGTAAGTTCGTTCTGGCTTGCAGGGACCGGCTGGTGTCGGTCGAAGACGTCGTCGTCCTGTTGGGCGACGATGGAGGCGATCACGATGGCGGCAGCGACGAAACAGATCGAGATCAGCAGCGACGATCGGTGCGAGCTGGAGCGGCTCGTGCGGTCGCGCACGGCGCAGCGGCGGGCGGTCGAGCGTGCTCGGATCGTGCTCGCGGCAGCCGCCGGCCGATCGGCGGCGCGGATCGCACATGAGGTTGGTTGCTCGGAGCGGACGGTTTGGAAGTGGCGATCCCGTTTCGAGGCGGACGGTCTCGACGGTCTGCGTGACGGGCCGCGGCCGGGACGGCCGCTCGTGCACGGAGCGCAGGTGCGGGCGAAGTTGATCGCGCTGGCTTGCACCCGGCCGTCGGTGACGCCGGAGGGGCTGCGACGCGATCGCTGGACGCACCGTGAGCTGGCCGAGCGAGTCGGCATGTCGGAGTCGCAGGCACACGCGATCCTGCGTGCGGCCGAGATCAAGCCGCATCTGCTCGAGCAGTGGGTGATGAGCGAACTCGGCCCCGACTTCGACGCCCGCGCGGCCGAGGTATGCGGCCTTTACCTTGAACCGCCCGAAGGCGCACTCGTCGTCTCGATCGATGAGAAGACGGGCATCCAGGCCAAGGCGCCGACCCGCCCCGACATCCAGGCACGGGCGGGCAAGCCGTCCCGGCGCGAGCACGAGTACACCCGCGGTGGCACCCAGAACCTGTTCGCCGCCTTGCGCGTGCACACCGGCGAGGTCAGCGCGATGCCGTCGAAGACCCGCAACCGTTACGACCTGCTCCGCTTCCTCGACCAGCTCGAAGCCGAGATCCCGGCCGGCCGGCAGGTGATCGCGATCAGCGACAATCTCTCGACCCGCACCACCCAGGAAGTGACCGACTGGCTGGCCGACCATCCGCGTTGGCGATTCGCCTTCACGCCCAAGCACGCGAGCTGGCTGAATCAGGTCGAGATCTTCTTCTCGATCCTCGCCCGCCGCCTCCTCAAACGAGGCGCCTTCACGAGTGAGACCGACCTTGCCCAACAGATGCTCGCGTTCGTCGAGGTCTACAACCAAACCGCCCGCCCCTTCCGATGGACATACACAGGCAAAGTGCTCGCCGCATGAACGCACGAATCAACCGGAGAGACCACTAGTAGATACCGGACTACGCGGGCGCT
>Ga0315273_10014618_pt1 | contig 10118 bp, 10 predicted proteins | sample YL17G02_0_MG_FD_205753 | JGI IMG/M metagenome (GOLD analysis project Ga0315273, IMG submission 205753) | Sediment microbial communities from Yellowstone Lake, YNP, Wyoming, USA - YL17G02_0 | ecosystem: Environmental > Aquatic > Freshwater > Lake > Sediment | place: USA: Wyoming | collected... | reverse complement strand
CGCGCTGTCCGCGCCGCATCCGTTCGCGTGCCAGTTCGCCATTTCCGCAACCCAGGTCGAGAAGCGACTCGTCGCCGCTCAGCGTGTCCAATATTCTCTGAACGCCCGGCTGGAGCCGTTGGCGCGTGGATGAAAATTCACGCCCGAAGGTCTGGTAGAATTGTTTATTCAAGGAAAGTAACTGCGCGATGGTATCGGCGTTCATATTCTGATTATATCTGTGTTTACCCATGGTTAAGAAACTTAACTGGAGCAAAATGCGCTCCCTGCCCCCTGAAAAGATGGCTCAGGCACGCCGAGCCCTGGAAGAGGTGCGCCTCGGGAAACCGTTGGGGACAGCCCTGCGGGAGCATTCCTGGAACGATGAGCCGCTCCACAAGTCCGCGCTGGTGGCGGTCTACCAGCAATTGGTTGAATCAGGTGAGTGGGAGCCTGACGAGACGCTGCTGGCAGTTATCCGCCTGAAACCGGTGCGGACTCTCTCCGGCGTTACCACCGTCACCGTGCTGACCAAGCCCTATCCATGTCCTGGTAAGTGCATTTTCTGCCCGGATGATGTGCACATGCCAAAATCCTACCTGCCTGACGAGCCGGGAGCGATGCGTGCCCTGGAGCATAACTTTGACCCGTTCAGGCAGGTACAATCGCGCCTGGAGGCCCTTACCGCGGTGGGGCATCCGACCGATAAAATCGAACTACTCATCCTGGGTGGAACCTTCTCGTCCTACCGGCGGGATTACCAGGCATGGTTTGTAAAACAGTGTTTCGAGGCAATGAATGGGTCAATTAACCGCCAAGAAGGCGAAGGGAAGAACTTGGCGGATTTCACGCTCTCCGAGGTTAACGAATCTCTGGCCGCCATCCAGCTCCTCAACGAATCCGCCTTGCACCGCAATGTGGGTCTGGTGGTGGAGACGCGCCCCGACGAAATTACCCCGGATGAACTGGCCTGGTTCCGCACCCTCGGTGTAACCAAAGTACAGATGGGCGTACAGAGTCTGGATGATCCCATTCTGGAACTTAACCAGCGCGGCCACACCGTGGCTGAGGCGCACCGCGCCGTGGCATTGCTGCGCGCGGCCGGGTTTAAAATCGTCCTGCATTGGATGCCCAACCTGCTGGGTGCAACAACTGAATCCGACCGGGCCGACTTCCCCCGCCTGTGGGATGGTCTTTGCCCGGACGAGATCAAGATCTACCCGACGCAGTTACTTGAAAAAGCGCCACTGTATGAAGTCTGGAAACGCGGCGAATACCAACCCTTCACCACCGACGAACTCGTCCAGCTCATCGCGGACGTGAAACCATCCATCCCGCGCTATTGTAGGGTCAACCGCATCATCCGCGATATCCCATCCACGCATGTCATTTCCGGGAACAAACGCACCAGCCTGCGGCAGGATGTGCAGGCCGAAATGGTCAGGCGCGGTACACACTGTGATTGCCTCCGCTGCCGGGAAGTGCGCGGAAGAAAAGTGAAACCTGCCGAACTGCACCTCGATGATCTGGTCTACCATCCTGACGGAGCAGAGGAACACTTCCTGTCCTTCGTCACACCGGAGGACCAAATCGCCGGGTTCCTGAGGCTTTCCCTTCCAGGAACTAATTCGCCTGCCACCGGCCTCGTCGACCTGGACGGGGCTGCCATCATCCGTGAAGTACACATCTACGGACAATCGCTGGCAGTGGGAATGGAGCAGACCGGAGCAACCCAGCACGCAGGTCTCGGTACGCGGCTGCTTGTGGAGGCGGATTACCTTGCCCGTGAAAAAGGTTACCGCCGGATAGCGGTCATCGCGGCGGTGGGTACACGTCAGTATTATCTGGAACGCGGGTTTGAGCGTGGGGTGATCCCGGTTCCAGCATATCATCCCAAATCTCCTAAGGGACGGGGCGGAGAACTATATCTGGTAAAAGAGTTACGGTAGTCCTGCTTCCCGGGCGGACTACGGTCATAAAATATCTTCGGCGGGTGAGTGTCCTGCAGGGAACGATTAGTGGGCAAGCTTTTCCCACTCCAACACAGCCTGATGGATGAGCGCCTTGATTATAGTATCGGGCACGGCATCAATTCCCTCATATTTTTTCAGGCCAACCTTGACAAGTACCACCCCCCCAGATCCCTCCGTCAGGTGAATATCGCGGTCTTTTAGTGGGCTGACCAGTAACTTGGCTTGAAGAACATCGTCAATTTGTTCCAAAATACTCTTGAGTTCTGGTACCGGCTTGACCTTGATAAAGTCGGGCAAACCTTTGTTGACCAGGGGCACTGCTGCAACAGCTGGGCGGGACTGGACCTCGGAGATGACAGACACCGCTGGAGTTTTTTCCAGCCATGGTCGCAAATCGAGCAGCATGCCCACAAGACGGCGGCGCTGTTCCGGCTGGAGAGACTCTTTTCCGTTCAGGCGCGCGCTATCCATTTCCAGCCATACTTTTCCGGAGAGCGTCCGCCAGGCGCGTAGAATCTCGACATCCCCCTCGGATGCGAGTATGTTCCCGGCTGGTAACCCAGAAGTCGAAGGTTGCGGAGGCGGTGGAGACAAGCGCCGGTTTTGGGCGCGCTGGATTATTGCACCGGCAGCCGCACCCAAACAGGCAAAAACAAAGAAAAGAAAAATCGTTAAATAGTCGCTCATTACCACTTATTTTACAGGATAATTGGGTTTCGTGTGTACCTGACACCGGGGGCAAAAATGCGTTCCGCGCTGGCCGACAGAGATACGCTCGATCGTTGTCTTACAGACGGGGCAAGACTCACCCGTCCGCCCATAGACCCGGAAGTAGTTCTGAAAATCCCCGCCACGATAGACCCAGTCGATGCTGGCGCCATTATGCCGGATGCCTTCCTCCAGCACCTCCCGGATCGCCAGCCATAGACCATAGGCCTGTTTTTTAGTGACTGAATCCGAAAGCGACAACGGATGGAGCTTCGCCAGGTGGAGAGCTTCATCTGTGTAGATGTTGCCTAGTCCAGCCAGGATGGTCTGGTCTAGCAGGAGTGGTTTAAGCTGCCGCCGGCGGAGCTGTAACGCGGAATATAACCAACCAGGTGTGAACGCCTCTGAGAGCGGTTCCGGTCCGAGGTCCTGGAAAATTTTGGTTGTATCTCTCACCAACCAGACCCGCCCGAATTTGCGCGGGTCGCTGAAGATCAGGCTTGTATCCTCTGAAAGCTGCGCAATCAGCCGGTCATGTTTGGCAGGCTGGTAACCGCCCAGGACAACCAGCAAGTCCCCGCTCATGCGCAGGTGGATGAGAAGATGCGATTTCGACAGTTGAAGGTCGAGAAATTTCGCCCGGCGGGAAATTGATTCAATCCGCTGGCCTTTGATTCGCGCTTTGAACGCCGCTGGAGAAGGGGCACCCAGAGTCCGCAGCCAGCGCAGGTCGACGGAGAGTATGGTTTTGCCGATCAGCGCCGGGCGCAAAGTCCGGGCAATGGTTTCAACTTCGGGGAGTTCAGGCATGGGCTGCTACAAGCCGGTCGAAGAGGCCAGCATTGCAATGTCCCTACGAAATCTGCTCAGAGAGATAAACCTGGATGCCTATCTGCTTGATCTGGTCGAGTTGCGCTTCAATCCAGTCAATGTGGTTTTCTTCATCTTTAAGAATGGATTCGAGCATCTCGCGTGTGCCGTTATCACCAACTTCCACTGCCAGCTTGATGGCATCATTATATGCTGTGATGGCCCCGCTTTCGGCTTCCCAGTCATTCTTATGGAAGGCTTCGACAGCCTCGCCGATGTGTATTTTATTCAATTCGCTGACAATTGGTAGCTCATCCAGGAAGATAATGCGGCCAATGTGCTTTTCGGCGTGTTTCATCTCATCTATGGCACGCTTTTCGATGGCTTCCGCCAGATGTTTGTAGCCCCAGTTGGCGCACATCTCGGCCTGTACCATGTACTGGCTGATGGCAGTCAGTTCATCGGCCAAAAGAGAATTGAGCTTTTCGATAATCTTGTGGTTGCCTTTCATATTTCTCTCCTGTTGAGAATTTGCAGGCGGACACAGGTCCGCGCTTACCGGTTACTCATTGAACATTTGCCCCACGCTGCGGCCCTCATGGGCGCGGAGGATGACTTCGCCAAGCAGCGGAGCAACGGTCAGGATGGTCAAACGCTTGCCGAAAATTTCCTGTTTTTCCACCGAGATGGGAACGCTGTCGGTGGTGATGTATTCGGTGACAGGTAGGGCTGCCAGCCTTTGCGCGGCATCCGCTGAGAAGATCGGGTGGACAAAGGCGATATAGATGCGTTGCGCTCCGTTCTCCTTGAGGAGATTGACTGCCTGAACAATGGACCGGCCGGTATCAATCTCGTCATCCACTAGAACAACATCGCGGTCTTTCACTTCGCCAATGATCGTCAGCGCTTCAGCCTTTGCATCGTTGGCAACCCGGCGTTTTTCGATAAATGCAATCGGTGTGTCAATCCGGGTTGCGAAGTTACGGCCTTTCTTGGCATAACCCAAGTCCACGGTCACGACGACTGGGTCCTTGAGATACGAGCGCAGGTTCTCCAAAACGTAGTTGTTTAAGATTTGGGAGGCATTCAGTACATCACCGGGTACGGAAAAAAAGCCCTGGATCTGGTAGGCGTGCGGATCGAGGGTGATGTAACGATCCGCACCGGCGATCTGGATCATGTCGGCCACCAGGCGTGACGTGATCGGCACGCGCGGCTGGTCTTTTTTGTCCGAGCGTCCGTAGCAGATGTAGGGCGCCACCGCCGTAATGCGCGCCGCCGAGTCCATCCGCAGGGTCTGGAGCAGGATTAACAGTTCCATCAGGTTACGATGGACGGGTGCAGCGGTATGCTGGATGACGTACACATCCTGGCCGCGCACGCTGCTGTGTAACTTAACGAACAAGTTTTCATTGGGAAACTCAACGATATCCCGGCCACACAATTTCTCGCCCAGGTAATCAGCCACCTTCTGGGCCAGGTCCAGGCTGGCTGTGCCTGCATAGAGTTTGATGCCACCATACACACGTAATTCGTTTGATTGAGCCATCTTGCCGCCTATTCTTCAGGAGTCCATTCCGAGCGCAGAACACTCATGATCAGGTTGTTACAATACTTGCCCTCGCGGAAATCCGACTCGCGCAGGCAGGCCTCATGGACGAACCCGGCCTTTTTGTAGGCTCGGATGCCTCCCAGGTTTTCGGCGTCAACGCGCAGGAAAATACGGTTCAGGTTCAAGGTCCCAAAACTGTGGTTGATCAGGAGGTGCATCACCTCCGTCCCGTAGCCCTTATTCCAGCAGGATTTGTCCCCGATGAAGAGGCCGACTTCAGTGCTGCGTGCGCGCCAGTTAATGTCGAAGATACCGCAATTACCGATCAAACGCCAGACGTCCCCATCATCGATCTCAATACCGAGGGATTGCTCCTCGGGCGGACGTTTGAGCATGTTCTCGAACCATTGTTCCTCCGCAGCCTGCGAGATGGGCAGTGATGTAGAGAGGTAGCGCCGGACCTCCGGATCATTCAGCCATTCGACAAATTTAGGCAGGTCGCTGCGTTCGTTGCCGCGTAGGCGGATGCGTTTCCCGTATAGCATGAAAATCTCCATATAAATAGGGCAAGAGGTTCGGAAGTTAATAGGATTATACTATCCTTGACCAGCCGCGCGTGAGGATATAAAATGGTAAATGCTCGTTTGTTCTATTGTTTCACAGTTGTGCTATACTCAAATCAAGATGTTAACTGTCTCGCTCCCGGAAGTGCGTGCTTCCTGGCCCAATTGGGCCGGGTTCCTCCGTCACCACAGACTGGAAAGTCTGGTTGCTTGGATTCTGGAAGCTGCCGGCCCGCTAACAGTGTTCGGAGCGCAGGCGCTTTATCTCGGAGGCCCACTCCTGCGTTCGGCATTTTCGAATGGACAGATAAACGCATTGGCCGGTCTGTTGGAAGATCACCGTGAGACGCTGGCCTTTGCCGCCTTTTTGCGGGGGGAAATGCCTTCATGAGCCCATGGCTTGGATTGGCTGGTTTTGGGGTGGTGTTCTTCAGCGCAGCATTGATGCTGGGGCTATCGCTCCTGCGCCGCAAGAAGTCCCCGGTTTTCCGTGACATCCCTGCTTTCACCCGCCTGCGCCAGGCAGTGGAACTTGTCGTCGAAGACGGCAGCCACCTCCATGTCTCGCTTGGGCGCGGCGCTCTAACCACCCCCCAATCTGCCTCGGCCCTGGCAGGTCTTGCCCTCCTGCGCCAATTAGCCAACCTGGCTTCCGCTAGTGACCAACCGCCGATTGTCACATCCGGTGATGCGACACTGGCCATCCTCTCGCAGGATACACTTCTAGCCGCGGCAATTATATCCGAACGGGCCACCTACGACTCTACGGCTGGACGATTGACTGGTCTGACCCCTTTCTCTTATGCCGCCGGAGCAATCCCGGTCATCCGAGACGAAAATGTTACAGCCAATATTTTGATGGGTAATTTTGGCGCCGAAGTGGCTTTACTAAATGAAGCTATTGAACGCGAAAATGCCTTTGTCCTGGCTGGCAGTGACAATCTGACCGCCCAGGCCGTGATCTATTCCAGTGCTCAAGAACCTCTCATCGGTGAAGAAATTTACGCGGCCGGAGCCTATTTCGAATCGGGTCCGCTGCACATTGCCAGCCTGACCGTCCAGGATATCCTACGCTGGCTGATCATCATGGCCATCTTGGTGGGAACTCTGCTCACATTGGCAGGTGGGCTATGAACCGCACGGGCCTCCTCGCCAAAGTCATCACCATTACAAGTACAGCCATTGCCATTGCCAGCGGTGTGCTTGTCCTGGCAGGTTACTTCTTCGCTCAAAAGGCGGACGGTCAGTCATCCTTGTTGACAGACATCCACCTGACACTGCTCAACTGGGCAATTATCCTGGCAGGTTTTGCCATTATCATTGGCATCCTTAACCTGTTCCAGGTCCACCTTAAAAAAATCCAAAATAAGCAAAAAGGATCGGCCTACAGTCTCCTCCTGATCATCAGCCTGGTATTCATGTTCCTGTTCGGCCTGATACGACCCAGCCAGATGGGAGTCGTCTTCAACACAATCCAACTGCCGGTTGAAGCCAGCCTGATGGCTCTTCTGGCCGTCACACTGACATATGCAAGTATCCGTTTACTGCGCCACCGGCTCAACCTGCTTTCCGTCATCTTCCTCGTCACTTCCCTGCTCATGCTGCTTGGGACCGCTCCCCTGCCCCTCCTGGGTGACATCCCCGGCATAAGCGACTGGGTGCGTCCTTTTATCGCCCAGGTGATAGCTGTTGCAGGGGCACGTGGCATCCTGCTTGGCGTGGCGCTTGGTACACTGACCACCGGCCTGCGCATCATCTTCGGAGCGGACCACCCGTACAGGGGAAATAAATAATGGCTGATGTGCGCTGTCCGAGGTGCGGAAAATCCAACCCCGTGGAACTGGATACCTGTGAGTTCTGCGAAGCCAGGTTGTCACCACTCTCCGCCTCCCAACCGATCGATTCCCAACCCATCAATGTGAGCGCAGACCTGGTCAAAACGAACACCCCCGAGTTTGAGAAAGTGATACCTGTCGAGGGAGACCTTGTCCAACTTGGTCAGGCTCCCACCAGGGAAAATGCAGCAGAACTGGAACCGACGTTGCCATCCTGGCTGCCTTCCCTGCGTGATGGCCAAGACTCCGCTGGAGGCAAATCCACTGCTGAAGCCTCCCCCGACCAGGGAATGCCGCTCGAACCCACACCAGGCGCCGACGCCGACTGGCTTTCCGGTCTCGGCAAAGTCGCCTCCGACGACGAGGAAGTCCCCGACTGGTTGGCCGGCCTGCGCAGCGAAAGTGCTGCCGCGTCCGCTCCGGAATCTGTGACAGCGCCCGACCCCGCCTTGAATACAACTGGCAGTTTTTCCGATGGTCTTGGTGATACAGACTGGGAGGCGCGTCTGGGCGGCGAACAGCAACCTTCAGCGCTGGAGACTGCACCTCCAGGCGAGGCAGAAACTCATGATCGGCTGGAATTTCTGAAATCTGAACCTGCCGTTCCCGGCAAGCCTGAACAACCAGTCGCACAGCAAGATAAGGAGATACCTGATTGGCTATCCGGGAGTCCAGGAAATCCGGACGCAACCATGCCAGTTTCCGGCCAGGCAGAAAACCTGCCAGACTGGCTAAATCAACTAAAAGAGAAAGCCATTGGTTCGGAACCTGCCCAGCACGGGGATGAAGAAGCAACCGTAGGGTCCGATGTCCCGGAATGGCTATCTGCTTTTGGGTCAGCGCCTGGAACGCCGGATGCAGCCCCCGGGGAGAGTCTCCCGGAATGGCTGTCAAATCTGGATGCAAATGCCGGTCCAGAGTCTACAGCCCCTGCCTCAATATTCAGCAGCGACCTCCCGTCTTCCAGTGCGGTCCGCGACGAGACACCCAATTGGTTGTCACAATTCCAGGTGGATATCAATACGGCGGAGGAGCAGGAAGCAAAAAAAGAACAGTTAGAAGAGGCTCCTCCAATGCAGGCAAAAAATAAAGAAACCGAGCCGCTGCCCGATTGGTTGGAAAGGATCAAGCCTGCAACGACAACCTCAGGTGGAATTCCGGCATTGATCGCCCACGACGAAGCCACTGCCTCCGAGGAAGAAGATAACGCGGCCTTCTCAATGGAAACGCCAGATTGGCTCTCCAAATTGAAGCCGGAAAAGACCGAAGAAAAAGCTCCCGAGGAAGATGCGAAAATAGGGACACCTGAAAATCTTGAGATGACCGAACTGCCTTCCTGGGTACAAGCGATGCGCCCGTTGGAATCTGTAGTAGCTGAAGCCAACGCGCCATCGCAAGTGGATGCCCTGGTAATTGAGTCGGGTGGCCCTCTGGCGGGTCTGAATGGTGTGCTGCCGGTTGGCCCCGGTTTGGGACTGCTGCGCAAACCACCTGCTTACCCCACCATACTCCAGGTAACCAGCGGACAACAACGCTATGCTGCCGCTTTTGAACGGCTGATTTCCAGCGAGACTCAGCCACAGGTCGCCAAAAGCGCACGCCTCTCCTCGAACAGGGTGTGGCGATGGTTGATCGCTGGTATCTTGATCCTGGCAGCTGGATTGCCGCTCTTGACCAGTTTTCCGCTCACACAGGCCAGTAAACTACGACCACCAGAAATGGTGGCTGCCTTCACCGTGATCAACAGCCTGCTATATGAAGCGCTCAATGCGCCGGTGCTGGTGGTTTTTGATTATGACCCGGCTTTCTCAGGCGAATTGGAAGCAGCCGCCGCTCCGCTAATGGATAATTTACTTCTCCAGGGTCCGCGTCTTGCACTTATCTCCACAAGCCCTACCGGGCCAGTCCTGGCTGAACGCTTGTTGGACAATGCAAGGGTTTCGGCTTTGGTTGCCGGGCACAATTACCAGCCGGGGCAGCAATACGTGAACCTGGGGTATCTGGCAGGAGGCCCATCGGGTGTGCAGTATTTTGCCATTTCCCCCGCAGAAGCCGCACCTTTCACACAGGGCGGACAACCAGCTTGGCAATTGCCCCCCCTGCAGGGGATACAGAAATTTAGCGACTTTGCTGCCATTATCGTTTTGACTGATAATTCCGATAGCGGGCGCGTCTGGATTGAACAGACTGGATCCATGATTGGAAATACGCCCATGCTGATGGTCATCTCTGCCCAGGCAGAACCAATGATCCTCCCCTACTACGATTCAGGGCAGATCAAGGGCTTGGTTACCGGGCTTGCGGGTGGTGAAGCCTACGAAATGACTTTTGTCCGCCCGGAAGCGCAGACCGGCCTGGCACAACGCTACTGGAATTCATTCAGCGCCAGTACTTTGGTTGCAGAATTATTGATCATCATCGGCGCTGTGTGGAACGCAGTTACTGGTTGGCGCACCAGCCGTGATAAATCCAGAGAAGGGGTCTGACCTTGCCCGCGATCTCCTCCAACTTCATCGACCTGATCACCGGTGGGATAAGTTTCCTGCTTTCCCTGATGGTATTAAGTTATCTCATTGGAGATAACCCGGCTTTCCGAGTGGCTGTCTATATTTTTATTGGCGTTTCTGCTGGATATGCTGCTGCAGTGGCCTGGCATCAGGTGTTGTATCCAAGGCTTATCGTGCCGCTGATTTCCGGC
>Ga0315273_10014615_pt1 | contig 10119 bp, 8 predicted proteins | sample YL17G02_0_MG_FD_205753 | JGI IMG/M metagenome (GOLD analysis project Ga0315273, IMG submission 205753) | Sediment microbial communities from Yellowstone Lake, YNP, Wyoming, USA - YL17G02_0 | ecosystem: Environmental > Aquatic > Freshwater > Lake > Sediment | place: USA: Wyoming | collected... | reverse complement strand
CGTACGAGATCCCGCCGGACCGGGTGCTCACGGTGGTGGAGGCGATCGCGCTGGCGGGCGGGTTCACGAAGTATGCCTCCCCCAACCATACCCGGGTGGTCCGGCGGAGCAACGGTGGCCAGCAGGTCGAGTCCATGGTGATCCCGGTGGCATCAGTGACCAGCGGCGACAAGGAAAAGGACATGGTCTTGAAGCCGGACGACGTCGTCTACATTCCCGAAACGATCTTTTAACCGGACAATGATTCCCCTGCCGGTTCCGCCCGAAACATCGCCCCGCGCCGCCGAGGGCGAGATCGATTTCCATTACATCTGGCAGGTCGTCCGGCGCCGGAAGCAGATAATCGCCGCGATCGCGCTCGTCACGACCGCGTCGGCGGTCATCACCGTTTTCGCCATGAAGCCCGAATACGAGGCAAAGGCCCTGGTCCTGATCGAGAAGATCGGGCAGAACACCCTGGAGAAGGAAGGGGTCGTGGTCGAAAGCGGGCAGGACGACTACTACCAGACCCAGTACGAGATCATCCGGTCCCGGACGCTGGCCGAACGGGTCCTCGCGGACCTGAAGCTGGCGAACCACCCCGAGTTCGCCGGGGTCGACCCGGTCGAGAGATTGCAGGGAGCCTGCAAAGTGACCCCGTTGCGGCGCACGCGGCTGGTCACGGTCAGCGCGGTATCCGGGGACCCGGCGCTGGCGGCGGCCATCGCGAACACGCTCGCCGAGCGCTACGTGGAGCAGAACCTCGAAAACAACATCTCCCTGTCCAAGAGCCTGCTCAAGGCGGTGGAGGGGAAGTCGGCCTCGGACGCCTCGATGGAGTCGCTTCCCGCCGTGGTCAACTCACCCCTCATCCAGACTCTCAAGGGACAGCTCGCGGACCTGAAGGGGGAGTGGGCGGACCTGAACAAGCGGTACCAGATCGAGCACCCGCGGATGGTCCAGCTCAAGGCCCGGATCGACGAGACCACGAAGCAGATCGACTCCGAGGTCCGGCACATCGTCGAGAGCGTCCGGATCCAGCTCTCGGGCGAGTTCAAGGGGAACAACGTCAGGATCGTGGACCGGGCCCGGGTGCCGGCCCGGCCGGCCCGGCCCCGCAAGGCAATGGTCTCGGCGCTTGCCCTTTTCCTGGGGCTCATGGTCGGGTTCGCGGTCGCGTTCGCCGTGGACCGGTGGGACCTTACCGTCAGAAGCCTGGAGGATGTAGAGCACTTCGTCCGGATGCCGTGCCTGGCCGTGATCCAGGTCTACCCCGGGGTGGGCGCGAGAAGCGGGGACAAATACGCCGCGGTGTGGGACGACATGCAGTCGGTGGCCGCGGAAGGGTTCCGGAACCTGCGCACCGCGGTCTCGTTCCGGCTCTCGGCGGTCAAGGGGCCCCCCGTGATCCAGGTCACCAGCTCGGTGCAGGAGGAGGGCAAGAGCTTCGTCTCCGCGAACCTGGCCCGGGCGTTCGCGCAGGCCGGGGAGAAGGTCCTGCTCGTGGACGGCGACTTGAGGCGCCCCACGGTGCACAGGAACTTCGGGTGCGCCAATGATCACGGGCTGTCGAACTTCCTCACCTCCGGCGGGAGCGTGCCGGTCGTGGAATCCGGGATCGCCGGGCTTTCACTCATCCCCTGCGGGGCCATACCCGACAATCCGGCCGAGCTCCTGTCGGGCCGGGGACTCGACGACCTGATCGAGTTCGCGACCAAAAGATTCGACCGGGTCGTGATCGACACCCCGCCCGTGTTCCCGGTGACCGACTCCCTCCTGTGGGCCCGGCACGCGCACGGGGTCCTGGTGGTCGTCCACGCCGCCACCGTCCGGGTGGCCGTGGTCCATCGGGCCAGCTACCTCTTAAAGGAGGCGTTCGCGAACGTGCTGGGCGCCATCCTCAACATGGCCACGGTCGAGTCCACGGAGTATTACCGCTATTACCACGGGTACTACAACCGGTACGTCAAGGACAAGGACGAGAGGGCGAAATCCGCCTGACATCCCCGAATGTCCCAGGCAAGTTTCCCCATCCCATGAGCAAGCCTCCGGTTTCCCTTCGTTCATCAATTGGCTGGGCCCAAACCTGGGTTTTGGCCAACCTGGTGCTGGCCCCCTTCCTCTTCGGGTGCGTCGAACCGTGGTCCCGGGCCGCGCTCGAGGTCTCCTGGTTCGCGCTCGCCGCGGGCATCCTGGTTTTTCAACCGGGCGCGTCAAAAATTCCCCCAGCCGCCCTGGGGGCGTTCGCCCTGGCCGGGATCGGGTGGCTCGAGGTCCGGCATCCGGAGCCGGCCGGGACGGCGGTCGCCGGGTTCACCACCGTCGCGGGCTGGGCCACGGCGCGGGAGGCGCTCCTGTGGGCGGCGTACGGGACGGCCGCGTGGGCGGCGGCTCGCACCACGACCGGGCGGGGGGCGATGCGCCGGGCGGTCTGGGCGCTTTATATCGCCGGGGTCGCGTTCGCCGCGCTCGGGCTGTCCCAGGCCGGGCAGGGGAACCGGTTCATCTACTGGCTCCGGGAGGTGCCCGCCCGGTTCCAGGCTTTCGGCCCCTACTATTACAAGAACCACGCCGGCGGGTTCCTCGCCGTCGGGATCTGCCTCGGGGCCGGGCTGGTGGCCTCCCGGGCGGCGGTGTTCGGGAGGAAAAGGTCGGTCGGGGCCCTGGCCAATTTCTGGTCGGGACAGGCGGTTCTCATCGCCGGCGTGGTCCTGATGATGGTGGGGTCGTACGTCTCCCGGTCCCGGGGCGCCTTCCACGCCCTCCTGGGCGGGATCGGGACGGCCGGACTGGCCGCGGTCTTCCTGTTCGCCGGCCGCCGGTCCCGGAAATACTGGCTGACCGCGCTGGCGCTGGGCGTGCTCGGGTACATGACCCTCCTGATCAACTTTCCCTGGCTGGCCAGCATGAGTGAGCAAGGCGTGGTCGGGTCGGGGCTGAGCCGGGTCGAGATCTGGGAGGACACGGTGCGAATGCTCCGGGCCCGGCCGTTCTGGGGGTACGGACTTGGCGGGTTCGCCGACGCCTTCCTTGCGTACCAGACGCACATGGCCGGGTTGCTCGTGGCCCACGCGCACGGGGAGTGGCTGGAGCTTCTGGTGACCGGTGGGGTGCCCGGGCTGGCCCTGTTCTTGGGCGGGGTTATCGGCCAGCTCGCCGTCGCGCTTTACGCGTGGCGGCGTTGGACCGATCCCGAGGTGCGCTGGCTCATCGCCGGGCTGGTCGCGGCGTGCGTCGCGTTCGCGCTGCACGCTCTGATGGAGCTCAATTTCCAGGCGCCGGCGTCGATGGCGGTGTTCATGGCGATCCTGGTCCTTCCGTCCCCGCCGCTCCCTTCCGAAGGTCAAAAGCCGGGTTGGGGGTGGACACGGGTGGCATCCTTCGGTCTTGCCCTTGCAATGCTCTGGGGCGCGGCGACCGCGACCCGGGCCGGGATCGGCTGGTGGCTGTCTTCGCGCGCGGACTCCGCCGGCCGGCGGGACCGGGTCGCGCTTTACGAGCGCGCGCTGGAATTCGATCCGGGGAACCCGGAATACGCCCGTGCCGCCGCGGTCGGGAACCTGTGGCTGGGCGAGGATGCCGGGTCTGGAAGGCGGGCCTTCGCCGCCCGGGCGCTTGCCGCGGCGGATGCGGGGCTGGCCTTGACCCCGGACCACGCCGGACTGCTGGAGGCGAAGGGGACCGCGGTCTGGTGGCTGGGCGACCGGAAGACGGGCGAGGCGCTGATCAACCGGGCCCACGGAATGCGCCCGGAGCCGGAAAAAACGGGCCGGACCCGCGGAAGGAAATAACCTTTTATATTAGTGATTTGCGGGGATTTGACCGGAACGCGAACAAAGAGCTATGATTTTCTCACCATGAAACCAACACTGTTTATCGCTGGAATATTCTCGTTTCTGCTGGCCGTACCTCCGTGCGCGGGGGCGGCGAAGCGGGCTACTCAGCCGGTGCAATCGGCTCAACAGGCGGCCTCAACCGCTGCGATCGAGGCCGTGATCGGCATGGTTCGGGTCAAGATGTCGGCGGGTTCCCCGCCGGTGGCCGCGGTCCAGGGCACGGTCCTGCCCGAGGGGGCCGAGGTTGTAACCATGCAAAATTCCCGGGCCATGATCCGGTTCAGCGCCACGGACATCGTCCGGCTGGGCCCCAACTCCCGGCTCATCGTCTCCGCGCTTCCGGAGCCCGGAAAGCAGGTGACCCTGTTGCGGCTGGTCTCCGGTTCCGTCCGGGCCATGCTCCGGCGGGCGGGCGTCCACAAGGCCGATTTTGCCATCTCGGCGGGCGGCGCGGTCTGCGCGGTCAAGGGGACCGTGGTTTCGATCGCGACCCTGGCGAACGGCGATGCCAGCTTCACGGTGGACAACGGGACCGCCCAGGTGTTCAAGATCTCCAGGCCGGACGACATGCTGGCCGCCTTCAACTCGGTCCTGGGCAACTTGGCCGACCAGAAGGAAGTGACGGTGGTCAAGGACGGGTTCCAGGTGACCGCCAGCCCGGCGGCCATCTCGAAGGCCGTCATGGCGCCGCCCAACCCGACCCTTGAAGTGGTCTCGGGATCGGTCAAGGTGACCGTCGACGGGGTCACCACCGTGAAGGTGGCCGGCGACGTGATTCCATCCGGGGCCAAGGTCGAGTCTTCCGACGGCGCGGTCCTGCAGGGGAGCAAGATCACCGTGGACTGCCCCGCGGGGTCGTCGTTCGACTACTCGGCCAAGGTGACCGGGAATACGCTGTCGTCGGTCGTGACGCCGGTCGGGGATTCCGCGGCGGTCGTCGTCGGGGTCGGACAGACCATGATGACGGTGGGGGCGGGCGATTCGCTCTCCGTCACCAAGACCCCGCTGGAGCAGACCAGGGTCAGGGCGCTGACGGGCTCGGTCGAGATGACCAACGCCGCCGGCGAAACCCGGACGATTGCCGCCCCGCCTCCGGCGGCCGGTGGCGAGACGCCGGGCGCAACCAATCCGCCGTCCACCGTGGTGATCAATGAGGCGCCGATCGACCTGCCGCCCCCGCCTCCGGAGACGGTCAAGCAGGACGCGCAGGAGGTTTCGCCGGTCGCTCCCAAGAAGTAATTTTTACCGCGGCTGGTAGCACTTGAAGGCCGGGCCCTTTGACGGGGCCCGGTCTTTCTGTTTCTAAGCGCCGGGTGAGTCGTACCGGCTGAATGTCGCGAGTTTCGAGTTGCGGGTTACGAGTTAAAACCAAAGGATCCAGTCTGTTATCTTAAACTCGCAACCCGTAACTCGTAACCTCTGTAACTGTTAAGCGGAGTTTCACGTTCGTTAAATGACCTGTAAAATGAGCCGTCGTGCCTTCCCGGCTGGTCAACCGCATCCTGAACCGCAGGCCCTATCCATCCCGTCCCGGGGGCTGGATCAGGCCGCTGATCCTTATTGCGGGGCTGGCGGCGATCGTTCCGCTCGCGTGGTTCGAACTGCACACGGTTGAGCGGGAGGGGATCGAGGACCTGCCGATTCCGGTCCCGGAACGGATAAGAAAGACCGAGCTGATGCGCGCGGGGTGGGAGGTCATCCTGGATCCAGGCCGGGCCGGGGTCTACCGGGCGCTGGTCAGGACGCGGTACCGGGGCGGGATCAGGATCGGAAGGGAGGAAAGAGAAAGGCGTGTCGCCCGCCGACCCCGGCCGCGGGAGCGCCTGCTGGGGACGAGCAGCCTGGACAACTCGATCAACGCGCCGAAACTGACGGCGGTCGAGAGGGAATACCGGATGCTGGCGACGGCGTACGACGCCGGGCCGGAGGACAACTCGTGGGATTACGCCGGGAAGACCAAGCTCGGATGGCGCACCCGGCGGGGGATAGTGGCCGTGGACCCGGCCGTGATCCCGTTGCGGAGCCTGCTGTACGTCGAGGGGTACGGGCTGGCATGGGCGGGCGATGTGGGCGGCGCGATCAAGGGTCGCAGGATCGACCTGTGCTTCAACCGGACCGAGCAGGTACACAAGTGGGGAAAGCGGAACGTCTGCGTTTACGTGCTGAGCGCGGTCAGACGGAGGGACCGGAAGTAACGAATCGGCGCAGGATCACGGTCCAGATCAGGACGCCGGCGAAGACGGCGGCGGCGGCGGGCGGCATGGTCCAGGCCAGGAACGCGATCCACAACGGTTTCAGCCCGTTGTAGAACGGGTAAATCTGGACGAACCAGACGAAGAGCCAGCCCGCTCCCGAGGCGATGATGCATCCGGGGATCGCGCGCTTCTCGCGCCTCCCGGCGGGGAGGGAGCCCATGGCCTTGAGGACGGCGTCGAGCCACGCGGGACGGGCCAGCAGCAGGCCGCCGAGGAAGACCAATATGACTCCCGAGGCGAGCACCTGCCACATCGAAACGCCGGAATCGGGGGCCGTTTCCATAGGACGATTATAACCGCTTGACTGGAATCGCTCGGCGGGGGTATCATTCAGCTAACCCCGTCACCCCCGTAAGGAAATGTTCGTCTGAAGGTTTTTTGCGTGTTGTCGAATACGCTTCGCAAGGGAAGGAGGAGAGATGCCAGGAAAGACATCTGGCCGCAAGTTAACCAGGTCAACCAGGTCCGTCAGGGAATCGAAGGAAGTCAAGGAAGTCGTCAGGGAAGTCGCCCGGGAGGCCCGGGCGGTCCAGACCCCCGCACCAGTGGAAACCAAGCCGGTAGAAGAGGCCATGCCGGAGACACAGCCGGAACCCGTCGCCGTGGCGGCCCCGCCGCCTCCGCCGGTTCTGCCCGTGCTGGACCTGCGCAATTGCAAGCCCATCGAGGCCAGGGCGAAAGCCTTTCAGGGAATGTTCCGCGTGAAGCCCGGCCAGAAGGTCGCGGTCTACATAAACACCGTCGAGGTGGAGCGCGAGGTCATGAAATGGGTCAACGAGATCGGGCACCGGTTCATCAAGAATTTCCGGGTCGAGAACAACGGGTCGGCCTTCCTGACCATTGAACTGATCAAGATGGAAGCCCGCCGGTAGGATGCCGGACCCAGGCGTTGCCGAGGGCAACGCGGGGCCGGCCAAGCGCAACGAGTCGTTGCGCACGGGGCCGGCCGTGGAAAACGTGGTAATAGTCGGCGGGGCCTGCGCTGGCTATACCGCCGCGATATACGCCGCCCGCGCCGGTCTCGAACCGCTCCTGCTGGTCGGCGACATGGACGGGGGCCAGCTTTCCCAGACCACCGAGGTGGACAACTACCCCGGTTTCCCCGAGGGCGTCATGGGGCCGGAGCTGATGAACCGGTTCAAGGCGCAGGCGGCCCGTTTCGAGACCCGGATGGCCGCGGGGTACGTGAATTCCGTGGATTTTTCCTCCCGCCCGTTCGTCCTTAGGACCGTGGAGGGGGCCGAATACCGGGCGAAGACCGTGATAATCGCGACCGGCGCGACGGCCCGGTGGCTCGGGCTCCCGAATGAGCAGAGACTACGCGGGAAGGGCGTTTCGGCCTGCGCCACGTGCGACGGGTTCTTCTTCCGGGGCAAGGAGCTGGCGGTGGTCGGGGGCGGCGATTCGGCCATGGAAGAGGCCGGGTTCCTGACCCGGTTCGCCTCCAAGGTCACAGTCATCCACCGCCGGGAGGGGTTCCGGGCCAGCCGGATCATGCTGGAAACCGCCCGAAAGAACCCGAAGATGGGCTTCCTGCTCGATAACGTGGTTGAGGACGTGCTGGGGGCCGAAAAGGTCGCCGGCTTGAGGGTCAGGAACGTCAAGACCGGCGTCGTCTCGGATTTTCCCTGCCAGGGTCTTTTCCTCGGCATCGGGCACGAGCCCAACACCAAGGCGTTCAAGGGCGCCATCGACCTGGACCCCGAGGGGTACATCGTGTGCAAGCAGTGGACCTGGACCAGCGTGCCCGGGGTTTTCGCCGCCGGGGACGTCAAGGACACCAGATACAAGCAGGCGGTCTCCGCCGCCGGGTCCGGCTGTCACGCCGCCATCGACTGCCAGCGCTTCCTCTCGGAGCAAGGCTGAAAAAGGTACCAGGTACCGTTACAGTTATCTAAGACTTTATGCCCAGACAACCGAGGATAACGGCAGGTGGTTTCGTATACCACGTATTGAACCGAGCGGCAGGCCGGAGGCCCTTGTTTGAATACCCGGGCGATTACCGGGGATTCCTAAAGGTGCTTGCTGAGACATGCAGGCGGATCCCCGTGCGGATCCTGGCTTATTGCGTTATGCCCACCCACTGGCACCTGGTGGCTTGGCCGACCGAAGATGGCCAGCTCTCTGAGTTTATGTTCTACCTGACCCGCACACATTCGCTTAGATGGCATGGGTTTCGGGGGATGGCCGGAACAGGTCACCTATACCAGGGCCGGTATAAAAACTTCCTGGTGGAAGACGACGGCCACATGTTGACCCTTTGCAGGTATGTCGAAAGGAACGCCCTGCGGGCTGGCTTGGTTCAACGGGCCCAGGATTGGAAATGGGGAAGCCTCCGGTATCGCGGGAAAGACGGGTTGAGAAAACCGGGGTTCTTGGCCCGGTGGCCCGGTCTGCTTCCGGCTGACTGGGTACATTATGTTAACCAACCGCAAAGTGAAGCGGAGATTGCGGATCTGCGAGAATCTGTCATGCGAAGCAGGCCCTATGGGGACTCGGACTGGCAGTCGATGGTCGCTCGGAAATACAAACTGGAACAGTCTTTTAGGAAACCAGGCCGTCCAACTCATTCCCGCTAAATGGAAAATGTACCTGGTACCTTTTCCGGCCTGGAGGGGATGAGGGCACGGGTGAAGGCCCTGGGGCTGGAAAACGTGATCGGGTTCGCCGATGACGTGGACCCGGGACGGGCGGACCGGGCGATTTCCAGCCCGGTGAAATTCGGAACCTTCGATCTACCTCACCGGCTTGCCGCCCACCCCATGGAGGGCTGGGACGGCGACGCGGCCACCGGGGAGCCCACGCCCGACGTCCTGCGGCGCTGGGAGAGGCTGGGGGGATCCGGAGCGGCGCTGCTGTGGGGGGTCGAGGCTTTCGCGGTCGAGTTCCCATACCGGGCCAATCCGCACCAGCTGGTGCTGACCGGCAAAACCTCAGGCGCGATTGCCGCGGGCCTGAAGCGGATCCGGACGGCGGCGGCCGGCCCCGTGGTCGCGGGCGCCCAGCTCACGTGCTCGGGACGGTGGAGCCGGGGCGGACCTTTCCTGATGCACCATCATCCCGCGCTGGATGGCCGCGTGCCGGGAGGGGCGGGCATTCCGCTCATGGCCGACTCCCTGGTGGAGGACTTGGCCGGACTTTACGCCCGTTCGGCCCGGGCGGCAAGGGAGGCCGGGTTCGATTTCGTCGACATCAAGGCCTGCCACGGATACTGGCTCAACGAGGCGCTGGCGGCGAAGACGCGGCCGGGGAAGTTCGGGGGGAGTTTCGCGAACCGGGTGAAGCCGCTTCTCAGCGTCGTAGATGCCGTACGCCGGGAGGTCGGGAAGAATTTCCCGATTGGCGTCAGGCTTTCGATGTATGACGGCCTGCCGCACGAGGAGGAACCCGGCTCCGGTGGCGAGCAAAGCTCGCCATTCGGCAAAGCCGGCAGCGGCTTTGCCGGCGGCGCCAGGGTCACGGGACTCAAGGGTCTGGGCCGGCCCTCACCATACCAGGTGCCGTACCTGTGGGGATTCGGAACCACCGAGGCCGATCCTCGCCTTCCCGATCTTTGCGAACCGCTGGCAACAATCGGCCTTCTGCTTGAAAGAGGCGTAAGGATGTTCAACCTGACGTGCGGGTGTCCGTATGCGAACCCGCACCTGTCCCGGCCGACCGACACCCCGCCCGTGGACGCTTACCGACCGCCGCGCGATCCCCTGCTTGAAGTCGCGATCCACTTCTCGCTCGCGGCGGCGGCGAAACGGGCGCATCCGGACGCCGCGATCCTGGGCACCGGATACTCGTATTTGCGGGGCTTCAAGTTTCTGGCCGCGGAGCACAACCTGCACGCCGGCCTTGCGGATATGGCCGGGGTCGGGCGCGCGCTCCTGGCGTATCCGGACGAGATCGTCCGGGTCCTGGAAACGGGCGGCGCGGAGCCGGAGAAGGGCCGTGTGGTGTGCACCGGGGACTCAGCCTGCACCACGGGACCCAGGCTGGGTCTCAAGTCCGGGTGCGTGTATGATCCGTATTACGCGGACGTTATTAGGGAAATAAATCTGCGG
>Ga0315273_10014614_pt1 | contig 10119 bp, 13 predicted proteins | sample YL17G02_0_MG_FD_205753 | JGI IMG/M metagenome (GOLD analysis project Ga0315273, IMG submission 205753) | Sediment microbial communities from Yellowstone Lake, YNP, Wyoming, USA - YL17G02_0 | ecosystem: Environmental > Aquatic > Freshwater > Lake > Sediment | place: USA: Wyoming | collected... | reverse complement strand
GAAGTGACAGAAAGACTTAAGGCAGGAGCTAAAGAAACGATTGAAGTTTTAAAACCAAAAAAGAGAGAAGCAGAAAAGACGATGGAGATGAAAGCAGAGCTTAAAGAAAATTTACCTAATTAACCTAATTACTCTAATTTTTAAACAATACCCAAACCCCAATTAAATTAGTTATATTGATGCTTGGGGATTATTTAGATCAATTAGGTCAATTAGAAATTATTAATAGCTTCTTACTAAATTTCGTCAGAACTTCAATTTGTTTGTTTTCTTTTATTAAAACAGTATCTTCAATTCTCATCCCCCATTTGCTATCAAGATAAACTCCGGGTTCGATTGTTACTATTTGATTTGGTAATAAAACATCGGTTGAGGTAAAGGAGATTTTTGGAAATTCGTGAATTTGGAGGCCAACACCATGGCCGGTTGAATGTTGGTATATTGGCAATCGGTGGTCAGTTGTTAGTTTTCGGCAGAACTGGTCAATAGCAACAGGATTATTATCGGTTTTTAACTGATTAATGGTTTTTTGCTGGGCGTCTAAGAGGTTGTTATAAATATTAGCTGTTTCGTTTGCTGGTTTTCCGACAAAAACTATTCTGGTGATATCAGAACAATAATCCTGATATTTAGCGCCAAAGTCAATTAAGATGATTGAGTTATTTTTAACCTTTTTATTATTCCCCGACATGGTATTGTAATGAGGGACGCTGGAATTTTCATCAATGGCGACGATCGGATAAAAAGACAGATTATAATTTTTTTCTTTGAGCCAGGACTCAATTTTAAAAGCAATTTCCTTTTCCGTAGTTCCGGATTTGATTGTTTTGACAACTTCTTTTAAACAAAGACCCGCAATCTGACAGGCTTTTTTTATTTTTTCAATTTCTTCTTCATCTTTAACCGTTCTTTGTAAAATCAGTAATTTATCAGTAGAAATTAATTCTATCTCTAACTGTTCTTTAAACTTCAGGTACTCTCCATACTTCAAATCCTCTCCCTCAAAACCCAGTCTTTTAATCTTTTCCTCAGCGATTATTTCTTTTAAATGTTTTATCAATCCCTTCTCCGGGGTGATTAATTTTAAAATTAAAAATTTGTTATTAATAATGTATCTACTATCTGTAAATAAATAAATACTATCTTTTGTTACCAATCCCCACGCTTCTCTTTCATTCTCCGTCAGTGTCTTAAACCCCGATAAATAAAGAATGTTATAAAAATTAGACACCAAAAACCCGTCAAGATTTTTTTCTCGCAAAATTTTTCTTAATTTTTCAAACCGCCGTTGTAGCATAGAAGGTAATTTTAACATACAGATTGACTTTTAAACATTAATGTTATAACATAGTTATAACTATGGAACAAACAATTATCCAAATAGGAAATTCTTATGGGGTTATCATTCCGAAGAAAATATTGGCTCAAACGGGTTTAAAATCCGGAAGCAAAGTGATCATCCAAAGAGATCCTAATGGAAAAACAATTTTGTTAAGTCAAAATGGAAAAAAATATAATTCAACAATAACGCCTGATTTTTTACGTTCCGTTGACAATATTAACAAAAAATATGGACCTACCTTTAAAGACCTCGCCAACAGATAAACATGGAAGGAGTAATTATATTTTTGACATTAGAACAAATACTATTAATCCATGAAGATCAAATAGACCGTTATGGAGGTAGCCATGGTCTTAGAGACATCTCTCTTCTTGAGTCAGCCGTATATAGATTACAGACAACTTTTGGTGGAATAGATTTATATCCTTCAATATTTGATAAAGCTGCCGCTTTGGTTCACTCCCTTCTCCTTAATCACCCGTTTGTTGACGGCAACAAAAGAACAGCGATTGCTTCGATGTTGGTATTCCTGGATCTTAATGGATATTTTTTTTCTATCTCCCAAAAAGAACTGGTATTAACAGCTTTAAGCATTGAAAATAAAAAATGGAATCTTAAAAGAATCTCCTTCTGGCTCAAAAAACATGCAAAAAAAATGAAGGGATAAATTATAATTGGTTTATTCTTATCCAGCGTAACTCAGATGAATAAGTTAGAATAATATCATGGATATTTACATATTTTTTCCAAAAAAATTTTTCACAGAAGAACAATTAGGAAAGCTTAAAGGACATAATCTTAATTTTTTTTCAGAAAAAGGCACAGATTTAGACAAAATTGACCGGTTTTTCCAAAAAAAACCATTTATTCTTGCAATTGATCCCACTTATATAAAAGATGTTTGGGAGGGGTTGCCGGTTGAGAGATTAAGACGAATGGTTAGTCTTAAAGCTTTGTGTTTAACCACAACCTCCTATAGCTGGATTGACGACAAAGAATTGGCAAAAACGGGAGCTATTTTAACCAACACACCCAATAAATGCACAGAGGCAGTCGCAGAATTTGCCATATATATGATGTTCTCTCTTTTAAGAAAACTTCCATTGATTGTAAAAAATAAATGGAATATGGATTATGACCATTTTTTAAATGAAGAAACTACAGGTTTGACTACTGGAATTTTAGGATTAGGAAGAATTGGACAGAGAGTTGCTGAAATTTGCAAAGCAATGGGAATGAAAGTAATTTACTGGAACCGAAGCAAGAAATCATCATCTTTCCAATCAGTCGATCTTAATAATTTTTTTGAGAAAACTGACGTTGTTTTCAATACTTTAGCTACCGCGCCAGAAATAAAAGGATTTATTAATAAAAAACTTATTTCTAAGTTAAAATCGACTTCTCTTATTATTAGCACCTCAGATACACATATATTTGATGAGCCCTTCATCATTAAACAAGTTGAAAAAGGAAAATTAAGAGGTTATGCTTTTGAAAGTTTTCCTAAAAAAATTCCCGATTATAAAGGGAATGTGATGGTTTTTCCTGAACAGGCATATTTTACTACTGGTGCCTTAAAAAATACAGCAAGAATCGTCACAGACACAATCTTATCAATTCTTAAAGGAAAACCGATTAATAAAGTTAATTAAGTTTATATGAGATAAATCTTAATTTAAATTATTAATCCATTTTTCAATTACTTCCTTTGATTTAGCCCTTCATAGCTAACCGTTAATCAACCGCCGCGGTTGTATGACGGGTGGCTATAATAATATAGGTGGTTTTGTTAGAATAAAACATGCTCAGAAGACTGATAATTTTCACGATAGTTTTAATAATTACAATCCCCGTCTTGTTTTATTCATTTCAATATTTTTCCCGGGCAGCTGTAATTAAAGCCAATATTGTTGTTGACGTGACCAAAACTTCCGGACCATTTCCGGATCGCTGGAAAGCTTTGGCTCAGGGAGGTGAGGAATCGGGGGTGAGGATGTTGGAAAACGTCGTTTCACAGGTTTCCGAACTTTATCCGAAATATATTCGAATCGATCATACCTATGATTTTTATGATGTGGTTAGCCGTAACTCATCAGGAAATCTAAGTTTTAATTTTTCCAAATTAGATCAGACTGTTTGTGACATTTATCATACGGGAGCAAAGCCGTTCTTTTCTTTAGGTTATATGCCGGGAACGATGTCAGATGATGGTTCTTTAATTGGTAAACCAAAAAACTGGAACGAATGGACTTTATTGGTGCAAAAAACCATCGAACATTATAGTAATCGAGAGACAGTTTTACCTTGCGGTGCTTTAGAGAATTTTTGGAAAACGGATATTTATTATGAAGTCTGGAACGAACCCGATTTGGAAAGTTTTGGTAAATGGAGATATTCAGGCGGAAAAAGTTACAGTGACTTGTATTTTTATTCAGTCAAAGGGGCTCAGCAAGCGCAAAATGTCCTACCTTTTAAAATTGGTGGGCCGGTAACAACGACTTTATACAAAAACTGGATTCAGAAGTTTTTAGATTATATTATTACTAATAATTTGAGAATCGATTTTATCAGCTGGCATCATTATTCGAAAAAAACCGATGACTTTACTGACGATATTATTAAACTGAATAAATGGTTAGGCGAGTCACCAAAATATGATCGGTACGAAAATCTGCCAAGAATAATTTCCGAGTGGGGTTATGACAGCGAGAAAAACCCGATTGCCGATACGGAAGTCGGAGCAGCTCATACGGTTGCTTCATTAAGAAATCTAATTAATGCCCGATTAGAACAGTCATTCCTATTTGAAATAAAAGACGGACCATCTCTTTCCTGGGGCATTTTAACTTATCAGGGACAAGAAAAACCCCGCTATAGGGCTTTAAAACTTTTAAATTTTTTGGAAGGAAATCAATTAATAGTTGATGGTGAAGGAAGTAATGTCAGCGCGATTGCCAGTAAAACAGAAGAAAAAGTTGCCTTAATTTTAACCAACTATGATGAGTCTGGCCGAAATTATGAAGCCGTTCCGGTAGTTTTTAAAAATTTAGACGGAATTAAGTATAAGCTGACAAAACAATATTTAGACGGCCGGTCCGAGACCTCATTAAATCTTAAACCCGAAGACGGCGAATTAAGATTAAACAATGAAAAATCGATTATTATGCAAGCCAACACCATCGTCGCACTGGAGTTAATAAAGACAGAATAAGTTTGTTATTTTTTAAAAATAATTGTTGGTACGGGGATATTTTTCCCAGCCTCTTTAATCTGCATCAAGCCTTCGGAAATAATCTGGTTAAGATACATGATTTTTCGATAAAGAAAAAATTCACCCAAAAACAGCAATAAAAAACTGGCTAAAACAATGGCCATTATTGTCATCATGTGACCTTTAATATATCGGAAAATTTTTTGTTCCATAGATTTTAAACTAATAATATATACAGTATAATAAATTTATGTTAGTTTCAATAGCAGTTCGTTCGGTTATTGTTTATTTGTTTGTAATACTTGCAATCAGGCTTTTTGGAAAGAAAGAACTTTCTCAACTTTCAATCATTGATTTGGTTTTTATTTTACTTATCAGCAATTCTCTTCAGGCGGCGATGATCGGAGACAACACGACTTTAGTGGGAGGATTGGTCGCCGCTGGATCATTATTTATCGTCAACTGGCTGCTGAAGAATTTAATTTATAAATCTAAAAGAATCAGCGAAACAATTCAAGGCAGTCCGATAATGCTGGTTTATCAGGGAAAGGTAATGCATAAACATCTTGAAAAAGCGCAAATATCACATGAAGAGTTGGAGGCGGCCATAAGAGAACACGGGGTCAAAAATATTGCTGCGGTTGATTTGGCCATTCTTGAGGTTGACGGCAACATCAGCGTCCTTTCTAGTAATTTCTCCAAAAGAACTAAAAAACGACGGATCCACAAATCACTGAGTTTTAGTAATTAATTGGTGGACAACAGCTCGTCAAAGCTGAAAATAGATTGAAGAATACATCTTCCAATGGTTTAATAAATCATAACAAGTAAATTTAGCTTCAATAAAAGAAAGAAATTAATAACGAGAATAGTATATAATGATTCTTTTTATAGGTAATAAAATTCTATGAGTCTGAAAGAGCAATATAATAGCTTCGCCAAAGATTACTCGCGTATTATTAAAGAAAAATCCATATATGGTCGAAGAATTTTTTATGAACATCTCAATTTTCCCTTGGCTGGAAAGAAAATTTTAGATGCCGGTTGTGGGGATGGAACAGATCTTATGTATTGTATAAAACATAACGCAGAAGCATTCGGGATTGATTCCTCAGAAGCAATGATTCGTCAAGCGCGACAAAACGCTCCATTGGCAAAAACCATAGTAGGAGACTTTTCTCAACTTCCTTTTCAGGACAAATTTTTTGATGCGGTAATAAGTAAACATGCCCTACAAAGTTCAGCTGATGTTGAACAAATTCTAAAAGAATTTTATCGTGTCTTAAAACCAGAAGGTCTTTTGCTATACCTCTCTGTTCATCCTTTACGCCAATTTATGGAAAAGAAAAAGAAACAAAAAAACTATTTTCAAAAAGAAATTGTTGAATCAGTACTCTTTGACGGCTTGTTAAGAGTATATGAACCGACTCATACCTTTAATGAATATTTTAACCCTTGGTTTTTAAAAAATTTTGATATCCACGAATTTAAAGAATATTTTGATCCTTTCTCTGCAGAAAAAGTGAATAAAGACTCTTATCCGGGTTTTTTTGTCATCAAAGCCCAAAAGAGAAGATAGGTTATAAGAAAAATTAATTAAATGAAAGAAATCTATTTACATTCTTAAACTATTACAACAATTTGAATCATCTAGTGGACAGTAGTGAATGGAGTCTGCAACTTTTATTATCGTATCACTGCACCGGTATCATGTTCTAACCATTGTTCTAATTGCGCTAACGTATAGTATCCAGGCTGATATTGAATTTGATTTCCGGGTTCTAACAAAAAAATCAGATTTCTATCTTTTGTTGTTGGATAACTCCAACTATTGCCCAGTGTGTGAAAGGTTTTTCCTGCCATTTTTAAACGCTTCTTTAACTCATCAAGGACTAAAAAATTAGAAAGGATTTGTTTTCTCACGTTTAGGCTATCTAAATCAGAATCTGGTTCAAATTTCTGAACTAAATTTGAAACAGTATCTATTTCATACCATCCTTCAGAAAGTTGATATTTTTTTCCAACAGCATCTCCTTTCTCAACAACCATATGAAGATTATCTCGTATATTAAAATTATACCGTTCTTGTCTTTTTTCTGATTTTGCATGAGTAGCATAGCCAGACCATGAACCAAGAGCGAGACTAACATATCCTGTTTCCAAAAGTAATTTTGATAGATGATTTTGAAGAACTAAGCTTGGACCAATCTCTGTAGCGCGTTCCCCCTGCTGAAGATATTCAAGTACCCGTCCTTTAGGTAATAATCCATTTTGCTCTATTTGTCCGACAGCGCTTAACTTTAATTCAGCTAACATTGTCATTCAGTATACTAAATCAATCTAAGTTATACGAATAAATATTAATTTGGCTAATCTCACGCAGTTTTTTACCTTGTTGACGAAGTTCCCAGGCTTGAATTTAAATAAGTCTTTTATTACGAAATGCGAAACCAGAAGATGACTTAAGATATTTTTCGAAGGTTCTTTTAAGAATTTGGTCTAATTGTTTTCTACCATAGCCACTTTTTAGAAATACCTCTCTTGCTTTTGCATCTTTTTTATCAACAAAATATTCATAATGAATTAACTTGAAAGGTGTGCGTAATTTTGTTGAAGTGACTTGATTTTTTGCGTGTTGGAGTAATCTTTTTTTCAGATCAGTTGAATAGCCGATATACAAACCACAATCTTTGAAACTAAAAAGTATGTAAACGTAATATCTGGAAACGTCAGACGTTTCCATAATAAGATAAATATATTTATAAGGGAACGTCAAACGTCCCTCGCTTAAACGCGTCTTCGCTTAAAAATTGGCGAAGCCGCGTTTGACGCGGTGGAGATGCCCGGAATTGAACCGGGGTCCGAGAAAACACTTCTAAATTTGTTTAGCTTAGAATAGATTATTTTTGCTCTTTTCCGATCGCTTGTGTAATCAAAGCGCTTCGGGAAGCTAGTTATAAATTGTGGACTTGGTAACTAACTAGAAAAGTTACCTTGCCTTATTCCGATTGGTTTAACCCTTTTTAAGTTGAATCGGACGAAACTTAAAAAAAGTCAGCAATCTTAAGCGGCATAAGCATAAGCAGCTCTCGCTGAATATGCATTAAGTTCTACAAGATCACTGTATGACAATTGTTCATTATCATTTAATTTTTTTCCATTTAACGCATAGGTGCGTCTAAGCCAATTTTAAAAGTGCAAATTTCCCGTCGATGCCTTGCATCCCCATTACATTTTAACATACTCTTTCATTTCCCTTTCCTCTCGAATCTTAATATCTCTTTTCTTCTCCAATTTCCTTTTTTCTATATCTTTTCTACCCTTGACCAAAGCTATTTCTAGTTTGATATGAGGCCCCCTATTATAGCAGGAAACGGGGGCTAAAGTCAACCCGCCCGAGGCCATTTTTACCTTTAATTTTAATAATTCCTTTTTATGTAAAAGTAATTTTCTGGTTCTTTTTGATTCATAAGCATTGTTGCGGGCAAACTTATAGATAGGAATATCGGCATTAATTAAATAGACTTCAGAGCCCATGATTCGAACAAAAGCATCGTCAATCCTCAAACCCCCGGCCCGGATTGATTTGACTTCAGCCCCCGTCAAAACAATTCCCGCTTCATATTTTTCAATTTCACGATAATCACGATGGAATTTACGATTGATGATTTTCATAAGATTATTATATCAGGATAAACAAAAGAAGATTAATATGCCGCGCCTTTGAAGTCTGGACAGTTTTTTTTGGCCCATTCTAAATATTGAGAATTGCACTCTGATTTTATTTTATCTGGTCCGGGCATACAGTTAACCCATTCAGTTTTTGGACATAGGAGTGGTGGCGTAGTTGGACAAAGAGCAAATTCACAGGCGGGTGGAACCCGGCCAACAGACGAACCGTCAGGGCAAATTTTTGCTTCAAAAGTGCAAGCAGTTATATTATTTTGCGAATAACCTGAAATAAAAAACATGACAGAAGCGGAAACAACTATTATTAGCAAAATTAATAAACTTTTATTTATATACGGAATTTTCATTTATAATCGTATTATAATATAAAAATGAATTTTATAAAGAAACATCTTTTATTTTTCCTCTTTTTTTTCGGACTGATTATCCGTCTTTCAATAATTTTTTTTGACTACAGTTGGGATGTTAACAATCATATGGTTTGGGCAAAAGATTTTCTCGCTCGAGGTCCGCAAAACTTCTATGAAACCCAGTCCTCGAATGTATTTGCAACTTTCACCCCCAACTATCCTCCTTTGGCTATTTTCATTTTTGTAGTGATGAAGCTTCTTAATCCTCTAATTCATAGTCTTTACTGGTGGCTCAATATACATATTCCTCTTATCCCTTCCAATCTTATTTTTTTCCTGGAGAAAGTCGTCTTTTTGGCAGGACTGATAAAAATTCCGGCGATTTTAGCCGATCTGGGAATTGCTTTTCTTATTTTTCTTTTTGCCAAAAAAATAATTCCAAAAAATAAAAGAAATCAAATTATTGCAGCCTGTCTCGTACTGTTTAATCCGGCATTTATTTTCAATAGCAGCCTTTGGGGGCAGATTGATTCAATCCCGATTTTTTTCGTCCTTTCATCTGTTTATTTCCTTCTTTATACAAGACGAAATATTATTTCAACAATATTATTTATATTGGCTCTTCTTGTTAAACCAACCGCCTTGGTTTTTTTGCCGGTTTATATTATTTTATTCATCAAAAAATTCGGTATAAAAAAATCAATCCTCAACCTATTTATAGCCAACATTATTTTTTGTCTTTTTTTCTTTCCGTTTATTAAAGGCAAAAATATTTTTTTGTATCCATATGTAATTTACTTCGACAAAATACTTGCAGCCCAAAGTCTTCCTTTTGTCACCAATGGCGCTTTTAATTTATGGGTATTAGTTACTGGCATGAAGGGAATAAAAGACATCGCCCCTTTTATCTTAGGTGTTCCCTATAGGTTTTTTGGATATATGATAGTTGGATTTATCAATGTTTTTATTATCTTACGTCTTATCAGAGGCAAAAAAACAACAGAAGACTTTTTCATGGCTTTATTTATTAATGCATTTGCCGTATTTTTATTTTTAACCAAAATGCACGAACGATATAGTCTACTGCCTCTTGTTTTTTTACTCCTCTTCTCGTTAAAAAAAGTGAAATTTATTAATTGGTTTGTATTATTATCTTTAATAAGTCTGATTAATCATTATCATAGTTGGGCGGTGCCACGGATTGAGTTTCTCGTGATGATCGTCAATAGCATGCCATTTGTTTATATTATTTCTCTGGCAAATATTGTCATATTTTTTTATTTGTTCAGACAGAAGATAATTATTCGCAATTAATAACATTTTCTTCATAAAGGCGGCATTTTTTTTGTGACATGTGCTTATTAAACAATTCATTTTGTTCCTTAAGAGATTTTTTATCATTAAATAGACTTAAAGGAACATTGATATTAAGACATCGGCCTTTAACAATATAACGGGTAATTCCGGTTGGGAAAAGAACTCCGGATTTTACTGTTTCTATAACTTGTTGAGGAGTAAAACTAGGA
>Ga0315273_10014613_pt1 | contig 10120 bp, 5 predicted proteins | sample YL17G02_0_MG_FD_205753 | JGI IMG/M metagenome (GOLD analysis project Ga0315273, IMG submission 205753) | Sediment microbial communities from Yellowstone Lake, YNP, Wyoming, USA - YL17G02_0 | ecosystem: Environmental > Aquatic > Freshwater > Lake > Sediment | place: USA: Wyoming | collected... | reverse complement strand
CGAAAAACCTGATTGGGGTGCCGCTAATTGCGAAGTGCCCGTCAGTGCCGACAGAGATAAACTCCTGAGGCCCGATAGCACGCACCGGGAAGGTTGGAAGGAAACGCACTGCGAATGTATCGAGGGCAGGGAGCGAGAAGGGGTATCCGTCCTGAAAACTCTGTGCAGAAGCCGCAACCACACCCGCAACGATCAGAGCAATATATCCCGGAAGGTTCCGGAAGAGGAACCGGCCAGGGAAGATCAATGAGATTCGTTCATCGTGCGAAGAGGCGGGGGGACACCGCCTCTTCCGCAACGGGAACTGTTGGAAAAACGGCATTCGCGGCTATTCAAGAGTAAATCCCGCACTGAGCGACCCGGTTATCACCGTGAACGTTCCGGGCTCGACAATACGGGTATTCTGCTGACCGATAAACGACAGGGCGGCCGCATTCAGCGTAAATCGGACGGTCTTTTGTTCTCCCGGCTGCAACAGGACTTTTTGGAACCCTTTGAGCTGTTTCACCGGACGTGACACCGAACCATAATTGTCGTTGATATACAGGAGCACCGCCTCAGCCCCTGCAATTTTACCGGTGTTTCTCACGACAACGGATACTCCCAGCGTATCCGTTTGTTTCATCGTCTGCCGGTCAAGTTTCAGATCGCTGTACGCGAAAGTCGTGAAGCTGAGACCGAAACCGAACGGCCACTGGGGCGTGTAGGTGTTTTCGTTCGCCACGTCAAGAGGCTTGTGGTCATAGCACATGAGCGCGTTCGGGTAGCGCGGATAGGTGACCGGAAGCCTGGCAGACGGCACTGCGTCGCCGAAGAGGATGTTGGCAATTGCCTTTCCTCCTTCCATTCCGGGGCGGAACGCAAGCACGATTCCTTTTGTGCCTTCCACGATCGTCCTGATAATCCGCGGACGGCCTTCGATCATCACCAGAACCACGGGTTTGCCGGTCTTCGCGAGTGCAGTCGCGAGTTCCAGCTGTGCGCTGTCGAGCGTGAGGTCGTCGATATTTCCGGGCGTCTCGCAATATGCCTTTTCACCGAGAAAGAGAAGGATGGCATCGACATTCTTCGCCGCTTCCACCGCCGCAGGAATGTCCAGGGTGCGGTCGAATCCCGTTCCCGGAACATAGGTTACACGATCCTTGCCGATTTTCTCCTGAATCGCTTTCAGGGGTGTGAATTTGTTCTTGGGATAGAGTTTCTCGTCGTCCCCCTGCCAGGTGATCGTCCAGCCGCCGTTCATCGTGGAGAGCAGATCTGCCGTAGGACCGGTCACCAGCACCTTGGCTGACTTGGCGAGAGGAAGGATACCGTCGTTCTTCGCAAGGACGATCGATTCTTCCGCTGCTTTGAGGTTCACCGCACCATGCTGAGCGCTGGCAAACCCTTGTTTCAGAGACTTTTCGGGGTAAGGATTGTCAAATTGTCCGAGCTGGAACTTAACGGTGAGGATCCGGCTGACCGCGTCATCAATGCGCGCCATCGGGACCGATCCATCCTTGACGTTTTCCAGCAAGAGTGTATAGAAACTGTAGTCAAGGGGAATCATGCTCATATCAATCCCGGCCATCACGGCCATCCGGACGGCTTCCTTTGGTGTCGTGGCAATTCTGTCGCGTGTGTGCAGCCGTTTGATATCCTCCCAGTCGGACACCACAAACCCTTTGAACTTCATCTCTCCTTTGAGCACCTCCGTGAGGAGGTGATAATTCGCATGCCCGGGAATGCCGTCAACCTCGCCGGAATTCACCATCACCGTCGGGGCTCCCGCCTTCACCGCCTCTTCAAAGGCCGGAAGGAAGTACTCCCGCATCATCCGTTCCGAAATCCATGCCGCCGTCCGGTCCTTGCCGCTCATCGGGAAACTGTACCCGACATAGTGCTTAAGACAAGTTCCACCTTTGGTGGGCAAACTCATGTCGGTTCCCTGGTGACCTTCGATGTAGGCGCGGCCGAGGGCTGAGGAAAGATAGACATCCTCACCAAACGTCTCCCAGAGCCGGGGCCAGATCGGCTGGCGCCCGAGATCCAGGACCGGATAGTAGTTCCATGCTATCCCCGAAGCGCGCATTTCGTATGCAGTGATCTCCCCTTCCTGACGGGCCAGATCGGTGCTGAAGGCGGCACCCATGTTAATGGCCTGGGGGAAAATCGTCCCGCCGTGCGTATAGGTCACGCCATGAATCGCGTCTATGCCGTAGAGTACCGGGATTTTCAACCGGGTCTCTTTCGTGGCCATATCCTGAATCGCGGTTATCACTTCATGCCAGTGATCAAGCGTGTATCCCTGCGGTCCCACATTTAAGATGGAACCGACATGATACGTCAGGATTGCGGTTTTCAATTTTTCCATATCCAGCTGATGGGGCTCCTGACGACCGTCTGCACCCCTGGACACGACATCGACGGTCACTTCCGTCATCTGGCCGACTTTTTCCTCGATGGTCATGCGGGAAACCAGATCGCGTACTTTCTTTTCAATGTCCTGTTGCCCGGCGGACAGTAGGACCCCAGGAATGATCGTGCTCATCGCGATGGTGGACATAATGCATCTCTTGATATTCATAGTGGTCTCAGGTATTAATGAGTGACTGAAACATTGCACACAAAGCACTCTTACCGTGGACGCGAAGAGAACTGATCCTCCGCTCGTATGCCAGCGTGACCCGCCTTAACCCACTCGCTTGCCAGGCTCGTTGGTTTGACCTCGTTGCCGTGGTCCCGCAAGGCGGGATGCCCCTCTGGAATGTCCAGGCCATCCTTGTTGGGGAACCAGTGTTCGCTATCGAAGAAGAACAAGGGTGCGCACGTCGGAAACCGTCCGGCCGGCGCTCGAAAGAAAATAGAAATAGGAACCGGAACTGAGCATCGTTCCTTCGGCCGACCACATCGTCCGGTGCTCACCCGCGGTGAGTGGGCCTAGATTCATGGAAGAAACGTTCCGGCCGAGCAGATCTACCACCCGTAAATCCACGTCCATCGCGCGGGAGAGGGAAAAACTGATGACCGTGGACCCGTTGAACGGGTTTGGGAAGTTCTGGTTCAGCCGGATATCCCGAGGGAGCGGGGTGGTCCCTGGAGAAACGGATGTGCCCCCCAGATCTTTGGCAAAGTAGCCCGCAACAAACACCAGGGGTGCATTCCAGTTCACCGCAATTTCGTTGGATGCGTAGCTCCCCTGATCATCCACGTAGCAGAGCGCTGGCGGTGTTGCAGCGGTGAACTTCGCCGCGAGCACCGGATCATCGGTGATGTTGCGATCCGGTCCCCCCGACAGGAGTCCGGGCACAGGGGCTGCAATCCCATCCGAACCTGACGGGCGGTGGTGCGGGCGTAGCGTAGACCGGGCGCCGATGCCGGTCACAAACGATTGCCCGTGCACATTGACGCCCAGGATATAGTGCAGTTGTTCGAGCGCAGCCTCCTCAAACTCCTGGTTCCCTCCTGCACCCTTGCCGAGGATAAGCAGGATGGCATTATTCAACACCTGAGAGTTGCTCCCCCAGCCATAGTCGCTAGTGCGGATTGCGGTGCGGAACCCGCTATTGTCGCGCAGGGTGATGACGCCCTGACCGTAGGCCAGCAGTGATTGGCGGATATTCTCCTGGACAGTCGGGTTGATATCCGGACGGGAGCCGCGGAGGTAGGCGCACTCGGCGAGTGTGCGGACATTCCCCCACCACATTGCACCGGTGATGATCCCCTTTGAGGAATAGTTGTTGATGAAGTAGGTATGTGCCGCATTGTCACCGTTCGCAAGATAGAGTTCCACCGCGGCCCAGAGACGTTCATCGCTGTCGTCCCCGTCGCCGTACTCCCCCGTGGCCGTTCCGGCGGGATTCTTGAACCCGCCGGTCGGAACGATTGAAGGAGAGGCCTGGAGGTACTGCCAGGCCCTGACAGCAGCGCCGAGACATTTCGCGGAGAAGGTGGAATCGAACGGCCGGTAGACGCGCGCCGCGCGCGCCATCATGGCGGCAAAATCCCCGGTTGCCGTCGAGGAAAGGCGGTAGATGTACCGCTGTCCGGGATCCTTATCAGGCATGACGAACGCTTCGAACTGCGGCTTGGTAATCTTGAAGAACACGCCCCCGCCTGCTGCCTGCATGGTGAAGAGCCACGCCAGTTCGTGACGTGCTTCATCCAGAATGTCGGGTACGCCGTTCCCGCTTTCCGGGATCTGCAGATTGTCCGTGGAGAACCGGGACGGGAACCATTCGTAGGCCATCAGCAGGGTGCCGACGGTAATCCCGGCATTGACGACATACTTCCCATAATCCCCCGCATCATGCCAGCCGCCGGATGCCTGCGCGACGCCGGTGCTCTCGGCCGTGGCGTGGAACATCGCATCGGTTGAAGTGTGGCACGCGGGGTGCCACCAGAGTCCGGCAGATATCGGAGAGAGGAACACACCGCAGCGCTGATAGAAGAACCCCTTCAGCGACGCTCGAAAAACAGGGATGTACACAGAATCGGTGATCGTGAAGTGTGCCGAGGTGTCACCGGCAGACGTCCGCACGAGGTAATCTCCCGGGAGAGACAGGCTGCTGAAGTCTGCACGGTAGAGCTCCATGCCGGTCGCAGCGTCACCGAGGCTTGCCATGTCGACTACGCCACGATGTTTTACGGCTCTCGTCGCCGTATTGATGACCTGGAAGCTATCGGCGTAGGCGGTCAGAATTGCCGTCTTCCGTGCAAGAGCCGGGTACCCGGCCTGATCGACAGCGACAATTCCCGCAGCTTGTGCGCCGGCGCCGGTGACGAGCGTGGCGGTGATGAGTGTGGTGACTATGGGCATTGTGAGCGCAGCGACGCGCTGACGTGTGCGCTGCGCGTAGTCGAAGCATGGCCTATTCATTCGGTTGGGCTCTTAAGGCGATTTTTTGTACACCCGCACATAGTCCACCTGCATCACCTGTGGGAAGATCGTGGTTCCATCCGGACTGCCGGGCCAGTTGCCGCCAACCGCAACATTGAGCAGAAGGTGAAATCTCTTGTCAAACGGGGGCCCGTTGCCTTCAGCATGGAATCGCGCACCGTCCAGATACCAGATCAGTGAATCGGCCCTCCATTGCAACGAGAAGAGATGGAACCCGGCCGCGAACGACGCCCCGTTGGGAAGGACCAGATTCCCGCCGCTCGAGAGATGATGCGCCGGGTCCTGCCCCCAGTGTATCGTTCCGTACACTTTCCCCGGTTCCTGCCCCAGAAGCTCCATGATGTCAATCTCCCCGCTGGCCGGCCAGCCGCCGTAGACCCAGTCGGTCGGGAGCATCCAGATCGCGGGCCAGAGTCCGCGTCCCCTGGGCGTCTTCGCGCGGACGTCAACCCGGCCGTAGAGCCAGTCTTTCTTCCCGCTGGTATTCAGACGTGCGGAGGTGTACTGCTTGCCGCTGTAATTCTCTTTCAGCGCCTGGATCACCAGCGTACCGGCTTCAATGAAGGCATTCCGCGGCTCGGCGGTATAGTACTGAAGTTCATTGTTGCCCCCGCCGTTACCGTTGACTTCGAAATTCCAGGTCGTGTTGTCGATCGTGGGCCCGTTAAACTCATCGTGCCAGACAAGCTGCCATCCCGTGAGCGCGGTGCTGTCCGCCGTACTGGCGTCCGCCGACACTCCGTCGTCTTTCTTGCACCCGGCGGCGACCGTCAGAGTCCATAACGAGATCGCCCAGAGGAGCACAGAGAGACGCGCTGCCGGGTGGATGCAGGGCGGCGATTGTACCATCGACATCAGAACGTCATCCCGATACTGATCTTCTGGATGTCCGCCAGTCTGCCAAACCGCGAGAAACAGTAGTCCGCCGTCAGCGCGATGCTGCCCACAATGTGCTGGCGGAGGCCGACCCCAAGGGAAAACGATTCTTCTGATTCAGCCAGGAAGAGCGATTTGTAGCCGCCGCGGAAGGAAATAAAATCGTCAAAGGTGTATTCACCGCCCACATTGACGCTTTCGTAATCATCGCTCGGGTGCATGGCATCCACGGCAAGCGTGAGTTTGTGCATCTCTCCAAGTTTCGGCTGGTACGCAATGCCCACGCGGAAATTCAGCGGCAGCGACCATTCGCCAGTCGAAAGTTCGGACGGAATACTGCCGTTGTTCGCAGTATTCGCCGGATCGCTATCGTAGAGAACCACCGCATTTTGTCCGGTCATGTGCATTTTCTGGCCGAAGTTCGAGATCGCCATTCCCAGCACCACGCCTTCAAAGGGGGTGACGTACTTCACGCCGGCGTCCAGTGCAAACGCGCCGGCGGACATCTTCCAGATCCGTTCGTAGACATATTTCGGATTGAAGCCGATCGAGAAATTGTCTGTGAGCTGGATCGCATACGCGATGCTAAAGGCGACCTGCGACACATCGAACACCTCCCCCGTCCCTTCCGGCTGGTCGATGGTGGTCACCCGCATATCGCCGATACTCGATGACGTGAGACTCATCCCCAGGCTGCCGAAGCTGCCCAGGTTCACCGATCCCGCAATGAAGTTGTAGCCGAGATCCGCGAACCACTGTGTGTGATCGAACATCACGCCGCTGCCAAGGGACGCGATCCCGGCGGGATTCCAGTAGAGGGAGGACCAGTCATCAGCGACCGCCACGAACGCGCTCCCCATTCCGGATGCTCGCGCGCCCTGGCTGATGGAAAGAAATGAGGCGGCAGTGGTACCCTTCTTTGACACATCAGATTTGAAGGTCTGCGCTGCGGCAAGAGTTCCCCAAAACAAAGAGAGGAAGATCAAGCCAACGACGATTCTATTCATTTTCATTGTCGCCACTCGGATTATTTAATGACCGCGAACTTGCCGACGTGCGTTCCCACGCCGGGTGCGTCCACATGATAGATGAACAACCCGTACGCCAGGTCCATACCATCATCCGTCACAAGATCCCAGGCGAGGGAGCCATCGGCGGCATTCGACTCCTTCTGCAGAGTCTTGACGAGTTGCCCCGCGATGGTAAAAATGCGTAGCGTACAGGAGGCGGGAAGGTGTGTGAACATGATTTGTCGATCACCCCGTCCGGTCGTGTACAGCGACCGTCGTTCCCATGAATTGCTCGCGATATACGGATTTGGTACGACGCTGATGTTGCTCATATCCGTCTTTGCAAGCTCTGCGTTCGTGAGAGCCTTGTGGGTCCTGAATTCGAAATAGTCCCCCTGCGCAAAGGGTCGACGTGTTTTGATGAGGAAGCGATCGCCGTCCTGTGGCGGAGCCGGAGTCAGCCCTGCGCCGCGCTCCCAGTCGAGTTTCCAGGTAAGGTTGTAGACGGTCGGACTGACATAGCCGTCGATAATCCGGATGGTGTCCCCGAAGCTGAGGGTTCCATTTCGATCGGTGTCATCCACGAGAAACTTGACACGCTGGCTTGACGAGAGATTGGTGATCTGGAAATTCACCGGCATCCTGGGAAACCGCGGAGGTATGCTGAAGGCTGCGCTGTCAGCGATATTCGCGAACCAGCGAAGTTCGTAGTCTGCCGGCCACGCCACATCCCTTGCTGCATTCAGATTATCCCGTGACACACGGACAATCACGCCCGGGTTGCCGACAACCCATCTGCTCGCGGTATCGTTGACCGCAACAGCCGTGTCGTTCCTCATGGAGAAGCTGAGACCGTCAAACGGCACGCTGAAAATCGATGGACCGAACTCCGCCGCGTTCACCTTGCTCTGGAGCGTATCCGTTGTTCCGGAGGGGTTCAGCCGCAGAACATTGTAGGTGGTTGTGCTGTATTTCGGAACGGTACCGTTGGCGTCAAAGAGCACCCGGTAGGTTGTCGCGTCCCGGATTGCGCCCGGATCAAGCACCTGCATCGTGAGGGCGCCTGTACCGAGTCCCGCAGTCACCTTCCCGAGATCACCTCCGATCTGCGGTGGCACATACCCTGCGGCAGCGGCATTCGGGGTCATGATGGCGCAATTGATGTCGATGAATTTCAGCACGCCTGCGGCATCTTCGGTGATGATCTTCGGGCATTCCGTTGGTTGAAGTCCGAGAATGCCTTTGTTCGGATCTCCCATGTCATACGACACCACGGCATAGTAGTACCGGTTGCCGTTTACAACTGTCGTATCGATGTATGAATGCTGGAGACCGGTGTTCGAGCCGCGCCAGAACCGGGCGCCGTTGATGCCGATCGGATCGGGTCCTACGATGCTGTCTTTCAAATCGAACTGTGCAATCGGCTTCCAGTAACGCGGATTGCCACGGGAATCGGTGATGAGCTTGATATCGTTGAATTCAGCGTCGGTGCTCCGGTACACCAGGTACCCTTCAAAATCCAGCTTATTCCCGAGGAATGGATCACGGGATCTCTCCGCGCGATCGTCCCAGTACAGATACACCTTCCGGTCCCCCGCGACGGCGGTGAGTGCCGGGGTGTAAGGGGGTTTGGAGAAGTTGTAGTTGGCATTGTAGATGTTCTGGACCGTGATTTTATTGAAGACCAGCGCGTTGAGATCCAGACCATACACGAGCGCCATGGAGAACCGCTCCCGCCGGTTCTTCGGAAGAGGGAAGGGACCGGAGGAGAAGACGATGCCAATGTTCGTATTTTGTACGAGCGTGTCGATGAAGGCGTTGTTCATGCGTTTCCACATGACGTCGTCGTTCTTGGGCCAGACTCCGGTTGGTCCTTTATCGCCCAGAACATTCAATGCCACCGCTGTCAGGCCGATCTGGTCCGATTCATCCTTATCGACTTCGTCGAAGTTGGGCTCTCCATGCGTCGGTCGCCCGTCTCCCTCTCCCTCGTCGGGCCCGAGGTACTGAGGATCATAGGGACCGACGCCGTCCGCGCCAAGATCATCATTCAGCGCTTCGCCGACGTCCCATTTCCCGTTCCCGTCCGTATCCGTGAACGGGCTCCAGTCTCCGTCATCGTCGATATTGTTGTCGCGCCGTTCGTCGATAAGTCCATCCTGGTCATTGTCGATACCGTCCAGGGAATTGCCGGGGCTTTCTAGGTAGGCGTAGCCGTAGTAGCCTGTTTTCCAGTTGTCCGGATACCCGACGCCGCCTTCCGCCCAGGAATAACAGAGATCGAGGGTGGTGTTGTAGTAGGCGCTATTGGCCGGCGATGAGTTCTGAAAACTCCCGACGCCGGGATCAGAATAGAATCCAAAGGCGCAGGAATCGTAATTGTGATCGGAAATATTCACGATGTCATAGTGCCAGAAGATAACATCCTCCGCCAGCACGTGCGTCCACTGGAACCCCCGGACTTCAATGCGGAGTCCGAGTCCGCCGCGGCCGGAATCCGCCGCAATCGGAAAGTAGTTGTATGGCGGTCGCTTGAACTCCGCGTCCTTCGAATCGTCCACAACAAAGAAGGTTTCGAAGTCGGCGTTGGTCACGCCGCGGCCGAAGTACCCGTACCAGTAGCCGTCCCAGGCCGCGGTCGTCCTCCCGTCAGCCCTCAATGCGACCGGCCAGTTCTTCGGCCAGGAGTCGGGATCCAGGTTGACCGCCGGCCTTGGCGTTTTGGCAGAAGTATTGATGTAGCCCGGCACAGGCTCGAGGTCCCACGGAAACTGCGGACCGAGGAGAGGATCGAAATCGTACTCCTCGCGATAGTGCGCCTCGATGGGCGAAATGACTCTTCCGTTCGGCAGCGGGAACCTTGCACCGACCAGTACCGTAAGCCCGTCGATGTAATTGTGTCCGGCCCCTTTAGGCCACTCGCCGCCCATACCGTCCGGCCAGTGAGCGACTTCGGTGGTGTTGAAGTACACCGTCCGGACCCGGTTGCCGTCCATGACCCCTTTTCGCTGGTACTGGTAGTCCCCCTTCGCGTCATCCCGGTACATCTGGATCTTCGGATCAACCTGTCCGGTAGCGGGAAACACGACGGCCGTCATCAGCACTGCGAGGAACAGAAGAAATTGTTTCATTCGCATGACGTTCATGGTTCAGAACTCCAGAGAGAGACCGAGTCGCACTTCCCTCGGCGCTGAGTAAGATGTGGGATCATTGAGATACTGGTCCACGGTGTTCAGTCCGATGATCTCGCCGCCCAGGCTGGTGAAAATATCGAGGTTGGCGCGCCCCGTGCTGGCGTTCACATTGAATTCGTTCATGGTGTCGAACAGGTTGGAGATCCAGAGGAATGTGTTGA
>Ga0315273_10014612_pt1 | contig 10120 bp, 6 predicted proteins | sample YL17G02_0_MG_FD_205753 | JGI IMG/M metagenome (GOLD analysis project Ga0315273, IMG submission 205753) | Sediment microbial communities from Yellowstone Lake, YNP, Wyoming, USA - YL17G02_0 | ecosystem: Environmental > Aquatic > Freshwater > Lake > Sediment | place: USA: Wyoming | collected... | reverse complement strand
CCGGATGTTGCATATGTTTAATCACATTATTGGCTAACCCAAGGTCTTTTGGACCAGCCACAACCAAACATTTAAATCCATATTTTCCCATTAATCTATCCGCCACATCCGCAAATCTTTCATTTGGCCAGATTTTGGAAGGACAACTTGCGCCGGGATGAATAGCCAATAATTTATCCGTATCTTTTATTCTTTCCTCTTTAAATAATTCATCTACCCATTTCTCGGATTCAGGTTTTATCGGCATAAAAATGGCTTTATCCCGAAGCTCAACTCCAAGATATCTCAACAAATCTAGATTATATTCTAATTCATGTTTTTCACCCCATTGTTTTGTATGCTTTATCCTATCAGTAAGCAGAAATCCCAGTTTTCGGTCATATCCGATTCTTCTCGGTATTGCGGCAAAAAAAGTAACCAGGTGCACCCGATTAGTAGGATGAAGTATTACCGCTAAATCAAATCTTTTCTTCTTTAATCGCTGGCTAAATTTAATTGACCTGCGCCAGCTTTTATGTTTACCGTCTTTGTCATATATGATTATGTCATCCAAATAGGGATTCCCTTCAACAATATCCTTGGCATATGGCGAAATCATCATGGCAATATACGCATGAGGATAATTTTCTCTCAAGGCCTTAATCACCGGTGTAGACAAAAGTACATCTCCGATTCTATCGGTGCGCACAATGAGTATACGCTTGAAATCATCTTTAACCCGGGTATCCGGGTATCCGGGTATCCGGGTATCCGCTAATACATTTCTTACCGCCCTCAAAACATCTTCAACCTTTATCATCTTCATACACTCTAATGTGTTAAAACGGCATTGCGCCTTTAGACAAGGCCGGCAAAAGAGCTCTTTTTTTACTACTAAAGACTTCTGTGACCAGGGTCCAGATTTAACTTCATCAGTAGGACCGAAAATTGTAACAATGGGTATATTCAAGTAACTGGCTAAATGCGAAATGCCGCTATCGTTTGCAACCACCAATTTTGCCCTCTTGATTAAATAGGCAAGTTGCGTTAATGTGGTCTTTGCGCTTAAATCTAAAATAGAATGCCCCAAATGCCCGCTTATATATCTGTTTGTCGCTATATCGTCCTTCTCTCCCACCAAAATTACCTTGACCTTAAAATCCCTGATAATCTCCGAAGATAAATATAAAAATTTATCCTTATCCCATCTCTTGGTATGGCTTCTTGCTCCAGAGGAAATAACTACTAATTCATCGTGCTCATCAATATTATTTTTTCTCAGTACATCCTCTATGTATCTTTCGTCTTCGCGCTTAATATACAGAGAATCTCTCGCAACAGACGGCTCTTTTACCTTAAGTTTTGAGCTTTGGGCTTTGAGTTTATACAGATGCCTGTCCTTGAGGTGCTTTATACTTTTGGGAATACTTACAAAAGGAGAGGTGCGATATTTAGCCGGAAGAAATGCACCGAAAATAGTATTGCGCAAATCAACCACCAAATCGAATCTCTCTTTTTTGAGCTCATTAAATAGTTTTATCTTATCCGTCAATCTTGAATGTTTGTCATAAACTATGAGTTTATCTATATAAGGACTGTCTTGGAAAACTCCTTTTGGCCGCGGTCCAACCATCACCGTAATTTTAGCTGCAGGAAAATTTGCTCTCAAATAATCCAAAACCGGCAAAGTCAAAATAACATCGCCGATGTTGCTCAAGGTAATAAATAAAATTTTCTTAATCATTAGTAATTTTTCAGTAACTTTATTTGCTCTATCACTTCCTCCGGAGTAATCGCCTTCATACAGCGATTATCCTTACAGCCCGCTACATAACAGGGAACTTTGCAACCTACATCTTTATGAAGGATAATTACATTCTTTTCGGGGTATGGTCCGGTTATCGAGGGCGAGGTAGGGCCAAAAAGGGCAATGATTTTTTTTGCACCCACTGCATTGGCAATATGTAAAGGCCCTGTGTCTGCGGTGATAAATAAACCGACTTTCTTTGCCAAAGCCCCCAACTGTTTCAAATTAAATATACCGCAAGCAAGAACCGGCTCACCTTCCATCTCGGCTTTAATTTCTAAGGCCTCCCCAATATCCTTTTGGCTTCCGGTAATTATCACCTTTGCCCCAAATTCACTAATTAATCTACCCGCTAACTGGGACCAATAATCCTTTGGCCAGCGTTTAGGCAGCCAATTACCTCCGGGATTTATCGCTACCAAAAATTCGTTCTTGACTAAGTGATTCTTATTTAAAAAATCATCTACAAATTTAAAGTCTTCTTCGCTGATAAAAAATTCCGTAAATCTATCCTCTACTCTGAGCCCCGCCTGCTCAATAATATTTAGGTAATAATCTATGCGGTGTAATGTATTCGGGTCAGGGGTCGTAATCCTTTTGCTTAAAATAAACCCGCGCTTTTTAGTATCATAACCAATCCTTTCTGGGATGCCTGCCAAAAAGCAAATCAGGGCTCGACTGAAAGAACGGTGTAATAAAAATACCGTATCAAATTTTTTAGCCTTAAGAAATTGAACAAAGTTTAGTTGCGCAAAGAGCCCTTTGTGTCGGTCTTTCTCATCGAAAATAATAATCTCCTCAAGATGAGGATTTCCTTTTAAAATAGGATAACATCGGCTAGGGATTATACAGGCAATAAAGCTATCGGGGTAATTGCGCCTTATATTTCTGATAGTAGCCGTGGAAAAAAGTACATCACCCAGCCAATTTACGTTAAAAATGAGTATTTTTTTATTCTTTTCCATCGTCATTTATGGCGATGTTCCCGGATAAAATTGTAATATCCGCTTGCCTCAATCCAAAAGATAAACAAATTGTTGCTATTGGAAGAAATACGTAATCTTTTCAAAGCCAATAAATCATCATTGGCAATTTTCTTGCCCGGGTTAGTAACCACAGCAAATTTATATCCTGCGCCTATAACTAACTGCCGTATTTTGTTATTAAACATGCCTCCTGGATAGCTAAACACAGTTATCCTACGGCCTAATTTTTCCTCCAGTATTTTCTTAGAATCAAAAATCTCTTTGCGTAGCTGCTCTTCCGATTGAATATTAATTAAAGGCTCGGGCCCAAGTGCGTGACTACCAAAATTAATTATCCCGCTATCCTGCATAGTTTTAATCTCATCCCAACTTAAACGGTCAGACCTGCCTACTTCATTAATAATTACAAATATGATTGCAGGAAGACTATATTTTTTTAATACAGGGAGGGCGTAAGTATAATTATCTTTATAGCCGTCGTCAAAGGTTATGACCACAGTCTTAGGAGGAATTTTCTTCTTCTCTTTAATTAAATTAGCTACAGAATCCAAAGGTAGCACGTTGTAATGGTTATTTTTTAGAAAATGCATTTGACGTTCAAAAGTTTCAATTGAAATCGCCAAACGATTATCTGACAAGGCATCCGGGCTTACGGAGTGATACATAAGTATAGGGACAACGTAATTCTGGCGAATATAAAATACCGATGAAAATAACGAAATAAATATTGCCCCAAAGACAGAAATTAATATCTTGCGCTTAGACATTCTAAATATACCTTTTCAGTTTGTAACACCATCTTCTCTTGAGAAAAATTTTCGCTGATAAATTTTCTGGCTGCTTTACCTAAGAGTTTTTTCTTTTCTGGATTTTGCAGTATCTCCAATATAGCTTGGGAGATTGCATTACTATCACCTGGCTCAACCAATAAACCATTTTCACCGTCTTGGATTAAATTTCTTATCCCACCAACATCCGAACCAATAACCGCCAGACCCGAAGCCATTGCCTCCATAAGCGCTAACCCTAAGCCTTCTTTTAGCGAAGGCATCACAAATAAATCCATGATCGAAAGCACCTTTTTTGTATCATGCACTTCGGGCATAAAAAATATATTATTTTCGATTCTTAAATCCCGCGTTAACTTTAGTAATTCATCCTCCATCTTACCTTCGCCAACAATGAGCAACTGCGCCCGAGGCAAATGATCCAAAATAATCTTCATCGCTTGAAGAAGATAGATATGCCCTTTCACATCCGAAAGCCTGGCTACAATCCCAATAATCGGCCCATCACCTAACCTTAAGCTCTTTTTAATTTCAACCTTAAGCACAGGCGAAGTCAAAGGATTAAATCTATTTAAATCTATCCCGTTATATATAACTTTTATATTTTTTTCTTTCACCTTAAAATCTTGCAATAAATGTTCCTTTACAGATGGACTTATGGCAATGACCTTTAACCCCCAACAGGGAAATAGTATTCTCGAAAATCTTTTTTTAAAAAAACCGTGGCAGGTGGAAATATGCGGCTTATGAAAATAGTGTTGAATAAGACAACCTAAGACCTGAGTCACGCGGGTATGAGAATGAATGATATCGATATTTTTCTCATTTATAAACCGGCGTAATTTAAATAGGCTTAACAAAATTTTAGGGCTTACCTCGGATTTAGTCTTAATAGGTATATAGATATAATCTATGCCCTCTTCGATAAATCTATGGATCAACTGGCCAGAGCTTGAGGCAACAAAGACATTATGACCTCTTTGTTTAATACCTGAGGCTAAAGTTAAGACATAACTGGTTATCCCACCGACATTGAGATGGTTGGTTAAGTAGAGAATATTCATAATTATTCTTATTTCAGAAGTTTATCCACTGCCTCCAAAACTTCTTCCGAACTTATCAACTCCATGCACTTTTTGGTCTTACATTTTGATTTATAGCATGGACTGCAAGATAAATCTTTTTTAATTACTGCATAATCCTTTACTTGCGCAAGGTGCCTGTGCGGATCAGTTGGGCCAAAAAGTGCAATAAAAGGCGTGGTTTCGGCTTCGGCAATATGTAAAGGTGCCGAATCCGAGGAAATATATACGCTGCATCTTCTGATTAAACAGGCAAGTTGATTAACTGTAGTCTTTCCGCAGGCACTGATTATTTTAGCACCCTTAGCAACTTCTATCAATTTCTCTGCCTGCATAGCATCTTGCTGTGTGCCAGTAAGGACTACCCGCGTATCACGACGACCTAAATCTTCGCAGAGCTTGGCCATGTGCTTAAGAGGCCAACTCTTAGTCAGCCATCTCTGACTGGCGCTAATATTAATCCCAATAATCTTCTGATTGGCACTTAACCACTGGGACTTTAAAAATTCATCTATATAATGCTCATCTTCCTCTGCTGGCCAGAGCTCTAACTTTGGGTCTTCTAATTCAATATCCAACATCTTAAGAATTCTGAATTGATGCGTTATAGGATCAATAGGCGCTTTTTCGTCTTTTATGCGTTGTGTAAGTAAAAAACCTAACTTTTTATTATCATATCCATAGCTATGCGCAGCCAATGTTAAAAAAGATAAGAGATGGCTCTTGCGATTATTCTGCAAGTCAATAACTATATCAAAGTTCTTTTTTCTTAAAATATGAGCCAGATTTAGAAATCGGATTATCCCTTTGTCCTTATTTTTAAAATCACAGACCATTAATTCATCTATATAAGGACACCTTAAGAGCGCAGATTTAGATTCTTCGCCTATCAAAAAAGAGATTTTGTAATTTTGGCTAAATTTCTTTCTGATCGCCTTTATCGCGGCTGTAGAGAGAATCACATCTCCCAGGGAGCTAAACTTAATAATCAAAATTTTAAAATTAGAAAGCGCATCCTGGTAAACTTCTAAGGTATTCTTTACCATCGCCTCCACACTATATTTTTCTTTTACTTTCGTATAGGCATTTTGCGCTAACTCCCGGCTTAATTCTATATCCTTAAATATCCGAATTACTGCTTCAGACATACTCTCAGGGTCAGCAGGATGAACGAGCAGGCCTGTCTTTTTATCTTCAATAATATCAACTACACCGCCGACTTTGGTTGCCACCACAGGAACCCCGCTTGCCTGAGCCTCCACAATCACCCGGCCAAATGCCTCATGAGTAGTAGTCGCCAGAACCAAAAGATCCAAGTGCTCCATAATTCCTGGGATATCCCTCTGGTTTCCTAAAAATTCAGTGCGGTTTAAAAGCCCTAACCTTTTCACCAAGAGCTCAAGCTGTTCCTTATACGCCTCTTTAGAAGACGGTGCATCTCCGATTATCCATATTTTAAGCTTAGGGACTACCCTGGCTACCTTAGCCATAGCCTTAATAAAATACATATGTCCCTTTATGGGAGTGAGTCTCCCCACTATCCCGACATTAAATTCATCCCTTCTTTTTTCCTCAAGGGCAGTAAACTTAAATTTCTCTAAATCTACGCTACGCGGAATTAATCTTATGCGTTCGTAAGGAACACCAAAATCATCGATCATATGTCGAGCAATGACATTACTTAACACGATTACCCGCTTTGCCCAACCCATTACCTGACTAAAGGGATGTTTTTTATAATAACCGTGGCAGGTGGTGATAAATGCGGTATGCGTGCGCCTTGTAGCAAAATAGGCAATCCAAGCAGGGACCCTTGAGCGCGCATGCACAATATCTATTTTTTCTTTCTGGATAATCTCCACTAAACGCGGAACCAGCCTCCACATCGTAAATATAGACTTCTTATGCACTGGTAATTGATAATGGACGGCTCCCAAGGATTCTAACTCTTTGACTAATTCTCCGCCATTAGAAATCACCACTGCCTTATGTCCGGCCCGGACTAAATATTTGGCCAAGTCTAAGGTCCCGGTCTCAACTCCGCCTACGTTAAGTTGGGGTAAGATTTGTAAGATGTTCATAAAATTATCACAAAATCCTTTTCACTGCTTCTTGAACCAACAAATTATCTTTTAAGCTATGTACCAATGGTCTCTTCTTCCAGATTTCTTCAATTTTTTTACTCAAATCCGCTGGCTCGGTTAGGTATATATAATTATTTTTTGCAAAATGCTCAAGAAATCTCTGGTGTTTTGTTTTTAACCCTGGTGACTTAAATACTAAGACATACTTATTGCTGCTTACTGCTTCTGAGATCATCGATATGCTCTCACAAGAAGTAACGAGAATCTGACTTAAGCCTAATATTGCGCCAACCGTAAAGGGCGGATTTTCCTCATTAGCAATGACTATAAGTTTACAGCGAGAATAATTTTTAAATTCTTTTTTGACTGATTGCTCAACTTCGGATGAAGTACGCCGCGAAGTGGTTACTAGGATCTGTGCGTCTAATTTTTCCGCTGAAGACTTTATCTGTTGAATAACTTCTGCCATAGTATCTTTGCTCAAGCGAAAATCCTTTGCATCTCCTCCAATTAATAAACCAATATAAATAGCTGAAGGCTGATAGCTGAATCCTGAAAGCTGGATGAGTTTGTTAACTTGTTCTTTTAAATAATCCGCATCTATTAAGTTTAAGGCACCATCAGTTACTACTACATTATCTGCCTGCGGCGGCTTGTCGTGCTTGGGCATAATTACTAAATCAAATCTTTTCGTGCTTAAAACTGATGGCCGCATAATCACTACTGATTTAGCCAGATTCTCCCGGGATAAAATGAAATTTATCAATGCAAGTGATGAACCGCATGAGATTATAATATCGGGTTTTATGCCAATTAGTTTTTTATAGACATCCTCTCTTAAGGATTTCTTAAGGCACCAAAGGCAGCCCTGACAGCTAAATTTACCTGAAAGGCAACTGCTTAATGTCAATGCCAGGGAACTAAATTTACTCTTAAATTTTACCCCTACAGTATCTATTTGGTTGGTTATGTCCTTACCCTTAAGGTGTTTGCTAACTATTTTGGCTAAGGCCTCGGCTTGCCTTAAGTGTCCGACCTTGCTGTCGCTTAAGATTAAGATATTCTTTTCTTTTGTATACTTCCATACCTTATAAGACCAGAGGTATTCTTTAGGGTATCTTAAGATATATTCTTCAAATATGCGCGTGACTGCCTGGAGATTATCATGGATATCCTTTTTTAAATCCCCGGTTTTTTGCAGTTTAAACGGCGGCTCAATAATAACTTTGATATAAGGCCCGGATACCCGAGTATAAAAGGCAAGAAGAAGCGCCGCATCATATTTTAGAGCTAATCTTAAAGCACCTGTTGGCATGGAGGCCTCTTTACCAAAGAATTTAACCAAGACACCGTTACTGCCTCCTTGATCTACAGTCATACCGATGGCCTGATTTTTCTTGAGCGCCTGGATTAATTGCCGGGTCTGATTTTTTCTTTGGATAATTTTGCAGCCTTTTTTGCTACGATATATATTAAGCAGCATATTTAGGCGAAGATGACGCTGGTTGCGAATAAACAAAGTAAAAGGGAACCCTAAATTAGCACAGATAATATTAGAAAGTTCCCAACTGCCGGCGTGTATGCCCAAAAAGACTACTCCTTTTCCTTTCTTAAAACCTTCTTCTATGTAATTAAAACCCTCAATACTTATGTATTTATTTATGTATTCTTTATTCACTAAAGGAATAAAAAATATCTCTATAAGATTCTGACCAAAAGCCAGATAAAAATCCTTGGTGAGATTGCTAACTTCTAAAGGTGATAGTTTATTACCCAAGGCTGTCTTTATATTAGAATAAGCAACGGACTTGTGCTTAAAGTCAAAATAGTAAAGTAATTCACCCAGCCTTCTGCCTAAAAAAAGGCTAAAGCCAACAGGTATAGTCCTTACTAACGGTGCAAATAACCTAAAGAGAATATAGCCTAAGTAATCTGTTATAGAATCTTTCTTCATCTTTGGTAATTATAATTTCGATACGCAATACAAAAACGGGTAATGGGTAATGGGTAATGGGTAATGCAAGGAGCTTGACTGCGTCTTTTTCGGTAGTAATAATTATATCGCTATGCTTATTTTGAGAATTCTTGAAAATATTATCTAAGTCCTTACTGGAATATCGGTGATGGTCGGGAAATCTAAAGGATAATCCGACATTAACCCTAAGGCTTTTAATTAAACTCTCGAATGAACCGGGATCGCCTATACCCGAAAATAAAGTTGCGGTTTTACCTTTTAATATATCCAAGATTAATAGTTCTTTGGGGCTATCTATCCGATAAAAACCTACTGGCTTATGGACTGACTCTAAGATTATTGCCTTAAGATTTATCTTCCTCAAAAAATCTTTAACCTCTGAAGTATTAGCCGCTAAATTAGTCTTAGTTAAAACGAATATATCTGCCCGTGAAAGATGAGAAAGTGGCTCGCGCAAAATTCCCCGGGGTATCATGTGTCTATTACCGAAGGGACAGTTGGCATCAATCACCACAATCTCTAAATCTTTTTTTATCCTCCATTGCTGGAATCCATCATCCAGTATAACTGTATCTACGGCATATTCGATTATTGCCTTTTTAGCTGCCCTGATTCTATCCGCATCCGCAATAATTGGCACATCGCTTAATTTTTGGGACAACATATAAGGTTCGTCTCCCATAGTTGCGTAACGGGTAACGCCCTGCCTGCCGGCAGGCAGGGGTAACGGGTAACGGGTAACGGGTTTTTTATAACCACGGCTTAAGATAGCGACTTTATGCTCTTTTTGTTTCAGGTATCTGGCGATAAATTCCACTAAGACGGTCTTTCCCGTTCCGCCCCAGGTAATATTACCTACGCTGATGACCTTGCAATTTAAGCTGGAGGGTTTTTTAAGAGAATGAAACCAAATTAAAATCCTTACGATTAACCCGTAAAAAAAAGAAGCAATAAACAAACCGCACTTGACCACTGTGGCCAGGAACCCCTGGCTGTTATCCAGGGCTAAATTATAAAGATAGCCTGAAATTGATTTTTGTTCCATCTTCAATTTTTACAATAAGTTGCCTCTCTGATAAAATATTTATCCGCAACACTAACAAAGACTGCTTAAATCTTCCTCTAAACCACCCAAAAATCCCTTTCTAGGTCAAAATATTATATTATCACAAGGAAAGGATAGAGGCAACAGGTTTTCTTAATAAGAATAAAAATTACGGCAAGACCAAGAAAATTTAGGCACTAACGCAATAATGAGAAGTTTAATAGCTTGATAAGATTTTTAATGCCAACTATAAATTTTATTTGTTTAACAGCCGTTTATATGTTAACATAAATCCATGCTATTTAAAATAAGAAAAAATATAGAACGGGAACTCTGCGCATGCATCCGAAATATAGACAAATCATACTCCCTTA